>Ga0181526_10000828_pt1 | contig 31412 bp, 28 predicted proteins | sample PEATcosm2014_Bin_35_FD_119750 | JGI IMG/M metagenome (GOLD analysis project Ga0181526, IMG submission 119750) | Peatland microbial communities from MTU Mesocosm Facility, Houghton, MI, USA - PEATcosm2014_Bin06_30_metaG | ecosystem: Environmental > Terrestrial > Soil > Wetlands > Peat | place...
CTCTCCGGCGCGTCGACCGCGGCATGGAAGGCGGCCGCGCTCGGGTAGCGCTCGGACGGGTTGCGCTGCATCGCGCGGAGCACGATCTCCTCGGCCTGCGCGGTAATCCTCGAATTCACGGTCCGCGGGGCCGCGGGATCCCCGGTCACGCGCATCTGCGCGGCCACCCAGGGCTCCGCGCCCGCGAAGGGGAGGACCCCCGTCAGCATCTGGTAGAGGACGATCCCCAGGCTGTAGACGTCGGTGCGCTCCGTGTTCCTCTTGTTGCGCACCTGCTCCGGCGCCATGTACTCGGGCGTGCCGAAGAGCGGCGTCATCGAGTCCAGCAGGCCCCGGCGCGCCCTCAGCTCCTCCGCTAGCCCGTAGTCCATCACGCGCAGCGTGCCGTCCCGGCAGATCATGATGTTCGACGGCTTCAGGTCGCGGTGGATGTAGCCGCGACCGTGCAGGTACTCCAGCGCCCCGCACACGACCCCCGTGATCCTGAGGGAATCGCGCTCGGGAAGCGGCCGCGTCAGGTGCAGGATGTAGGCCAGCGTGCAGCCGTCCAGGTACTCCATCGCGATGTAGGGGCGGCTCTTCTCGCCGGCCACGCTGATGAAACGCAGGAGGCTCGGGTGAGAGAGCGTCACGCCGATCGTCTCCTCCCTGTGGAAGCGCCCGTACTGGACCGGGTCGCCCTCGGTCCTCGCAAGCGGGATCTTGATGGCGACGCTGCGGCCCGAGTCGGATCGGTCCTCGGCCCTGTAGACCGTGCTCAACTCGCTCCTGCCCACGGGCTCGCGGATGACGAACCTCCCGTCGATGACCTCGCCCTCGGGAAGGTCGGGCTCGACCGCGGGCGCGAGGCCCTCGTGGCCCGGATGGTTGCGGCAGCAGTCCAGGTCGGCCAGCGGGGGCGCGCCCTGCGGCGCGTCCCGCAGGGGGCGCGAGGAGGACAGCAGCGCGCGGTCGAATGCCGAGGTCTCGGACATGGCGCCGCCATCCTAGGGCAGGCCGGGGCATTCCGTGAGTAAAAACGGCGCCGCAACGCATTAAGATAAGATTAACTCCCGGGCGTTGGCCTGCCGGGCAATCTGGACTCCGCGCCGAAAGCTAGGTAGGGTCGGCGGGATGGCCCTGCATTCGCCACCGGATCGCCCAGTCGCCCGCGGATCGCCCCGCGCGGCCCCGGCGCCCCAATCGGGCCCTGCCAGCCCATGACCGCCGGACAGAACCTGCTCCACCTCAGCGGCTTGACCAAGTCGTTCCCGGTCCCGGACGGCGGGGCCAAAATGATAATCGACGTGCCGGAGTTCTCCCTGGGGGCCGGGGAGAGCGTGGCCCTGCGCGGCGACAGCGGCTCCGGCAAGACGACGTTCCTGAACCTGATCGCGGGCATACTCTCGCCGGACACGGGCTCCATCCGGATCGGCGACGCCGACATGGCGGCGCTGGGCGAGCACCGGCGCGACCGGCTGCGCGCGTCCAGCATCGGCTACATCTTCCAGACCTTCAACCTCCTCCAGGGCTACACCTGCCTCGAGAACGTCCTCCTGGGCATGGCGTTCGGCGGCCGGGTCGACGAGGCGCGGGCCCGGGCCCTCCTGGAACGGGTGGGCCTTTCCCACCGCCTGCACCATTTCCCGAGGCAGCTCTCGACGGGCCAGCAGCAGCGCGTGGCCGTGGCCCGCGCCCTTGCGAAGCGGCCCGCCCTCGTGCTCGCGGACGAGCCGACCGGCAACCTCGACAGCAGGAACGCCGCCGATGCGCTCAGGCTGATCCGGGAGACCTGCGCCGAGAGCGGCGCCGCCCTCCTATTCGTGAGCCACGATCCCGACGCGCTCGGCTCGTTCCAGAACGTGCGCGACTTCTCCGAGATGAACCTGGCCCTGAGGGAGGACGCGCGATGACGATCGCGCTCATAGTCAGGCGCAGCCTGCGCCAGCACGCGTTCTCGACGGCCATCACCGCGCTCTCGATCGCGCTCGCCGGGGGCCTGCTGATGTCGGTGTGGGTGGTGAAGGACCAGTCCCAGAGGACGTTCACGCAGGTGAACACGGGCTTCGACGCCGTTCTGGGCGCCCGGGGCTCGAAGCTCCAGCTCGTGCTCAACTCCATCTTCCACCTGGAGGCCTCCGCCGGAAACCTCTCCGCGTCCGACTACGAGTACATCAAGCGGCACCCGGCCGTGAAGAAGGCGATCCCCATCGCCGTCGGGGACAACCTGCGCGGCTACCGCATCGTCGGGACGATCCCGGAGCTCTTCACGGACATCGAGTACACCCCCGGGCGGCACTTCACCCTGGCGGCGGGACGGCTCTTCGATCCGGCCGCCAAGGAGGCCGTCATCGGCAGCTTTGCGGCCCGCAGGCTCGGGCTAAGGGTCGGCGACACGTTCCACCCGTTCCACGGGCTCATCTACGACGCGGCCAACCAGCATCCGGAGACCTTCGTCGTGACCGGCATACTCGCCCCGTCCAACACGCCCGCCGACAAGGTGGTCTGGATTCCCATCCACGGCCTCCAGACGATGACCGGGCACGACCCGAGGGCGGCGACCGACGTGAGCGCGGTCCTCATCCAGCTGCGCTCGCCGTCGGCGGGGTTCATGCTCGACATCATGTACAACAGGCAGGGCAACCGCCTCACGTTCGCCTACCCGATCGGGGCGATCATGGCCGAGCTCTTCCAGAAGATCGGCTGGTTCGACAGGGTCCTGGCGCTTGTCGCCTACCTGGTCGCGCTCGTGTCGGCGGCCGGGGTCCTTGTCGCCATCTACAACTCGATGGCGTCCCGGCGGCGCGACATCGCCATCCTGCGCGCGCTCGGCGCCGGGCGCCTCTTCCTGTCGGGGGCGATCGTCCTGGAGGCGGCCGTCATCGGCGCGATCGGGATGGTCATCGCGTTCGCGGCCTACGCGGGGATCGTCTCCGTGGTGGCCGCCGTCATCCAGGCCCAGACGGGGGTCCTGATCGAGGCCTTCACCTACAATCCCGTCATGCTCTGGGCGCCGCTCGGGATGATCGCGCTCTGCGCGGCAAGCGGGCTCCTGCCGGCCATGAAGGCCTACCGCACCGACGTCGCCGGCAACCTCGCGCCGATTTCGTGACCGACCGGGCCGTCCCGAGATGAGGATCCGATCCGCGATTCACCTCTGCGCGCTTGCGGTGGCGCTCGGCCTCGCCGCCGGATGCTCGAGGGAGGCGACCGAGGCGGCCGGCCAGCCGCACAGGCACGAGCACCACCCTCCCCACGGCGGGACACCCGTGGTGCTGGGCGACGAGGCCTACCATGTCGAGCTCGTGCTCGACGCCGCGTCGGGCACCCTCCAGGCCTACGTGCTGGACGGCGAGATGGAGGATTTCGTCCGCTGCGCCGCGCCGTCCATCGAGATCGACGCGGCCGCGGGAGGGGCGCCGAGGGTCCTCGTCCTGGCGGCCGTCCCCAATCCCGCAACCGGGGAGACGGTCGGGGACACGTCGCTCTTCGAGGCCCGGGCCGACTGGCTGAAGACGACGGGGGAGTTCGACGGCGTGCTGAAATCCATCACGATTCGCGGAACCACGTTCTCCGGCGTGAAATTCAACTTTCCGCGGGGAAACGACACGGACGGGTGACGGCGCCGCGTCAGCCCCCCGGCGCCCCGAGGGCGTCGACGATCGCCCGGACGTCCAGCTTCACCATGGCCTCATAGGTGTCCGCGCCGCTCCCGGCGGGCCCGAGCCCGTCCGCGTACAGGGTGCCGCCGAGGCGCGCGCCCGTCTCGTCGAGCAGGTCCCTGACAATGCGGGGATTCGCGCTGCTCTCCGCGAACACGGCCCGGATGTCCTCCTTGCGGATGACGTCGACCAGGGCGGCGACCCGCCTCGCGTCCGCCTCGCTGTCGGTCGAGAGGCCGACCACCGGGTGGACCGAGAAGCCGTAGTCGTGCGCGAAGTAGCCGAATGCGTCGTGCGAGGTGACGAGATGGCGCCGCTCCGGCGGAAGGGCGGAGACCTCCCTGGCAACCCAGTCCTTCAGGGCGGAAAGGCGCCGCTCGTACGCCCGGGCGTTGCGGCCGAAGGCCGCCGCCCCGGAGGGCCGGGCCCGGCTGAATTCCGAGCGGACCATGTCCGCCGCGAAGAGCATGTCGTCGATGCAGAGCCACCAGTGGGGATCCTTCTCGCCGCCGGCCCGCGGCCCCTCGAGGACGACGGGGACGGAGTCGCCGACCGCGACGACCCGGACCCGCGGGCCCGCATTCCTCACCAGGCGCCCCAGGTAGGCCTCCAGGCCGAGGCCGGACGCCAGGACGATGTCGGCGTCGACGACGGCCCGGATGTCCGCCGGCGACGGGTTGAAGGTGTGCGGGTCAACGCCCGGCTGGACGAGGCCGGTCACCTCAACCCCGTCCCCGCCGACCTCGCGGGCAATCTCCGAAAGCACCGTGCTCAGCGTCACCACCCGCAGCGGCGGCGGCTCCCCCGGTCCCGCGGCACGGGCGCCGGCCGCGAGCCCGAGCGCAACGAGTGCCGCCGCCCTGCGCGCCCAGGTCATCGCGCGCCGCCCCGCCGCAGGGCCGCGATGATCCCGTGGCGCGGGCTCAGGAGCGCCGAGCCCAGGAGGGCCGCGCCGAGGCAAAGGACGATTGCCGCGCCGCTCGCCAGCCCGGCATGGTAGCTCAGCAGGATGCCGGCGAACGAGCCGGCCGCGGCCACGCCGACCGAGAGCAGGAGCATGGACGCGAGGCGGTCGCACCAGAGGTAGGCGCTCACGGCCGGAAGGAGGAAGAGCCCGAGCGCGAGCACGATTCCCATCGTCTGCATGGCGGCCACGAGGTTGAGCACCGTCAGCGTGAGGAAGCCGAAGTGGACGAGGCCGCCGCGGCCGCCCGTGGCCCGGTGGAAGACCGGGTCGAAGGTCTCGAGCAGGATGCTGCGGTGGAAGACGAGGAACACGGCCACGGTGCAGCCGCTGACGGCCATCGCCAGGCGCAGGTCGGCCGCTCCGACGCCGAGGACGTTCCCGAAGAGGAAGTCCGAGAGGTTCAGCCTCGTCGGCAGCTTGCTGATCAGGGCGACGCCCGCGGCAAAGAACACGATGAAGAGCGACCCGAACGCCGCGTCCTCCTTGACGCGGGTCAGGCGGCTCAGGAGGGCGCTTCCGAGCGCGGTCAGGAGTCCCGCGATCAGCCCGCCCAGGAAGAGCGCCACGGTGCTTGTCCCGAAGAGGAGCCACGCCGCGGCCACGCCCGGGAGCAGCGAATGCGACAGGGCGTCGCCCATGAGCGCGAGCCGCCGGAGGACGAGGACGCACCCGAGGAGCCCCCCGCTGACGCCGAGGAGCATCGCGGCCAGGAGCCCGCGCCGCATGAACTCGTAGCCGAACGGCGCGACGAGGAGGTCGTGGAGGCTCATCGCAGGGTGGCCTCGGCGGGGACGCCGCCGGCCTGCCTGTAGGCGAGGTCGATGTTCGCGGCCGTCAGCACCTCGGCGGTAGGCCCGGCGGCGACGAGGCCCGTGTCGAGGAGGATGGCGTGCGCGAAGCAGCGGCGGGCGATCGCCACGTCATGCACCGCGGCCATCACCGTGCGGCCCTGCTCCTCCCAGCCGCGCAGGATGTGCGCGAGCTCCTCGGAGCCGGCGAGGTCGAGGCCCGCGAAGGGCTCGTCGAGAAGGAAGATGTCGCCGCCCTGGGCGAGCGCGCGCGCGAGGAACACCCTCTGCTGCTGGCCGCCCGAGAGCCTGCGGATCTGGCGGCCCGCCAGGCCGGAGATCCCAAGCTCCTCCATCGCGCGGTCCACCCGCTCGTGGTCGGCGCGGCCCATCCCCCGGAAGAGGCCCAGCGAGGGGTAGCGGCCCTGCTCGACGACGCCGCGCACCGTTATCGGGAAATCCCAGTCGATCGAGTGGCGCTGCGGCACGTAGGCCATCCGGGGGCGCGCATGGTGCGGGTGGGCGTCCCCCACCCGGATCTCCCCGGCGTGGAGCCGCTGCCACCCGAGCACGGCGCGCAGGAGCGTGCTCTTTCCCGCGCCGTTCCTGCCCAGGACCGCGGTCGAGCTGCCGCAGGGAATCCCGAGCGTGATGTCCCGCAGGGCGGTCAGCCTCCCGTAGCGGACGGTCACGCCGCGGAAGGTGATGATGTTCTGGTCGGGGGGCGGCACGGGGCTATCAGGCTATCAAACCGGCCAAGGCGAAAAACACCACCGCGGAAATACCCCTCTGAAGGGAGATTTCTTGCAGCCCCGCTTGAATTTGCGGCGGTACTGCCCTAATTCTCACCGGATGGAAACATTCGTCGGGGCGGGAAGGCCCCTTGCGCTGTCAGCCGGGGCCATCGCCCTGGCCCTCATGGGCGGTTGCGGCAAGGGGCCCGAACAGGCCGCCCCGCCGGTGGACGTGGAGGTCGCGGCCGTGGTGCAGCGGGACGTGCCGGTCGTCCGCGAATGGATCGGGACCCTCGACGGGTCCGTCGACGCGCAGATCCGCGCCCAGGTCAGCGGCTACCTCGTGAAGCAGGACTACAGGGAGGGATCCGCCGTCAGGCGGGGCGACCTGCTGTTCGAGATAGACCCGAGGCCCTTCGCCGCCGTGCTCAGGCAGGCGCAGGGCCAGCTTGCCGAGGCCCAGGCGCAGCTCGGGAAGGCGAAGCTCGACGTGGCGCGCTACACGCCGCTCGCCCGCGACAAGGCGGTCAGCCAGGAGGAGCTCGACGACGCGGTCCAGGCCAGCCTGGCCGCGGAGGCCCAGGTGGCCTCGGCGAGGGCGAACGTCGAGCAGGCGGCCCTCAACCTGGGATTCACCCGCATCGCATCGCCGATCGACGGGATCGCCGGGCTCGTGAAGACGCAGATCGGGGACCTGGTCGGCCCGGCGACCGGCGTCCTCACCACGGTCTCCACCGTGGACCCGATCAAGGCGTATTTCCCGGTGAGCGAGCAGTCCTACCTGGAGTTCTGGAAGATCGCTCCAGCCTCCCATATGACCTCCTCCGACCTAAGGTTCGACCTCATCCTCACCGACGGTTCCACCTACCCGGCCAAGGGCACGTTCTTCGCCATCGACCGGGCCGTGGACCCGGGCACCGGGACCCTGAGCGTCGTCGCGGAGTTCCCCAACCCGGGCGGTCTCCTCCGACCGGGCCAGTACGCGCGCGTGCGCGCCGTCGTGGGGATCGAGAAGGGCGCGCTCCTCGTGCCCAGGCGCGCGCTCAACGAGCTCCAGGGGGGCTACCAGCTCGCCACCGTGGACCCCGAGAACCGGGTCCACCTGGTCGCGGCGACGGTCGGGGAGCCGCTCGGCGACCTCGTCGCCATCCTCTCCGGGCTGAAGCCGGGGGACCGCGTCGTCGCGGAGGGGCTCCAGAAGGTCAGGGACGGCGCCCTGGTGAATCCCCTTCCGTTCGCCGCGGCGCAGGCCCCCAGGTAGCCGCGCCGTGTCCAAGTTCTTCATCAACCGCCCGATCGTCGCGATCGTAATCGCGATCATCACGGTCATCCTGGGCCTGGTGGCCTTCCTCGGGCTGCCGATAGCCCAGTTCCCGAAGATCGTCCCGCCCGAGGCGCGCATCACGACCACGTTCGTGGGCGCGGACGCCCAGACGGTCGAGCAGTCGGTCGCCACTCCCATCGAGCAGCAGCTCTCCGGCGTGGACAACCTGAACTACATGTACTCGATCAACGCGAGCGACGGGTCGCTGCGCCTGACGGCCAATTTCGACATCTCCACGGACCCGAACGTCGACCTGATCCTGGCGCAGATGCGGGTCACCCAGGCGTCGCCGCAGCTGCCCTCGGATGTCGCGAGGTTCGGCGTGACCGTCCAGAAGCAGCTGAGCGCCCCCCTGATGCTGGTCGCGCTCTACTCCCCCACCGACTCGTTCGACAGCACGTTCCTCGCGAACTACGCCTACATCAACATCAACGACCAGCTGACGCGCGTGCCTGGGATCGCCAGCGTCAACGTCTTCGGGGCGGGCCAGTACGCGATGCGCTACTGGGTCAAGCCGGACCAGCTCGCCAAGCTCAACATCACCGTCGGGGAGGTCATAGGCGCGATCCAGGCGCAGAACACCGTCAACCCGACCGGCCAGATCGGCGGCGAGCCCTCGCCGCCGGGCCAGGACTTCACCTACTCGGTCCGGGCGCAGGGTCGCCTGACGACGCCCGAGGAGTTCGGGGCGATCGTCATCCGCGCCAACCCGGACGGCTCGGTCGTCCGCCTCCGCGACGTCGCCCGGGTCGAGCTGGGCGCCCAGGTCTACAACATCATGGGGCGTCTCAACGGGAAGCCCGCGGCGATCATCCCCGTCTACCAGCTCCCCGGGTCCAACGCGCTCGACGCCGCCGTCGGCGTCAGGAAGGCGATGGACCGCCTGAGGCAGCGATTCCCCGAGGGCCTGGACTACACGGTCAGCCTGGACACCACCCTCGCCGTCTCCGAGGGGATGCGCGAGATCTCGAACACGCTCTGGCAGGCGATGCTCCTGGTCATCCTCGTCGTCTTCGTGTTCCTGCAGGGCTGGCGCCCGACCCTGATCCCGCTCCTTGCGGTCCCCGTCTCGCTGATCGGCACCTTCATCCTCTTCCCGGTCTTCGGCTTCTCCGTGAACACGCTCTCCCTCTTCGGGCTCGTGCTGGCCATCGGGCTCGTGGTCGACGACGCCATCGTCGTCGTCGAGGCGGTCGAGCACCACATCGAGGAGGGCATGTCGCCGCGCGACGCCACGATAAGGGCCATGGAGGAGGTGGGCGGGCCCGTCGTCGCTATCGCGATCATCCTGGCGTCCGTCTTCATACCGACCGCCTTCATCCCGGGCATCACGGGCCGCCTCTACCAGCAGTTCGCGCTCACGATCGCGATCTCCGTCATCATCTCGGCGTTCAACGCCCTCTCGCTCAGCCCGGCCCTCTGCGCGATGCTGCTGCAGCCCCGGGAGAAGGGGGAGCGGGGACCCCTCGCGCGGTTCTTCGGCGGGTTCAACCGCATGTTCGGGCGCGCGACCGAGGGGTACGTGGGCATCTCCCGCCACATGATCCACAAGAGCGCGGTCAGCTTCACGCTCCTGGGGCTCTTCGCCCTGGGCGCGTTCCTGCTGGAGAGGCGCCTGCCCTCGGAATTCCTGCCGGAGGAGGACCAGGGCTACGTCTACGTCCAGATGCAGCTGCCGAACGCCTCCTCGCTCCAGCGGACGAGCGCCGTCGCCCGCCAGGTGGAGGACATCCTCGGGAAGACCCCGGGCGTGAAGGCGTACACCTCGGTCATCGGGTTCAACCTCATCAGCACGGTCTTCAACACCTACAGCGGGTTCTTCTTCGTGAACCTGAAGCCGTGGTCCGAGAGGACGAGGCCCGAGGAGCAGTTTGCCGCCATTCGCGCCCACATCAACGCCGAGGCCTCCAAGATACCCGAGGCGAGGATCGCGGCGTTCCCGCCGCCCTCGATCCCGGGCGTGGGGACCTCCGGCGGCTTCACCTTCGTCCTCGAGGACCGCGCCGGCAGGCCCATCTCGTTCCTCGCGGAGAACGTGGCCAGGTTCATGGAGGCCGCCTCAAAGAGGAAGGAGATCACCGGCCTCTCCACCTCGTTCCTGGCCTCCGTACCCCAGATATTCATCAATGTCGACCGCGACAAGGTGCTCAAGCAGGGCGTCAGCCTCACGGACGTCTACCAGACGCTGCAGTGCTACATGGGCGGCATCTTCGTCAACTACTTCAACCGGTTCGGGCGCCAGTGGCAGGTCTACGTCGAGGCGGAGGGCGAGTACCGCGACTCTCCCGAGAGGCTCGGCAACTACTTCGTGCGCAACCGGGACGGCGTGATGGTCCCCCTCTCGGCGCTGACAAGCGTCGAGCACAGGCAGGGGCCGGAGTTCACCCTGCGCTACAACCTCTTCAGGAGCGCGCAGTTCAACGGCGCCGCGGCTCCCGGCTACAGCTCGAACCAGGCGACCCAGGCACTCGAGGAGGTGTTCGCCCAGACGATGCCGAAGGAGATGGGCTTCGACTACATCGGCATGTCCTACCAGGAGAAGAAGGCCCAGGAGGGCGTGCCCCCGGCCGCGATATTCGGGCTCTCGGTGCTCTTCGTGTTCCTGATCCTCGCCGCCCTCTATGAGAGCTGGTCCCTGCCCTTCAGCGTCCTCCTGGGCGTTCCCGTCGCCGTCTTCGGCGCCTACCTGACGCTCTCCGCCCGCCAGATGGAGAACAACGTCTTCGCCCAGATCGGCCTCATCATGCTGATCGGCCTATCGGCCAAGAACGCCATCCTGATCGTTGAGTTTGCGCGCACGCGCTATGAGCACGGCGTGCCGCTCCTCGATGCCGCGCTCCAGGGGGCCAAGGTCAGGCTCAGGCCCATCCTCATGACATCGTTCGCCTTCATCCTGGGCTGCGCCCCCCTCTGGTTCGCGGACGGCTCCGGCGCGGTGGCGCGCCGGGTGATGGGAACCGCGGTCATCGGCGGGATGATGGCGGCGAGCGCCCTGGCAATCTTCCTCATCCCCGTCACGTTCTACGTGATCGAGATGTGGGCCACCAAGGGCCTGCCGCACAGCGCGCACCGGAGCCCCCTTCATCCGACCGCAACGCCGTTCGAGCCGCCCTCGGGCGGCCCGCCCGCCCCGCACTGACGCCGCCATGAGAACACCAAAAGGCACGGGTCCCGCGCTCGCCGCGCTCCTCCTCGCCGGGTGCGCCGTCGGTCCCAGCTACAGGCGGCCGGACACAACGGCGCCCGACGCCTTCCGCGGCCCGGCCGCGGGCGGGCCCGCCGCCGACCTCTCCTGGTCGGACATAGCCAGGGATCCCCAGCTTGACGGGCTGATCCGCGAGGCGTTCGCGAACGGGTACGACACCCGGATCGCGGCCGCCCGCGTCGAGGAGTCCCGCGCGGCCGCCGCGCAGGTCCACGGGCAGCTTTTCCCCGGGATCGGATACGAGGCCAACGCCGACCGCGGGCGCAACGCGCTCCTCGGGAGCCCTAACCCAAACGGCACGGGCGTCACGGCCGACGGATTTGACGGCTACCTCGGGGCGGCGTGGGAGTTCGACCTCTGGGGGCGGGTCCGCAGGCTGGACGAGGCCGCCCGCTCCGAATACCTCGCCTCCGAGGAGGCCAGGCGGGGGGTCGAGCTCAGCCTGGCGGGCGACGTCGCTGTCGCCTACTACGGGCTGCTCGAGCTCGACGAGGAGCTGTCCATCGCCCGGAGGGCGACGCAGTCCTTCGGGGAGAGCCTGAAGCTGTTCAACCGCCAGCTCGAGGGCGGGGTCGCCTCGAGGCTGGACACGGCGAGCGCCGAGGCCGCCGTGGCGGCAAGCGCGGCCCAGGTCCCGGACCTCGAGATGAGGATCGCCGCCGCGGAGAACCAGATCTGCCTCCTTGTCGGGCGCAACCCCGGCCCGGTCGCCCGGGGCGCGGCGCTTTCGGACCAGCCTGCGCCGCCGGAGGTGCCGGCCGGCCTCCCCTCGGACCTCCTCGAGCGGAGGCCGGATGTCCGCGAGGCGGAGGAGGAGGCCCGCGCCGCCAATGCGGGCATCGGCGTCGTTGTCGGGGGTTTCCTCCCCCGGATCGGCCTGAGCGCCCTACTCGGCGCCGTGAGCCCGAGCCTCGACTCCATCACCTCCCGGAAGGCCGGCCTCTGGTCGGTCGGCGCCGGGGCCACGGGCCCCCTCTTCCAGGGCGGAGGGCTGCGGGGGCAGTACGAGGAGGCAAAGGCGGCGTGGGAGGAGGCCAAGCTCCGCTACCAGCGGGCCGCGCTGAACGCGTTCGCCGACGTCGCGAACGCGCTGGTCGCGCGCCAGAGGCTCTCCGAGAAGCGCGCGGAGCAGGAGCGCGCGGTCGAGGCCTACCTGGAGGCGGTCAAGCTCTCGACCCAGCGCTACAGCCTGGGCAAGGCGAGCTACTTCGAGGTGCTCCAGGCCCAGCAGCTCCTCTTCCCGGCGGAGGTGGCGCTGGCCCAGACGCGGCGCGACGAGCTCGAGTCGGTGGTGCAGCTCTACAAGGCGCTGGGCGGCGGATGGGGCCGGGGCGGGAACGGGCCGGGCGCGGCCCGGTGACGGCGCGCCCGCTTTGCGGGTTCGACACGCGCCCCGGGAGCCGCTCTCATGGCCTCCGTGAATCCCGACATCCCGCCGGCGCGCGGAGACGAGGCCCGATGACAACGCCGATGAAAGGCCCCCGACGCTTCGGAATGGTGCTGCGCGTCAGGCCCGAGAGGTTCGAGGAGTACAAGCGCATGCACGCGGCCGTGTGGCCGGGCGTCCTCGCGCGCATCTCCGCGTGCGCGATCAAGAACTACTCGATCTACCACAAGGACGGGTGGCTATTCAGCTACTTCGAGTACTGGGGCGGCGATTTCGAGGCGGACATGAGGGCCATGGCGGCCGACCCGGAGACGCAAAGGTGGTGGGCGGTCATGGAGCCGATGCAGGACCCCCTGCCCTCGCGGGACCCGGGCGACTGGTGGGCCCGGATGGAGGAAGTCTTCCACCACGACTGAGGGTCCGCGGCCCCGCTCCCCTGCAGCGAATGAACCCGCAGCGCTGCATAGGCTTCGACGCGGACGACACCCTCTGGCACAACGAGAACATCTTCGAGCGGGTGCACGGGCGGTTCTACGAGCTGCTCGCCCGCCACCGCGACGCGGCCGGCGTGAAGCGGGCGCTCGACGCGGCCGAGAGGCGCAACCTCGAGCTCTACGGGTACGGTATAAAGGGGTTCATGCTCTCGTCGATAGAGACCGCGATCGACCTGGCCGAGGGGAAGCTCAGCTCGGGCGAGGTTCGCGAGATCCTCGCCCTCGGCCGCGAGATGCTCGAGCACCCGGTGGAGCTCCTCGACGGCGCCAGGGAGGTGCTCGAGATGCTGGCGCCCGACTTCCGCCTGCTGCTGATCACGAAGGGCGACCTCCGCGACCAGGAGCGCAAGCTCTCGAAGTCCGGGCTCGCGGACCGCTTCCTCGCTGTCGAGATCGTCTCCGAGAAGGACGCGCGGACCTACGGGCGGATATTCGAGCGGCACGGGATTGAGCCCGCGGGCTTCATGATGGTGGGCAACTCGGTCAAGTCGGACATACTCCCCGTCCTGGAGCTGGGAGGGTGCGCCGTCCACGTGCCCTACAGGATCACCTGGGACCTCGAGCACGCCGAGCCGCCGCCGGACAGGGACGGCCGGTTCTTCCGGGCGCGCTCGCTGCGCGACCTCCCGGGAATCGTCCGGCAGTGGCGGTAGGGCGCGCCGCGCCGGAGTTGCGAAATCCGGATTTCTGGGTCCCAATGGCACCATGCCGACACTCTACGAACAGCTGCGCGCCGACATCGTGACCGCGGTCAAGGCCCGCGATGCGGCGGCCGCCACGGCGCTCCGGACTGCGGACGCCGCGATCCAGCGCGCCTCGATGGACCTCTCCAAGCCGATCGACGACGCCCTCGTCATCGGGGCCCTGCGCAAGGGGGTGAAGAACCTGGCCGACGCGAAGGTGGAGTTTGAAAAGGGGGGCCGGGCCGACCTTGTCGCGGCGAACGAGGCGGAGATCCGGATCCTCGAGAAGTACCTCCCCAAGGGGATCGACGGCGCCCAGCTGGACGCGCTGATCGCGGAGGCCATCAAGGAGTCCGGGGCGCAGTCGCGCAAGGAGATGGGCAAGGTGATCGGGGCGCTCAGGAAGAGGCCCGAGGCCGCGCTCATCGACTTTGCCGCGGCGAGCAGGCTGATCCAGGCCAGGCTGCCCTGACCCCGCGGCCCGCGCCTGCCCCAAGGTGAAGGAGCCCACGCCGGAGGAGAGGCAGCTGCGCTGCTTCCGCAAGCGAAGGTACGCCAGCCAGGGGGACGCGCTCGACGCGGCCATGGTCGCCGGTGTCGAGCGCCAGCGAAGGGCGTATCTCTGCACGCACTGCGGGAACTGGCACCTGACCACGGCGGCCCCGCCCTTCCATAAACCCCTTCGCTAGGGCCGCCCGGCCAACGGTCCGTCCGCGTCCGCGCCGGCGCGCGCGTAGGCCCGCTCGCGCAGCGTCTCGTATATGGGCTTCTCGCCAAGGGCCTCGGCAATGCCGTAGGCCGCAAAGCAGCCCACGAGAAGGGGCAGCATGAAATCGTACTTACCGGTCAGCTCGATCATGAGCACGATCGCGGTCAATGGCGCGCGGATCGTGGCCGTGAGGATGGCTCCCATCCCTATGACCGCAAAGGTCTCGGGAAAGGCGGCCCATCCGGGCAGGAACCTGTGGATGGCCGACCCGACCGCGAGCCCGCCGAGGGAACCGAGGACGAGCAGCGGGGCGAAGATGCCGCCGGCCGAGCCGGAGCCGTAGCTCACCATCGTCAGGACGAAGCGCGCCGCGATGAGGACGAGGACCCACCGGATCGCTATCCCGCCGGAGAGCGCCCTCTCGGACAGGAGCGCTCCCGACCCGCTCACCGCGGGGTAGATCCACGCGGCGAGCCCGGCGACGAGCCCCGCGCAGGCCCCGACGAGAAACGGCGGCCATGCCCTGAGTCGTCCAAAAAAGTCCAGGCTGGCGACGAGCGACCGGTTGAAGGCCACGCCCCCGATGCCGGCCACGACCCCGATGGTCGCCGCCAGGGGCAGCGCGTGGAGCGACGGGGCGGGCATGCCGTGGAGCACGAATACGGGCGTCTCGCCGGTCACGACGCGGCAGACCACGTCGGCGGCGACCGCCGCCAGGAACGACGCGACAAAGACGACGGGCGTCAGGCTCCCGGTCAGCTCCTCGAGGACGAATATCAGCCCGGCAAGCGGCGCGTTGAACGCCGCGGCGAGGCCGGCGGCGGAGCCCGCGCAGATCAGGGCCTTGCGCTCGCCCTCGCCCTGCCTCACCCGGAACCAGGCCGACACCATGAGGCCCGTGGCCCCGCCCATCTGCACGGTCGGTCCCTCCCTTCCCATGGCGAGCCCCCCGCCGATCGCGCCGATGCCGGCCAGGAACTTGACCGGCAGGATGCGCTTCCAGCGAAGCTGGGCCTCGCCCATCATGACCGACCGGAGCTGCGGAATGCCGCTTCCCGCGGCCTCGGGCGCAAGGCGCCGCACGAGCCAGAGGCCGGCCCCGCACCCGAGAGCGCCGACCGATAGGGAAACCCCCAGCGCCTCGCCGCGCGGCAGGCGCTCGAGCCAGCCGATGCGGGTGAGCTCGCACCACTGGAGCGCCATCCGGAAGAGCGAGGCGATGAGCCCGGCCACGACGCCGACAATGAGGGCCTTCGGCAGGATGTGCCGCCTCTTCACCTCGGCGTCCTTCAGGCCCGAGGTGGGATCGTTGGCGATGTCCATGGGGCCGCGATACTCCGGTAAGCCCGGAATCGGGTCAACCCAGTAGCCGGGTCCCGGAAATGGTGCCGGTGGCGGGCCTGCGTTCGCGCGGCGGCAACGCCGCCCGGGCCCGGTTCTCAGGGCCCGCTGCGGGAGCTCGTCCCGGTAGGCCGCGCGGAAGGAATGAGCACCTCGATCCTCGTGCCGGCGCGGGGAACCGACTTGATGCTGAACGCCCCGCCCACATAGGCCGCGCGCTCGCGCATGCTGAGGAGCCCGAGGCGGCCGCTCCCGTTTCGCGCCGCCGAACTGCCCCCATGGTCGAAGCCGATCCCGTCGTCATTGATCGCGAGCCGGACAAAGGCGCCCTGCTGGCTCAGGCGCACGGTCACGTGGCGGGCCTGGGCATGCCTCTCCACGTTCCTGAGCGATTCCTGGAGGATGCGGTAGAGGGCGAGCTCGGCGACGGCGGGCAGGCGGGCGGTCAGCTGGGTGCAGGAAAGCCTGACCGACACGCCGGTGCGGTCCGCGAACTCGGTCCTTGCATCCCCCAGGACGGCGGCCAGGCCCACGTTGTCCAGGAGGCTGGGCCCCAGGTCGTGGGTGATCCGCTCGACCTCCTCCGCGGTCTTGCTGAGCATCTCGCGCAGCTTGATCGCCTCGCGCTTCGATGCGCCGTCGCGCTCCGGGATCCGGTCCGCGAGGGCCTGGCTGCGGAAGATGACCGCGCAGAGAAGCTGCGTGATGTTGTCGTGCAGCTCGAACGCCACGCGCCCGCGCTCGGCCTCCTGCACCTCCACCACCCGGTGCGTCAGGGCCCGCAGCAGCCCCTCGGTCCGCCGGGCCTCGGTCATGTCCGTCACCACCATGCCCTTGACCGCCTGGTTGCCGTTCCGCCGCGCCAGGGGGCGGATGGAGATCTGCGCCGGCATCGTCGAGCCGTCCCCGGCGTTCAGCAGCACCTGGAACTTCGCGCCCGAGCTGCCGCGCCGCCTCATGTGGGACCGCAGCGTCGCCCTGTCCTCGGCCGAGAGGAAGCGCCGGAAGGAGCCGCCCATCACCTGGCCGAGCGGCATCTTGACCATCCCCGCAAAGCGTCTGTTTGCATAGAGGATCATCTTGTCGGCCGTGAGCGTGAGCGCCCCCTCGTTCATGGACTCGATGAGCACGCGGTAGGCGTACTCGGCCCCCTCCAGCGTGAACACCTTGGTTCCCTGCCGGCCCACGACCAGCACCGCGTCCACCTCCCCGCTACGGATGGCGCGCAGCGTCTCGTCCGCATTGGCGAGGCGCGCCTTGAGCGCCGCAATCCTGCGGGTCAGACCGAGGCGGGAGGCGTTGGATACCCGGGCGGCCCTCACGTTGCCTTTGCGCCGCCTGCGGCGGCATCCAGCACCTCGAACAGCCCCGACGTGTTCGCCAGGTTGCCGATGAACCGGCGCACCGGGAGGGGAAGGCGCTTGACGAGGGTCGGCGTCGCCACGATCTGGTTGTCGCGAGCCAACTCGGGCTGCTGGTAGACGTCTATCACCTCGAGCTCGTAGTTCCCCTTCTGGTGCTCCTCGCACAGCTGGTAGACGCGCCGGAGCGCCTGGCGCGAGCGGGCGGTGGCCCCGGCCACGTAGAGCCGCAGGAAATATCTCCCCTCGCGACCCGTGCCCATGGCCTTTTTCAGGGCTCTCGCGTTGGGGGTGCTGCTTGCGGTCAAGGGATTGCCCCCATTCAGGCGCCGGCTCGCAGGTCCAAGCCGACGAGAACCGTGTCGATGTCGGAAAGATTGCCTATGACCGTGCGAATCGGGGTCGGAAGCCTGCGCACGACCGTGGGGGTCGCCAGGATCTGGTCGCCCCTGGCCAGCTGCGGCTGCTTCAGGAGATCGATCACCCGGATGCGGTAGCGGCCCTTCAGGCGGCTCTCGCAGACCCTTTTCAGGTTCTCGAGCGCGGTCTGCGACTTGGGAGTCTCGTCCATCACGTAGAGGCGCAGCTGCCAGCGGTCGCCGGAAATGCGCTTCGGCCCGGGGGGGCGCCTCCTCTTCGCCTTGGGGCCCATCTAGTGGATCCTCCCGTTCCTGGCGCCGGCCCGGGGGCCTGGCGCCACCGACACATCCGCCTGGCGCAGGCGGCCCAATTCAGACCGCTCGGTCTTCAGCAGACGGGTCTGCATTCCCACCTGCTGGTCGATCTGGCGGAGCTCCTCGGCGCTGGCGTCGTGCTCGGAGCGCAGCGCGCTGATCTGCCGCTCAAGCGCCATGCGCGTGCGCTCGATCTCGCGCTTGCGGCGGGCGGCCTCCTGCTGGCTGGCGAGCGCCTCGGCCTTCTCGCGGGCGGTCTGCGCCGCCCGGGCGGAGCCCGTCAGGACGCCGCTCGTGCCGATGTAGGCGTCCACGAGGTCGACGCCCCTGTCCGAGATGAGGAACTCTCGGATCTGGTTGGAGTGGGCCATGCCGCGCGCCTTGAGGACGTAGAGCACGCGGTTGCGCTCGCCGTTGCCCTCGAAGTCCTGGAGGAGGAGCCACGAGTCCATCAGCGAGGACATGGCGGCCTCGCTCTGCTGCAGCACGTGGCCCCCCTGCGTCAGGCTCGTGAAGAGCGAGGTGACCTGCCCCGCCTTGAGGTAGTCGATCAGCCGGGTCACCATGCCCTTGCCCTCGGAGGTCGTGCCGGCGTCCATCAGGCTCGTGATGGGGTCCATGATGACTACGGCCGGCTGAAACTCCGCGATCTCCGCGAACATCGTGGCAAGGTGCATCTCCAGGCCGTAGAGCGAGGGGCGCGCCGAGTGGAACCGCAGCAGGCCCTTCTTGACGAGCGGCACCAGGCGCAGGCCGATGGACTGCATGTTGCGGGTGATCTGGTTCGGCGACTCCTCGAACGAGAAGAAGAGGACGCGCTCGCCGCGCCGGCATGCGGCCTGGGCGAAGTTGGCGGCGATGATGGTCTTGCCGGTACCGGGGGTGCCCGTCAGAAGGATGCTGCTTCCGCGGAAGAAACCCAGGCCGCCGAGCATCGCGTCGAGCCGCGGGATGCCGGTTGCGATCCGATCGACCGACACCTTGTGGTTGAGCGCCAGCGACGTGATGGGCAGCACGCTCAGGCCCGCGGCCCCGATGAGGAAGGGGAACTCGTTCGTCCCGTGCAGCGAGCCGCGGTATTTCACCACGCGCAGGTGCCGCGTGGCTATCTGGTCGTTGACCCGGTGGTCGAGGAGGATGACGCAGTCGGACACGTACTCCTCCAGCCCGTGTCGGGTCAGCTGGTCGCGCCCCCGCTCGGCCGTGATGACGGCGGTGACGCCCTTGGCCTTGAGCCAGCGGAAGAGGCGGCGAAGCTCGGAGCGCAGGATGGCCTCGTTGCTAAGGCCGGCAAAGAGCGCCTCCAGCGTGTCGAGGACCACGCGCTTGGCGCCGACGGAATCGATCGCATGGTTGAGGCGGACGAACAGGCCCTCCAGGTCGTATTCTCCGCTTTCGTGGATCTCGCCCGGCTCTATGTGGACGTAGTCGACCACGATCCTCTTGCGTCGGACAAGCCCCGCCAGGTCGAATCCGAGCGAGGCGACGTTGGCCACGAGCTCGGCCTCGGTCTCCTCGAAGGCCATGAGCACGCCCGGCTCGCCATATTGAACCGCGCCCCGCACGAGGAATTCCGCGGCAAGCAGCGTCTTGCCGCAGCCCGCGCCGCCGCACACGAGCGTCGGCCGCCCGCGCGGCAGCCCGCCCCTCGTGATCTCGTCGAGGCCCTGGATCCCCGTGGGGCACTTGGGCAGGCGCACGGCCTGGGACCCGGACTTGGTGGCCTTCGTTTTCATGCGGGGCCATTCTCACGGCAATCCCGGCGAATCAGAACACAATAGTGCCCAACGGGATTGGGGTGTTCACCCACCGCCCGATCCGTCAGTCGGCCGGGAACATTTCCTTCGATCGTTCCGACAGAGTCCGGTGCTCGGGCGGACCCGTGCCGCGGGTCAGGCCGCGGGCCTCATCTGGTGCGCGACGATCATCGTGTAGAAGCACAGGACGATGTTCTGCAGCGGGAGCTGCAGCGGCGTCGGGAGGGCGTAGATCACGGCGACCGCCGGAATCCATACCCCCATGTTGGTGATGAGGACCGGCAGGACTCGCCTGCGGTACCAGCCCGGCGCCAGGATGTCGGCCCGCAACCCGGCCCAGTCGGGGGAGGCCTCCACGGCCTGGTAGACCGCAACCGTCATGGGCACGGCGAAGAGAAGGCAGTACACGAACTGGTCCATGAAAACCTTGACGGCAATCGTCCCGATGCCGTGCCCGCCACCAAAGGCATAGGCCTGGAGGCGGTACCAGAGGTCGATCTCAAGGCCCTTGTAGGCCCAGAACGCCGTCAGGCTGAGCCCCTGGACCCATCCGTACCGCCGGTTCCCCTTCGCATCCCGCCTTCCGAGGCGAAGGTAGAGGAACGGCAGCACCCCGCCGAATACCGCCGTCGAGGCTATCCCGAGGCCAAGGCCCGCCGTCCGCCGGATCTCCATCAGGCGCGCCAGGGTCGCGTGGACGCCCGGCTGGTGGTAATACCCAAGGACCAGGGCGAGGGCCGCCAGCTGCAGGACCGCGCCCGGCACGAGGTTCGCCCTGGCGCCCTGCAGTCCCGACCGCCAGGGGGCGCCGGATGGGCGTGAGGTCTCCATGGGGGGCGGATCATCTCATCCCCGGGGGCCCGAACGCGAGCCGCCAGTGGCGGCCCGCGGGAATCGGCGCCTGCGAGCCCGAATCAACCCCCGGCGATCGCCCCGATGACCAGGAAGGGTTCCTTCCCGGCGGCGATAGGCTCGGGCAGCGGTGTGTCCTCGGGCTCGTGGGAGACGTCCTCGCCGCAGGCGAAGAACCTGACAAAGGCCCGGCGACGCCGCGTGGAGCGGTCCCGGATCGTCCCGCAAAGGACGGGATAGGCCGCCTCGACGGCGTCCAGGATCGAGCGCTGGGTGGCGGGGCCTTGGATCTCAAGCGCCACCTCGCCGTCCACGCGCGCGAGGTTTCGCAGGTGGGCGGGGAGCACGACCCGGATCATGGGAGCGTCTGGACCTCGACCGAAAGCACGGCGGGAAGGTCTCGGACGGCCGCCTCCCATTTGTCCCCGCCGTCCGCGGAAACGTAGACCTGCCCTCCCGTGGTGCCAAAATACACGCCGCACGGGTCGAGCGAGTCGACGGCCATGGAGTCCCGCAGCACGTTGACAAAGCAGTCCCGCTGCGGGAGGCCTTCCGTGAGGGCCTCCCACTCGTTCCCGCCCGTCCGGCTGCGGTAGACCCGCAGCTTCCCCTCGGGCGGGTAGTGCTCCGAGTCGCTCTTGATCGGGACGACATAGACCGTTTCGGGCTCGTGGGCGTGGACCTCGATCGGGAACCCGAAGTCGCTCGGCAGGTTGCCGCTGACCTCGCGCCACGAGTCCCCCGCATCGTCGCTGCGCATGATGTCCCAGTGCTTCTGCATGAAGAGCGTGCGCGGGCGCGAGGCGTGCATCGCGATGCGGTGGACGCAGTGGCCCACCTCGGCCGCCGGGTCGGGGATGTGCTCCGACCGGAGCCCGCGGTTGATCGGCTTCCAGGTCGTCCCGTGGTCGTCGGTCCGGAACGCCCCCGCCGCCGAGATCGCTATGAACATCCGGGCGGGGTCGACCGGGTCAAGGAGGACGGTGTGCAGGCACATCCCGCCCGCCCCGGGCTGCCAGCGCGGCCCGGAGCCGTGCCCGCGCAGCCCCGAAAGCTCTCGCCAGGTCTTGCCGCCGTCGGCCGAGCGGAACAAGGCCGCGTCCTCCACCCCCGCAAAGACGACCTCCGGGTCCGTGAGCGAGGGCTCAAGGTGCCAGACCCGCTTGAATTCCCACGGGTGGGCCGTGCCGTCATACCATTGGTGGGTGCCCGCGACCCCGTCGTAGGCAAAGGCGTTGCCTACCGGCTCCCATGTCCTGCCGCCATCGTTCGAGCGCTGGACCAATTGCCCGAACCAGCCGCTGGACTGCGACGCATATAGCCGGTTCGGGTCCGCCGGCGAGCCCTTCAAGTGATAGATCTCCCAGCCCCCGAAATGGGGCCCGTCGACGGACCATTTGCGGCGCCTGCCATCCGACGTCAGGATGAAGGCGCCCTTCTTCGTTCCCACGAGTACCCGGACTTTGCTCATGCCTGAATTTCCCCAGTTTCTTGGTGTGCCTATGGCTCTCGGTTGCGGCTGCTCCTATGGCCCCGCAACCGGTAATTCACCAGCGAAATATTCACCCGCGGCCGGCGCCCGAGGCCGGAAGGACGCGGGCCATGCCGGCCGCGCCGCAAATTGTGACGAAAATGAGACGAAATCGACAAGGGTTGAAAGCCCCCCGCCCCGCGGCCAGCCTCGGCCGCCATGGACGCAGCGCCACCCAAGGCAGACCCTGACCTCGTGGACCTTCGGGCTCTCGTGTCGCACGACAGATCGGTGCCGGCCTCGACGACGGCCGAGGAGCTCCAGGCGGCCTTTGAGCACTGGGACGTGGATTTCATCGCCGTGCTCGACGGCGGGAGGATGCTCGGCCTGTGCTCCCGCCGGCAGCTGGCGCAGCAGCTCAGCTCGCGATACGGGTTCGCCCTGTACGCCCGGCAGCCGGCAGGCGCCTTCCTGACACCGGCCCCGCTCCTGTTCCCGGACAGGACGCCGATCACCGAGGTGTTCAAGGCGGCGTCGGGGAGGGTCGCCCGGGATTTCTACGATGACGTGGCGCTCACGGACGCGCTCGGGGGCTATCTCGGCATGATACCGATGCTCACCCTCGTGCGGCTCCAGACGGAGTTCCTGCTGCGCAACAATGCAAGGCTCGAGGCGTCCCGGCTCGAGATAGCCGCGAAGAACCGCGCGCTGGAGGACGACCTGCTCATGGCCCGCGAGGTCCAGCTCGCGATGCAGCCGCAGGCCCACCCGCCGCTGTCGGCCAACGGTCTCACGCTGCGCCTGGCGCACCTTTACCGGCCGGCGGGCAGCGTTAGCGGCGACTTTTTCGACGTGCTGCGGATCTCGGACCATGCGACCGGCATCATCGTGTGCGACGTGATGGGGCACGGCGTGCGCTCCGCGCTCATAACGGCCATGATCCGGGCGATGCTGGAGGAGCTCCGCCCGGTTGCGGCCGACCCCGGCGTCCTCCTCACGCGCCTCAATGGCGGCCTCGCGCGCATCCTGAGGCAGGGCGGCGAGCTCATCTTCGTCACGGCGGCCTACCTGGTCGTCCACCTCGGCCTCGGCTGGCTTCGATATGCGCAGGCCGGCCACCCGACGCCCCTGCGGTGGGATTCGCGGGCGCGGGCCGTGCGCCCAGTCCTGTGCCCCAATGAATCGGCCGGGCCCGCGCTCGGCTTGATCGAGGATTTCGAGTTCGCAATGGTCGAGGAGCCGTTCTCGGAGAAGGACCGGCTCATGCTCTTCACCGACGGAATCATCGAGGCCGCCGACCCCGCAGGCTCGGAGTTCGGCACCGAGAGGCTCGCCCGGGCCTTCGACTGCTGCGTGGACATCCCGCTGGGCGAGGGATTGGACAACGTGCTTCGCGAGGTCGCCGACTTCAACGGCGGCGCATTTGCCGACGACGTCTGCATCGTGGCCGCGGAGCTAAGCCGGGACTAGGGATAATGCTTGGCGCTGCCCAAGACAGGACTTGAACCTGCACGCCTTGCGGCAACGGCTTCGAAGGCCATCGCATCCTCCTCTGGAGCTTTGCGTTTCCTGTGAAGCGTTGCGCAGGGTTGCGAATGGCAACGCAGCGCAAGCAGGCGGTACCTGTCAACGTATGTGTCAATGAGAAGACCTCGTTTCTCAGATTGACCTCCGTATTTCAGCAATACGGTATTTCTGAATGAGCACCTCCATTGCCATCTCCTCCCGCGGAACACTCACCTTGCCCATTGGCCTCCGCCGCAGACTGGGGATCGATAAGAATCATGCCGTCCTCCTCGCCGAGGAGCGAGAGGACGGGATCTTTCTTCATCCTGCAGTCACCGTCCGGATCCGCGATATTCCCGCCGCTATAATCAAGAAATGGATTGCGAACGACGAAGCTGACGCCGCCAGCGTGAGGTTCGTTAAGAAGTGATCGTCTTTGGAGATTTGACGTAACTCGCCCGTGCCGCAAGCTGATGCCCAATGAAGGCCTTGGACAATTCCGCCATCGTGGAGGCTGAACGAGCGGGTTTCGACCTCAGCCTCGTTGATGCTAGCTTGGCGCTTTCCCCGGAAATGCGGGCGGCGCAGCATGACCAGGCCCTCGCCCTGGTGCTGGAATTCGACAGGATTCGCGAACAACGCAGTGAACAGCCTCAGTCAACTCCTGCAAAGGCTCACTGATTCCGGCGTCGATTTTGTGGTCGTGGGCGGGTTTGCGGGCGTACTCCACGGCTCCTCGCTCGTCACCCGGGACCTTGATATCTGCGCCGTTCTCACCCCGGGAAATGTCAATCGACTGCGTGAAGCGCTGAAGGATCTAAATCCGCTTCATCGTATGACCCATCCACGTCTCTCATTTCTGCAGATTCCGAAACAGGGTGAGGTTGTCAAAAATCTGTACCTCCAGACCGACTGGGGAATTGTCGACGTTCTTTCGTCTATCCTTGGTTTGGGAGATTTTGAAGCCCTGAAGGCAAATGCCGAGTGGATCAAGATCGGAGGAAGACGTTGCCGACTCATCTCGCTGCAGGACTTGATTCTGGCAAAGGAGGCGATGGGGCGCGAAAAGGACTTGCTGGCTGCTAAGGAACTTAGGGCTATAGCAGTCAAACGGAGCAGCGCGAAGTCCAGACCGGAACTTGGGATCGACTAACCCTGGTCAGTGTCGTTCAACCGTTTGAATGGTGCTCGGGACAGGACTTGAACCTGCACGCCTTGCGGCAACGGCTTCTAAGACCGTCGTGTATGCCAATTCCACCACCCGAGCAGCTGCCATGGAACGACGGGATTGTGCGAACCAAATGGCCCACCGCAACCCCGCAGTCGCCCGCCGAAGCTACTTGGACGGGTTGTCGTCGGTCACCTGATCCGCGGGCCTCACGAGGTTGTCCTCGTGCTTCGCGGCATTGGTTTCCGCCTTCTTGACAAGGTTGCCGTAGGTGCTCTGCGGATTGTCGACGACGAGGGATTTCCTGGGGGTCGGGGTCAGGGCCGGGGCCGGAACGGCCTTTGCCACTGGCGTCGTGACGACGGCCGCAGGATGACCCGACGCAGACAGGGCGCTCACCGGAATCGTGCCCGTCTGTCCCTTGTACCGAATCGTCACCGTCTTGTCGCCCCGCGTGACAATCTCAACGGTGGTTCCGGCCTTGAGTGACGTCAGGCTTCGGTCACCCCGCATAATCGCATTCGTCGGGAGCACGAGATCCTCGGCAAGGGAGGTGCCGACTGAAAGTGCCAGAAGGGGAACAAGAAGGGGTATCTTCACCGGGGCCGTTCGGGCAGGATGGCCGGGTCTCAAGACTTCTCAAGGCTCAACCGAATGAAGGGGCGTAAAAGATCGGTAAGATGTTGCGGCCGGTCCGGACAAAAAGTGATTGTCGGGCGGCCGGACCCTGCGAAACCCGCGGCGACCCGGTGGCATCAACGAACGACATTCAATGAAGGGGGACCCCATCCCGCGTAAGGGCTCCGGGAGCCGGCGAAATGCCGCCCTTGGGATCATGCTGCTCGCGGGCGCCGCCGCGGTCCGATTCTGCGCGGCCCAGAACAGCCTCTGGGTGGATGAGATCCTGTCCGTGGACCTTGTCCGAAGGCTGTCATCCCCGCTGGATGTGTTCCACAAGGTACACTCGGACAACAACCACTACCTCAATTCCCTGTGCATCTACCTCCTCGGGTTCCGGGGTGACTGGCCCGGGTACCGGATCCCATCGGTCCTGGCGGGGATCGGCGCCGTGGCGGTTGCCGGATTGATAGGGAAAAGGCGCAGCACGGCCTGCGCGTTCGTGTCCCTGATTCTATTCGGCTTCTCCTACGTCCTCGTCCTCTACTCCTCCGAGGCGCGGGGCTACGCCGCGCTGGTCTTCTTCTCGCTGCTGTCGTTCCTCCTGCTTGGATCCTACCTGGATTCCCGGAAGCGGGCAGCCGCCCTGGCGTTCTCGCTCTGCGCCTGCCTCGGCTTCCTGGCGCATCTCTCCTTTGTGTTCTTCTTCCTGGCATCGGTGCCCTGGGTCGCCCTCCGGCTGATGCGGAGGCGGGCGGGAATGGGCGAATTCCTGGAATCGTTCGCCCTGTGCTATTCCCTGCCGGCCCTTCTCGTCGCGCTCCTCTATTTCCTGGATATCCGCTTCCTCTTCACCCCGGGAGGCGCCCATCCCGGCCTCTTCAACACGTTCCGGGCGGCGATGGCGTGGACGCTCGGCATGCCCTTCGCATCAACCGTCGGGCCGATGTTCGCCGTTGCGATCCTGGTCCTCGCCGCGGGGCTCTGGCGGCTTTGGCGCGAGGGGAGCGACCTGGTCGCCTTCTTCCCGGGCATGATCGTCGTCGTGCCCCTGCTCCTTCTCTTCCTGGGCCATCAGGAGGTCCTCTACGTGAGGTTCTTCATCGTGCCCATGGCCTTCCTCCTCGTCCTCCTGGGCATCGTCCTTTCCCGGCTGTGGGAGACCCGGGGGTGGATCGGCCGGCTGATCTGCGGGGTGTTCCTCGCGCTGTACCTCGCCGCCAACGGCGCGCCCTACCTCTCCCTCCTCATCTTCGGGCGGGGCAACAATGCCGAGGCCGTCCAGTACCTGGTCAAGAATGCGCGGGAGTCCCCGGTCACCGTTACCGGGGATTCGGATTTCCGGATCGGCATCGTCGTCAACTTCTTCGCCATGACGTCCGCCAGGGGCAGCATGCTCGCCTATTTCCGAACGAACGCGCCCCCCGAATACGGCGCGGAGTGGGTGATCAGGGAGAAGGAGCCGTTCGAGGATCCTGTGCCCCCGGCCATGCTCCTGAGGGACCGGCTCGGGCACCAGTACAGGTTGGCGGCGATCTTCAGGACGGCCCCCCTCTCGGGACTGCACTGGTTCATTTACCACAAGGAGGACGGCCCCGGCTGGCCGGTGCATCCCTAAGGGGACCAACCGCCCAATATCCGGTCAATACCCCATACCCGGCTGCCAGACGGCAGGCTATCCTGTGCGTCCGTATCCGGGCACGACCCCGGCCCCCGGGGCACCGGTTCCCAAATTGCCGGTCAAATCCATTACCCATGAAAATCCAACGCTCCCTCCTCATTCTCGCCATGGCCCCGTCGATCCTGCTCTTCTCGGGCGGCTGCTCGAAGGCCGACAACGACAATGCAACCGCGGTCGTCCAGGACATCAAGACGACGGCCGTGGACACCTGGGACGGCATCAAGGACTTCACGTTCGAGAAGCGCGTCGAATTCTCGGCGTCCATCGACCGCATGTCCAAGGCCATGGACGACAAGATTGCGGAGATCAGGGCCAAGGCACCGGATGCGGCCTCGAAGGACAGGGACGCAGCCGTCAAGGACTACGACGACGCCCGCGCGGACCTGAAGGCCCGGCTGGCCGACCTGAACAACGCCACAGCCGACACCTGGGCGGACGCAAAGGCAAAGGTCGCCGACGCCTGGCAGCGGGTGAAGGCCGCCTACACCAAGGCCACGAGCTAGGCGGGTCGGCCGCCGCCCCACGATGGCGCGACCCCGAATCGGTCCCCCATCCGGGCGTAGGTCTCGACACAGGCGGCGCTCTGCTCGACGATGTCCGGGTCGAGGATGATCCGGTTTCTCTCGAACAGCGTGATCACGCAGGAGCCGCCGAACGAGAACATGCCCTTCTCGTCGCCCTTCGCGACGGGCCTGCCGGGAAGGAAGCCCTGGACGATGCTGCCGACGTTCGTGGCCCCCACCTCGATCATGGCCACGGTGCCGAACTCCACCGACTCGATGAGGGTCACGAAGCGCTTGTTGCGGACAAGGTAGAGGATGTTGCGGCGGAGGGCGACCGGGCTGACCGAGTAGAGGCGGCCCCTGACGAGCCTCGCGTCGGAGGGGACCCCCGACACCGGGAAATGGAAGCGGTGGTAGTCGCTCGGGCAGAGGCGTGAGATGAGCATCGAGCCCCCGGCAAACCGCGCGGCCAGGCCATCGTCCCCGAGGAGCTCCCCCAGCGTGAACTTGGACCCCTTCACGTAGAAGCCGTCGGCCCTGGCGACGTCCGGGAACGCCAGGTGCCTGCCGTCGGCCGGCAGGGCGGCCACACCGGCCCCCTCAGCGATCGGCCTGCATTCGGGCTTCAGCGCGCGGTGGAAGAACTGGTTGAACGTCGCGTAGTCGAAGGGCGACTTCGTGAACTCCGAGACGTTGATGTCGTAGGCCACGATGAAGCCGAGGATCTTGAGGTCGCTCCCGCGCTGGTTCATCCGCCGGCCGTAGTACAGCGAGAACAGCGGCCGGCTGACGAAGAGCCAGACCGCGAGGCGGCCCACCGGGTTGTCGTAGGCGAGGCGCAACCAGCGCTCGCCGAAGATCTTTTCAATCTTGGTGGTCCTGTCGTACCGGTCGAAGTATCGGATGGGCTCGGGGGGCAATGCGGCGGTTGGGTCGCTCCATTCTCGGAAGATTCGCGGGCTGCGCCACGGAAAACTTCGGCTATTTCGGCAGGAGGACACCGGGGCCGGCCCAAAAAGGCCGCCGGAAAAAGGGTCTGGCGCGGGTTAAGCTACAGGACCTATGATGATTACCGCAGCTCCGGAATACATCCCAGACGAGGCGCGAAGCTGGCCGCCCTTGAGCACCGAACACAAACCCTTCTCCATCCTCCAGGCGAGTTCGCCGGGGCACTACGCCCGCGCCCGGAAGATCATCGAGGATTACCAGCGGTGGCTTGGCATCGACCTCTGCTTCCAGAATTTCCAGGACGAGCTGGCCTCCCTGCCGGCCATGTACGGCCCCCCGAAGGGGGCGATCCTGCTTGCGGAGATGGACGGGGAGGACGCCGGCTGCGTCGCGCTGCGCGACATGGGGGCGGGCGTCGCGGAGATGAAGAGGCTCTACGTCGCGCCCGACTACCGCGGCCTCGGCATCGGGCGGTCGCTGACGGAGGAGTTCATCTCGGTCGCGCAGCGGCTGGGCTACTCGGCCATCCGGCTGGACACCATCCCCAGGCTCGGCGTCGCCTACACCATCTACCAGAAATTCGGGTTCAGGAAGATCGCGCGCTACAACAACAACCCGGACCCGGACACCATCTACCTCGAGCTCGCGCTCTGAGGGCGGGACCCGGCCCCTTCAGGAGACCACCCATTCCCCGTTCTTCACGGAGAAGGTGACGGTCGACCCCTCGGCGACCTCGCCCGAGATCAGCGCGCGGGCAAGGCGCGTCTCGATCTGCCGCTGCAGGTAGCGCTTGAGGGGCCTGGCGCCGAAGACGGGGTCGTAGCCCTTCTCGGCCGCCCATTCCCTCGCCTTCCTGTCGAGGGCCACGACGACCCGGCGGTCCGCGAGCCGGCGGTTCAGGTCGGCGAGCAGCAGGTCCACGATCGAGCCGATCTCCTCGAGGGTGAGGGGCTTGAAGAGTATCGTCTCGTCGATCCGGTTCAGGAACTCCGGCCGGAACGAGGTGCGCAGCTCGGCCATCACGCTCTCCCGGACGCCCTCCGGGATCGTGTCCCCGGTGACCCCCTCCAGCAGGAATCGCGAGCCGATGTTGGAGGTCATGATGACGATCGTGTTCTTGAAGTCCACGGTCCGGCCCTGGGCGTCCGTGATCCTCCCGTCGTCCAGCACCTGCAGGAGGACGTTGAACACGTCCGGGTGCGCCTTCTCGACCTCGTCGAAGAGGACCACCGCGTACGGCTTGCGCCGGATGGCCTCCGTCAGCTGCCCGCCCTCGTCGTAGCCCACGTAGCCCGGGGGGGCGCCTATGAGCCGCGAGACCGCGTGCTTCTCCATGTACTCGGACATGTCTATCCTCACCATCGCCGACTCCGTGTCGAAGAGTGTCTCGGCGAGGGCCTTCGCGAGCTCGGTCTTGCCGACCCCGGTCGGGCCCAGGAAGAGGAAGCTGCCCACCGGCCGCCGCGGGTCCTTGATCCCGCTGCGGGCGCGCAGGATCGCCTCGGTCACCAGGGTGACGGCCTCGTCCTGGCCGATGACGCGCCTGTGGAGCGTCTCCTCCAGCCTGAGGAGCTTCTGCTTGTCGCCCTCGAGGAGGCGGGTCACGGGAACGCCCGTCCACTTGGCGACAATCTCGGCGATCTCCTCCCCGGAGACCTCCTCCTTGAAGAGGGTCGAGGACTTCCCCGGCTTCTCCTGCTTCTTCAGCTCCGCCTCGAGCTGGGGGATCCTCCCGTGCCGGAGCTCGGCCACCTTGTTCAGGTCGTAGGCGCGCTCCGCCTTCTCCATCTCGAGCCTCGTCGCCTCGAGCTCCTCCCGGATCTTGCGCACGCGCCCGACCGAGGCCTTCTCCTTGTCCCACTGGATTGTCAGCCCCTTGGCCTTCTCGCGGACCTCCGCGAGCTCCTTGCGCAGGACGGTGAGCCTCTGCCTGCTCGCGTCGTCCTTCTCCTTGGCGAGCGCGGTCTCCTCGATCTCGAGCCGGAGGGAGCGCCGCGTGAGCTCGTCCAGCTCCTGCGGCATCGAGTCCATCTCGGTCCTGATCATCGCGCACGCCTCGTCGACCAGGTCGATCGCCTTGTCCGGCAGGAACCTGTCGGAGATGTACCGGTTCGAGAGGACGACCGCGTTCACGAGGGCGTTGTCCTGGATCCGCACGCCGTGGTGGAGCTCGAAGCGCTCCCTGAGCCCGCGCAGGATCGAGATCGCGTCCTCCACGCTCGGCTGCTCGACAAGGACCGGCTGGAATCGGCGCTCGAGCGCGGCGTCCTTCTCAATGTGCTTCCTGTACTCGTCGAGGGTCGTGGCCCCGATGCAGTGGAGCTCGCCGCGGGCGAGCATGGGCTTGAGTAGGTTGCCCGCGTCCATCGCGCCGTCGACCTTGCCCGCCCCGACGATCAGGTGAAGCTCGTCTATGAAGAGGATGATCCGCCCCTCCGCCTGCTTGATCTCGGCCAGCACCGCCTTCAGGCGCTCCTCGAACTCGCCGCGGTACTTGGCCCCCGCGACCAGGGCCCCCATGTCGAGCGCGAAGACCGTGCTGTCCTTGATCCCCTCGGGCACGTCCCCGCGCAGGATCCTCTGGGCGAGGCCCTCCACGATCGCCGTCTTGCCGACGCCCGGCTCGCCGATCAGCACCGGGTTGTTCTTCGTCTTCCTTGAAAGTATCCGGATGACCCGGCGGATCTCGTCGTCGCGGCCGATCACGGGGTCGAGCTTCCCCTTCCTGGCCCGGTCGACCAGGTCGACTCCGTACTTCTCGAGCGCCTGGTAGGTCGCCTCCGGGTTGTCCGTCGTGACCCTCTGGCTGCCACGGACCTCCTTCATGGCGCCCATCACCTTCGCGCGGTCGAGCCCGAAGCTCTTGAAGAGCTTCTTCATCCCGTCGGGCCGGCCGACCTCGATGAGCGCCAGGAGCAGGTGCTCGACGCTCACGAACTCGTCCTTGAGCGCCTTCGCGTCCGCCTCGGCCTTGGTGAGCACGTCGTTCACGGCCTGGGTCACGTAGACCTTCGAGGTGTCGACGCTGCCGGTGACCTTGGGAAGCCGCTCAAGCTCCCGGTCCACCGCCAGCTGCAGGCCGCCAGCGGAAAGCCCCATCTTGTCGATAAGCCCCGGCACAATGCCGTTCTCCTGGCCCAGGAGCGCCGAAAGCAGGTGCCACGTCTCCACCTCGTTGTGGTTGAGGCGTCGGGCGACCGCCTGGGCGTCGGTGACGGCCTGGCCGGCCATCTTGGTGAGCTTGTTCGGGTCCATTTTGGGTTCCCTTTCGCATGGACTGCGCCACGGGGGCGCAGGCCGTTCCCCCGGGAGAATGCGCTGGAGACGGGCCTTGGACAGCCATTTCGGCACACTTGTTGCCCAGTCCCGGACAACAATGGCGCAGGCTGGATTTTTGCCCCGCCCGCCCCCACGCTCGGCCCGGAACCGGATCCCGTTGATCGACGAACTCATCCAAATCCTCGGCCGGGACCAGGTGCTGGCCAAAAGGGAGGACCTGGTCCCCTACTCCACCGATGCGACCGCGGTCCTGAGGCAGCTGCCCGGGGCGGTCGTGTTCCCGCGGACAACGGCCGGGGTCGCGGAGGTTGTCCGCCTGGC
>Ga0181526_10000829_pt1 | contig 31357 bp, 23 predicted proteins | sample PEATcosm2014_Bin_35_FD_119750 | JGI IMG/M metagenome (GOLD analysis project Ga0181526, IMG submission 119750) | Peatland microbial communities from MTU Mesocosm Facility, Houghton, MI, USA - PEATcosm2014_Bin06_30_metaG | ecosystem: Environmental > Terrestrial > Soil > Wetlands > Peat | place...
GCGCGACCGGCCTGTATGACATCTCCGGTCTGAACCCCGCTAACTACAACATGAAGGTCATGGCCAAGGGCTTCGAGTCCTTCGCACAGAACGGCATCGTGGTGAACGTATCCTCGACTGCCCGCGCGGATATCAAGCTCACGGTCGGGGCCGAAGCCGAGACAGTAACGGTCGAGGCAGATGCTCTCGCGGTGCAGGCCGACTCCAACGTGGTCAGCACACTGATCAGCTCCGAGCAGATCAGCCAGATCGCTACCGAGAACCGCAACTTCGCGGCTCTCGCTGCATTGGGCATGGGCGTCAGCTCGGCTCTGCCTGACTCCAACACTCCAACTTCGGTTGCGGCGAACTTCACCATCAGCGTGAACGGCCTTCGTGAAAACCACAACATCTGGCTGATCGACGGTGGTGAGGCCGATGACCGCGGCGGCGCCGGCGGCATGGACATCATGCCTTCGCAGGACGCGATCGCCGAGTTCACGATGATGACCTCGAACTATCCGCCGGACTACGGTATTTCCTCGGGCGCCACCATGAGCCTTTCGCTTAAGAGCGGCACGCAGAAGTTCCACGGCGAAGCGTACGAGTTCAACCGCAACACCGACTACGATGCCAACAGCTACTTCAACAAATTGTCAAACCCGATTACGCCTCGTACCAGCACCCACTACAACATCTTTGGTGGTAACTTCGGCGGACCGATCTTCATTCCTCACGTGTACAACGAGAACAAGCAGAAGACTTTCTTCTTCTTGAATGAAGAGTGGCGGAAGATTCTGACCGGCGCCGGCACCAACGAACAGCCCACCATCGACTCTGCGGACAGGCCGATGTCAGGTACGAACCTCGCCTACGTGGCGCCGGGCTTCGCTTCGAGCACAGCCCTGGTGGTTCCCAAGGTTGGCGATCCCGTCCTCAACGCCAAGCTGGCTGCGGATGGCCTGACCGTGGGCTCTCCGATGCCGGTGATTCCCGCCAACCTGTTCGACCCGAACGCAGTGATCTACCTCAACTCGGGGATCCTGCCTGCGGCGAATACATCGGACGGCCACAACATCACCAACGTGTCCAACCCGATCGACGTGGTGGACACGGTGGTCCGCATCGACCACAAGTTCAACGACAAGTGGACGGTCCTCGGTCACTACATGGAAGACAAGGTGACCCAGGGCTATGCGCAGCCTGAACTGGGCTGGCTGTGGGCGAGCTATAACACCGTCACCAGCACACTCGCGAACCCTTCGGATTCGGCGGCCATCAAGCTGAGCGGCACCATCAATCCGAACCTGTTGGTCGAAGCCAGCATCAACTACGACGGCAACGTCATCAACATCCTCGACTCCAAACTAGCGGATCTTCCATCCGGATGGAGCGTGAAGCCCTTCTTCAACACCGGCAACCCGTATCTGCCCGGTGTGGGCGGCGGCTGGGGTGGTCCGTACTATGTTGGGGAAGACATGGGATCGGCCCCGTGGCACAACGCAGCTCGCGACTACGAGCCCAAGGTAGATATCTCGTACACCATGGGCAAACACGCCATGAAGTATGGCTTCAGCTACAACCGCTACACCAAGAACCAGCAGCTGTTCGGCGATGCCGAGGGCACCTTTGGCTTCGGGAACCTGACCAACGACTCGTTCATGGATATGTTGCTGGGTCTGTCGAGCAGCTACGCGCAGTTCCAGGCGGTGCCGATCCGGCACTACGTGAACCAGACGCCTTCGGCTTATGCCATGGACAACTGGCACGTGACGCCGCGTCTCAGCTTGCAGCTCGGTCTTCGTTACGACGCCCTGCCGCACGCGTGGGAACGGAGCAACGCGGTGGCGAACTTCGATCCGTCCCTCTACTACTCGAGCGAGGCGCCGCAGTTCAACGCCGATGGTTCGCTCAATCCCAACGGTCCTGGATTCCAGGTAGCCAACGGAAATCGTTTCTATCTCAACGGCATGGGTCTTGCTGGTGTGAACGGTTTCCCCAAGGGCCTGGTGGTCAACGACTACAACACGCTGCAGCCCCGCGTCGGCTTTTCTGAGGATCTCTTCGGCAACGGCAGGACCGTTCTCCGCGGCGGCTTCGGAACCTTCTTTGAACGCCTGCAGGGCAATGACATCTACAACGCAGCCACCTCGCCGCCGTTCGCTTTCAGCCCGAGCGCAAGCAAGGTGTATCTGAGCACCCCAAGCACCAGTTGGGTCACCGGCGCAACCGCCGCAACCCCGACGTTTCCGGCGGAAATGGCCAACCTTGCCAAGACCTACAAAGCACCAGCTGCTGCGCAGTTCAGCTTCGGCATACAGCATGAGCTGAGGCCGTCGATGATCTGGGTGGTGCAGTATGTCGGTAATCTGGCGTGGCACCAGAACATCTTCCACCACATCAACACCTTCCCGATCAACACCGACATCACCACCCGTTGCAACGAGGGGGACGGAAACGACAAGTATGCCGGCGATGTCTGCCCCAACGGCCAGGCACCGGCCAACCTGGCGATTCCTGATGAGTTCCGTACCTATCCGGGATTCTCCGACATCCAACAGGAAGAGAACACCACCAACGGCAACTACAGCGGCTTCCAGACCGGCCTCCGGATCCAGAACAAGTGGGGCCTCAGCGGCGAAGTCGATTACACGTGGTCGCACGAAATTGACCTCACCAGCAACGATCTGGATGGGGTCAGCAATCCCTGGAACCTGAAGTATGACAAGGGCTCGGGAAATCTGGACCGGCGTCAAATGGTGAACGCAAACTACGTCTACAATCTGCCCTTCTTTGCGAAGGTGAACGGCCTGACCCACACGCTCCTGGGCGGCTGGGAATTAGCCGGCACCTTTGTCGACGAAGCGGGGCTCCCGAGTAACGGCGGTACAAACTACCCGGGACCGGGCCTCTCGCTCAGCTACGATCCGATCGGTCTCAACAACAGTAACAACGCCTACACCAACCGCCCGAACGTGAGCGGAAAGGTCAGCTACCCGAAGACTCAGAAAGAGTGGTTCAACACCTCCCAGTTCTCGGCTCCTGTGCCGGCGTGGCTGGGCGGCCAGAACCAGGGCTTCGGCAATGCTGGTAGGGACTCAGTTGTAGGCCCTGGCCGCGTGAACTTCACGACGTCGTTCTACAAGTCGTTCGCTCTGACCGAGCGGGCGCACTTCGAGCTGCGCTTCGAGTCGTTCAACACCTTCAACCACTCCGAGTTCAACTCGTTCGACAGCAAACTGGGAGACAGCCAGTTCGGGCAGATCACCACCGCATGGGATCCGCGTAACCTCGAATTGGGCGGCAAGTTCGTCTTCTGAGAAGACGGGCTTTAGTTATGAACTAAAGGGGACCGGCGTAAGCCCGTCCCCTTTAGACCCTAAGGATCCAATCAGCTTGATTTGAACGGCAGGTTCACCTCCCTGATCCTGCCGCCCTTTTCCAGTGCCAACCTCATCGCTCCTCGCCAAGTTCGTGTTCTGAATCCTCGCACCGGGTGCGGGAAATGTGACCGTTCCTCTCCAAAATATCGTCCGGTCTGCACTGCGGGACGTGCTATACGGCGGAATATATCGAGGAGCAAAAGCCCCCGGAGCCAGACGATGACTTCAAGGTGGTGTAATCGGCCGTACGGCCGATCGATCCGGCTTCAAGCCGTAACCCGCCCGGGCATGCTCCGGTGCTGTCTGCCAGCCACTGGACCGCACCCCAGCCTGGGCTGCTATGAAGAAGGGCCGCGGCCAGACCATGTCCCACGACTATAGGCGAAACGGCACCACCACGCTGTTCGCCGCCCTGAACACCGCCACCAGCGAGGTCTATGGCCTTGCCAGCAGAGGCACCGCCGTCAGGAGTGGCTGAACTTCCTGCGCATGATCGATCAGACCGTAGCCGCCGAAAAGCGCGTAGCCCTGCACTAGCAGTCTCGTTGTTTTTGCGTCCACCACAAAAACACGCCGTCCGACTTGATCCATTGAGACTGAAGAGAAGATTTGATGAACAGACCTATTCATCCCAATGCTCGACGCTAACATGTGCATTGTTGTGCGTCGCGAGTTTTGTTGAATTGGCGATTACGCGCTCATCGAGATTCCCGGCTCCCGAACCGATCGACTCGTCGACGAGAGGATCGATGCCCGCGGGCAACATCGCACGAGTAACACGGTGCGTCCCGTGGAATCAGCTTGCTATTCGAAGAGAGTGAGTCGAAGCCGAAAGACGCCCATCCGTCTGGAATTCGCGGGAGCCTCGAATCCTGTCAATGCGGCCCCTTGGAACTGACAGCCGTTGATTGATCGCTCCTTGCTTTCCGCTTCCCACGCGCCCCGAGCTCATGACTGTCTTATCGGGCCAAGTCTCGAGCCACCGCCGCCGGCCCCGGTCGCTAGTTCATTGCGGGGCCCGTTGTCCCGTCCGACCACTCGTGCACCATGATCATGAAAGTCGTCACTCGCGCTTCCGGATCACTCAACGCCATCAACGGTGAGTCCGGCAGATTCGCTCCCCAGCTCTTCGCCACGTCGCCCGCGCCATAGAACATCACGTGAGGGTGCCAGTTGCGGGCCTGATCGTTGAGGTACTGCTCCTTCGACATCATGTAGCACATGCTTCCCGGCGTCAGTGCCGGAAGTTCCCCGCTATCCAGGGCCGCCTTGATCGCCTGTGCGATCTCCGGCTTCGATTTGCCTGCCAGCACAAGTCGGGTCTTCATCAGATAGATTGGCGCAATGCTGCCGGCCGCCGCGGCATTGAAGCAATTGGGAGCGCGCATTTTGGGATTCCAGAAGTTCGCAGAATTCGTAACCTCTGCCCAGGATCGCTCCACATAACAGAGAAAGCCGTTCTTGCCTTGCACGGCGGTCGTGTATCCCTGCCGTTCCAGCACCATCACGGTGGCGTCGTCCGCGATTGAGGCCGGTGCCGCGCTGCGTGCCAGCGCGATCTCCGCATCCTTTGGCATCAAATACTGCTCCAGCGGAGCCATGGCGGGATAGGGATTCTCCTGAGCTCGCGCCTCCCGGATGGCGTCTGGCAGGACAACGAGGGCTAAGAATACAGAAACAAGGATCGTTACCTTCTTTTGCATGCGATTCTCCCGCACCAGAAATGATTTTCATTTTGAAGTGCATCCGAAGGCTGTCACATCGCGCACGGATGCACTTAACCTCAATCGTGCGCAGATTCCTCGTCCAAGAAAAGTTACTCATGAACGATGTTAGCCACTCAGAGTTCCAACTAAGCCCTGCTTTCCATTTGCGGAAACAACATCTCGATATAGCGCCGCAGGTGATCGACGCACTCCGCAGCCACCGCGGGCCCGCCCTTCGCCTTGGCCAAAACGAACGATCCCTGGAGCACCGCCTGGATGTACAGTGCCAGACTCCGCGCCGTCCACTCGCCGGTCGCACCGTATTTCCGCATCGCCTCGGCGATATCCGGCTCCAGCGTTTCCGCGTGACCACTAATGCTGCGATTACACGCCTCGCGGATCGCCGGGTGCGTATCGTAGATCTCCTGCACCATCGTCCCCGCCAGGCAAGTAAAGTCGGGCAACTCTCCCGTCAGCAGCGCCTTACGAAAATCAACATAGGCCAACAACCGCTCCAACGGATCGGCTGGCGCATGGTACCCCGCGGAAGCAAACAGCGCATCCGTGCGTTCCATCCAATAGTCGGCCGCAGCTAGAGCCAGCTCCTCCTTGCTGTCAAAATGGTGGAAGAAGCTACCCTTCGTCAGTCCTGCCGCCTCGCAGACGTCCTCTACCCTCGTGGCCCCATATCCCTTGACGCGAATCACGCGAAGGGCAGCCTGCAGAAACCTGGCCTTCGACTCATGTCTCGCTGCGGCTATCGTCATACTGGTACCAACTAATTGACAGGTAACATACCAACTAGTTGGTCTACTGTCAAGAAAATCCTCCCTGCCTGTGTCGGTACCGCAGTCGTTTGAATCTGCGACCGGTCACCGGGCCAAACCTGGTGGGGACAGGATGTCAGTAGTGGAGGCGTTAAACTTTGCCGATCGTGAAATCGCCACACATCAGTTGTAGGAAGGAACTCGGTTCACCTCGACTGCTCCGAGAGAATCTACAGCCCTCCGGACGGCCTGGAACAGGCGGTCCGAGAGGTTCGCCCATCTGTACGCCAAGCGTAAAACCCCCGCAGAATACGAGCGTCAGCGTTATGGTGTCTTTCACCTTATGCCGTCCGCACTTCACGAGTGGAGTCAAAATTTTCATTTTGGTGTCACCCGACCACCACCACCCCTGTCGGGAGACGCCCAAGATGAAAGTAGTGATCTTATGGAATCAATTAGATAGCCGAAGCTCGGCGCACTGAAATGAAAGTGATTTGTCGGCTAGCGTAAAAGTTCTAGTGATCTTGAGCCCCCCTTGATCGCCCTGAGTCCAGCGTATTCTGCTCATAGTAATAGGGACACTCGACTTTGATCTTAGACCGCCAAAACTAGCTCTGACCAGTCGCAATCGACACCTCTTGCAGCAGCGTGAAATCAAGCAGCGTCTCACTGGGCACCTTCACCTGGTCGCCCCCAAGGACGATTTCCGAGCCCGCGCCGGCACCCGCCCCGACGCCCGCGCCGATCGATGCTCCCTGGCCGCCGTCGGCAACGGCTCCAATGATCGCTCCAAGAGCCGCGCCGCCGACCGTTCTCTTCGCGGTGCTCGCGCCGCGCGACTTGCCAGTCGCTTGATATTCTCCCGTCACGACCGGCACCATTTTTCCATTCACTACAATCCCGGTCAGCTCCAGGCGTAGCTGCGATCTGCCGGTGAATGTTCCTGACTCCTTCGATTGCGTCAGCCGGCCATAGACGAGGGCATCTTGCGCGAAGACCACGATGCCTTCGAACCTGAGGGGTTCTTCGAGCGAAGCCTGGAAGCGGTCTCCCACCAGGTTCGTGGTGGAATCGATGGCATCGATGGTGCGTACAGAGATTCGTGTTCCGGCTGGGATCGTTACATAGGCCGGCTTCATTTCGATATGCGCTACCGGCTCGACATACGCTGCGTCGACAGGCACTGCCGCCACCGGATTGTCAGGAAGCGAACTCTGCGGCTGAGGCTCCGGGGCATTTGCTTCACCTCCCGAATCGAACTTGAGCGAAGCGATGTCAGCGAGGTTGTATTTCTGTACCGTCGAACCGACCTGGAAGCTGATATCAGTCTCCGTGCCACCCCTGAACTTGCCCTTAATCAGGCTGCCGTTCTTCAACTCCAATGTATCCGCCAACGCCGACGACGACGCCAGAGCCAGCACGGTAAGCAGTACGGATTTCAGCTTCAGCCCCATGATGTCTTATGATGTCCTGATTGTTCTCCCGATTCACATAAATTGGTCCTCTACGCGCGGCATCGAAGCTCCTGCTCCGAGTCCGACAAAAGCACCAGATACTGAGGGGGCTCAGCAATGGTCCCCGTCAACTTCGCTCGACAACCGACGAACCCTTCCTTATGCGGCAATTCACACCCCTGCCGTGACAGGGACAAGGAGCAGTTATCGCACTGTTCACAAACCGCCGCGTCTGCCCTTTGGACCTCTACCCAGCCCCCCTGGGTTTTGCCCTTAATGTACCCGCGATGTTTGCTCTTTTCCTCTGTCCGAGCTCTGAATTTCCCTAACACCTAAATGGCAGATCCTCCCACGTATGTGAGACGGCCATTATGCCTCAAACGACGCCGACTTGGCACTGCGCCGACTCAGCGGGATGCCTCATCAAGACCCATGGGAGGATTTGTTTCTACGGGAGCCGCGGGCAAGGTGAAATAGGATGTCGCGCCACGCTCGCCGTCGTCGTTGGCCCAGATACGTCCGCCTTGCGATTCGACGATCGACTTACAGATTGCCAGGCCCATGCCGCTGCCTTGCGGCTTCGTCGTAAAGAATGCGTCAAATATCTGGTCGGCGTGGCCCAACGCTAGCCCAGGGCCTCTGAGAACAATGTTCGGTGCGCCGGCAGGTGCTCTTCGGAGGCTCGGGCCACGACTGCGGAGGCGCTTCATGCACTGGTAATGTCGATCCTCCCGATAGGCTATCGCTGTCCTTTGCCCAGGCTGGGATTCCATGCGGTCGCCGCCAGTGTCCCGCTTAGCAGCAAGCTGATCTGCTGTGCGATTCTCATTTCAAATGTCTCCGTACGGATGGTGATGCGACTGTTCGAAAGAGGTCCGGTCAATTCGCACACGAAACGCGCATATGGCCAAGCACAAATCAGACACTAGGTTGGGGGATCAACAACAGGCGCTACACGTGTGAGAAGCCATGGGCCCTCCTCCGCGTGTTGTTGTGTGCCGGCTGGGGGTTCAACAGACGTACCCACTCCATCACGCGCGCCGGAGCGCGGTCGTGTGCCAGCTCATTCGCCATAAACCGCATGTAGGGATCGATGTGATGGAAGAAGTGCTTGTAGCCGGCGCAGAGATAGTTCAACCCGTATTCGCCGCTCGCTGTCGTGGCGAAGCGATGCTTCGGGCACTCGCCGTTGCAGGCAAAGCGCACATCGCATGTGCGGCAGTCCGAGGGGAGACCAAGTTCCTTGGCATTGCCGAAGCGCGTTTGCTGGGGTGACTCCGCAAGCGAGGATATCGATCGCTGAAGAATGTTCCCGAGTTTGTTCTCCGGATAGACGAAATGGTCGCAAGAGTAAAGATCGCCATTGTGTTCGACCGCCAACGCCTGACCGCACTTCGGCGCGAAGACGCAAAGGCTTTGCGGGACCTGTGCCCAGGACTCTAGCGCTACATCGAAGATCTGGACGAAGGTGCGCCCCACATCGCGACGTACCCATTCGTCAAATACGGTGGTGAGGAATTTGCCGAACTGCAGAGGCTCGACGGACCAGTCTGAAACCGACGATTGCTGCCGTGAGAACGGCTTGATCAGCACCAGGCCGTTAGGATCGGGCTCATGGGCCACCTGCTCCACCACTGGAATGAACTGCAAGTATTTGCTGCCGATCTCTCTGAGAAAGCGATAGACGTCAAGAGCCCGATGAGAGTTCTTCCGATTGATCACGGTGAGGGTGTTGAATTCCACTCCGTGTTTCTTGAGAATATCGAGGCCGCGCATCACCCTTGCGTGCGTGGGCTGGCCGCCTTTATCGACGCGATAAACGTCGTGCAGTTCGGCTGGGCCATCGACTGAAAGCCCGATCAAGAACCTGTTCTTCGCGAGGAACTCGCCCCATTTGTCATCGAGCAGCGTCCCGTTCGTTTGAAATGCGTTGTCAACGATCTTCCCGTTGGCGTACTGCTGTTGCAACTCGACAACCCGCTCGAAGAAGGGGATTCCGAGAAGCGTTGGTTCGCCTCCCTGCCACGCGAAGCTGACCTGCTCCGCCGGCTGCGCGTCGATGTACTGGCGGATGTACGTCTCCAGCACGTCATCGCGCATGCGATAGTCGCGGCCGCTCTTTCCGTAGAGATTTTCTTTCTCCAAGTAGTAGCAATATGTGCAATCGAGATTGCAAATCGGCCCGTGCGGCTTGGCCATGATGTGAATCGGCTTCATAGGAAGAGATCTCAAATCTCTGTGGACAACGCTCAAACAAACCCTGGTTATGACTCGGGGAGCGCTTTATCTTGAGGATCCGATCTGGAGCCCGAGGGTGCGCAAGGAAAGGACGCTATTCCGCGAAGTCACTCGACATCTCAATGAGAGACGGAGCAACAACAACATGCACGAAATAGTGTCGAGCTTTGCATTGATATGCTTCGATAGTGCATGGAAACAGAAATCGTGTCAAGCAAGCCCGAAAGATCGAGCATCAAGGCGTACTCTTTTGCGAAGCACGGCTTGACACAGGACAACGGATGTGGCATTTCTTAGAACTAATGCTGAATTCAACGCCATCGAAGGTTATTATCGCGTCTTCCCGTCTGGCTCCCCGTCGGACGCATGGCTGTTGTTGATTCACGTGCTCCACTCTTTCCCCAAACTACTCATACGCTCGCGCTGTTCTTAGCCCCAGCACCGCCTGTGCACGTTCAGGACTGCCGCACGAACGTCCGATGTACGCGACGTGCAGGCGGATATGTCGGTTCGCGCTAGAACAGCGCTTCATGCACTCAAGGAGAAGGAATCATGCTCATCCGTTTCGCGCCTTCCTGTTGTTGCTGATCTGATCCGCCCGGAAGCGAACGCGCGCTCCAAGTGAGCCGCTCTCTCGACGTGTGCAGCTATGTCACGCGACCGCAATCGTGTGCCGTTAAGCATGCAGCCAGGTGGCTGCTTTTCGGAGGCTTTATGTCAGCAACACAAAAAGGTGCAAACCTTGACCACCTTCTTCTGAATCTATTCCTACTGTTTACCGTTTTCGTCTTCCTGTTTTTGCCCCTGCGCGCGACGGCGCAGGTGGACAAGGGCGTCATCACCGGTCTGGTTAAAGACAATTCAGGCGCGGTCATCGCCAAAGCCCATGCCACTCTGCGTAACGCGGATACCGGCATCGCAACGGAAACGGCGACGGATGGCCAAGGTCTGTATGTATCCCCGCCGCTGAATCCCGGCAATTACAACGTTGAAGTGGATGCTCCAGGCTTCAACAAGGTGGTGGAGCGTGTCCGGCTGGAAGTCGGGCAGCGCTTAGCCGTCGATATTGCGCTAACCGTGAGTGCTACCGCAGAAACGATCGAGGTTCAGGGTACAAGCGCCGTATTGGAAACAGAGAGTTCAACCGTTTCGAATCTTCGTTCCGAAGAAGCGGTCAAGAACCTGCCCCTCAACGGTCGCAACTTCGCGGAGTTGATCGGGCTCGGTGCGGGAGCCGTTCCTGCGGAGACCCAGATATCCAGCGTCCCCTATACCATGCAGCGCGGAGACACATCCTTCGCCTTCAACGGCCTTCGCTATCAGGAAAATCGCTTGCTCTTGGACGGCATTGCCGATAACGACAATCACAACGGCCTCGCGCCCATCGTTTTCCCGCCGATCGACGCCATTCAGGAGTTCTCCGAAGATATTGCCGATGCCGATGCACGCTATGGACGGGGCAATGGGGGCACAGTCAACCTGGTCTATAAATCGGGCACAGAACACTATCACGGCAATGTCTTTGAGTTTTTCCGCAACTCCGCTCTGAACGCCAGGAACTACTTCGATACGGCGAGTAAGCCGCCTCTGCGGGAAAACCAGTTTGGAGGAACCTTTGGTGGACCCGTATTCTTCAAGCAGGCTAATCCCAAGACCTTCTTCTTCGCTGACTACGCGGGATCGCGCCTTGCCCAGGGACAGACGGACTTAGAGAGCGTGCCGGACGTCAAGATTACATCCGCCGGTTACGACTTCTCCGCCTATCCGGCCGGATCCATCAAGAATCCCAAGACTCATGCGGCATATGCCAATAACCTCGTCCGGTTGAACGACCCGCTCATCGACCCGACCGGCGCGAACATTCTGAAGTTCTATGAGCAATATGCCTCGCCTAACGTCGCGGGCGCGACAATCGCGAACAACTTCTTGTATAACCCTTTACGTACTGACAACGGAGACGCTTTCGACGTCAGGGTCGATCGTAAGTTCACCGAGAGCGATAGCGGTTTCCTTCGCTATAGCCAGTCGTTGGACACTCGCAGCTTCCCAGGTCTGCTCCCAACGCCATTAGTGGGCGACATCATTTGCGGACCCGGAACCAATCCGGCACACCAAGCCGTTCTCGGTGAGACGCACATCTTCTCTTCGACCACGATCAACACAGCACGCATTGGCTGGTCTCGATTCTTTGTCAATGCCCAGAACTGGGACGCTGGATTGAATCTCCCCACTCAACTCGACATACCCGGAGTCGAAATTCCCGGCAATCCACGGTCCGATGGACTTCCGGTAATGACTTTCTCCGGCTATACCGCGATCGGTGATGCCGGCAACAGCCCCACGCAGATCGGAACCAATAACTACCAGGTCGACGACAATGTCAATCTGGTGCGCGGTAAACACTCGTTGGACATCGGCTTCGAATACGTGCGCCTGCAATACAACATGTACCAAACCGGCGCGGAACACGGCTCCGAAGCCTACGGAACGCATTACACGGGATTGGCTTGGAGCGACCTGCTCTTCGGATCCCCGTCAAGTGGAACCTATTCTCTCCCGAGCGGCACTGTGGGCCTGCGGCAGGGCGATCTCGCCTTCTATGGCCAGGACAACTTCAGGATCACCAGCAGGCTAACTCTGAATCTCGGACTCCGCTACGAAAACTTTCTCGGCTGGCCCTGGACCGAAACCAACAACAAAGAATATGACTTTGTTCCTTCCATTTCGACCACGGCCCTCGAGCAGGTTGGAACCAACGGCATTCCGGGCAGCGGTCTAAGCGGCAATAACCTGAACTTCGCACCGCGCTTCGGATTTGCCTACAGGGTGGCGGACAAGACTGTCTTCCACGCGGGTTACGGCATTTATTACTCCGCGCCAAACGTCACCAATTCGAGCGGACTATCGGCCAACGTCCCCGTCGATAATTACTGGGCGTTCAATAATTCCTCAACCTATGGAGCAGCCACCAACGGCACGCCTTTCAACTTTGCAGCGAATGGATATGCTCACACGGTTGTCACTTCCGGCAGCGCATTGCGGCCTAACACGCCAGCCTTTGCTCAGGATCCGAATGCCAAGACGCCCTACAGCGAGCAATGGCACGCGACCCTCGAGCAGCAGATCCCTTACTCGACCGTACTCAAATTTGCGTATGTGGGAACCAAGGGAGTTCACTTGGACCATCTTCGTGACATCAATGCCGGTCAATTGGGAGTAGGGGGAGCAACCACCGTATCCGCAGTCCGTCCCTATCCGTTCTTTGCTCAGATCAGCGATCTTGAGACCCACCAGGTCTCCAACTACAACGCGCTCCAGGTAACCGCCGAGCGCCGCGCGCATGGCCTTGGCTTCCTCGCCTCGTACACCTATAGTCACGCTCTGGACGAGAGCACCGGCAGCCCGGGCAGCGTAACGAATCCCTACAACATTAGTTACGACTACGGCAATTCAGACGAAAACATTCCCAATCGCTTCGTCGCCAGCGCAACCTATGAGCTCCCCTTCAAAAACAAGGGTGCCTTCGCCGGTTTTGTCAATGGATGGCAAGTGAATACCATTCTCCAGTACTACGATGGCTTCCCGTTTTCGGTCTCATCGTCGAGCGGAGTGGGCGACGGACTCACGCCCAGGGCGCAACTTGTCGCCGGAAACGGCAACGGATCGCTTCCGAGCGATAAACGCACGCGTGCGGAATGGTTTAATACCGCGGCGTTCGCGAACCCTGCCGCGGGAATGTGGGGAGACTCTGGACGCAATATCCTTCAAGGTCCGGGCACGAAGAATATAGATTTTTCAGTCTTCAAGAACACCCACCTCTCCGAATCGAAGATTCTGCAACTGCGTGCGGAGTTCTTCAATCTCTTCAACACTCCGGAGTTCAACAACCCAGGAGCTACGGTGAGCGCCGGCACTTTCGGAAAGGTGTCTTCGGCGGGTAGTGAACCCGTGTTCCAGCGGCTTGAGCGCCAGATTCAACTTGCCGCCAAGATCAACTTCTAGCCCAACCGAACCCGCGCGGCCTGATCGCATGCGCCTTGGGTCGCGCGGCCCACACACTTCGGAGATGGTTGCAATGGAAATCACTACGCGAAGCCTATGGACACTCATTCACGGAATGGGTTTCGGCGCGCTCTACTTGCTGGCTGTCTCGGGCGTCCTGCTCGCACTCTGGCAGCGGTGGCAGCCTGCTCCCAGCACTCATGCAGCGCTTACTAGCGATCGGTTCCTCAAAACGTATCTGGTGCTCATGGCCGCTCTCGCTTGGTTCTCGGTGCTCACAGGCACCTATCTGATTTATCCCTGGTACCGCTTTCCGGCCCCTGCGGGGACGGGCAATCTCGCTCCCTATCCACGCGCACTCTTGCTGGCCAGTCCTTCCACGAGCGCCTGGCACACGATCGGTATGGAGTGGAAGGAGCACGTGGCTTGGCTTGTGCCAATCGCGATCACCACAGTTGCAGTGATAGTCCTGCGCTATGGAGCCGATCTCGTGCACTATCCGGAATTGCGCACCGGCCTGTTCACATTCGTCTTTGGATCTCTCGTCGCCGCAGCAATCGCCGGCTTCTTTGGAGCCATGCTCAACAAAGAGGCCCCGGTAAACGGTGGATCCACCATTCGGCTGGTCCGGGGAGGAAGCAAATGAGTATGACTTTGCCAGCTGTTGAATCAGGTGTCCAGACGAAAACCAACGGTGCCGCAGCCGCAGCAATCCTGTCCGCCGGGGTCGGTTCCATCCTCCTCGCCGCACTCACAATTATTTCGGACATCTCATCGGGCACGAAGCGACTGCTCGAATTCTACAAACCTTCCGGCGCGCTCTCCGGTGTTTCAACGGTGACCATCATTGCCTGGCTCTTCTCCTGGATAGCGCTCGATCTCTTTTGGAGAAAGAAGTCGGTATCCCTCAAACGCATCAATCTGATCTCGCTGATTCTGTTGCTAACAAGTGTCTTGGCTACATTCCCGCCGTTCGCCGAGCTCTTCCAATGATCCCTAGAGCGGGCCAAGGCACCCCATGTCTCCACAGGTGCCTTGGAGTTATGCGCCCAGGCGCTGTGTCTGAACACCCCAAGGGGAGACTGACAACTCGAGTTTCTATTGAATGAACCGGAACGAAGAGGAGCTTTATGAAAGACAATGGCGTACTGAAGGCGTTGACATCGACGCTCATTCTTGCAACGAGTGCGAGACTCTCGCTGCATGCTCAAGAGGCACAGCCGTACCAAGGGGTCGTTGGCAGAACCTTGGCCGAGTCAAAAGAATGGTGGCCGGAACCTGCGAAGGCGCCTGCCGGCGCCCCAAACGTAGTATGGATCCTGATCGACGATGTGGGCTATGGCGCTGCCGGAACATTCGGCGGCGTAATCCAAACTCCCACTTTCGACAGCCTGGCCAGCAATGGATTGCGCTATACGAACTTCCATACTTGCGCCATCTGCGCTCCGACCCGCTCTGCGCTTCTGACCGGGCGCAACAGCGCGTCTGTGCATGAATCGGGCTTCTCGCACATTACGGCATCGGCCGGTTTCCCCGGATGGGACGGCCACGTGCCTGCCACGGCCGGCACCATCGCTGAGATCCTGCGCGACAACGGATACAACACCTTTGCAGTAGGCAAGTACGGCATCACGCCGGACGAAGAGGCGACCGACGCTGGCCCGTTCGATCGTTGGCCGACCGGCAAGGGCTTCGATCACTTCTTCGGCTTCCTTGGTTCGGCGACCGACCAATACAAGCCGGACCTGGTGGAGGATCAAGCGCATGCGACTCCCGATGGCCGTCACCTCAGCGATCAGATCACTGACAAGGCGGTCTATTATATCGACCGTCAGAAGAAGGCCGCGCCGGATAAGCCGTTCTTCCTCTACTACGCGCCTGCCGCCACGCACGCCCCGCACATGGTCGACAGATACTGGAGCGATCAATACAAAGGCAAGTTCGACAAGGGCTGGGACGTCTTTCGCGAAGAGGTCTTCGAGCGACAGAAGAAACTCGGCGTGATTCCCGCCAATGCGATACTTCCCGAGCGCAATCCGAACGTCAAGGCCTGGGATCAACTGACGCCGGATCAGCAGAAGCTGTACGCGCGCTTCATGGAAGTGTATGCGGGCTACTTGACTTACACGGACTTTGAAGTAGGCCGTTTGGTCAATCACCTGAAGGAGATCGGACAGCTCGACAATACGCTGATCTTCATCTCCATCGGCGATAACGGCGCCAGCAAAGAAGGGTCGGAGGAAGGCAGTATTGACCGCTCCATTCAGCGCAAGCCTATCACTGAGGAGGAGAATGTCGCCTATAACCTGGCCAAGATTGATAAGATCGGCACGCCTGAAGCCAAGAATGGCAACTATCCCCTGGGCTGGGCGCAGGCCGCCAATACGCCGTTCCGCTACTGGAAATCAGATGCCAACAGCGAAGGCGGAACGCACAATCCTCTCATCGTCTATTGGCCAAAGGGGATCAAGGACAAAGGCGGCATTCGCACCCAGTACAGCCATGTAATCGATCTTCTTCCCACCACGCTAGATCTGGTTGGCATCAAGGCACCGGAAGAAATTCGCGGCATCAAGCAGCAGCCGATCGAAGGAACGTCTCTGGCCTACTCGATTGACGATGCCAAGGCGCCCACCCGTCACACGCTGCAGTACTACTACATCTTTGGCTCGCGGTCGATCTACGACAACGGATGGAAAGCCGAACTGGCGTACCCGAACGACGTCCTCACTAAACACGTCATCAGCAATCCGCCCCTCGATGAGAACGCGTGGGAACTCTACAACCTGAACGACGATCCGACCGAGCGCATCGACCTGGCCAAGAAGTATCCGGAGAAACTGGCGCAGTTGAAGGCCGAATACGACGAGCAGGCTCAGGCCCATCATCTCGCCCCCTACCTCACCTTCGACGATTTTGCGAGCGGGCGCGTTCACCACACTTATCTGCCCCAGTGGTATCTTGACCGGCAAAAGGAGGCCGCAGCTCAGAGCAGCAACAGCAGCAAGTAGCATTTCGGATCGTTTAGTTGCTGTGAGTTCGCAGCTAGCCGTGAACCGCTGTCGAATGCTTCAAGCATCAGATTGCCGAGTGACTTCTAAATGATTGAAGCCAACAGGAGATTTATGAAAGAGAAAAGCGTACTGAAGGCATTGACATCGACTTTAATCCTCGCGACAGGTGCGAGACTCTCGATGCATGCTCAAGAGGCACAGCCGTATCAGGGAGTGGTTGGCCGGACCCTGGCCGAGTCGAAAGAATGGTGGCCGGAGCCTGCGAAAGCGCCCGCTGGTGCGCCGAACGTAGTCTGGATTCTGATCGACGATGTGGGCTTTGGCGCTGCCGGCACATTCGGCGGCCCCATTCTGACTCCCACCTTCGACAGTCTAGCCAGCAATGGCCTGCGCTACACGAACTTTCATACCTGCGCGATCTGCGCCCCAACCCGCGCGGCGCTGCTGACGGGCCGTAACAGTGCGTCCGTACACGAATCTGGGTTTTCACACACGGTGATGTCCGCCGGATTCCCCGGGTGGGACGGCAAGGTTCCGTCCACGGCCGGAACCATTGCAGAAATCCTTCGTCAGGACGGCTACAACACATTCGCGGTCGGCAAATATGGTGTAACTCCAGATGAAGATGCGACCGATGCAGGCCCATTCGATCGTTGGCCAACCGGCAAGGGCTTCGATCACTTCTTCGGATTCCTTGGTTCGCAAACCGACCAATACAGGCCGGATCTGGTGGAGGATCAAGCTCACGTCCGCCCCGACGGCCGACACCTCAGCGATCAGATCACAGATAAAGCCATCAGTTATATCGATCGCCAAAAGAAGGCCGCTCCAGACAAGCCATTCTTTCTCTATTACGCGCCAGGGGCCACCCATGCGCCGCACCAGGTAGACAGATACTGGAGCGATCAATACAAGGGAAAATTTGACGAGGGCTGGGACGTTTACCGAGAAGAGGTGTTTGAACGGCAGAAGAAACTCGGCGTCATCCCTGGCGATGCGAAGCTTCCCGATCGCAACCCGGATATAAAGGCATGGGATCAGTTGTCACCGGGTGAGCAGAAGCTTTATGCGCGCTTCATGGAAGTCTACGCAGGCTATCTGACCTACACGGATTTTGAAATCGGCCGCCTGGTCAATCACTTAAAAGAAATCCACCAACTGGATAACACACTGATCTACGTGATGATCGGCGACAACGGAGCAAGCAAAGAAGGCACTTTGAACGGAACCGTCGATCAGGGCTTATTGGCCAAACCCGTATCGGAGCAGGCGAACATTGACTACAACCTAAACAAGATTGGAGAGATCGGCACCCGGGCTGCCACCAACGGGAACTATCCCCTCGGATGGGCGCAGGCCGCAAACACGCCCTTCAAGTTCTGGAAGCAGGATGCGAACAGTGAAGGCGGCACACACAATCCGCTCATCGTTTCCTGGCCGAAAGGCATCAGGGACAAAGGCGGAATCCGAACCCAATACAGCCATGTGATCGACATTCTTCCCACGACCCTCGATCTCGTGGGCCTCAAGGCGCCCGAGGACATCAAGGGAATCAAGCAGCTGCCCATCGAGGGAACTTCTTTGGCGTACTCTATCGACGACGCCAGTGCGCCCACCCGCCACACGGTGCAGTATTACTACATCTTTGGCTCGAGATCGATCTACGACCACGGATGGAAAGCTGAATTGGCTTACCCAAGCAGCTTTATCACCGGAAACGCGGCCAGCAAACAGCCCTTCGATGAAAACGCCTGGGAACTCTACAACCTGAACGATGACTACACAGAGCGAATTGACTTAGCCAAACAACACCCAGAGAAACTGGCTGAACTGAAAGCGGAATTCGAGGAGCAGGCCAAAGCGCATAATCTCTATCCCTACATCACGTGGGACGATGTGCTCAATGGGCGGATTCACCGAACCAAAGGCTCCAAGTCATTTCTCGATGCTGTGAAATATGTAACCAAGAGCAGTGAGAATCAGTAGCCGGAGTCCCCGCCCGATTTCGGCGCACGAGCGCCGTGCCGGCGGGACCTCCGGCAACAGTTGTCACCCGACACAGTTGCGGCGCACTGAAATGAAAGTGATTTGTCGGGTAGCATGAAAGTTCCAATTATCTTGAGCCCTTCTTGAACGCCCTGAGTTCGCGTATTCTGCTCATAGCGATAGGGATACTCGACTCCTTAGCTGGCCAAGATCAACCGTGTAGTGGATTCTGTCGGGCAGTGTCCGGACGGCCACACGGCGAGTTTCCCGCGCCAGCGACTTCGTTCAAACCGGCAATCCGGACAATTGGTTTTTCATCGATTCCGGGATGGGATCTGCAGGAAGACAGGTGTACGAGATGGCGACTACAAGCCGATGCGCCGATAGTGACCCGTACTCTCTATCTGAGAACACAACCGTAATCGCGTACAGTGCGCCGCGGGTCCGCCCTCTACGACAGCCTGTCCCCTGAACTAGGCCGATGTTTTCTCCTCAACGTCTGTGTACTCAGCGTCAATCACGCCCTCGTCTTCATTCGGTCGGCCACGGTTAGCGGAATTGACACTGCCACTCGGACCTGCGCCGGATGCGCTTTGGGCCTGTGCTTTGCTGTACATCCGCTCCGCGAGCTTGTGCGAAGCTTGCGTCAGACGCTCGCGAGCTTGGTCCATCTGATGCTTGTCGCTCGACTCCAGGACCCTTTTGGCATCGGCCAGCGAATTCTCAACTTCGCCGCGTTCCGATCCTGAAATCCTGTCGCCATGATCGCGGAGCATTTTCTCCACGTTGTAAATCATCGAGTCCAGCTGATTCTTCGCGTCGATCTGTTCGCGTCTGATCTTGTCGTCCGTCGCGTGCGATTCGGCTTCCTTCGCCATCCGCTCGATATCTTGCTTGCTCAAACCGGATGACGACGTGATTGTGATCTTCTGGTCTTTACCAGTCGCCATGTCTTTTGCTGCTACGTTCAAAATGCCGTTGGCATCGACGTCGAATGCGACCTCGATCTGAGGTACTCCACGTGGAGCGGGAGGAATCCCTGTCAGTTGGAATTTGCCCAGTGAGCGGTTTTCGTCTGCCATGGTGCGCTCGCCCTGCAGAATGTGAACTTCGACCGTAGACTGATTGTCCGCTGCAGTAGAAAAGACCTCCGTCTTGCGCGTCGGAATCGTGGTGTTGCGCGGAATCATAGGCGTAGATACGGAGCCCTGTGTTTCGATCGACAGTGTAAGCGGGGTTACATCGAGAAGTAGAAGATCCTTCACTTCACCTCGAAGCACACCTCCCTGAAGCGCGGCCCCTATAGCAACCACTTCATCGGGGTTCACGCTTTTGTCGCCCTCTTTGCCGAACAGTTCCTTCACCAACCGCTGAATGCGTGGCATGCGGGTCTGGCCACCAACGAGTACGACCTCGTTGATCTTGCCGCTATCGACACTGGCATCCTTCATGCACTGTTGGCACGGCGGCATCGAGCGCTGTACAAGATCATCGACCATCGACTCCAGCTTGGCGCGCGTCAGCTTTTTGACGATATGCTTCGGTCCACTGGCGTCGGCAGTGATGAAGGGCAGGTTGATGTCGGTCTCCATGGTCGAAGAGAGTTCGATCTTAGCGCGTTCTGCTGCATCCCTCAGGCGCTGCAGCGCCATCTCGTTGCCCTTGGCTCGCAAATCGAGACCTTCCTCTTTTCTGAACTCATCAATCAGCCAATCAACCAAGCGCTGGTCGATATTGTCGCCGCCGAGATGCGTGTCCCCGTTCGTGGCCGCAACCTCGATGAGACCGTCGCCGACGTGCAGAATGGAGATATCAAAGGTCCCGCCCCCGAAGTCGTAAACCGCTATGGTCTCGTCTTTCTTCTTATCCAGGCCGTAGGCAAGGGCCGCTGCCGTAGGCTCGTTGATAATTCGCTTAACGTCGAGTCCGGCAATCTTTCCGGCATCTTTGGTAGCCTGGCGTTGCGCGTCATTGAAATATGCAGGCACAGTGATGACCGCCTCGGTGACTTTTTCGCCCAAGTAGTCTTCCGCTGCTTTTTTCAGCTTCTGGAGAATCATGGCGGAGATCTGCGGCGGGGTGTATTTCTTGCCTTGGGCCACAATCACTACGTGGTCGCCGTCGGACTCGACTTTGTAAGGCACCATTTTCAGCTCTTCGCCAATTTCGTTGTGGCGGCGTCCCATGAAACGCTTGATCGAATAAATCGTATTTTCTGGATTGGTGGCGGATTGGCGCCTTGCAACTTGTCCGACGAGTATCTCGCCATTTTTCGCAAAAGCGACGACCGAGGGGGTCGTGCGGCTGCCTTCTTCGTTGGGGATGACTTTGGCTTCGCCACCATCCATGACCGCTACAACTGAATTTGTAGTACCGAGATCAATGCCGATAGTTCTACTCACCTTGGGATCTCCTGAAGAAACGAGACGTCAAATTGGCGAACTCCCGATCCGAAATCTTCCTTTAGTGAGTGTGGCCGAGGCAGTCAGACGAAACTGATCAAGAATGACCACCGCACACCAGTTTTCTCACTCTTTCGTCTCTTGGTCTCTGCTCGACTCATGGCCTAATGTCCTACAGGTTCGGTTCAGCCGGAGCAGCACAACCGGCCTTCCATTTTGGACCGCAATCGCGATGCGAATTCTCCGCCCGATTGCTGCCGCCTTATGCGGTTTCGCTTTCACGCTCTTTCTCCTGATGCTCGTCTGCCTTCGCTATTCGCGCGACCTCGATGCAGCAATTCTTGCGGATCTCGCCACTTTGTTGCCGGGTGTTTGCATTGCCTTTCTTGCCGTCCGGCTGACCGATCGGGCATGGCCCGGGCAATTCGATACCGCCTTCTCATTTCGACAAATGAGTCTCACGTCTCTATCTGAGGCCGGACTCAAAGTGACTCCTGCGCTTGCTCTTCTGTTTCGACGAGTGGCGAGCCTTATCAAACATGTCAGCCTTGGCGTGCCTCGGTGGGATGCTATATCCTGCTTGCTCACCGACGAGGAGATTGGCGAGTGCATCGGGCCTTGGAACACATCGCCGGTGTGCCAAGGCTATCTTGGATAAAGAAGTGATTCTTGTGTCGCTCCGGCCTCGAAAGTGAAATCGGCGAGCTGGCTTACAGGATTTCATGAAAAGGAGCTATCTTCTGATCGGGAAAGACAACTATCGTTGCGTCATTTCTAGAACACGTGAGGAGTTTCTCCATGCTTGATTCAAGGCCGTGTAAAGTATCTTCGCCAGAACAACTGGACATTGAAATTCAGCAGATCTTTTGGTTGGATAACGTGAAGCGAGGAGATGAGATTAGGGGAACTCTAAATGTCTATTATTCCGACGAATCCGTTAAACTCGCGCGGTTAATTCCGACACTGGAGGATCGTGGAGTGGAGATTAAGTGGCACAAAATATTGTGAATTTATTCCGATCCAAAAACGACGATGCGCTCCCTTTGAGCGCCTGGGAAAGTTCGTCGTTTAGAAGAATGGGCGAACGTCGAGCATTGGGACCGTCCGTGATCCCGAAATCGATATTCCGTCGAAACCAAACAGATCAGCTTTGAGACATTATATTTGGTACCGTCCAGGGCTAAATTGCGGCGCTCAGATTGCCGCCGCGTATATCATCGAAGAACGGCGTTCCCCGCTGCAACACACACTCAGCTGCGTATAAGTACATGGCGGCCGACCAGGTTTGCCAATCCCGGCCGCTTGGTTTGCCGGTCTGGGAATGAATCCATTCGTTGAAGCCCCACTCCGCTGCGTTTTCATGCCATGGCTTGACCAGTTCTGTCAGAGCCAAGAGCTTTCGCTCCGCCAGATCCATCTGCCCTGCGGCCACGCACGCCGAGACATAAAAGCCAGAAACAAACGGCCACACACCCCCGTTGTGATAGTCTCCCGGCCGGTTATAGCGCTCGTATCTTGGCAGCCAATCAGCATGATGGGGCAGGATGTAAGGAAACAGACAGGGCGGCAAATCCACGGCAAGCTCTCCACGGCCCCGCATGGCCTCACACTCAGCTTCAATCCAGGTCAGCAGGTTCGTTGCCCATTGAGTTGAAGCAATTCCGGTCAGGATTGCCAAGCTGTTGCCAAGCAGGTCAAAGCGCTCGCTGCTCATGACTTTATACGAATAGAGTCCGAAGTAGGGCGCGGTTGGCTCGACAAGAGCCTCTTGCTCATAGATCTTCTTTTGCTCCCCACTGACTTCCAGACGGCTCATCAATCCGCGCAGTTGCTCGGCAGACTCGTGTTCACCAAAAAAACGAAGATATGCGTAGACAATCATATTCACGTACAGGCCATAGCCCATCACATACTGTTCATCACGCCAATCGCTGGTGGGCAACTGTGCGACCATCACCCTGTCATCAGGGCTCTGGTACTGCATCCACTTCTGTGCCTTCTCTGCTGCTTCAAGAAGGAACTCCGGCTGAGTCGTCGATACTCTGTAGAGTGCCAAGCCGAAGAGGAAAAGAGGCGTCGAATCGCTGGAGCCTCGGTTGGCTGGATCGTGCGCGAGAGATGGGATGTGGCCGCGCACTGTCTGATTGTCTGCAAGGGCTATCAGTGTACGTTCCAAAGCGTCCGCAAGTTCCTGGTTGCCACTGGCCAGAAAGCCAAGGGATGAAATCATTAGGTCCCGAGTGTAGGGTTCCGGGTATCCCCAGCCAGCGGTTCGAGGTAATCCTTGAAACGGGCCCCGCGCGTTATGCAGCAGGATTTGTAGAGCCGCCTCTTTGGCGAGCTCAACAGAAGCTAGCGACTTTTCGTCGAAAGACATAGACCCCTCGATGGTGTGCTTGATTGGGGGCGAGCACTCGCGCCACGTTGCTTTTCTATTGGATACCTAATCGCTCGGAAACAATCTCCACGAACCGCTTGGCGACATGGCGATAGTCGAATAGATCGACCACGCGTTTGCGGCCCGCTCCTCCCATGCGCCGCCGTAGAGCAGTATCCTTCATGAGCAGAAGAAGGTATTTGGCGATGTCGGGCACACTGGCTCGGTATTCAGCCGTTCGCGGATTTGGAAACACGATACGATGACTTTGTTCGTAGTCGTGGCCTTCGCCGTAGATTGCTTCGGTGATTCTTCTTTCCTCTGCCACTTTCGCCAGGAATGCTGTCTCGCCATGGACCATCGTGTCGCGAAATGCCATGGCATCGATTGCGATCACAGGCTTTTCGCAGGCGTTCGCCTCAACCTGAATCATGCCAAAACCCTCCAGTCGCGAGGGCGCAGCGTAGATGTCGCAGGCAGACAATAAATAGGGCATAAAATTCTGCGAGACAACATTGGTCGAGAAAATGACCTTCTTGCCGATGCCCAGATCCGCTGCCAGTTTCAGGTCGATCAGGTTTTGCTTGTCAGTGCGGAGTTGAGGCCAAACCTTACAGACATATCTCCAGTCGGGGACCTCGCTATCGATCAGCGCCAACGCCTGCATGACCTCCTGCGCCCCCTTTGAAGCTCCGTCGCCCCCGGCGGTCAGAATCATTAACTGATCGTTCGATATTCCCAAGGCCTCGCGGATCGCCTGGACCTTGAACTCATCGCGGCTGTGCGGCGTGTAGACGTCCGTGCCGCAGCCCACAGGAAGCACCACAATGTTGTCTCCCTTGATACCGTCCCTGATATATACCTCCTTCACCCAGTTGGAGGTGACCAGGATCAGCGGCAGAGCGTTCAGCACTTCGCGGTGCTCCGCGATATAGCCATCTGCCACCAGCCAAGGCACGGCCTTCATTCCAAACTGCTGCGGGTGCAGGACCAGATTCTTAAGATGGCCCCAGAACCCCACGCCCACCACGATGTCCGGTTGAAACCAGCGATAGTACCATTCCTTTTCTAAATCCGATTCCAGGTGGACCGGATGAACATCCACGCCCATCTCGGACAGGCCCCTGCATAACAACTCACCCTGCAGGGCCAAACCTGCTGCAGGCGCAGGATATTCGCTCAATACGAGTACTTTCACGATTGTTGCTCCATGATTTCCGTACGCTTTGACGCTGTTTGTGCCGAGTCAAAGCACCAGAATCCCTCTTCACGAGGAGCGGTCCTCGCTTCCCAACTATCCATGCCATACCCGTAGAGGTTTGTAATCAGCCCGCGCTTTTCAAGCCAGACGTTCTCTGCCAACATGTCACGCCGATCTGCATCATCACGAACGCGAGGCAAGTACGCACGCCCTCCGTCTTCATAAGCGAAGAGCCACAGTTGCTTTGTGTCGATGTGGCCCAACTGCCAGAGCTCAACCACGCTTCGGCAGCACTCCTCATGACGGCGATGACGCGTATATTCGCCCCTCGGGCCATGGGTAAGAATCAAGCTGTAACTGTTTTCAGTTAATAATCGGACTATAGTCTCCTGAACCTGTTCGATTGGTAACGGTGCCTGGTCGGGCCCATCATCCAGATCCGCCATCTCACCCACCGCTCCGATTTGGTTCAGAACCCGGTGGAACTTCGGTGCACGATCTGGATCGGATGCTCTGCAAAGAGTCACAACGCGCCAATCATATTCCGGATGGGCGAGTATGTATCCGCCGCACCAGAGCGTCTCGTCATCCGGGTGGGCGACGACAACTGCGGCCCGCATGGGCGGGCGAGACATCACCTCATCGAGTCGGACGGTGGTCATTGTTCTCCAGGGATCCTGTCAGAGACGCTTATGTGTGAACCAATTCAGCATCGCGATTGTCAAATCTCGTCATGACTTTGCCTCGCGCAAATATTTCCATCTAAAACCATTTCATAGCGGCTATATGCATATCTGGTCATTAAGGATCAGGACGACAAACTCCTCTCGTCCATGTCCCTTCTGGACGTTTACGTTTCGCCAGGGATTCATATCTTCGCCGTCCGCAGTCTAAGCGCATCGGCAATCACCGAGACCGAGCTACAGATGTCAAGAACCGGTCAAACTAACCCGACAGTGACTGCATTGAGTCTTTCGCTACACGCTCAGCGCAGGGTAGTCCGTATAGCCATGTGGCCCCGACGTAAAGAATGTGCTTCCGTCCGGCACATTGAGCGGCGCTTTGCTCGTAAACCGCGCCGGCATATCCGGATTGGCAATAAAGAGCTGGCCGAAGGCTACCGCATCCGCCTCTCCGTCCGCGATGACCTGGTTCGCTTGTGCCAGTGTGTATTTTTCATTTGCGATGTATACTCCGCCAAATTGCTTCTTGAGTTGCGGTCCCAATCGGTCGGGTCCGAAATACTCGCGCGCAAACAGGAAGCTGAGTTCGCGCCTGCCTAGCTCACGCGCCACGTAGCCGAAGGTTGCCGGCGGGTTTGAATCGTGCATGTCCTGCGAATCGCCTCGCGGGGCCAGGTGCATGCCCACGCGCTTTGCGCCCAAGATGGAGACCACCGCATCGGCGACTTCAAGCATGAGGCGAGCTCGGTTTTCAATCGGTCCCCCATATTCGTCGGTACGGTGATTGGATCCATCCTGCAGGAACTGATCGAGCAGGTAGCCATTGGCACCGTGTATCTCCACGCCGTCAAAACCAGCGACCTTCGCGTTCTCTGTTCCCTTGCGAAAGGCCTCAACGATGCCCGGAAGCTCAGTTATCTCGAGCGCGCGTGGCGTCACGTAATCTGATGGAGGACGCACCAGGCTTACATGGCATGCGGGCCGGATAGCGCTGGGAGCAACCGGAAGTTTACCGTCGAGAAAGCGTGGGTCTGAGATGCGGCCCCCTGCCTTGTGCACTGCCTTCGTCACCAATTTCCAGGCTTCGATCTGATCTGTCGACCAAATCCCTGGCACATTCGCGTAGCCAACACCTTGTGGTATGACCGGGATGCCTTCTGAGATGATCAGGCCTGCCCCGGCTCGCTGTGCATAATATTCGGCCATGAGTTGCGTCGGAATGTGCTCGGGTGTGCCACGCAAGCTAGTCAGGGGAGACATAATAACGCGGTTCGGCAAGTGGATCTCGCCAATCTGGATGGGATCTAACAGAGAGATCATGAGAATGAGCCCTTCAAGGAGCACGTTCTGTTGGGTTGATTTTTGTTAGTCAGATGAAAGATGGCAGAGCAACAGTTCCTTGATCTATGCAAGGTGTGCAGGGGCTGAACGCCTCGGCTAGGCACCAATTTCATGCAAGGCTACAAAGGCCTCTAACAAAATGCGGGGATTGAATTGTCCCTTGTATACAGGCGGCGGTTCACGCTCCAAGCCAAGTAACGAGTAAACAGCCATCTGCGCAGAGCGAATGGAATACTCAACCGTGAACACCACATCCTCTGGGAGTTCGCAATACTGTCCAACGAACGCCAGATTCTTTGAACCGTCCGGCCTAATCATAGCTCGATCGCCCTTGCTTCGAGGGAGAAACTGGCTGGTGATGAAGGGCATCATGCACGGGATGCAAGTACACGCATCGAGAATCCCGGCAGTGTGCGCTTGCAGGCGCAAATGGCCCAGGATCTCTATCATGATTTCGCGCCCCGTGCATGCGGACATGGGCTTCTTCACGAACTGTCCCGGTATATCAACAAACAGCCCATACCCCCAGAACACTTGCACTCCCTCTGGCTGCCCAATGAAATGCGGCTGATGGGGCAACACTATTGAAGCCAGCCAACCGGACTCCGGGAAGGTAATGAGCCCGCCTTCTCCAGGTACATTGCCCGTCAAGTCCCGGACCAATTCGAAGAACGTGGGATCGTGCAGAGTGGACGTGAAGGATATCCACTTGGATTGCTCAACGTGATCAGCAAAGTTCGAAGGATGCCCAAATTGCATCTGACCTGCGGCGATTCTCTCCCAAAGAGCCCACGAACCACCGTCGGTCTTCCCCAGTAGGGCGGCGGCCGAGTCCATTGAACCCAGACTCGATCCTTCGGTCATAGACCCGAGAGTCACTATGACTTTGTCGTCTTCGGTGACACGAATGCTTCTGAGAAAGCCGTTTTCTTTGACTACGAGCTTGTCGACGGCAAAGCCGGCCCTGTCTTGAAGGAGAACAAGGTCCGTGACCGTCGTCTTCAGCATGAATCTCACACCGCGCTCTTCGAGCCATTTGTGCAGCGGACGCACCATCGAATCGAACTGGTTGTATACAGTGCGCATAATGCCGGTAAGAGTGTTGAACCCGGAAACCATGTGGGTGAAGCGCACCAGATAGCGTTTGAACTCGACTGCGCTATGCCATGGTTGAAATGCAAAGGTGGTACACCACATGTGCCAGAAGTCAGTCTCAAAAAACAGCGGGGCGAACTGGTCGGAGATCGTGGTCCGTCCAAGTAACTCCTCCGGCTCGATCGCCAGGCGCTCAAGACTAAGAATGTCCTTCTCGCTCAATCCAAAACTCGGAGCGTCAACCCTTTGACCACCCCGAAACAAGCGGGCTTTGGAGGCGGTCCTCATCGTCTCGTTCCAGTCAAATATCTCCTGCGTTACCGACTTCGACCCATCGAGAGTTGGAATCGATGAAAAGAGGTCGTAGGTGCACAGGTATTTGCTCTCGATCATGCGACCGCCGCGCATCACATAACCCTCTGTCGCGTTTCCGGCTGCGTCAAGGCTGCCGCCAATCCGGGTGGACTCTTCCAGGATCGTGATCGTGTGGCCTGGGACATCTCCGTCGCGAATGAGAAAGACTGCAGCGGCAAGAGAAGCAATGCCCCCGCCCACAAGATATATTGCTGCGTAATCATCAGGTCGTTTCACGGGGTCATTTCACACTTTCTCTTTGCCAATTCACTCTTGCCGTGATTGAGCTAAGGAACTCCAAACGTAAGTGCTAAGAGCGCCCAAGCCGATTGTCAATCTGCGAGGCTGGAATGACTGTATCTAATTGATCAGATGGTCGGCCGTCCCAGGCCGGAGAATCGCCCTGAGCGCGCGGGAAAGGCTTCGGAGCACGGCGCAGGCTTTCCACGACGGCCAATGGTATCCACCGAGAAAGCCATCACCATGGCTCTTACTGCGCAGTGCCGCAATCCGCGGCCAGCATAGCTGATTCGAGGAACCGGGAGAAAGCAATGTCAGCAACAAACTCAGTTGTCACCGTCTACGACTCTCACGTCGAGGCGGAACGTGCCATTGAGGCGCTCCAACAGGCAGGACTCGATATGAAGAGCCTCTCGATCGCAGGCAGAGACACACACACTGATGAACATGTTGTCTCTGACTCGTACTCTCTTCCGCAGCCGATGTCCAGATCATTTCAACTCTCGCAACCCTTGGAATCGCACTGGCGCCATTGCCCCTCGCGGTCATAGCCACCGAGTTTGGCGCCGCTGTTACCTTCGGTGCGATTCTCGATGCAGTCAAGATTCCGGTCTTTGCTCGCCTTCGCATTTCCTGAACAACTACCAAGGTCCATCGGCATCTACCGGCATTCTAGAAAGAGCGTTTGAGGGATAAACATGAAGATCGCTTTTCTCCATACCAAAAACTTCTTTACATCGGAGCTTCTACGACACTTGCGTACTGCGCTCGCGCACCATGAAATGGTTGAGTGGCTCCACGGCCAGGACGCTCCCGCGTTTGATTTCGACGTCCTTCTCGCCATGAGTCATGTCGGGCGCGACTTGTTTCTCGCCCAGCCCAAGCTCACGCTCGTTCAGACGGCCAGCGACGGATATGAGGATGTCGACATTGATGCCGCCAGCGAACTCGGCATTTGGGTTTCTTATTCCCCGGCCGACCTTACCGGCAATGCAACTTCTGTTGCGGAGTTCGCGGTTTTGCTTCTGCTCGGCGCAGCGCGACGTCTTGGGGAGGCCTTGACTTCCCTTCGCGGAAGCCCTGTCAGGCCGCCCACTCTCAGTCTCGCACTCAGCGAGAAGACGGTTTGCATTGTTGGCCTTGGCACAATCGGACAACAGCTCGTAGATCGCTTGCGTCCTTTCGGCGTGAAGATGATAGCAACAGACGAACATCCTGAAAATGCGCCTGCCGACGTCACCGCCTATCCTGCCGATGAACTGAATACCGCGGTCGGCCATGCCGATTTTGTAGTCATCTGTGTTCGAGCCAGTAAGGAAAATGAGAACCTGATCAATTCAGCGGCGCTTGCTGCGATGAAGCGCGGCGCCATCCTTGTCAACATCGCTCGCGGCATGCTCATCGACGAAGCAGCGCTTGTTACTGCAGTTACGAATGGGCAAATTTCAGCCGCTGGGCTCGACGTTTTGAAGAATGAACCGCCCGATCGCGACGACTCTTTGCTTCAACTTCCTCAGGTGCTGATCACTCCCCACATTGCGGGGTTAACTGATCTCATGCTGAATGGAACGGTGAGCTACATATGTCAGGTCATCGAGGAATTCGCCGCGGGCAAGAAACCCAAGTCGATACTGAACTCTCCCGCGAAGCCTCGACGCCTGCTGCGAGATTAAATGGCGCTCATCGGTCCCGAGGCGCGGACCAGCAGCCACGCGGTTTCAGGTTGAACAACTGAACTCAGATGTGATGCGCTTGCGGGGTACGCCCCTTGCCCGGCAACGAGGTGAAATGGGGACTTGGACTCGCATGATGACTCGCCCCAAATCGTGAAGCTGTCCATTTGACGATCCATCGGATTGGACGCACCCAGGGACTCGGCGTGCCGCAACTCTCGCAGCCAAATACTGGACGCACGTCTGCCAGGATGGCATAGGCCAGATTGAGGATTGCCTGGAATGGTTGAACCCCGAAGACACTGATTGCGAACGTCCATGTGAACCATCTGGTACTGGGTAGATTTCGCAGAACCTCGGCAACGGCTTCCCCTCCGAGTTTCATTGAGCCATCCGGCATCAGCAGATGAATTGTTGCGTAGGCATCCCAGATGTTCAGGTCTTGATTGAGAGCCCGCAACTCCTCGGGATCCTGGCCAATCGGTCGTACTACAATCGAAGTGGTGCCCGAACCAGCGTGCACCTGTTTCTTCACCCAACCGGCAATTCTTCGACAGACTCCACACTCGTCATTGAACAGTAGGACTGGCGCGGTTTGATTTTTGCTCTCCATAGTCCAAACTCCTTTCATGACGTGTATGGTTGGCTCACCACAGCCAGTAGATTCGATACGTCTGGACTTGGACCCTCTTCGCGCCCGACAACCGCTCCATTCAGAAACATGATCAGCGTGGGCGTCCCTTGGATCTCGTAAACATCAGCGAGTTCCCGGTCGAGGGCAATGTTGACCCTGAAGACCTTCTCCGTGGACTCCACCATCTCTGCAACCTGCTGAAGATCGGGCTCGATCACACCGCAGTGTGCACAGCCGTACGACATGAATTCGACTACAATCGGCCCTTCACCCTTCAACACCAGCCGGTCAAATGTACTGGCGGTGACGGTTCGAATCCTGTCTATCGACTTATCTCTAGGCATGAAATCCTCATCATCTTTCGTTGAGCGGCAATGAGCGAATGGGCACGTTCTTGCTTAAAAGCGCCGAGCTGCTTTGGGCCCCTTGCAAAGCAGCTCAAACACAGACAGGGGTGATTGTCAGGCCGACGCAATACAAGATTGCGGGTGCAAAGATACACCATCCAGCAATGCGGCCGGCCGATTCAGGCTCCGTACGCGCAAGTGGCACTCTGCCCTCTCAGGCCGGTATAGGGACTGCACGAATGTGCTTCTTTGCGATCTCCTCGATCTCCGGCTCGGTCAACGCCGAGAGATCCGCCGTCTCGGTGGCGATAATTCGCTGGAACGTCTCAGGATGATGGGTCTTCAAATACTCGCTGAGGAAATTGACAGCGCTGCTCTTGCCTGTTGCATGACCGATGAGGATGATCGCTTCCGCATGGACGAGATCCGTTGCAATCTCCTCGTAGTACGATTCTTCCTCTGGAACATGATCACCCTTGTA
>Ga0181526_10000830_pt1 | contig 31291 bp, 24 predicted proteins | sample PEATcosm2014_Bin_35_FD_119750 | JGI IMG/M metagenome (GOLD analysis project Ga0181526, IMG submission 119750) | Peatland microbial communities from MTU Mesocosm Facility, Houghton, MI, USA - PEATcosm2014_Bin06_30_metaG | ecosystem: Environmental > Terrestrial > Soil > Wetlands > Peat | place...
CGATGCGCTCACCGCAATCGTGTAATTGACCGGATTGGCCGTGAAGTTGGCGACCAGGGTCTGGTTGCCGGTGAGGGTGAAAGTATAGCTGCTGGATGCACTGACCACGCTGCCATTCTCCGTCCAGTTGGTGAAGGTATAGCCGCTGTTGGCGGTCGCCGTCACCGTCCGCGAACTGCCCGAGGCAAACGTGCCGCCGCCGCTGACCGTGCCGCCAGCGCCCGGCGACGCGCTCACCGCAATCGTGTAATTGACCGGATTGGCCGTAAAGTTGGCGACCAGGGTTTGGTTGCCAGCGAGGGTGAAAGTATAGCTGCTGGATGCACTGACCACGCTGCCATTCTCCGTCCAGTTGGTGAAGGTGTAGCCGCTGTTGGCAGTCGCCGTCACCGTCCGCGAACTGCCCGAGGCAAACGTGCCGCCGCCGCTGACCGTGCCGCCGGCGCCCGGCGATGCGCTCACCGCAATAGTGTAAGTGACCGGATTTGCGGTAAAGTTGGCGACCAGATTGCGATTGGTGGCCAGGGTGAAGCTGTAGTTGGGAGACGCGCTTTGCACGGTTCCATTCTCCGTCCAATTGGCGAACGTGTAACCGTTGTTGGCGGTCGCCGTCACCGTCACGGAGCTGCCTGCGGCGAAGCTGCCGCCGCCAGTGACGCCACCAGCGTTGGCTGGGTTGGCCAGCACGGTTACCGTCTGCGTCGCGATGGGGACGGTGTACTCAATCTGGTTGGAAGGTGGGCTTTGGTCATCATTGACATCATAAGCCACCACCTCGAAATGATTCGTGGAACCTGGCGCCAGGCCGGTCACCGTCCAGGAGGTGTTGGTTCCCACGTCTATCTGGCTGGCGAAGTTAATCCCGTCGGTGCCGTGAAAGAGCATGTACCCGGCGACGTTGGCACCATGACTGGGGTTCCAACCGAGCGTAACACTTTGGGCGGCCAGCGTCAGGGGAAAGACGGCCAAGCCCAGGCCCATCACAAAATTGAGAATCCCCCGGCGCCAGGGCGCCCCGGTCAAATCATTCTTCGCAAGCAGCTCATTTTTCATCACCTCCTTAGCAGCAGCTCTGCCACCGAATTTCGCGCGCGCGCCGATGAGTCAATTATAATGTTCTGCGCCGGCATGGCCCCTTGTTTAACCTGTTTGTCTGCAATGGGTTGCGCGTATGGCCGGCGTCCAGGCAGGCGGGCCTTTTTCCCAAGGTTTTTTCTGAAAGCCCCGCGGCGCTTGTTTAATGGACTGCCGTTTGGATGATTTCGGTACGTCGCCGTTATTTTTTATGGACAATACTCAAACGGTCTGCGGCGGCGGGCTTTTGCAGGCTTGCGAAAAGGCGGCCGTCCGGGCAGGCGGCCATCAATCACTGAGCAAAGCGCGTTTGAGCCTGGAGGAGAGGATCTTCTGTGTGGGCACGTAGGCGGCGGCGAATTGGCGGCGATATTCCCCAAAGGTGCCCGCGGACAAATGCGCCCGAATCTCCCGCATCACGTCCAGGTAAAAATGGGAGTTATGCACGCTGACCATGCGCAACCCAAGAATCTCGTTGACGTTGAGCAAATGCCGCAAATAGGCCCGGCTGAAATTCCGGCAGGCAAAACAGGCGCAATCCTTTTCAATCGGCCCAAAATCCGACTTGACAGCCCCGCCTTTGATGCTGATGGTGCCCCGGCGCGTGAAGGCCGTGCCGTTGCGCGCCACGCGCGTCGGCAGCACACAATCGAACATATCCACCCCGCGCGCCACCAATTCCACCAACTGAGCCGGAGTCCCCAGCCCCATGGCGTAGCGCGGCTGACCGGCCGGCAAAAAAGGCTCGGTCAATTCCACCGCCTTCATCATTTCGTCTTCCGGCTCGCCCACGCTCACGCCGCCGATGGCGTAACCGTCAAATTCCATTGCGGTCAACTCCCTCGCGCAACGCTCGCGCAACCCGGCATTGACGCCGCCCTGGACAATCCCGAAAACGATTTGCCCCTCCGCCCGCGGTTGCGTCCGGCATTCCCGCGCCCAATGAAGGGTGCGTTGCACGGCCTCTTGCGCGGCTTTGGGCGCGCAATCATGGGCTGGACATTCATCAAACGCCATCGCGATGTCCGATCCCAAAATGCGCTGAATCTCCATCGCCTCCTTCGGCCCCAGAAACAGCGCCGAACCGTCCAGATGCGAACGAAACTCGACGCCATGCGCCTTGATCTTGCGAATCTTTGCCAGGCTGAACACTTGATACCCGCCGCTGTCGGTCAATATCGGCCCCGGCCAGTTCATAAACCGATGCAGCCCGCCCGCCGCCTTGATAATCTCCAATCCGGGCCGGATGTTGAGATGGTAGGTGTTGCCCAGCAGAATCTGGGTTCCCATTTCGCGCAGTTCGCGGGGATCGAGCGCTTTGACGCTCGCTTGCGTGCCCACCGGCATGAACACAGGTGTGTCGATCACTCCCCGCGTGGTGGTCAGGCGCCCCAAGCGGCCTTTCGAGGCCGGATCCGTCACAAGCAGAGTAAACATTCTTGAGCCTACATTACCGTCGGCAGGCGCAGCGTCAATCATGGGTGATCATTTCCAAAATCGCGTCACCCACCCGAATGTCGCCGGAGATGACAACTTGGGCCATCACGCCTTGCCGGCCATGCGCCATCAGTTCCCGCAAGCCGGGGGCAACCAGGTCCATTTTCCCGCAAGGAGTGCGGGGCTCGTAAAAAAACAGAACAGCGCCGCCGACTTTCACCAGTTGTCCGATCAGCAAAATTAAATCGACTTCCGCCGTTTCGATATTGGCCCGCACGGCCCCAGGCGCGATCGCGGGCAGGCCCAGTGCCGCGGCGTGTTGGGCGATTTGTTCGCGGGCCATGAGACTGATTTGACGACGGCTTGGTTCGCCCTTCCGGTCCTTGCGCCCAAACATTCGCGCGTCCCCCGCGATGCCCTTGCCGGCTTCGGCGCGAATTTCGTTCACGGATTGCAGAGGCTCGCCGGAAATGGCAGGGTGCAGGTGGAGCGAGGCCACTTTTCCGACTTGCGAACCATTGGTCATGGTGCGGATTCTGGACTATTCCCCGCCTGCGGTCGAGTTTCTCCGTAATTTTTTCTCCTTTGTTTCCGGACCGGTCATTCGATACGATTCGCCCCGCAATATTTCTGTTGAACTTTGTGTCTTGAACTCGGTCCGGGCCTTCTTTAGGATGCCGCTCATTGTGAATAAATTCCGTTTTATTGCCATCGGAGCTTTCCTGGCTTTCGGCCTTCCGGCTCAAGCAGACTTGGTCAGCGGCGTGAGCATCGTGGTCAATGACGACGTCATTACTTACGGCGAAATCATGGACCAAGTGGCGCCAAGAGTTCAAATGTTGTACTCGCTTTATGCGAACGACGAGCAGCGGTTGGAGGAGGAGAAGCGGAAAGTGCGCGACCAGCAACTCGAGGAACTGATTGAGCGCAAACTGATCCTGCACGAATTCACCAGCTCCGGCTACGTCACCAATGTGCTGGAGTCGTTCATCGATGACCAGATCAAGAAGAACATTCAAAGGGATTATTACGGTGATCGGGCGCGCCTGATCAAAACGCTCCAGGCCGAGGGACTGACCTACGAAATGTACCGGCGCAAGGAACGCGAGAGCTTTATTGTTAATTACATGGGGTATCAGAATGTGGACGCGCCCAAGAAGATCCTGATTTCCCCGCTGAAAATTGAACAGTTTTACAAGGACCATCAGGATGCCTTTAAAGTGGACGATCAGGTTAAATTGCGCATGATCGTCATCAACCAGCCGGCGGACGGCTCTCCGGGCGAGGCCAAAAGGACCGCCGGCGAGGTATTGGCCAAAATTGACAGCGGGGTTCCATTTGAGGAAATGGCGGGGGTTTATTCTTCAGGATCGAAGCGGGCCGAAGGGGGCGAGCGCGGCTGGGTCGAGCGCAGCTTTTTCAAACCGGAATTGGCCCAGATCGCTTTTTCACTCAAAGCCGGCCAGCACAGCGGTGTCATCGATTTGCCGGAGGCGTGCTACATCCTGTTGGTGGAAGAGGTCCGTCCCGCCCATGTCAAATCTTTGACGGAAGTACGATCAGACATTGAGCGGACGCTCAGGACCGAGGAAAGATCCCGCTTGCGCAAGCAATGGATTGAACGGCTGAAAAACAAATCCTTCATCGAGTACTATTGACCCCATGACGGGCTGGATTGCCATTTCGCTCGGGGACGTCACCGGCATCGGCCCGGAGGTGGCGCTGAAGGCGTTGGCCGAAGAAGCGGAAACGGACGACATACGGTACTTGTTGATCGGGGACAGCGACTACACCGCAGCGTTGTATGAACAGCTTGGGTTGCGATTTCAACTTCAGCCTTTTTCAGAGTTTGGCGCGGGAGGCCGCATTTTCCTGCATAATCCTTTGCGTGAACCGCTTCCGGCTGGTTTGAAGGCCGGTTCTCCAGCCGCGGCGCGCGCGGCACTGGCCTGGCTGACCGATGGCGCACAACGGTGTTTGAGCCAGGAGATGGACGCGCTGGTGACGGCGCCTTTGAACAAGCACGCCGTTTTGCGCTCAGGCCAGCCCTTTATCGGCCAGACCGAATTCCTTTCCGAATTGGCCGGGACCAGCCAGACCGCCATGATGCTGTTGGGGCAGGATGACCGCGGCCGCTGGTTGCGCGTCGCGCTGGCGACCACTCATGTGCCCATCAAATTGCTGGCCGCACAGGTGAGCGGCGATAAAATTCAATTGGCCATCGAATTGGCCGCCGGGGCTTGCCGCGATTTGGGCCTGCCGCGCAGCCGCATCGCCGTCTGCGGCCTCAATCCTCATGCCGGCGAAGGCGGAGAATTTGGCGACGAGGAAATAACGATCATTGAGCCCGCGGTCAAAGCGGCGCGACAAAAGGGAATTGATGTGGTCGGCCCCCTGGCCGCCGATGCCTTGTTTTATTATGCTTATCGCGGCGATTATGATGCCGTTGTGGCCATGTATCACGATCAGGGATTGGCTCCGTTGAAAATGGTGGCGTTCGACACCGGGGTGAATTGGACTTTGGGTTTGCCTTTTGTGCGAACTTCGCCGGATCACGGGACGGCCTACGACATCGCGGGCCAGGGAAAAGCAAACCCTTCCAGCATGCGCGCCGCCATCCGATTGGCCAAACAACTGGCCCAAAGACGGGCAAAAAACAGCATCTCCCGGTGACTTCTGCCCTTATTGTAGCCGCTGGCAAAAGCACGCGGATGGGACGGGAAACCGACAAGCTGTTTCTGACCGTCGCCGGACGGCCACTCGTCGCCCAAACCTGGCGGCGCTTTGATGGCGCGCCTTTCATTGACGAAATCATCCTCGTCGTCCGCGATGGCAGGCAAAGCGAATTTGCCGAATTGGCGGCCAGGTATCACTTTGCCAAGCCGTTCCGTGTGGTCCCTGGCGGCAAGGAACGACAGGATTCCGTCTGGCAGGGTCTGCAACATTTGGCGGCGGAGGCCGAAATTGTGGCCATCCAGGACGCCGCCCGGCCCTGCACCAGCCTGGCCGTGATCCAAGCGACGATTGAGGCCGCCCGCCAGGACGGGGCCGCCGTCGCCGCGCAGCCGGTGAGCGATACGATAAAACTATCCGAAGACGGAAAATTCATTTCGCAACATTTGGCCCGCTCGCTTCTATGGGCGGTGCAAACTCCGCAAACCTTTCGCGTTGAAGTCATCCGCCGCGCCCTGGCCAAAGTGCGGGCGAAAGGGTTGCAAGTGACCGACGACACCGCCGCGTGCGAGTTGATAGGCCAACTGGTCCGGCTCGTCCCCGGGACCGAGCCAAATCCCAAAGTGACAGTCCCCGACGATGTGCCGTATATAGAGATGCTGCTCAACCGCTCAAATCAGCCCGGCCCATTTCCGCCCAATCCAATAGACAGTCAATAATAATAATAGGATGCCGCCCCACACCGGTTCGCTCCACAGACGCAGACGCTTCTCGATGGGTTGCGGCTCGGGCAGGAGCGAGATCTGGTTGATGACTTTGTCCAGGTCATCCGCCGCAACACTCGCGCCGCGCGTGATGGCGGCAATTTCCCGCAGGACCTGGGAATTGACCGGCTGCCCCTGTTTTTCGAGCAGCGGCCGGGCCACGAGCAGTTCCGTTTCCAATCGGCGGCCATACTGTTCGGAGGCAATTTCCAATTTGTAGCTCCCGGCCTCTTGCGCGGTAAAACTGGATCTGAACACCCCCCACCCTCCTTCCAGTTGCGCAAACTCCAACCGCTCCGCGCGTCCGCCGGGCGAAGTCACCCTGCCGGCGACCGGCCCCTTGTCAATCGGAAATCCGGATTGGTCCAGGACCGTGCTTTGCAGGAAAACGGTGTCGCCGGCTTGCGGCGCCTCGGGACTGTAACTCAGCCGCATGCCGTCCTTCTCCGAAAGATGGCGCTGGTGCGCCATCCAACGCACCACTTGCCCCCAAAAACGGTAATGAAACTTGTCCTCGACGCCCCGCCGCCAGCGCCAGGCGCTGTCTGTGCCGAGAAAGAGGACTTTGCCGCTTCCGGCCGGGCGCGTGACCAGCAGCGGCATGCGCCCCCATGAATTGCGCATGGCCGAATGCACCGCCAAAACCTCGGAGCCGGGACGGCTCTTTTCCACCGAGGCCGACCAGAAGAAGCCGGGCAATTGTTTCCAGAGTTCGTCATTCCGATCCTCATCCGAATCGAAACGCGTCAGCCAATGCCGTTTGCCTGTGCTGGTCAGGATCAATTGTGATTCGTTTTGCAACCCGATGCCGCCCGGTTTCGTTGCGTCCAGTTCGACGGGATACAAATCCTTGAGCGGGCTGTTGAGAAAACTGAATTCGCGTCCGCGGCGACCGGGCACAAAAACCAAACCGCTGCCTTGCTGCTCGACCAGGCCCTTGAGCAGTTCCGCCTCGTTGTCGCTCAATTCGTCCTGGCCGATGCCGACATCGCCCAGGAACACGACGTCGTAGGGCGCAAGAGCTTCCTTGCTGTCAGGAAAAGCCGGGATATAATTGACGCCTTCGCCCGGACCGAGATCCGGACGCAGCAAAAGGCAGCTCAACTCCACACCCGGATCGCGGGCCAGTGCGTTGCGCAAATACCGGTATTCCCACCGCGGCAGCGAATCCACCAACAACACCTTGAGCTTTTCAACGCGGATCGAAGTATGAAACGTCCGTTCATTGTTTTCCGCGATGGCTTCGTCCGGTTCCACGGGCAACTTGACTGTCGCCGTCACTCCGCCCGCCGCGCGCGGCGACCAGAGAATGGATTCCTCCACCTCGCCGTTGGGCGGGATGGTGATCTGTTTTGAGGCCGCCTCCCCGCCTTCGTCCAGGATCGAGACGGTTGTTTTAACTTCGCGCGGCAAATGACTTGTGACTTTGAAAGGAATGGCGATTTCCTCGCCAAGAAGCCCGTAAGCCGGAGCGGAAACATTTTCCAACGCCAAATCCGGCAACGGCGTTTCACGGCCCACCGCCACTGTGAAGACAGGAATGTTCTGCTCCCGATAACGCGTCGCCGCGCCGAGGGGCGATTTGCCCATGTTCCAATCGCCATCGCTCAAAAGCAGGACGGCTTTGAGGTTTTTAAAGCGATGAAAAGCATTCTCCAACGCTTGGTCGAGGTCCGTGCCATTGATGGCGTTTTGATTGGTGGAAGGCGCGGCAAAAGTTTCCACCGAGACCTTCGCCTTGTTCCGCAAGGGCGCCCAGATCGAGCGCTGGAGCTGTTGATTGAGCCATTGCCCGCGGCTCATCACGTTGTTCGACACGACCAAATCGCGCGTTTTCATGCTGTCGGAGCCATCGGCGAGTATGGCGATTTCCGGAGTCGCGCTGCGTTGCATGTGTTCGACATACTCAGGCCGCAGCAATGTCAGCACGAGCAGGGTGACCAAAACGAAACGCAACGTTTCCAGTTTCCCGGCCGCGCGGCGATTGCCGCTGCGACGCCAGTTGGCATGGCAAAGCCAGGCCGCGCCCAGCCAGATGGCCAGGCCCGCAGCGATCACCGAAATGGGAGCGGCAACAGAAAGATGGCTCATGCCAATTGCTCCTCCGGGCGCGGAGTTTTCCGGGTCGGCGGCGAACTCGCGCGCGATGCCGCCTGGCGCGCCGGCAAGATTAAAATGCCTTCAACGATCAAAAACAGCAGCATCGCGAAGAGAAAGAACCGCCAGATTTCTCCTTGCAACTGGCCGGTCTCAAAATGACGCTCCTGCAGCGTTTGCACGGGCAAATCACCAAAGAGTTTCCGCGCTTCGTCCGGGTCAACCACGTCCGGATCATCCTCAGCCAGGGGACGGTTGACGGCCAGGAATCGGCCGCCCGCGCGATAAACACCGGCTTGCGTGCGAATGTCTTTGTGCGCGGTGGAATCCACCGAAATCCAGGGCAGATTTTGATCGGCCAGACTTAACTCACCGCAGGCGGCGGAAGAAACCTGTTGCACCCGGCGCGCCCCCGCCTGGAGCATCCGCTGCAACATCGGCACCAGCACCGGGCCGTCGCCCAAACCCGACCACGCCGGATCAGGCAGCGAGGAGCAAAAGTAGGTTTCGCCTTTGCCCAAACTTTTGCGAACCAGGAAAGCCGTGCCATCATCGAAGGCGGCCAGCGTCTCCTTTTGGCCGACCACGGGCTGGCGGCGCTGGAAAGTCGTCTGGCCGAGAGGCAAACTGGTATGCTCATCACTTCTGGCCAGCGGCCCTTCGTCTTCACCCCAGCGCAAAATCCGAAAGCCTTCAGAGTTTTCGGCGTCTTGAACGCTGCCCCAGCCCATGCCATTGAACTGTTGCGCGTCCGGCTGGCCGGGTGGAAAGAAAATCACCACGCCGCCGGACGCAGCGAACGTTTGCACCTGATCGGCGTCCGTTCCGGCCGGCAAAGGCGCCTGCCAAACGAGCAGTGAACGGCCCTCCAAATTGGCGTCGGCAAAGGCGGCGGCGGAAATCAATTCCGCGGGCTGCGCATAGCGCGAGGCGGCGGCGAACTCCAAACAGCGGGCCACCCGTTGATCGCCACTGACCACTGTGGCAAGCAACGGCGTGTCAGCGCCATAAACAAAGTAGGCCGTGTTGTCATGCTCATTGGCATCAGCCGGCAGGGTGAAACTCCCCCACCCTCCCTCGCGGCGCGCGCCGAGATCAATGGTGTGCCGCCAGCGCAGGGACTGTCCCTCCAACGTGACTTCGCTCTCCGATCTTTCGCCATTCAGAGTCAATGTGACGGGAATGGGCGCGGCAGAACCGCGATTGTGCTGCAGATCGAGAACAAATTGCAATTCCGATTTGTCGCCCCGCGGGCGCCGCAACAATTCCTTGATCGAGATCGAAGCGTTGGCTTCGGACGGCTGATTCATGGCCAGCAGCCGTACGCGGACTCTCTGGGAAAGGCCGCCCAATTGGGCGATGACATTTTTCCAACGCGGGTCCTCCGGCAGCCAATTGCTGCGCTGTGAGTCCGAGGCCAGCCAAATTTCCGCCGTGCCGGCCCGGTTTTCGATCAACCAATCGAAGGCCGTCCGTAACAGGGCCGGTATATCCGCGGCGGTGTCCGTCGGTTGTGTCAACGATAATTCATTCAGCGTGGCGGCCCGGGCGATTTCCTGCGGGACGCGCGTGGCGCTGTCGATCAAAACCAGATGGCTGGTTTCTTCAAATTCCTTGGCCGCCTGGGCCAGGAGCTGGATGGCCTGCTGGCGTTTGGTGGTTGCCCCGGCCCGGGCCTCCATGCTGGCCGAACGGTCCAGCAATATCAAGATGGCATCGGGCGCGGGCGAGAGCGCCCAACCCAGCCAGCCGCCCGCCAGGGGCCGGGCCACAAAAAGAACCAGCATGGCCACCGCCAGCACGCGGCAGAGCAGGATTAAAAACTGGCGCAGCCTGGCATGGCTGACCGAGTTGCGCGTGGCCGAAACGAGAAACCGCATGGCCGCCCACGGTTTGGGCCGATGCCGCATGCGATTGAGCAAATGAATAATGACCGGCGCCAGGATGAGCGGCAGACCAAACAATACAAATGGTTGCAGAAAGGTCATGGGGCCAGGACAGGAATGACGAATGAATGCGCAAATGACGAATGGTTTTCGGTCTCTTTCGTCACTTTCGTCATTGGCATCAGGTCATTCATTGGTCATTCGAGAGCTTCGTCATTAGTCATTTCTTGACAAGTGCCCTCTCGACCAGAAAATCCGCCACAACTCGTTCATAACTCACATCGGTGATGACCTGCCGGTAATCGGTCCCGAATTCGTGGCAGCCTTCGCGCAGTTGCTCCAGAAACATTCCAAGCTGCCGCAGGTATTCGTCCCGGATGCTGGAAGGCTCGGTCACAATGCTCAAGGAACTTTCCAGATCGACGAATCGCACCGGACGATCGAATTGAAAATTCATTTCAGCGCGATCCAAAAGGTGAAAGAGCGCCAGATCGTGCTTCTGGAAACGCAGATGTTGAAAGCAATTCAACAGCGGTTCCAGTTCGCAAAAAAAATCCGAGATGACAATGACCAGCGCCCGGCGGCGCACTCTTTCCGCCAAATCGTGCAAGGCCGCGATCAAGCCGGTCGGGCCGCCCGCCTCCGCTTTCTCCAGCGTTTCAAAAATCAGTTTCAAATGCGACGGATTGCGGCGCGGCGGAATTTCAAAAAAAGTTTTCTGGCCGGAGCAAACCAGCCCGACCGCATCGCCCTGGTGGACCGTGATGTAAGCGAGCGTGGCCGCCATGCGCCTGGCGTAATCCAGCTTCGTCCCGGCCGCACCGCCAAATCTCATCGATCCGCTGCAATCCAGCAGGAAATAACAGCGCAAGTTCGTTTCCGCCTCGTACTCCTTGAGGTAAAAGCGGTCCGTCCGCGCAAAAACCCGCCAATCCAGCCGGCGAATGTCGTCACCCGGAACATAATTGCGGTATTCGGCAAACTCGACGCTGGAACCGCGATGCGGGCTTTTATGGTGGCCGGAAACGGTCCCCTCCATGGGCGAGCGGGCCAGGAGCGTGAGGTGCATCAAACGGTTGAGCACCGCCGCATCGAGCAACTGGGATTCCTCAGCCACGGCGTTCTTCCCCGCGAATCTCCTCCAGCAACCGGGTGATGATCTCCGGGCTGGCCACCCCTTCGGATTGCGCCTGGAAGTTGGTCAGAATCCGGTGCGTCAGGACAGGCGCGGCCACGGCTTCCAAATCCTCCATGCGCACCAAATAACTGCCGCGCAACACCGCCCGGGCCTTGGCCCCCCGAACCAGGTATTGCACCGCCCGCGGACCCGCCCCCCACGTCACCCATTTCTTGATCCACTCGGGCGCTTGGGCCGAGCGCGGACGCGAACGCCGCACCAGATCGACGGCCAAATCATAAATATGATCGGGCACCGGCACTCGTTGCACGATTTCCTGGAAGGCGCTGATCTGATCGCCATCGATCAATTTGGTCAAGGCGGGCGGCGGCGCTCCTGTCGTCTCGCGGGCAATGCGCCGTTCTTCATCCCGATTCGGATAATCCACATGGATGAAAAACATGAAGCGATCCAGTTGCGCCTCGGGCAGCGGATAGGTGCCCTCCTGCTCGATGGGATTTTGCGTGGCCAGGACAAAAAAGGGCGCGGGCAATTGGAAAAACCGCCCGGCCACCGTCACCCGATGCTCCTGCATGGCTTCCAAAAGAGCGGATTGCGTCTTCGGCGGGGTGCGATTGATTTCATCCGCCAAAATGATGTTGGCAAAAATCGGCCCCTTGACAAAGACAAACGCCCGCCGGCCCGGCTGGTCGGTTTCCTGGAGAATATCCGTGCCGGTGATGTCCGAGGGCATCAGGTCCGGGGTGAATTGGATGCGGTTGAATTGAAGAGACATCGCTTGGGCCAGCGCATTGACGATGGTGGTTTTGGCCAGGCCCGGCACCCCCATGAGCAGCCCATGGCCGCGCGCCAAAACACAGATCAGCAACTGTTCGATGACATTATCCTGGCCGATGATCACCCGGGCCAGCTCGCGGCGCAGCTTGTTGTAATCTTCCCGCAATTCATCAATGGCCGCGACATCGCCATGCGACAGCGCGGAAGCGGCCGGGGCAGCGGCGGAAGAGGGGCGATTAGCCGTCGTTTGTTCCATCATAAATGCCTTTAGTGAAGGCGGGGCAATGTAACAGGTCAATGCCAGAATGCAAAGAAACCGCTCAGTCCATTCAGTCCACTCCGTCCATTTTCGTCCAACCACCGGGCGAATCGCGCCAGCGGCGCCTATTTCACGGCAGTTGGCCTGTGTTTCACCGGAATATCAGTCGAGGTGTAGGTAATGAATCCAATGATGCGGTAGTAATTGTTATAAGCCTTCCCGATCATCGGCCCGCTGGAATAAACGTGCTTTCCTCCGTGCGTCTCGTAAGCCAGCAACGCCAGCTTGGCCAGTGAAAACTGTTTCTGGGATTTAAAGAGCGCCAACTCCGGGATGGAAACCGCCCCGGCCAGAGGCACTGGCACCCCGGCGCTCGGCACGCCTATCAACGTCTCCGCCGCGTCAATCGAGAGCGCGCCGCTCCGCGCCTCAATGATGATATCGCTGTTGGTTGCGTTGCTGACCAGCAACGCTCCTGCCCGGCTCAGGGCGTCGCGGATGGTTCCGATGGCGTACTTCGAGTCGTAGCTGTCAAAGTAGCTCGCGTCCAGAAAAACTTTCCTGCCATTGAACAACGAAAAATTGGTGGACACAATGGCGCGCTCCGCCGCCGTGCTCAACAGGAGTTGTTCGGTGGCGGCGCGTTGCGGCGCGGTCAAAGTCGTTTGCGCGCATCCTCCGCCGGCCAGCAGCGCGGCCACGACCGCCGTCGCGCCCATCAGAATTCTCCCGTTGCGCCAGACGCGCGCCACGCTGTCAAATAATCCTTTTGTTTGAACCTCCAAATCAGTCATCACATGAACCATTATGTTAAAATTGACGCCGCAATCCATCTAAAATTCGGAAAAGATCAAAGTGTTTCGGAAGATTTGCAAAAATACTTGAAGTGTGGCAGTTTTGACGAGATGCGTCAGTCTTTCAAAATGGCGGTTTTTGCTCTTTTTTTGTTCTGTGTCCTCATCAGGGCTTCTGCTCAAGGCACTTATTCCAAAATCGAAGCGTCGTTCAACATAACCAGCCTGGCTACAGACCCGTTTGATTATACGGTCACAGACGTGCGCGTGCATATTTTGCAACCGGACAATTCCACGCTTTCACTGCCCGCGTTTTTTGATGGCGGCACAACTTGGCGCGTGCGCCACACGCCTGCGATGGCCGGGACTTATGGCGTCAGTGGCATCACGTTGAACGGTTCACCGCTTTCAGTCAGCAATCTGCAGCCAGGTTCGTGGGTTGTAGCCGGTCCGCCGACTGACGCTGGTTTCATTCGCGTGGATCCGTCTAATCCGCGGCGCTTCATCACCGGCAATGGGAAGCGTTTTTTTCCACGGGGCGAAGACGTGGCCTGGGACGTCACGGACGGCCAGGCCACCCACAACGTGACGAATATCTTTTGGAAGATGGGTGCCGCTCATGAAAACTGGTCGCGTGTTTGGATGGATCATTGGGATGGCAAGAACCTGGATTGGCCGCCATACGGCCCGACCCTGCCGCTGGGTCAACTGAATCTGACTGTCGCGCAAAAGTGGGATTCCATTGTCGCCGCCGCAGAACAGGCGGGCATTCATTTTCAAATGACGCTTCAGCATCATGGCCAGTATTCCACGATGGTCGATCCAAATTGGGCGGAAAATCCATACGACGCGACCAATGACATCGGCAGCACCAACGGCTTTATGACCGACCCGGTGCAATTTTTTACCAACGCCACAGCCATCGCATTGACCGAACGCAAGATGCGTTATGCGGTCGCGCGTTGGGGTTATTCAACTTCCATCATGGCGTGGGAACTTTTCAATGAGGTGCAATTCACCGATGCCGGTCAGACCGGCCAATGGGGCATTATTCAACAGTGGCACGACCTGATGGCTCCCTTCATCCGTTCGCAAGACCTGTACCAACATCTCATCACCACAAGTTCGGATCTGACGGAGCCGATTTGGGACGATTGCGACTATTACACGCATCACGATTATCCCAGCGATGTCATCACTGGGCTGCAAGATGCGCCGGACATCAGCGCCTCGCAACCCGTCCGGCCGGATTTCGGCTCCGAATGCGCCACCAATGGCGTTCCCCGTCTCGGGGTGGATGCTCCGCTTTGGGCCGGTCTGATGAATGGGCAATCCGGCAACGAAGAGCCTTGGTGGTGGGACAGCATGGACGCGGAGAATGATTACGTCTATTTCCGCGCCACGAGTGATTTTGTCACGTTGTCCGGATTGGGTGATCAGAATGTTTTGAATAAATCCGTTCCTCTGGTCACAGGTGGTGCCATTGGCCCGTTGATATTTGGGTTAAGTGGTGGTTGGGCAACGAATACACAAAATACATTTGTCGTTGGAGACGCTGCGCCTGACGGAATCGCTTCGGCCCCCAGTTACTTGCAAGGCGTTTATCATCTATCCATGACGCCGGACGGTTATACTTTTGAAGTTAATTATCCCCAGTCCGGAACCTTCTCCGTGCAAGTGCTTCAGATTGCCTCGTCCGGCGCGGGTCTTGAGATTTATCTCGATGGCAATTTGCGGACCAATATAACTTTCCCCTCCTCCGGCAGCGATACTTCCACCAATTTTACCGCATCCATTCCGGTTTCCGCAGGCTCGCACAGCATCAACATTTTCAACCCCGGTCTGGATTGGATTCTCCTCGGCAACATCACGCTTAACCCTTATGCGCCCACGCTCGCGGCTTATGCGGTCGGCAATTCCAGCTTCAACGCTGCCTGGCTGTGGAATCGCACCAATGTTTTCAATACGAATGCCAATGCCGCGGTCGCGGGCACGGTGCAGGTCGCCGGATTGAACAACGGAACTTATTCCGCCACTTGGTGGGACACGTTCGCAGGCGTGCCCATCAGTAATTTCACCTTCACAGTCTCCAGCACCAATACTCCAGTCACATTGAACACCCCGGCCATTTTGTATTCAGCCGCGCTATACGTTGGTCTTTCACCACAGGCCAATGTCATCGCGCCAACTTTGGTTCAAACCCTCGGCACGAATTCGCCCCTCCTCACCGTGCCATTGACGATTACCAATGGCGGGGGTCTGCCGTTGGGCTATTCGCTTTCTCTCACCAACGCCAGCCCGGTGGCGTATGCTGCCATCAATTCCACCCAGCCCGGCGGCCCGGCTTTCGCTTGGAAGGACTTTTCCGTCATCGGACAGGACATCAGTTCGAATTTCACTGCGCTGGCCCCTCCGAAAACCGCGCAAGACGAAGGCATTGCCGGACCCATCAACATTGGATTTGCCTTCCCATTTTTCACCAACTCATTTGCGCAACTTTACGTCTCCCCAAATGGCTTCGTCACTTTCAGCCCTTTCCATGGTGACACTTCGACAAATAAGTCTCTGCCAAATGTTTCCGCCCCCCTCAATTCCATTGCCTTTTTCTGGGAAGATTTGGACATCAACACTTCCGGCCATGTTTACACCTTCACCGACGCAATCAATGGCACCTTCACTTTGCAATTCCAGAACGTGCTCTTCAAAGGGACGACCTCCACCGTTAATTGCCAGCTTATCCTCAAAACAACCGGCGAAATCTTGATGGCGTATCAGTCCATGTCGTTTTCAAATACATGCACCGTCGGCGCGCAAAATTCCGATGGCACCCAGGGAACCACCGTGGCGTTCAACCAAAATTATTTGCAGTCGAATTTTGCCGTCCTTTTGACGCCGACTCCCTGGCTTCGCTTTGATGGCAACGCCGGTTTTGTTTCCGGCGCTGAATCGAACGCCGTGAACGTTTCATTCAACCCGGCCGGACTTTCGTATGGGAATTACACCGCCACGATTTTGGTTCAAACTCTCGATACAAATCGGCCGCTGTTCACTTTGCCGGTTTCCCTCGCCATCACCCCGCTGGCAACCTGGCGTCAGACGTGGTTTGGCACGGTGCAGAATTCCGGCAATGCAGCCAACAACGCCAACCCTGCCAACGACGGCATCGCAAATATTTGTGCCTACGCATTTGGGCTTGATCCGCTTGTGTCGAACCCGGATCCGATTTCCACAACGCAGGCCGGCGATTACCTGGAAGTCATTTTCAAGCGTCCGCATCCTGCGCCGTCCGACATCAGCTACGTCCCTGAAGTCACGACTAATCTGGCGTCCGGCCTTTGGACTTCCGGGCCGGCCTATACATCACAAACCGTGACCAATAATGGCGACGGCACAGAAACGGTCACCGTGACAGACCTGGCCCCAATCAACTTGACACCAATGCACTTCATGCAGATTCAGATCGTTCCGCAATAAATGTTCCTTGGGAATTTCCGAATTGCGCCTTGAACTTTGGCGGCAAATTGGCTCTGCTGACGGGCGGGCGGGAAGGTCCAATCCGCCGGGCAAAACAAAACATGTTGCCGCACGCGTCTTTTAGCGATGAATAATACACTGGTCATTGTTCCGACATATAATGAACGGGAGAATCTGCCCAAAATGGCCGAACGTCTGGCCAAATTGCCGGCACCCGTGGATTTGCTGGTGGTGGATGGTAATTCCTCCGATGGCACGGGCCGGATCGCTGATGAACTGGCGGCGAAGAATCCTGCCGTTCATGTCTTGCATGAGGCCGGTAAAAATGGCTTGGGCCGCGCCTATTGCGCCGGCTTCGCCTGGGCTTTGCAGCACCCTTACGAGTTCATCATGGAAATGGACGGCGATTTTTCCCATAATCCGGATGACATTCCGCGCTTCCTCGAGGCCGCCAGGGAGGCGGACCTGGTTTTGGGTTCGCGTTATTGCGGCGGCATTCGCGTCATAAACTGGCCAATGCGCAGGCTGTTGCTCAGCACCAGCGCCGGGTTTTACGTGCGCACCATCACCGGCATGCCTTTCACTGATCCGACCGGCGGCTTCAAATGTTTTCGCCGGCGCGCTCTCGAATCGATCAACCTGAATGCTGTTCGCTCCGATGGCTACAGCTTCCAAATCGAGATGACGCACAAAATCTGGCAGCAGGGCATGAGGATCGTTGAAGTGCCGATTGTTTTTACCGAGCGTTTTCAAGGCTGCTCCAAAATGTCGGGGAGAATTGTCCAGGAAGCGCTGGTCATGGTCTGGCGGCTTTGGTTTCAATGCGGGTTGCGCAGATCGCCGAAGATCAAACGAAATGACGACGACGCCAAATAGGACCATGAACCGCGCCATGCCAACAGTCCAACACTCCCCTTTTGCAATTCCACAATTTGGCTTAGATTAGGCGGTATGGATTTGAAAGAACAGATGACGCAGTTGGGCCGCCAGGCCAGGGCGGCTTCCCGTCAACTGGCCCGGTTGTCCACCGACCAGAAGAACGGCTGCCTCCTGGCCATGGCCGGCGCGCTCGAACAGAGTCGCGAGGCCATCCAGGAGGCCAACACCTGCGACATGGAAGCCGCCGCCCAAAGCGGCCTGTCCAACGCCATGCTGGACCGGCTCAAGCTGGACGACAAACGCATCGCGTCCATGGCCAAAGGACTGCGCGAAGTGGCCGCGCTGCCGGACCCCGTGGGCCGGGTGCTTGACGACAGGACGCGCCCCAATGGATTGCGTTTGCAAAAGATTTCCACACCCATCGGCGTGGTCGTCATCATTTACGAATCGCGCCCCAACGTCACGGCGGACGCGGCCAGTCTCTGTTTCAAATCCGGCAACGCCACCATCCTGCGCGGCGGCAGGGAAGCGATCCTTTCCAATCAAATCATTGCCGAAACAATGACCAACGCTGCCGCCATGCACCTGCCCGAATTTCCCCGGCACGCCTTCCAGGTCGTGGCCACGACCAATCGGGATGCGATCAGGGAATTGCTCGCCTTGACGCAATACGTGGATTTGTGCATGCCGCGCGGCGGCGAGCGGCTGATCCGCGCCGTGGCCGATTGTTCCAAAGTGCCGGTCATCAAACATTACAAGGGCGTCTGCCATGTCTATGTCGATGGCGAAGCGGATCTGAAAATGGCCGAAGAAATCGCCTACAACGCCAAATGCCAGCGCCCCGCTGTCTGCAACGCCATGGAGACGTTGCTGGTCGATCAGGCGATTGCGCGCCAGTTTCTGCCCTCGATGGCCCGGCGGTTGAATGAAAAAAAGGTGGAATTGCGCGTGGATGAAGCCGCGCGAAATATCCTGGAATCCAGCCTGCCCCAGCCGGCTTCTGTCATTAAACCTGTAGCCGAGCAGGACTTTTACACCGAATACAACGACTACATTTTGAACATACGCGTGGTCGATGGCGTCCAGCAGGCCATCGATCATATTAATCAATATGGATCGGCCCACTCCGACAGCATTGTCACCCGGGACGCGGGCCGGGCGCGGGATTTTTTGGCCCAGGTCGATTCGGCGGCGGTTTACTGGAACGCCTCGACGCGCTTCACCGATGGGGCGGAATTCGGCATGGGCGCCGAGATCGGCATCAGCACCGACCGGATCGGAGCGCGCGGCCCGATGGGTTTGGAGGAATTAACCACCTATAAATGGGTGGGAACCGGCAACGGGCAGTTACGACTGTAAAGTATAATTATGTCTTGCGTCAGCACAATGGATTCATCCCGGTTGGTTGGGTGTCGGTATCCGAGTCCTAATCTTAATCCTAATCCTAATCTTAATCCGAATGGCACGAAGAAGATTAAGAGTAGGATTGAGATCAAGAGTAGCTGCCCAAAGGATGGAATGAGCACCGACACAACCCGCATTGCCAATGAGCGATAACGAGGGCTTGCCCGCACTCGAAGAAAAGGCGCGCTTCATCCGGGCGCGGCTCCCCAAAGACGGCCTGTTTACGGGACAGGATTGGCGCGTCTCCCCCTCCCCCCTCCCCCTCGGCCAGGAACTGGAAGCGGAGTTGGAGGGCTTGGGCCGCCTCCTGCTTCAGTTCAACCGCAGCGTTAATTTGCTCTATCGCCAAAGCCTGGCCGGAAAACAACCGGCCTGGGTGGCGGGCTGGCTGGACCAGGGCAAGCCCCGCGAATTGCTCGAAATGCAACGCTCACCCGCCTTCAAAAATGAACTGCCCCGCGTCATCCGCCCCGACATCATCCTGACTGAATCCGGTCCCGTCATCGCCGAGTTGGACAGCGTTCCCGGAGGAATAGGATTGACAGCATGGCTCAACCAGACCTATTCGGCCCTGCCCAACGGTTCCCCTCCCGTCATTGGCGGGGCGGACGGGATGACGCGGGGCTTTTCCTCCATTTTTGGAAACGCGTCGTCGGTCCACATCGTCATTTCCGAAGAGGCGCGAACCTACCGGCCGGAAATGGCTTGGCTGGCCGCCCAACTGGGCGGAAGATTCACCGTGCGCGACACCCGGTTCGATCAGTTCGGAAAGGGCGACGCGGTCTATCGCTTTTTCGAATTGTTCGATTTGCCCCAGGCGCCCAACGCCAAAAAAATATTTGACATGGCGTTGGCCGGGGACATCCGCCTGACCGCGCCGCCCAAGCCGGTTTTCGAGGAAAAAATGCTTTTTGCGCTGCTCTGGAACCGCAATTTGCGCGAATTTTGGCGGCAGGAATTGGGCGAGCGTTTTTTCGAGCGGCTGCGGAGGCTGGCGCCTTACAGTTGGATGGTGGATCCGGCCCCCCTGCCCCCGCAGGGCGCCCTGCCGGAATTGAACTTGACAGACTGGCGTCAGCTCAAGTCCCTTTCGCAGCGCGAACGCGAATTGATCCTGAAGGTCTCCGGCTTTTCCGACAAGGCCTGGGGCGCGCGCGGCGTCTATCTGGGCAGCGATCTTTCCACTGCGGACTGGGCCGCCGCCGTGGATGAGGCCCTGGCCGCGTTTCCCACGTCGCCTTATGTCTTGCAGCGTTACCACAGGCCGGCGCTGCTCGAGGCCCAATGGTATGACTTTGAGAAGAACCAGGCCACGCCGATGCCCGGCCGGGTTCGGCTGTGTCCATACTATTTTGTCGCCGGCGAAGGCGACGCCGCGCGGGCCAATCTGGCCGGAGTTCTGGCCACGATCTGTCCGGCTGACAAGAAAATCATCCACGGCATGAGCACGGCCATCTTAGCCCCGTGTTCCATTTAGGGGAACGATCATGCCTTGGGCTCGAACCGCCGGATGTCCTTGAACTTGTCCAAATCGCGATCAAACGAAGCCACAGACCGGCCATGTTGCGCTGCGCGTGCCGCGAGCCAGGCATCCGGAAAGTCCACATTGATGGCGCCGAACCGCTGCAAGGCATCCGTTACGACATCCACTTCCGCCGTCTCAACACCGGCATTCTGAATGATGGCCAGAAGAACATTTGCCACCTCAGTCCGGCTGCGCCCATACCGTCCGATTAGCACATACACCGATTCAGCCACCGCCAGGGAATCAAGATGCAACAGCACTTCGCGGCGTTCTGCCTTTTCAAACAGAGCCGTCGCTGCCGCGCTCTGTTTCGGGTCGTCCTGAACGAGGAAGCGCACCAGCACATTCGCATCCAGCACAAACTCTGTCATGGCTTCTGCCTTGAAATGCGATCATGCCGGGCAATGGCGGCCCTGGCGAAATCCCCAATCGAATCTCGTCCATGCGCCGGAGCGCCATTCGACTTAAAACATCCTGCCAATTCGCGGACCGAACGAACGCGCCGACCCACCAGCTTGCCGCCTTCCACTTCCCAGGCGATGCGCTGGCCGACTTTGAGCGTTATTTCCTTCCGCACGCCTTCCGGTATGGTCACCTGCCATTTGGAGGTGATTGTTGATACTATACTACTCATGTTGAGCCAATCTACCACAATAGCATCCCCTTACGCAAGCAATTTCTCCTTACCATGGAGACTCCAAATCTGCCCGGCTGACAAGAAAATCATCCGCGGCTTGAGCACCAGCCATTCCGGCCCCCTGTTCAGTGGAAGGATCAATGGATGTGAATACCCGGCACGAAGGTGGGGATGGAAGTCATTGCATGGCCACCAGCACGCGGCCGCAAAGTTGGCTCACGTCAACGGGGCCGTAGTAGCGGGAGTCCTTGCTGGCGCGCCGGTTGTCGCCCATGACGAAGTATTGCCCGTGACCCAGCCGAAATTGCCTGATTGTGCTCAGCGGATAGGTTATTGTTCCCGCCTTGAGGTAGGGTTCGGCCAGTTTGCGGTGGTTGATCTCGACCCAGCCGTGTTGGATGCTGACCGTTTCCCCGGGCAGGCCGATGATTCGTTTGACCGCTTCCCCGCCCAGACCGTCCTTGACCACGACGACGTCGCAGCGTTGATAGTCGCGCACGCCGGCGCGCATCACGTACTCGCCACCGGGACGCAGGTTCGGAGTCATGCTGGTGCCCTGCACGATGACCATTCCCATGCCGTACTGGCGCACGCTGAGACTGACCAGGCTGGTCCCCAGGATGAGCAGGAATATTTGAAATGGCCTTGAGGCTCGCATTTCCACCTTGTCTTTTTGCGGCTATTTGGTTTTCGCTCGGTTTTCCGACCACTTGGCTCAATAATGCTGCCTCAATAACGCCGCCAGTGTGACATTTTTTTCCTGGTCGGTCAAGCATCTTTTTCCCTTTTTCCCGATGGCGACCCTGCTTTGACCCCGTGAATGTAAAGCAGATATGGTACGACCCCTTTGGTCATTAACACCGCGGCTTTAGCCCGGTGTCGAGGAGGCGCAAGGCGAACCACAGCCGTTTTAACGGCTTACCGGCGCTCGGGAAACCGTGGCAAACAGTTAAGAATGTCGCAGACCAGCCATCAAAGGGGTAGCCAACAGCTTTGCCCATTTTCGAGCTTGCAGAGAGGAGCGGGTGGTGCGTGGGAAGGCTGGACTTCAAGCAGGCTTCCCACATACTGCCCACTCGTCAGACTCCATTGCCCCGGCAAAGCCACATATAGACAAAGCTCCGGTTTGACCCATTTGACCTTTGAGAAATCATTGCAATACAGCGTGTTACAACCATTTGCAAAAAATCACAACTTTTCTGAAAAATCTCTCAAATATCTGTTGACGAATAAATGTTTTAACTGTAATGTTCGTCTAATGAATTGCCGATGAAGGCCATGAAGGAAAGGCTAAAGGCTGAATGCTAAAGGCTAAAGTAATGAAAAACAGGCTCGGAGCCAGACGGAGATTTAAGTTGCGGTCAAATCGCGCGACCCCCGTTTTGCGCAGGCGGGCGTGCCGCGCCATCTTGTCCTCCGTGGCGGCCCCTGCTGAGGAGGAAACCGTCTCGTCCGCCATAGCCGCTGCGGCCAAGGGGGATGCGGCGACGGCGGGTCAAATTACGTCAAACCGATGCTTTTGGCCAAAACGCCCGGCAAACGGAGAGAACCCCAATCCAGCTCTGTCGCAGTGCGTCGCGGTCAGTCGCAGTGATAAAATCATTATCAGGGCAGGCAGACACCGGCCTTTCTTTGCGTCTTTGCACCCTTGCGCCTTTGCGTTTCTTCCCCATTCTTTGTGGTTAAAAAATCAAGGCCAGTCAAAGTGAATCAAAGTGAATCAAACCAGTTCTGTTGGTCAGGCTGGCGGTCAGAATCGTATGTAAATCCTTAACAATGAATAAATTGCAAAATAAACAGCTTTGGTCGGCTCACACCGCTTTAAACTTAGTTAAGTTCAGGCCCGAACCCGATTTCTCACCGCCGTCCGTCGTACCAATAGATGCAGCGGGCGCGGTTGGTGAGCGTTTTCCTCGGACTCATCACCGCCCTGAGCGTCAAATCCAGCATTTCGCCGCGCGAATAAAGCCGCAATTTACGGATGGAGGTGACCAAGGGATGGCGATGCAATATGACCACTTCCCTGCCCTGCTCTTTGGCCAGTTTTTTCAGTTTCCTGCTGATATCGATTTCCTCCGAGGCAAACAGTTCCAGGTTGAATCCGCCCACTGTGGTGAAGGCCGCCCTTTCGCAAAAAATAAACGAGCCTGCCATCCATCTCAGAGTCCGGCTGAGAATATTCCATCCTACCGTGGCGCAATCGGTCACGAAATGGCGTTCATCATAACGCACCGTGCATCCTCCGGCCAGGCATCGGCCCGCCTCGATTTGTTGGGCGGCTTCCGCGAACAGTTCGGGCGTGGGATGCGAGTCCGCATCCACAAAGACAAGCCACTCGCCCGTGGCGGCGGCCGCCCCGGTGTTGCGGGCGCGGGCAATTTGATTGACGGGTTCAAAGACCACTTCCGCCCCGGCGGCGCGGGCCAATGCGGCGGTCGCATCGGTGGAATTATTGTCGCAGACGATCATTTCAACCGCCCAGCCGCGTTGGGAAAAACTGCTCATAGCCGAGCGGATGCTGCGCAAGGCGGCGACGATCAGCTTCTCCTCATTGAAGGCCGGAACAATGACCGAAATTTTCATTGCAGGAGTTTAACCTCAAACCGCCCCATATCAAACTCAACGAAAAATTGCATTGCCAGCGCGCGGGTTTTCCCCAAGGGTTTCGCGGTGCGGATCATCAAGACCATCGCCGCCATGCAGCGTCTCGCCCGCCATTGGCAGCGGACAGGCACGCCCGTCGCCTTCGTGCCGACGATGGGCGCTTTGCATCGCGGCCATCTGAGCCTGATCCAGAGAGCCAGGAAATGCGCCGGCCGCAAGGGACGGGTCGTCGTCAGCATCTATGTCAATCCCACCCAATTTGGCCCAGGTGAAGATTTGGCAAAATACCCGCGGGACCTGAAGCGCGACAGAGAACTTTGCGGCCAGGCGGGAGCGGACGTTGTTTTCATTCCCGTCACCCGGGAGATGTATCCCGCCGGATTCAGCACTTGGGTTGCGGAAGAAACACTCGCCCGGGGCATGGAAGGAGCTTCGCGGCCGACTCACTTTCGCGGGGTGGCAACCGTGGTGGCGAAGTTGTTCCAGATAGTCCTGCCCAGCGTCGCCGTTTTTGGGGCGAAAGATTTTCAGCAAAGCGCCATCATCCGGCGCATGACGCGCGATCTGAATTTTCCGGTGAAAATCATCGTGGCCCCGACCGTGCGCGAAGCGGACGGGTTGGCGATGAGTTCGCGCAATAAATATCTCACGACCGCGCAACGCCGGCAGGCGACAGTGCTCTGGCGGGCCATTCAAAAGGCCCGGAACCGGGCGGCCAAAGGGCGCGTTTCCGCGGTTGACATGAAACAGGAACTGCGCCGGCTCATCGCCCTCGAACCGGAAGCGCGCCTGGATTACATTGCGTTTTACGATCCGAACACCCTGCAACCGGCGCGTGAAATCAGAAAAGGAACCCAAATCGCCCTGGCTGTCTTTATTGGCAAAACACGGTTGATTGACAACGCGAAACTATGATGGACAAAATAACCGGCTATGAAGCACTTTGACTTTCTGGTCCTGGGCAGCGGCATCGCGGGGCTTTCCTTCGCCTTGAAAGTCGCGCCGCTCGGACGCGTGGCCATAGTCACCAAGAAATCCAGCGCGGAGTCCAACACCAATTATGCTCAGGGCGGCATCGCCGCCGTCACCAGCAAGGAGGACTCGGTCGCGATACATGTGCGCGATACGCTGGCGGCCGGGGCGGGCCTTTGCCACGAGGACGTCGTCCGCACTATTGTGCAGGAGGGCCCCGCCTGCGTTGCGGAATTGATCGAGGTGGGCATGAAGTTTTCCGAGCGCGTCATCAACGGCGTGCGCGAATTGGACCTCGGCCGCGAAGGCGGTCATTCCAAGCGGCGCATCCTGCACAACAAGGATGTGACCGGACGCGAGATCGAACGGGCCTTGCTCAATGCCATTGCCGCCCAGCCCAACATCGAAATGTTCGAGAACCATTTCGCCATCGATCTGATCACCAGCCGCAAAATTCAAGGCCGCGCGGGGGTTGCTCCTCCGGCCAATCGCTGCCTCGGCGCCTATGTCCTCGACAAAAGCAGAAACGCGGTCGAAACCTTCGCCGCGCGCTCGGTGCTGCTGGCCACGGGGGGCAGCGGCAAGGTTTATCTTTACACCACCAATCCGGACATCGCCACGGGTGACGGCGTGGCCATGGCCTACCGCGCGGGGGCGGCCATCGCCAATATGGAATTTGTCCAGTTTCATCCCACCTGCCTTTTCCATCCCAAGGCCAAATCATTTCTCATCAGCGAAGCCGTGCGGGGCGAAGGCGGCGTGTTGAAAAACAGCGAGGGCGTCGCTTTCATGGACAAGTTTCATCCGCTCAAATCGCTGGCGCCGCGCGACATCGTGGCCCGGGCCATTGATACCGAGATGAAAAAAAGCGGCGCGGACCACGTTTTTCTTGACATCACGCACAAGCCGGCCGAATTCATCAAGGAACGTTTCCCGAATATTTACTCCACCTGCCTGGGATTTGGGATGGACATCACCCGCGAGCCGATTCCGGTTGTCCCGGCGGCGCATTATCAATGCGGCGGAGTGATGACCAACGTGGATGGGCAGACGGACATAGCGGGACTATACGCAGTGGGCGAAGCGGCCTGCACCGGCTTGCACGGAGCGAACCGTCTGGCCAGCAATTCCCTCCTGGAAGCCCTGGTCTGCGCGCATCGCGCCGCCGGGCATCTCCGCCAAACTCCCGACCCCGAATCAGTCGAGTCCATTCCGCCTTGGCAATCGGGCAGCGCGCACAACGTGGATGAACTGGTGGTGATCAACCATAATTGGGACGAAATCCGGCGGATGATGTGGGATTACGTGGGCATCGTCCGCACGAACAAGCGGCTGCAACGCGCCCGAAGCCGCATCGCCAATTTGCAGGATGAGATCCAGGAGTACTACTGGGACTTCATCGTCAACAGCGATCTTCTGGAACTGCGCAACATCGCCACTGTGGCCGAACTGATTATCCACTCCGCCCTGCTCCGTCCCGAGAGCCGCGGCCTGCATTACAACCTGGACTATCCCGCCCCCGACCCGACGTGGGCTCAACGCGACACCGTCCTGCGCAAGCCCGTCTGACCGGGATGGGCCACATTGCCAGCCAACATTTCCAATGAAGATCAATTTAGCTTACGGCCAGGGGCATTTACCCATCGATCTGCCCGATGACCGCACGACGGTGATCGAACCAACGCACCACCCCGGTTTGGCGGATGAGAAGGACGCCGTGCGGGCGGCGCTGGCTTCCCCCATCGGCGCGCGGCCTTTGCGCGAGTGGATCAAGGCGGGTGATCGGGTCTGCATCGCTTTCACGGATTTGACCCGGGCCACGCCGAATGAACGGCACATTCCCTGGCTGCTGGAATACCTGGCCCATGTGCCGCGCGAGCAGATTCTCCTGCTGAACCAAACCGGCACCCACCGGCCCAATACCAAAATCGAGTTGGAACATTTGTTGACGGCGGAGGTGGTGCGCAATTATCGCGTCATCAATCACGAACCGGAAAATGCCGCGGCGCTGGCGCAATTCGGCACGATGCGGGACGGAACCCCGGCCTTGATCAACCGGCGCCTGGCCGAAGCGGATGTTCGAATCATCACCGGGTTTATCGAGCCGCATGTTTTTGCGGGGTTCAGCGGAGGCATCAAAGGAATCATCCCGGGTTGCGGCGGCTTGCGCAGCATCATGAGCAATCATGGCTTTAAAAACATTGGCGATCCTGGGGCGACGTTTGGCGTGACAACGGGCAATCCGCTTTGGGAGGAATTGCGCGAAGTGGCGCTGCGGGTGGGTCCGAGTTTTTTGTTGAATGTCAGCTTGAATGACCAGCGGAAAATCACCGGGGTTTTCGCGGGCGACATGATCGAGGCGCATCGGACGGGTTGCGAATTCGTGCGTCAATCGGCGATGCAGAAGGTCAAAAGTCCTTTTCAGATCGTGGTGACGACCAACAGCGGTTATCCGCTGGATCTGAATCTGTATCAAGGGGTGAAAGGAATGAGCGCCGGGGCGAGGATTTTGGAAAAAGGCGGCCTTTTGATCCTGGCCTGCGAATGCCGGGAAGGCATTCCGCCGAACAGCCCGCTGGAAAAACTGCTGCACAGCGCGTCGGGCGGGGAGGAAATCCTGGCCATGTTGAGCGCGCCGGGATTTGTCCGGCCCGAGCAATGGCAGGCGCAAATCCAGGCGCTGATTCAGCGGCAGGCTGACGTTCTGCTTTACAGCAGCCTGCCGGAAGCGGTCGTGCGGAGCGCCTTCCTCAAGTCCTGCCGGGACATCGAAGCCGCGGTGCGGCAGCGTCTGGAGGCATTGGGGCCGGGGGCGCGCGTGGCGGTCCTGCCGCAAGGGCCTTTAACTATTCCGTATCTGGCCTGAAAACGTGAAAGAAATTCTGGAATCACTTGCCGGCCGTGCTATTCTGAATTGATATGCGTGTTGCGATTTATAGCGCCCTTCTGTGCGGCTGCCTCGGCTTGTGTCTGGCCGCGCGTCCTGTTTTGGCGCAAAGCGGCCCCCCGGCCTTACCGGGCCAACCCCTCTCTCCAATCCCCGCGCCCCGCGCGATTCCGGTGCCCAATTCCCAAGTGGGCCGCCCATTGTCAGGGGCAATCAATAATCCCGTCACGCCAAGTTTTCCCACGCTGGTTTTCGATGCCGAAACCAAACAATATGACGCAAAGCCCGGTGAAACAACCGCGCCGTTCACTTTTAATCTGACCAACGTATGGACGAACGAAATCACGATTGCTCAAGTCCATGCCTCATGCGGTTGCACGACGGCGAAGCTTCCGGCGACGCCGTGGCATATTCCGCCCGGCGGCTCCGGCGCAGTCGGGGCGCAGGTCAACCTCGCCGGCAAGATGGGATTGGTCATCAAAACCCTCACGTTTTTTACCTCTGTGGGCAATCGCATCGTCACGCTCAAAGTCAACATACCGCCGGCAGGAACGGGTTTGGCGGGCATGTCGGCCGCGGACCGCAAAGCCGCGATGGCCAGGGCCGCGGCCGATCCGCAGGCCATTTTCAAGGGGGACTGCGCGAAATGTCATGTTGACAAAGGGGCGAAAACTTTCGGCCAGGACCTTTTCGCGGCGGATTGCGGCATCTGCCACGAATCATCCCACCGGGACAGCGCGGTGCCGGACCTGCACGCCATGAAACAGCCAGCCAACCTGGAGTATTGGAAAGCCATGATCACCTTCGGCAAGCCGCACACCATGATGCCGGGCTTTGCCCTCGCCCGGGGCGGGCCGTTGAGCGACGAGCAAATCACCTCCCTGGCCGCGTATCTCAATCGCACCATCTCGCATAATTTTCTTCCGGCCCCCATGACCAACGCGGCCGCCGCGCCGCGGTCTCTCATCGGCTCCGGCATCTACAACCGCGACCCCTCGCCAATCCGGTAAGGGCGGGACGGGACTTCACTATTTATTGTTGACTCCATTTTCCAGCTCCTGCAAAGCCCGTTTCGCCTCCGCATAATCGGGCTTCAAGCGCAGGGCCTGCCGGTAATGGCTTTCCGCCCCGGCGCGTTTGCCCTGGCGGGACAGGGAAAGGGCGAGGTTGAATTCCGTTTGATAATCCTTCGGGTTGAGCCGGAGCGCGGCGAGGTAATACGGAATCGCTTCATCAATCCTGTTTTGGGAGGCCAGGGCGTTGCCCAGGTTGCCGTTGGCGGCGGCATTGTCCGGTTGCAATCGGATCACTTCCTTGAACTCCTGCGCGGCGTCGGCCATTTTGTTTTGCATGGCATAGGAGATGCCGAGTCCGTCGTGGCTCCCGGCCCGGTCCGGATTCAACCGTGTGGCGGCGCGATATTCCGCAATGGACTCGTCGAGTTTTCCGAGGCGGGCAAGGGCATTGGCCAGATTGAAATGGGCCAGCTCGAAGTCCGGCTTCAACCGGACCGCCTCGCCAAATTCGGCCGCGGCCTCGTTCTCCCTGCCCTGCGCGTCCCAAGTCATGCCGAGATTATTGTGGGCCTCGCTCGCGCCGGGATTGAGCAGCAGCGCCTGCCCGTAGGCGCGCACGGCCTCGGCAAACTCATTGGTGTCGTGGCGCGCGCTGGCGGCATTGGCCAGGGCGTTGGCGAAATTGAAATAATAAAGGTACTGAGGATTGATGCGGATGGCGGCGGCGAAGTGCTGGATGGCGTCATCGTAACGCTTTTGATCCAGCAGGAGGCCGGCGAAATTATTGTGGGCGTCCGCGTAATTGGGCTCCTCCGCCAGAGCCGCCTCGTAATGGGCCGCAGCTTCCTCGATTCTTTGTTCACGGGAATAGAGGTTGGCAAGGTTGTAATGGGCCATGTAATTGTTTTCCGTCGCGGCAATCATGCGTTTGAAAAGGGTTTCGCTGTCTTTCCAATAGGCAACCTGGCGCGCGCTTAGAACCAGGCACGCAGTCAATACCACGGTTGCCGCCACCCAGGGCGCATAATCCGGCAGGCGCCAAAAACGCGCCAATTCGCAGGCGCCCCAACTGAGAATGATGAAAAGCCCAACGAGCGGAACATAAGTAAAACGATCGGCCATGGATTGCATCCCGACTTGCACAAGCCCAATGACCGGGACCAGGGTTCCCAAGTACCAAAACCAACCCATGGCCAGCCAGGGCCGGCGGCGCATCTGCGCCACCACAAGGATTGACACGATGAGCAACGAAAGAGCAGCCAATGCCGCCAGCCACATGGGCCATTCCCCCGACCGCAAATAAAGGCCGGCCAAATGGCCCGGCCAGAACATTTTCCCGATGTAACGCGGATAGGAAATAAGGGCGTTTTCGATGCGCGAGGCCAGGGGCAGATTGCGCCCGGTCAACATCGCTCCGCCGTGTTTCTGGATGGAAAAAGTGACGACGCAAAGGGCGGCACTCATGGCCAGGAACGGAATTTTTTCCCAAAGCAGGTGGCCCGGAAAGATTGATTTACCCGGGGTAAATGCCGGGAGAGTCCGAACTCGCGCCGGCGGTTTCACTTTTGCCTTCTGCCTTTCAGTTTGAAGCGGGCGGTTGGTTGTTGCCGTGGTTTGGACGAGGTTCAGCCGGCCCAACGGCCAAAAATCCAGGAGCAAAAGGACGAATGGCACGGTGACCAGCATCGGTTTCGACATCAAGCCAAGCGCGAAAAAGAGGAGGGTCAACGCATAGAAAACTTTGAACTTCGAACCTTGCTTCCCCAGCTCGCGGGCATAGCGAACGTAAGCCCAGATGGTGAGAAACCAGAACAAGGTGCTGAGCACGTCTTTGCGTTCGGCGATCCAGGCGACCGATTCCACATGCAGCGGGTGCCAGGCAAAAAGCGCGGCCACGAAAGCGCTCCGCCAGACTGCGCCGGTCATGAGTTTGAGCAAGCGAAAGAGCAGGAGCGTGTTGGCAAGGTGGAAAAGAAGATTGACCAAATGATGCCGGCCCGCATTGAGTCCAAATAACTGGCAATCCAGCATGTGGGTCAACATCGTAATGGGATGCCAGTTGCGGGCGACCTCGCTCTGCCAGGCCCATTTGAAGCTCTCGACTGTCAGGCCCGCCTGGACGCGCGGGTTGGCGGTGACGAAATCGGTGTCGTCGTAATTGACGAATTCGTATTGGGTTACGGGCCAGTAAACGAGAAGCGTGCCCGCGGCCAGGAAGAGCGAAATCCAAAGCGATGGCCCGCGCCATTGTTGCGACGGGGATGGGCTGCTCGTAGTCATCGTTTTGATGAACTTGCACCAAATGGACCGTGCAGTTCCAGCAGAAACATCGAGGGGATAAAAAAAGCCGAAACTTTCGTTTCGGCTTGATTGAAAGATCTGGCAGCAACCTACTCTCGCGGAAGCTATACAACCACTACCATCGGCAAGGCTGCGTTTGACGGCCGTGTTCGGGATGGGAACGGGTCGGACCACAGCTTTATGGCCACCAAAAGTCAAAAATTTCAAAAGAGCATTCTGGAAGCGGATTCCAGGAATATTCACTGAAAACTACATATAGAATTGGGGGCCATTCCAATTCGCGAGTTGAAATCGCCATTTCCCGCGGGGGAAAAAAGCGATCAAGCCGCACGACCGATTAGTATTAGTCCGCTGAACGAATTACTTCGCTTGCACGCCTAACCTATCAACCCGGTGGTCTACCGGGGGTCTTTAGGGACTTGCGTCCGGGAAACATTATCTTGGGAGGAGCTTGGCACTTAGATGCTTTCAGCGCTTATCTCTTCCGCACATGGCTACGCAGCGCTGCCCCTGACGGGACAACTGCCACACCAGAAGTGCGTCATTCTCGGTCCTCTCGTACTAGAGAATGAACCCCTCAAGTTTCCTGCGCCCACAGTGGATAAGGACCGAACTGTCTCACGACGTTCTGAACCCAGCTCGCGTACCGCTTTAACCGGCGAACAGCCGGACCCTTGGGACCTTCTCCAGCCC
>Ga0181526_10000833_pt1 | contig 31217 bp, 29 predicted proteins | sample PEATcosm2014_Bin_35_FD_119750 | JGI IMG/M metagenome (GOLD analysis project Ga0181526, IMG submission 119750) | Peatland microbial communities from MTU Mesocosm Facility, Houghton, MI, USA - PEATcosm2014_Bin06_30_metaG | ecosystem: Environmental > Terrestrial > Soil > Wetlands > Peat | place...
CGCCGTAGCCCGGCAACGAACTTGCCGCGGAAGACGCGACTGAGCACCTTGACCGGCAGCAGAAAGCTGGAACGCGACGAGATCCAGCGGGAGTGGTCGGGCGCAAGTCCGCCACCGGGCACCACGCAGTGGATGTGCGGATGTGGGGTGAGCGTCTGACCCCAGGTGTGCAGGATGGACAAGAAGCCAGCCTGTGCGCCAAGGTGCTTGGGATCGGCAGCGACCTCGAGCAGTGTGCCGGCACTGGCCTCAAAGAGCAAGGAAAACAGCTGTCGCTTGTTCTGCCACATCAGCGGCACAAGCTCATGTGGAACGCTGAAGACGAGATGAGTAGCCGATGGGCAGCAGTTCCTGCTGGCGCTGCCGCAGCCAGTGGTCGCGCGCAGCGGTCTGACACTTGGGGCTGTGCCGGTTGCGGCAGGAGTTATACGAGATGGCCTGGTGCCCGCAGTTTACGCACGCATCGCGATGACCGCCGAGGGCGGCAGTGCGGCAGCGCGCGATGGCGTCGAGCACCTTGCGCTGCGGCCAGGTCAAGGAAGCGCCGTACCGCTGTCGAAAGCTGTCGCCTGCAATACGAATGACGTCGGCCACCTCGAAAGGTGGCCGGCTCATCGCTTCTTGGCCTCCTCGACTGCGGGGAGCGCAATCTGTTCCAGCGGGTTGACAGCGGCATGAAGGTGACGCCGCGAGAGCTGGAGATAGACCGTTGTATCTTCGAGTCGCTCATGGCCCATCAATATCTGAATCGTGCGCAGGTCGGCGCCGGACTCGAGCAGGTGCGTCGCATAACTGTGCCGTAGCGTGTGCGGGTGAATCTTCTTCGTGAGTCCGGCGCGCGTTGCTGCTGCCTGGCATGCGTTCCAGACAGTCTTGTCGGAGATAGACTGGTCTGTTCCCCGCTGGCCCTCGGTGCTGGGAAAGAGGTAGTCGTTGGGCTTCTTCCATCGCCACCAGCTGCGCAGCTCCTCGAGCAGCTTGGGGGAGAGCGGCACATCGCGGTCCTTCGCTCCCTTGCCCTGCCGAACGTGGATCACCATGCGCTGGCTGTCGATGTCCTCCACCTTGATCCGCGCCGCTTCCGCCCGAGACGTGCTCCGGTGGCATAGAGCAGCACCAGGAGGATGCGGTACAGGCGACTGGGGGCTGCATCGATCAGCCGTACAACCTCCCCCTGGCTGAGAACGGTCGGCAGCTTATGCGGCACCTTGGGGAAGATGAGATCGTCGAAGGCGAGGTCGCGCCGCTTCAGAGTGCGCTTGTACAGGAATCGCAACGCCGAGATACGCATCTCGACCGTGCTGGGTGCAAGCTTCTTCTCTTGCAGAAGGTATCGCTGATAACGTCGCAGGTGTTCTGGACCCAGTTGTTCCGGCGAGCAGTGGAAGTGCTTGGCAAACTGGCTGACGGCGCCGAGATAACCGCGGATGGTAGACGGAGAGTAGTTGCGCCGCTGTAGCTCGTGCAGCATGCGCTGGCGAAGTGGGGTCATAGGAACCTCCTCCCTATGACCACTCAACCTAACCCCGCAGCCTCGCTACACTAACCACTACACTGAGTCCGTCGCGCCAGCGACTTCGTTCAAACCGGCTACTCGGACAAGTGACGGAGAGCCCTGTTCCGGGCTTGCGCTCAAATTTGTGCATGATAAAGGACGTTATAATCTCTCAGTTTGATAGCTGACCCGAATTGGGCTGTTGCCGGTGGCGGCATTCTCAGCGAGTAATAAATCTTAGTTGTTTGGCAACAGCCCAATGCGTCGAAGGATGCGCCCCGGAAGCAATCCAGAACATTGGCGGAACGCAAGGCTGTTATTTAGTAAGCCCCTGGTGCAAACCCAGGTGCCCTGCGATCAGACTCAGGCGCCATGGGCAATTAGATGAATCAATTACAGGATGATCCTTTGTCGCGGTCATTGCGCTGTAGACGTTTTTGTAGTCTTCAGATCCCCGCGGATCTACAACCGCAACCGGATAGTCACTTTAAGTAATTGATTTTAATGGTCGGGGAGAGAGGATTTGAACCTCCGACCCCCTGGTCCCGAACCAGGTGCTCTACCAGGCTGAGCCACTCCCCGACATGGTTGTGGAAGCATCTGCGGGCACTGCCTGGTGCGTTCAGCCCGCGGACGCACTCCGATTAGTTTAGCAGAAATGCCGCTTTCGGAGATGCCCTGCGACCACGCCTCGCAGGACACATACACTGCCGCAGATGCCTCAAAAAAACGGCCGAGCGCTACTTCTTCTCGTCTGAAGCAGGCGTCACCGCGCCAGGAAAGATCCCTTCAAGCGGGGCACGCCGCTTCTCTTCCCCGAGCGGGTCGGGTAATGGTTTGCGCGGCAGCATCTGATCGCGCTGCGCAGCGTTGTAGACGAAGATCGCCTCGACCGTAGCGATCTGCTTCAGATCGGCAGGCTGCAACCGTTCAAGAACATCCTCGTTCGAGTGATGCGTGCGGCTCTCGTAGTCGAGATCGTCCTGGATGAACTGGAAACCGGGAATTCCCACCGCGTCGAAGGTAAGGTGATCCGTCCCGCCCGTGTTGCGCATTGTCAGTGCGGTCACTCCCAGATCATTCAGAGGAGCAATCCACTGCGCAAAGATCGGAGCGACTGCTGCGTTGTCCTGCAGATAAACGCCGCGAATCTTTCCCGATCCGTTATCGACGTTGAAATACCCGGAGACGAGCTTCTGCTCGGGCTTCAATTCCAGCGGACCGGCATAGCGGCGCATGAACTCAGGCAATGCAAGTTGATCCGGCGCAGTCGAAAGGGGCGCCGATCCGAAATGCTGCTTGCAGTAGCCCTTCGACCCAAAGAGCCCCTGCTCTTCACCAGTCCAGAGAGCGATGCGAATCGTCCGGCGCGGCCTGATGTCGAGTGCCTTCAGGATGCGCACAGCCTCCATCGCGACAATGGTGCCCGCACCGTTGTCGGTTGCGCCCGTGCCCGCAATCCAGCTGTCGAGGTGACCGCCGAGCATCACAACCTGGTCCTTTAGCTTCGGATCGGTGCCGGGAATCTCGGCCACGGTATCGTAACCGTGCTCGTGCTCGCCTGTGTACTTTGTCTCGACGTTGATCTCTACACTTACCGGTGCATTGGCCTGTGTCAGCCGGTATAACCTGCCATAGCTCTCAATCGCCGCAACCACCACAGGGACCTTCACGCGGTGCTCCGCGATGTACGGAGTACGGCCGAGAGTGGCCCCATTGTCGTCAAACAGCGTCCCACCCGAACCGCCGCCATTCGTTCCGTCGCGGCTGGGCTCGATGACCGCTGCCACCTTCTCGTCCGCGAAGAACTGCGCCACCTTTTCCTGCAAACGCTGCCGTTCCTGGCGGGCGCGCATCCTGGCCTGCATGTCTGGTGCATTGGTGCTGGCATTCACGCCTACCGGAAATTCCGCAAGTTCTTCGAGTTCCTTCGCATCGTAGCGCTCAGACAGAGCCTTATCGACGGGAGGAACGTCGCGCATCGGCCCAAAGAGGACGATCTTGCCACCGAGCTTGCCCTTGTATTTATCGAAGTCCTTCTCATCCTGGATGCTGACAAAGACGACATCTCCTGCCACCGGGCCTGACGTCGAAGGCGACCAGGGTGTGGCTTGCACGATCAGAATCGCCGTATCGGGCACGACCATATGCGCCCAGGTATTGATCTGCTGCCAGCCCAAACCAAATTCGCCCCAGTCTTCCAGGTGCGCGTTCTCGAGCCCGATCTTGGTCAAGGTGTCCCGCGTCCACTCATTTGCCTTCTTTAAGTTGGGCGAGCCGGTCAAGCGCGGGCCAATGCCGTCCATCAGCGCCGTTGCAAATTCCATTACGTGGGAGCGATTCAGCCCCTCGTCCCGGATCCGTTGATACATATCTAGGTCCAGCGTTTCAGTGGCCGGCTGGACTTCGGCGTATGGATCGGCGACCGCTGGTGGCTGGGTCTTGGACTTATCGGCAGCATGCAAGGCAGCCGCAGAGCACAGCAGTGCCGCAGCAAGGAAAACAGGGTTTCTCAGCATGAGAATAGGCTCCGGTTGGAAGGCATGAGGCTATTGAACGAATTCTACGTCATGCAGCATCCGCAGGCAGACGGGGTCCGGAGCCGTCCCCAGTCTTCGCAGCCGGTCGATCTAGTCGCTCTTGTCTTTGTCTGTGTCGATCCCCGCCGGCAAATCGATCGCGACCAAAGCAAAGCGAGTCTTTCCGTCTTTCGGTTCCTCAAATCCAACGATGTGTTGATGGCGTTTCGATCCGGCCTTCAGTTGCAGCTGGCCAGAAAAATCCATCCCGTTGCCTTTGCCGTTGATATTGATGTGCGTATTCTTCCCCGAGTCCGCGCAATCGAGCCCCTCGCCTGTCACCGTCGGCGTGCCAACGGGCGCATTGCCCTCGCAGGTGAGAACATCGCCGAAACGGCCCATCGCCTTCTTATAGAAGGCCGCCACCTTGTCCTGTGGGTCAGTCGATGTATACGAGACCGCTCGCACTCGAAGCTGCCACTCGCCGAAGCCCATATGAACATCGGCAGACTTATCCTTCTCATCGTCCTTGGCGATTTCCGCCCCCGGATAAGCCGGCAATCCGAGATCGGATGCCTTGGTTTCGTTGGTGTTCACATGAATGCCGCCAAAAGGTGTATCGATCTGGACAGTCTTATCGTCTCCATTGGCGTCTTTTTCTGTGCGCACACGACAACCCGCGCACCACGCAATCAGCGCGAAACCCGCCACCAGCAGCATGACTCTTCGCAACATGGCTCTTTGCCTCTCTTCTCTCCACTCTTGGTACGCTTCTCCGGTCCGGCTGGTTCCTTCCTTGCCTGAGAGAAGGGTAGCGGCTTTACCTATGTGCCGCCTTAACAGCCGCATAACCCTGTATCGTGGTTCCCATGAGGAGATCCATCTTGCGCCGGCATCTGGCGATCAGCCTCCTTGCAGGCACCGTCCTCCCCGCCGCATCCGCACAGACCACCGCGCCCTCTGCGCTGATTCATATCAGCGTACACTCCCGGCAGCCCATTGGACCATATACCTCGATCTCGAGCTATTTTGGCGCCGATGAGCCCAATTACCTCTACGCTCCCAACGGGCAAAAGCTGCTCCGTGAGCTGGCCGCGATGAGTACCGCGCCTGTCTATTTTCGCCCGCACAATCTGCTGACGACCGGCGACGGCGAGGGTTCGTTGAAGTGGGGCTCGACCAACCTCTATACGGAGAATCCCGACGGTACGCCCATCTATAACTTCACCATCACCGATCGCATCTTCGACGCCCTCGTCAACGCGCACGTGCGACCTCTCGTCGAGGTCGGGTTCATGCCGGAGGCTCTCTCGGCACACCCGCAGCCCTACCGCCATAACTTCCCCAAGGGCGACATCTTTACTGGATGGAGTTACCCCCCGAAAGACGAGGCAGCTTGGACAAAGTGGTCGAGGCTTGTGGAGGCCTACGCTGCCCACCTGAAACAGCGCTACGGCAGCCAAATGAACTCGTGGCTCTGGGAGGTCTGGAACGAGCCCGACATCCCCTACTGGCACGGCACTCCTGCTGAGTATGACCGGCTCTACGATCTGACGGCGGCCTCGATACGAAAGATCCTGCCGAGAGCAAAGATCGGCGGGCCCGAAGCAACGGGGGTAAGCGACCATTCGGAGCCCTTCCTGCGGCAATTCCTGGAGCATTGCGCGCATGGTGCCAACGCGGCGACCGGAGGCATCGGCGCACCGCTCGATTTCATCAGCTATCACCCCAAGGGCCATCCGACTGTCGTCGACGGGCATGTCGTGATGAGTATTGCCACCCAACTCCGAGCCGTTGAGCGGGGCATGAAGGTGATCGCCAGCTATCCGGAATGGAGGAATACTCCGATCGTCCTGGGGGAGAGCGACCCCGAGGGCTGCGGTGCGTGCCTGAGTCCTCAAAATGGCTATCGAAACGGACCGCTCTACGGCGCCAGCGTCACCGAAGCAATCATGCGCACCTACGAGCTGGCTCGCAAGTACGGGCTGACCATGCAGGGCGCTGTGACATGGGCGTTTGAGTTTGAGAATCAACCGGCGTTCGCATCGTTGCGGGCGCTCGCCACACACGGAATCGACAAGCCCGTGTTGAATGCCTTCCGGCTGATGGGCAAGCTGAGCGGGGAATGGGTTGCAAGCGAGAGCGATGGCGAACTTCCCCTGGAGCAGGTTGTGACGCAGAGTGTGACGGGCGCGCCCGACGTGGGCGCAGCAGCGACGAGGAATGGAAAGGAAGTCGATGTTCTGCTGTGGAACTACCGCGACGCAGACGTCCCCGGACCGGAGGCATCCATCCAATTAGCCGTCGACGGCCTGCAAGGGAAGCGCGCGACTGAATCTGAATCCCACATGGACGCAATGCATAGCAATGCGTACAGAGCCTGGCAGCAGATGGGTAGTCCGGAGCAGCCGAACCCATCACAACTCGATCGACTGCAAAAGGCGGGCCAGTTGGAAGAAACGGTGCACCACCAAAAGGTGGTGATAGCCGCCAGCCAGGCCCAGATCACGCTCGCACTGCCCAGGCAGGGAGTCGCAATCGTGCGACTTGAAGAACAATAGCCCTAGTGATGCTCTGCGCCGTCCTCATGGCTGCTCGTCGACCAGAGAATGCAGCATGCAAACACAAAGACAATCAAAGGAACAACGAAGAATGGGGATGTAATGTCCATGTTCGTTACCAACGCCCCCACGCGCGGGTGAAGTAGTCCGCCAGCGTCATTCCGATCAAAACAAGAAACGTAAAGAATCCGGCGCCGACCGTCAGTTTGGTTAGCTTACTGCTGTACTTGACGTGCATGAAAAACAGAACCACCAGCACTGCTTTGGTGCAGGCAATCGCCAGAGCAATGATGGGATTGAATGGACCAAGATCTATAAACGATGCCCACACTGTGAGTGCAGTGCCTACCAGAAGCGACAGCAGGATGATCAGGTAGATCTTCGGACTCACGATGTGGTGATGCCGCTCGTGCTGCTCAGGTCCGTCTTGAAGTTCACTCATAGCAGGATCCTTTATCAGTGTCTGCTGATCAAATACAGCAGCGGGAATAGGAATATCCAAACGATATCGACGAAGTGCCAGTACAGCCCGAAGTTCTCGACGAATGTGACATGTCCTGTCGTATAAGCGCCTGCCTGGGCCCGCGCGATCATGAATGCTAGGATGGCGATGCCGATGATCATGTGCAGCGCGTGCATGCCGGTCATGGCGAAGTAGAGAAAGAAGTAGAGCTCGGTGTGGCGCGCCATGTCCATCGCAAGCGGCTGGTCCTTCGGATACTTGTCATGCACCTCGGGGTCTGACGCAGGATTGACAAACGACTGCACGCTGTAGTGCAGACCCGGGATGTGATGCTTCTCCCATTTTTCGCGATACTCAATCGTCTTGACGCCAAGGAAGCCCAGACCTAGGATGAAGGTCAGAATCAGGCAAAGCACCAGGCCGCTCTTCTTGCGCAGCTCCGCGCACCACACGCCCATGGCCATCGTGAAGCTCGATGTAATCAACAGCAGTGTGTTCAGGCTGCCCCAGAAGATATCCAGTTGGTGGGACGCAGCCACGAATGCCGGGTAATACCAGTTTCGAAAAATCAGGTAGGCGGTAAACAATCCGCCGAAGAACATGATTTCCGTGAGCAGAAACAGCCACATGGCAAAGTTCGTCGCATCGTTCTGCTGCGCGTAGGTCTCGAAATGGTGGCGCTGATACGGCGGATGCTCGTGGTGAGCTTCCGCTGCGCCATGGGCGATCGCTGTGCTATCCGACACTGGCTACCTCTTTTTCCTGCTGGCGTTCGAGCCATTCGTAGTCGTAGGCTTCGTGATCCATGATCGGAGTCTCTGGGAAGTTCTCAGTCAGCGGCGGCGACTGCACCTGCCACTCAAGGCCGGTGGCCTGCCACGGATTGTTTCCGGCGATCTCCCCATACTTCAGCGACCAGGTCAGATAGAGGACCGGCAACAGGTAACCCACGCCGAGAATCGAGGCACCTGCAGTCGAAAACACGTTCAGAATCTGAAATTCCGGTGGATACGATGCGTAGCGCCTTGGCATGCCCAGCGTGCCGAGGATGAACTGCGGGAAGAACGTGAAATTAAACCCGATGAACGTGACTACGGCGGCGAGCTGCGAAATCTTCTCCGGGTACATGCGGCCGGTCATCTTGGGCCACCAGAAGTGCAACCCGGAGAGGAACGCCATCAACATGCCGCCCACCATCACGAAGTGGAAGTGAGCAACGATGAAGTAGGTTTCCGTGAGATGGATATCGGTGCCGGCTGTTCCGAGAAAGACACCGGTCAGTCCGCCGATGGTGAACAGTCCCATGAAACCGAAGGCGTACAGCATCGGCGTCTCGAACGTGATGGAGCCTTTGTAGAGGGTGAAAGTCCAGTTGAATATCTTGATCGCCGAGGGCACCGCGACAAGCATCGTCAGCAGCGAGAAGATCAGCACCGCGTAATTCGAGATGCCCATGATGAACATGTGATGGGCCCAGACAAAGAAGCCGAAGACTGCAATCGCCACCGACGAGAAGGCGACCGCCGTGTAGCCGAAAACGCGCTTGCGGCTGAATGTCGAGATCACTTCGGAGATCACACCCATGCCTGGGAGAATCATGATGTAGACGGCAGGGTGCGAGTAGAACCAGAACAAGTGCTGGAACAGCAGAGGATCGCCGCCCTTGGTCGGATCGAAGACGCCAATCCCTACCGTGCGCTCCAGAGCGACAAGGACGATGGCGATGGCCAGAACCGGTGTACCAAGCACCATCAGAATGCTGGCCGCGTAGTGCGCCCACACAAACAGCGGCAGCCGGAACCACGTCATGCCCGGCGCGCGCATCTTGTGGATGGTGACGATGAAATTGAGGCCGGTGAAAATGGAGCTGAATCCGGCAATGAACACCGCCATCCCGGTGGTAAGCACGTGCGTGTTCACGTAGTGCGTCGACAGCGGCGTGGTGAAGGTCCACCCCGTGTCAACGCCGCCCGACGCCATGGTGTAGAGGGCGAGGATGCCTGCAGCCATGTAGAGATACCAGCTCAGCAGGTTGATCTTGGGCAGCGCCAGATCCTTTGCCCCGATCATCATCGGTATGAAGAAATTTCCGATGGTCGCGGGCACCGAAGGCACCAGAAAGAAAAAGACCATGATGATGCCATGCATGCTGAACACCTTGTTATAGGTGTCCGTGGCCATCAGGTCGCTCTGCGGCGTGAGCAGTTCGAGACGAATGAGGCCGGCAAGCGAGCCTCCGACAAAGAAGAAGAAGCTGATCGAGATCAGATAGAGCATCGCGATCCGCTTGTGGTCGCCTGTCAGCAACCAGCTCAGCAAGCCATTCTCCTTGTTAAGGTAGCTGACCTTCGGCAACTTCGCCGTCGACTGGTCGGGAAGTTTCACGAGTGTGACTTCGTCGCTCATTGCTGCACCATCCCTGTTCCGGATCCCGCTTTTCCGGATCCCTGTCCTTCAGGAGCTTTGCTTGCCTTGCCCTCTCCTTCAGGCAGCAGCGTCGTCGTAGCCGTCGTCTGCTGCACGCGATAGTCGGAATCGAGGCTCTTGATGTACTCCACCAGATCGATCACACCCTCTTCGCTGATCTGCCCCTGATAGGTAGGCATGATCGGGGCATATCCCTGCGTGGTGTGCTGCGACGGATTCAGAATGGCTTCGCGAAGATAGGCATCGTCCGCCGTGATCGCCTGGCCGCTCGAGAGAGTCAACTTGGAACCGTAGACATTCGCCAGGCTCGGCCCGCGCGCATCCGGTCGTGTATTGTGACAGGTCGCACAGCTCAGGCTGGCAAAGAGGCGCTCTCCATTTTGCGCAAGAGACGCGCCGCTGGTCGACCCGGCAAGCCACTTGTTATAGTCCTCGGGCGTCAGCACTACCACGTCGCCAATCATGTGCGAGTGCTCCGTCCCGCAATACTGCGTGCAGAATAAGTGATACGTTCCCGGCGTCGTTGCTTCAAACCAGACCGAGGTGTAGCGGCCCGGAATCGCCTCGCGCTTCACGCGGAACGCCGGGATCGAGAAGCTGTGAAACACATCCTGCGAGATCAGGGTCAACTGAATCGGACGGCCCGTGGGCACATGCAGTGAGTTGATTTCATGCTGCCCGCCGGGATGCTCGGCCTTCCACATCCACTGCTTGCCGACAACATAGATGTTCATCGCATTGGCCGGCGGCGTGTAAACACGGAAGTAAACCAGCGCTCCCCAGACAAACATCACCAGAAAGAGACCGAGCGGAATGATGGTCCAGGTGGCCTCGAGCATTGTCGAGCCTTCGATCTGCGTCGCCACCGGATTGCGCTTCTTGCTGTAGAGAATGGAGAAGCTCGTCACCAGCAGAATCACGATCGTCAGACCGATCAGGCTGACCAGAACCATGAAGAAATAGAGCGCATCCATCTCGGGCGCGATCTTCGACGCCTCCGGCGGGAAGAGCGCGAAGTTCGTCATCCACTTGACGAGAAACTGCCAGATTACTGGACTAATGTGCGACATTCTCTATCCGTTCACCTTTGCTTCTTTCACAGGCGGGTGCGCCTGCCGGTAATCCTTGCGGAACATGAAGAACATGAATCCACCCAGCAGAACCAAGGTCAAAAATCCGCCGAGCTGCACGATGCGCGCCACAATCAACGAGTGCGTATTGGTCTGCGGATCGTAGTGGTAGCAGTATGTCAGGATGTTATCGACCGGCGAGCCAATACGATTGGCCGACGCTTCGTTCAAGCCCAGCAGCATGTCCCTGGGCGAATACTCCACCCCCATGTAGTACTGCGCCAGCTTGCCTTCGGGCGTCACGATCTGGATCGCACTCGCATGCGCATACTGGGTCTGATTCGTGCCCGGTACCTGCATCCTCACGTACTTGAATCCGACCGCGGTCGTGAGCGCATCGATGCTGGCCTGCGTCCCAGTAAGGAAGTGCCACCCATTCGCAGTCTCAGGATGCCCGTAGCGCTTGAGGTAGCTGCGCTTCTTGGCGGCGGCTAGATCCGGACCTTCTTCAGGATCGATACTGACTACCAAGACATTGAAGTCCTTGCCAGGAACGAAACGCACCATCTGCAATGCGCCGGTCAAGCCATCCAGTTCTTCGGAGCAGAGCATCGGGCAGCGGTAGTAAACCAGCGCAAGAATCGCAGGCTTCTTGCCGAAATAGTCGCCGAGATGTACCGCTTTGCCCGAATCGTCGACGAACGCAAGATTCAGCGGCAGCTGCTGGTTCAGGTGCTGCGCGATGCCAACGCCATTTAGAATCGACGGCTGCTCGTTGGCCGTCCCCATCTGTTTATCGCCGTAGCTGGAGACCTGCGCCTGGAGCCCGGACGCGCACACAACAATCGCGGCGGCTGCGAACGTTGAAGCAACGTGCACCTTTCTCCGGATTGTTCTTGCGCTCTGCATAACCACTGACTCCCCTACCGCTCCAACAAGGGTCTTTCTAGTCACTAGTCCCTAGTTACTGCTTCTGCCGGGCTCCGGCGGTACGCGCCTCGGCCTCGTCCTGCTCGTATGCCGTCGGAGCAAAACCGTCTGTCAATGGCACAACCACCACCAGCTTCGAATCCCCTGCCATCAGCGCTGCCTGGTTCGTTTGCGCCGGCGCAACTGGCAAACCACGCTGCGCAATCAGCTCCATCGCCCGCTCAATCGGAATTCGCACTTTGCCCGGGGTCCCATCGATTCGGCTGTAGTTCTCAAGCAGCAGATTCTCGCGCTGATGCAGATCCGCCACATCTTGGTTCCCGTCGTCCGTCTGTACCCGCGGCGTCGGAAACTGCTTCGTCAGCTCGGCCATCTTGTGCTGCAGCTCTGGATTATTCGGTAGATTCCCCAGCTGACGCACATCGACAGTCGTCGCCCACTTACTGGTCGGGCCGTCCTGCTTGTCCATCCACGCATTGATCAAATGGCCCATTCCTATGGTGAGAACGCCGCACACCGCCACAAAGATCGCCAGCGACACAAGAAAGACAAGGATCCCCGTGACACGAACGTCGGTCTGCTCATAGCCAGCCGATGCGTCGACCTCTTCCGGCTTGTGGCCGTGCGGATCTTCTTCATGCATGGGCATGTTCAGGCTCCAGAATCTCCGCAACGTGCGGATCGTTGGTCTGCACCAGCGGCCGCGTCTTCAGCCTTGTGCAGAAGAATGCAATCCAGAACGACGCCATCGCCACCGGCACTGCTGCATACTCCAGAATTCCCCAGCTGAAGTGCAGGTTCCGCGCTGCATCTTTGAAATTCGGCTCAATCAGCCAGAACAGGTCGAAAGCCTTGGCGAAAATCATCCACTGGCATACACGCGTCAGGCGTTTCTTATTCCGCTTGATGTCGCGCGACAAAAGCAGCGAGAACGGAATCACCCAGTGGAAGATGAAGTCGAGCGTAATGATCACGCCCCAGTGGCCGCGAATGCGGTCGAGATACCACGGAATCTCTTCCGGCAGGTTCCCCGACCAGATAATGAGGAACTGTGCGAACCCGAGATAAATATTGAGCATCACAAATGCAAATGTGAGCTTGCCCAAGTCGTGTTGCTCTGTCTGACGGAGGATGGTCTTGAACGGTTCGGCCTTGGAGAGCGCAATCGAGACAATGATCCCGAGCGCAAGCACCGAATAGCCCTGGCCGACCAGGAACAGCAAGCCGTAGACCGACGAGAACCAGGTCACGTCCATCGACATCACCCAGTAGATGACAACCGCCGTCATGGTCAGTGAATAAACCACGATGCCGGGCCCGCTGATGTTCTCGAACTTCTTGATCCAGTACGGCGTCGTGTCGGGCGATTCCGAATCGCGCTTGGCTCCAAGCGAATTCAGCCTATACATGTACCAGAACCAGATAGCAAAGCAGAGAATGCAGACAAACCAGTACGTGCCCGGATTCAGCATCGGCCGCTTGAAGTCCAGACAGTGCGCCTGCATCTCCGTGATGAGCCCGTTCTTCAGCGCAGCTGCGGTAGCGGCCGGAGTGGTGTACACCGCCCACAGATAGAGGTGCTTGATATTGAGCGCCGCGACAAACCAGTAGACCATCACCAACGGTAGCGTGCGGCTCATCGCTTCAAGTGGCCTGCGCAGCAGTAGTCCCCACTTGCCCCCGGAGCAGTACTGCACCATCAGCAAGGCGAGCCCGCCCACCGACCAGCCGAAGGTGAGCAACGTCCCCAGCACCCAGGCGCGGAGCAGGTGATCCCATCCAAGACCGTCCTGGCCCTGTGCCAGGAACCCCAGAATCGCAGCAATCACCGAAAAGATTGCCCCCACGATGAAAGCGCGCGTCCTCCAGCCATCCACAACGGTTGGCGCGCTTAGATCGGCGGGTAACGATTTGATGTGCGTCTCGTGAGCCATTCCTTAGAGTCCTTACTTCGCCGCCGCGGCAGTCGCGGGGGCCTTGGTTTGCGGAATATTGATCGCTGGATCAGCCGGATTCGCCGGAGCCATCGCTGGTGTGCCTTCCTTCGTCAGGGGCGGATACGCCTGAATCGCCGTCGCCGGCAGTGTCCATGGCTGCGCATAGCTCGCAGGCAGACTCTGCTCCGTCGCGACCTCACTCAGGCTCTTCACCTGCGTGCCGGCCGGCACTTCGGCTTGTGTCGCAGACTGGCTCAGTTGCAATGCTCGAATATAAGCCGCCACTGCCCAGCGATCTTCGGGCGTGAGTTGTGCTGCATAATCGGGCATCGCGCCGTAGCCATGCGTCATCACGTAAAAGTAGTGCGAGATCGGCTGCGATAACCGGACCTGGTCGTGCAGATTCGCCGCCGGCTTGTAGCCGCGCTCCACAATCTCGCCCAGGCCATTGCCCACCCGCGAGTGACATGGCGTGCAATAGATGTTGAAGCGCTCTTGCCCGCGCCGCAGAACGTCCATCGTCACCGGGAACGGCATCAGGTTCTGTTCCTCGCGATAGCCGTTGGCTCCCTGGATCACGCCTGTATAGAAGTAGCTGTCTTCATGCAGCTGTCCGCGAGCCACAGTGTCGAGAACCTGCGGCCGCGCGCCGCGATGATCGGCAAATATCTCCGACCCGCGCTGCGGAATCAACTTGGGCTGGTTCTGCATATCCTGGCGGCAGCCGGCAACAAACAGCAGCGTTGAGAGGCAGCCCAGAGTTGCGATGCGACGCACCTGATCCCTGTTCCCTGACCCCTGTTCCCTGAGGTGGACCATCAGTACTCCACCTCCACGACCGATGTCGGACCGAAGCCCTGCAGGTAGGCGCGCGTCGCCGTGGGGTCGAACTTTGGATCGAGCGCTTCGAGACAAAGGAAGAACTTGTCTGTCGTCGCGCCGTCGCGGAAGTTCGGCGCATTGAACAGCGGATGATAAAGCGACGGAAGACCGTTCAGCGCAAGCATGCCAAAGGCGGCCGACAAGCCTGCCCACAGAATCGTCCACTCGTAGGCCGGAACCACAAATGCTGGCCAGGAGTAGGGCGGGCGACCGCCGATATTCAGCGGGAACGCGAGCGTCGAGATCCACGTCTCGAGTGAGAACATGGCAGCTAAGCCCATCAGGCCGCCGATCAGCGTCACAAGCGGCACTTTGTTGCGGTGGAAACCAATCGCTTCCGCTGCCTCTTCCACGGGATATGGAGTGTAGCAGTCCATGCGTCGCCATCCATCGTGGTGTGCCTGCTGCGCGGCGCGCACCAAGTCGCCGGGCGTTTCGAATTCGGCCAGCAGGCCATACGTTCCTTCGCGTGCAGGCATATTAGTCGGCAGCCTCCGCCGCCTTCGGCTTGATCTTCGCCGCCGGCAGAATCATGCGAATTTCATTCATCGGAATCATGGGCAGGAACCGAACAAACAAGAGGAACAGCGTCGTAAACAATCCCAGCGTGCCCACAAAAGTCATGTAGTCCCACTTGGTCGCGCGATAGGTTCCCCACGACGACGGCAGGAAATCGCGATAGAGGCTCGTAACCACAATCACGAAGCGCTCAAACCACATTCCGGTGTTCACGACGATCGAGATGAAAAACATGTACGAGAGGTTCGTGCGCAGCTTGCGCGACCAGAGCGTCGTCAGCGGAATCGCCAGGTTGCAGGTAATCAGCACCCAGTAGGACCAGCCCATCGGCCCAAACATGCGGTTCCAGAACATGAAGGCTTCCCAGTGCGATGCCGAATACCACGCCATGAAGGCTTCCATGCCGTAGCCATAGGCCACGATAAACCCTGTCGCAAGCATGACCTTGCCCATGTTGTCGATGTGGCGCTCGGTCACCAGGTTTTCAAGGTGATAGAACTTGCGCAGCGGAATCGCCAGGGTCAGCACCATGGCGAAGCCCGAATAAATGGCGCCGGCTACGAAGTACGGCGGGAAGATCGTCGTATGCCAGCCCGGCAGAACAGCCACCGCGAAGTCGAAGCTGATGACCGTGTGCACCGACAGCACAAGCGGCGTCGCGAGTCCGGCTAGCAGCAGCGATGCCGTCTCATACCGCATCCAGTGCCGAATCGAACCACGCCATCCCAGCGAAATCAAGCCGTAAAAGTACTGGCCGATCTTCGACTGCGCGTGATCGCGCATGGTTCCAAAGTCGGGCACCATGCCGATGTACCAGAACACCACCGAGATCGTCGCGTAGGTCGAAACCGCGAACACGTCCCACAGCAGCGGCGAGCGGAACTGCGGCCAGACATCCATGCTGTTGGGATAGGGGAAGAGCCAATATCCGAGCCACGGACGGCCTACGTGAATCAGCGGAAACATTCCAGCGCAGACGACAGCGAAGATCGTCATGGCCTCGGCAAAGCGGCTGATCGAGTTGCGCCAGCTCTGCTTGAACAACAGAAGAATCGCGGAGATCAGTGTGCCGGCATGGCCAATACCAATCCACCAGACGAAGTTGATGATTGCGAAGCCCCAGGCAACCGGCTGTGTGATGGCCCAGATGCCAACGCCCTGCAGGAACAGCCACGTGACCGCGACAAGCAAAACAGTGGCGCCGCCGCCGGCAAGCCCGAAGAGCGCCAGCCAGCCCAGCGGCGTGTGCGGCGTGAGCACAATGCGCGTGATCTTTTCTGTGACCGACTTGAAGGTCTCACCGACTGCAACGACCCGAAACTCTCCGGTTGCCGGGTCGATGGCGGGATCGTTTGGTCTCACATCTTTGGTTGCCATGGCGACATCAACCCTTGGCCGGTGCATGTTCCACCGGCGTCGTTTCAAGTTCGGAGTTGAAATTCAAAACTTCAGCTACATAGCGTGTACGAGGTCGCGTGTTCTGATCGGCGAGCACCTGATACGTGCGCTCCTGCGCGTGCAGTTTGGCGACTTTGCTGGCCGGATCGTTCATATTGCCGAACGTGATCGCCGACGCCGGGCATGCCTGCTGGCATGCGGTGACCACTTCGCCATCGCGAATCGGCCGGTTTTCCTTGTCGGCCTCGATGCGCGCCGCGGTAATGCGCTGCACGCAGTAGCTGCACTTCTCCATCACACCGCGCGAGCGGACCGAAACGTCGGGATTCCGCGACAGCTTCAGGCTCTCGGTCTCAAAGTCGGAGTAGAGCAGGAAGTTAAACCGGCGCACCTTATAGGGGCAGTTGTTTGAGCAGTAGCGCGTGCCTACGCAGCGGTTGTAGACCATCGTATTGATGCCTTCGGGCGTGTGCACTGTAGCACCTACCGGGCAAACCTGCTCGCAGGGAGCATTCTCGCAGTGCTGGCAAGTCATCGGCTGAAAGTGCGCCCGCGGCGCGGCCAGATCGCCCTCAAAGTAGGTATCGATGCGCAGCCACTGCATGTTGCGGCCGATGCGCACCTGCTGCTTGCCCACGACCGCGATATTGTTCTCGGCATAGCAGCTCACGATGCAGGCATTGCAGCCCGTGCAACTGTTCATGTCGATCGACATCGCCCATTTGTTTTCGCGGTAGCCCCAATTAGGAAAGAGCGTTGTCTCCATCTCGGGCGTGTCGCGTCCCTCGCCCTCGTGCGCGAATCCCGGGTTTGCCTTGAACTCTTCCAGCGTTGCGTAGCGAATAATGCCGCGTGGACCCAGCGCCTCATCTGCCTCGAGCGAGTTGTTGGCGTGGCCTGCGGGCTGACCGAATGTCGATCCGCGATGATCCTGGTAGTGACTCTTGGTGATCGCCAGACCCCACGTGCCGTCAACCTTCTTCAGCGATCCGGCCGCGTAAAGCGGCGCCCAGGTCGGACGAATCAGATAGGCATTGAATCCCGCACCCGAACCAACGCGCCCAGCAAACTCACGCCCATAACCCAGGTAGACCGTGACGGAATTATCGGGATGGCCCGGAGCAACAATCACCGGAGCCTTCACCTTGCCGTTGCCGACCGTCAGCTCCACGATGTCCTGTTCTTCGAGGCCGAGTTTAGTCAGCGTGTATCCGGAGACGATCGCCGCGTTGTCCCAGCTCAGATTCGTAACCGGCTTGGGTAGCTCCTGCAACCAGCCCACGTTCGACCAGCGCCCGTCGTACACATTCGGATCGGGCCGGAAGATGATCTCGAGCGCGTCCTTTGATGTAGGCACGGGAACGTTCGGCGCCGGGAGCGACTTTGCCGCTCCTGAAGAAGCGTAGGCCGTATTCGCGATCCAGCCATCGTGCAGCGCCTTGCGCCAGCCGGTTTCAAAGTCGCCCTTGATGTTGTCCCTCTGCGTGGCCCGAACCGCATCGAACGTGCTCAGCAACGGCTCGTCGAGCAGAGACTGAAAAACATTGTGCGCAGTCTTGCCGCCATAGAGCGGATCGATCAGTGGCTGCACAACCGATACCGTGCCGTCGTACGCGCGCGCGTCCGACCAGTTCTCGAGATAGTGCGCCGAAGGGATATGCCAGTGGGCAATCTGCCCCGTCTCGTCCGCATTGGGACCGAGATGCGCAACCACGTTCACCTTGTTGAAGGCATCGCCAAACTTCAGATCGGCGGGAGCATTGTAGACAGGGTTGCCGTTCAGGACGACCAGCCAGTCCACCTTGCCCGCATTCATGTCGGCAACCAGCGACTTGATGCCCGCAATCTGATCGCTGGGCATCGGAATCGACGGTTCGGACGAGACGGTCACCGTCTTGCCGACATTGCCCAGCGCAGTATTGATCGCGAGCGCCAGCGCCGCAACCGATTCGTCCTGATAGAGCCCCGGAAGAACCGCGCTCTTGCCCGCGTTCGCCTTCAAATCCTTCGCCAGCGCATTCAGAAATGCCGCCTGCTCGCCGGTCCATGCATACGACGGAGCAGTCGCACCGGGTGAGCCCACTGCCGCAGCCAACGCCGCCGCAAATGCCGGAATCTCGCTCGCCCGCAATGCAAGCCGATGCTCTGCCTTCATCCCCGTCGTGGTGGTCGAACTCTCCACGGAGTAGAGGCGATTCATGCCCTTCTCGGGCTCTTTGCGCCGCGACGCATATTCGCGCAACAGCTTGTGGAAGCCCGGATAGGCCGCGCCCGAGAGGAAGTCTGCATCAAGCGAGACAATCACCTCGGCCTGGCTCAGGTCGTATTGAACATTGACGCCCTTTTCGAGCCACGTGCCTGCGATCGCCGGGTCATATTGAACCAACGTCGCCTTCGGATAAGCCTTCTGGACTGCGGCCCACTGCCGCGCCAGAGTCGGCGAGGTGATCGTCGCGCTCAGGAAGTAAAGCCCGCTTCCATCTTTGCTGGCCGCAGCCTTCAGCCGCAGCTCCTGCACAAACTCTGCCCACTCGCGGGGTTCACCGCGATAGGTCACATGCTTGGAACGATCGGGATCGTACAACTCAAGCAGGGTGCCCTGCGAAAACACATCCGATCCGCCATGGTTATAGGCATGTTCCGGATTGCCGTCGACTTTGATCGGGCGAAACTGATCGCTCTTGACCAGCACCGGCACTGCGCCTGTGGGCAGCGGATTCGCGGTCGCAAAGTACATCGGCTTGCCCAGCACCAGATCTTCCGGTGCTTTCACATACGGATAAATGGGCTCGTCGGGTTGTTTCGTGCAGCCAGCCACGCCGGCCAGCGCCATTGAGGCGCCCATCAATTTAAGGAAGCCGCGCCGCGATACCGGATCCACCCACTCCTGCGCCGCACTCGGAAACTCGCGTTCCACTGCAGCCTGAAACTCAGCGGTGTCGGCCAGCTCGTCGATCGAGCGCCAATATCGTTTACCCTTCACGGCCTTCAGCTCTTCCCGCACCTGAGCCAAGCTCATGGAAGCGGGGGGCATTGGTGCGCCATCCCTGGGCGCAACCTTGTTGTCAGCGTTCTCCAAGGTGTTCCCCGTCGAATTCTTCATTGCTTCCATCTGCTCGCGGCTCATCGATGGCAGACCTCGCAGCTGGTCAGCTCTCGCGGCGTGCGAATGTGGTACTGCTTCTCGAGAAAATGTCCAAGCTCCATCTGGCCCGTGAACTTCTGGTAGCTCACCGGTGCTGGCAGCGCAGCCCCCGCGACATCGCCCGCCAGCCCCTTGGCCCCATGCAACGGCAACTCAAGCGAAGCCATCTGTGGTCCCGCTGTGCCTGGATCGCCGGTCACGCAATTCACGCTCTGCGCGGTTGGCGTACCCGCCTTGTCGTCGCCCACGGCACACCACACCGGATGATCTTCCCTCGGGCCTTCCCACGCCATGTTGTACACCTGGCTCGTAGGCCGCAGGTTCTTCGCCGGATTGCGATGGCAGTCGAGGCACCACTCCATTTGCAGCGTGTTCTGCGCATACATGAGCGGCATCATGTCCACGCGCCCATGGCAGCTCGAGCAACCCAGGCCCTTGTTCACGTGAATCTCGTGGCTGAAATAGGCAAAGTCGGGAAGATCGTGAACCTTGGTCCACACCAGCGATTCGCCGGTGGCCCAGCTGTTGCGCACCGGCTCAAGAAGCTGTGCGTTGGTCCAGATCTGTGCGTGGCAATTGATGCAGGTCTTGGTAGGGGGGATGCCGGCGTAGCTCGACTTCTCGACCGTCACATGACAGTACTGGCACTGCAGCCCAAGGCCCTGGACGTGATGCTTGTGGCTGAAGGGCACCGGCTGTTCGGGCCGTTGTCCTTGCCGCGTTACCCAGGGAGAGCGCTGCAACTCATCGAGCGTGACACCCAGTGCGATCACAATCAGCCCCGTCAATACCAGGCTCATGCGAGCCAAAGCATTGGAGCTGCGATCGAATATCTGCGCCATGAATGCTTTTCCTGCTTCGTCGTTCAGTTTTCATGCCGCAAGCTGCGCGCTGTGCCGGCGATCACGCAACCTGCGGTCAATTATGTTTTTGTTGCAAAGAGAAGCTGCGCTTCGGTTGCCCCGAAAGTTCAATATAGCAGTCTGAACCTCGCACGCAATGTTCGGCTCACTTGAAAAACAAAAAATGTTTCGTCATGCGAAACACTCGTATCGCGCTGATGGAATTCGCCTTGTGACAAACAGTGATCCAATCGACACCTCACCTGTGCCCTGACGTCGCGCGTTTCAGAGAATGGGATTTCGCATCCAAGCTAGCACATCGATTTCACGCCGACTACTTCCAGCATGTGTGGATTTCAGCGACGCCGATCCGGTGGAGGCGTCGCGTAGCTCTCCGCAAAACTCTCGTCCGGCTGGGTCGAAGGCCATCCCACCATCACCAGAAAGACATCCAGCACGAACAACGCAATAGCCAGATCGTTGAACAACGTGGCCTGGCGCAGATTCGGCCAGAACTGATTTGCTGCCCACAGAAGAAACGCTGCGGCCAGCAGAATCGCCTTCACCATCTCCGCGGGCGCAGGCCACCGTGCCCCTTGATAGAGAAGGTAGGCGACGGCGATCAGAGCAAGAGGAAGCGCCGCCAGAGAATCATGTGCTCGGGCCGGGAATAGACCGGGCTTCACGTCCCACACCAGTAAGACAACAACACCGGCCAGTGTGACCACACCAAGCAACATTGGAAGCAAACGATGAGCCCGATCGAGACGAGCATGCATGCTTCCTTTATCGCGTCTCTCCCGCGAGGAATTCATTTAGAATTCGTAAAGGCGCTTCATCCGGGCGGCCGTCCGTCTCATAGTGCGATCTTTTTGCGGGCAGGATGCTCGGACACGAGATGTCTATCGAATAAAGCCCACGTCTCATGGATCCCCCACGTGAAGGCGAAGGCGTAAGAGGAACGGGGTTATGAAATACGCAGGACTGCTCGTGATGCCGGCCGGTTTCTTCCTTTCCATTGCCGCAATCCTGCTGTTTCCGGCTTCGCCCTCCCGGGCAGCGTTCGTCGCGTGTGGGCTCGCGGTTGAGGCGATGGGACTCGTGGTCGCGATCCGCGGACACATGCCGGGAGACCGCCGGTCATGATCGTAACCTCTCCGTCTCTATCCGAATCCGACTTCAACCTGGCGTTCGTGCTCCTGCTCCTGGCGCCGCTTGCGCCGGCTGGAGTTGCGTTACTGAACACCGGGCTAGGACGTGCTCGCTCCGCGGCGCAAGCATTGCTCGGCAGCCTGGTCGTCGTCGCCGCCGCCGTCCTCATCTTTGCCTTGATTGGCGCAACGTACGCGGACAGCTGGATTGGCGTTGGCCACGTGGCGCAGATCGCCGGCAAACGCTGGAACTGGGCCGGAACGGGTCCATGGTTTCTCAGCGGTTTCGATACCTCGTCCGCACGCGCTCAACTCGCGACGCTATTCGAGTTCCTTGCCCTCACTTTGGCGGTTCTTATCCCCTGGGGCTCCGGGGCGGACCGCTGGCGCCTCAGTGCCGGCGCCGCCACTGCCACAGTCCTCGCCGCGCTCGTCTTCCCCTTCTTCGCTCACTGGGCCTGGGGCGGCGGGTGGCTGGCACAACTCGGAGCGAACTTCGGGCTCGGTGCTGGATTCCTCGATCCCGGCGGTGCCGCCTCTGTTCATGTCCTTGGCGGACTCTCCGCACTGACGATCATCTGGATTCTCGGCCCACGGCGCGGAAAGTTCCCCAAAGAGGGGCTCGCCACAGCGATGCCTGGGCACCATGTTGTCTATGTCCTCTTCGGATGCCTCGTCGCATTCATCGGCTTTCTTGCCTTCAATGCGGCGGGGGCGATGATTTGGCTGGGCGCAGCACCCTCTCAGCTTCCCCGCACAGCGATCGATACTCTCCTCTCGGCCGCCGCGGCGCTCGCGGCTACCTTTGTCATGACCCGCATCCGCTTCGGCAAGCCCGACGCCAGCCTCTGCGCCAATGGATGGCTCGCCGGCCTGGTTACATCCAGTGCATGCTCCAGCCTCGTGTCTCCAATCGAGGCCATCTTTACCGGAATTGTCGCCGGGATCGGTATCCCCCTGCTCGTTGAGTTCCTCGAGCTCGCCGTGTCCATTGACGATCCCTCCGGCGCCATCTCTGTACATGCCGCCAGCGGTCTCTGGGGAATCATTGCCGCCGGACTCTTTGCTCCACAGCCCGGCCAGTTGCTCGCCCAGCTGATCGGAGTAGCAACCTTGCTCGGATTGATCCTGCCGGTCGTTTATCTGCTCTTTGCCCTGCTGAACCGCATCGTTCCCTTCCGGGTCGACTCGGACGGAGAGAGAGTCGGCATGGACCTGCACGAACTGGGCGGCGGCGCTTATCCCGAGTTCGTCATTCACCGCGACGACTCGTACCGCTGACGCCGCCAAGAGGCCAGCCAGGGCACGCATGACCTCATGGCAATTCAACAAAAGTACAATTTCAGTTCATTACAAAACGCTATAATCTGCCCCAGGAATTCCTCACGGCATGGGTGCTCTCACACACCTCTTTTATCCCTGGGGTCTGCTCCTCCAGGGCGCGGCAGTAGTGCACTTTATCCGCCGTCGCCCCGACACGTACTGGCTCTATATCATTCTGTTTCTCGGCCCGATCGGTGCGCTGGTCTACATCTTCGCGGAAGTCGTGCCTGACGCTCCTCTACTCAACCAGTCACTGAAGGGTGTGGCCCGGCGCAGACACATTGGGGCCCTTGCGCTTGCCATTCGCGACAATCCATCATCCGGCAACTATGAGGACCTGGGTGAGTTGCTCATGGAGGAGGGAAAGCTTGGGGCCGCACGGGAAGCGTTTGACCAGGCTATCGCCAAACGCTCCACAACGCTCGACACTTTCTACCACCGCGGTGTCTGCGCTGTGTTGCAGGGCGATGCGACCGCAGCTCTGCCTGATCTCGAGAAAGTTGTCGAGAAGGACCCTAATCATGACTTTCACCGAGCAGCAGGCCTGCTCGCCCACGCCTACGCCCTCGCCGGTCAGGCGGAAAAGGCCGAGCCGCTCTTTCGCAGGGTGACCGTGGTCTCGACGCTGTCCGAAACCTACCTGAACTTTGCCAACTTTCTGGCGACGCAGGCGCGGAATCAGGAAGCTCGCCAGTGGGCGCAGAAGGTGCTCGACAAACAGCCCACCATGCCCTCGTATCTTCGTCGCCGCGAGCGGCCCTGGTTCCGGCGCGCACGCAGGATCCTTAAGCAGCTTCCCGCTTAACCGCCCGGCCCGATCTGGGCTTTGGTTCAATGCTTTGCCAGCAGCAGCATCAACGCGAACAGCGCCACCGGTACCAGCGCCATCCCCGTGTAGAGAAGGACTTTTTTGTTTACTCCACGGCGCCCTGCACTTCGACCGCCGCGCCCTTCCACACCCACCTGGTCCTGGTGCTCGAGGTCCCACATCATCTCGTGCGCCGTGGCATAACGGTGGCGTGGATCGCGCTCCAGCGCGCGGTAGACGATCTCCTCCAGTTCTGGAGAGATCTCGGCGTTTAGCTTCCGGGTTGAGGGCGGGTCAATCAAAAGGCGCTCGTTCATGGCGGCCAGCGGGTTCGGCCCGCCGAAGGGCACCTGGCCCGTCAGCATCTCGTAAAGCATGATGCCCAGCGAATAGATATCGCTCCGCTGGTCGCCCCGTTGGCCCTTTACCTGCTCCGGTGAGATGTAGTCGGGCGTGCCGAGCGTCGCCGACAGGTTCGTGAAAGTGAGGCGGCGCGCGTCTTCCTTCATTGCAATGCCGAAGTCGATCAGCTTGATGCTGCCGTCCTCGTCGACCATCACGTTCTCAGGCTTCAGGTCGCGGTGCACGATCCCGCGTTTGTGCATATAGTCGAGCGCGTCGCAAATCTTGAGCGTGATCCCCACAGCGCGTTCGACCGGCAATCGCTTTTCTTCATTTAGCAGGGTCCGCAGTAGCCTACCCTTGGCCCACTCGATGACCATGTAAACGCGGCTGCGGTATTCGCTGTTGAAGGTCTTCACCACGCCAGGGTGGTCCAGTAGCTGGCCGATCTCCTCCTCGCGTTTGAAGCGCTCGAAAAGGATGGGGTCCGACTCCATCTCCGACCGCGGAACCTTCAGGGCCACCTGCACGCCGTTCTCGAGATTGGTCGCCCTATAAAGCACCGCCATCCCACTGTGGGCGACAACCGCATCCACGCGGTAGTGGTCGACTTGTTCTCCGGACTCGAGTTCTTTCATGCAGGCCTGACTTGCGATGGCAGCTTCATTCTTTCATGCAGATACGTAAGAAATTTGTCAGGAATTACGAAAGAAGCTCCGGGATACCCTGCTGAGCTATCACGTCCTAGATAACTCAGCCCACGGGACTTTTGCGTGCCTTTCCGGCAAAGCCGGCCTTATGATGAAAAAACGTATGCACCGCATCGCGAAGGCTCTGGCGTTCTGCCTGGTGGTCGCTCCTGCGCCCACATGGGCGGGCGCACCCTCTCCTTTTCACGGTGCTCATCCCGAATTTCAGGAAACCGGCTTCCTGAACCGAACCGTGGATCTGCATGGAGCCACATACCGCTTTCAGGTCTACCTTCCCGAAGACTTCCGTCGCGACGATCGCCGGCAATGGCCGGTCATCCTGTTTCTCCATGGGCGCGGCGAACGCGGAGGCGAGGGGATGTGGCAAACACAGGTAGGCCTGCCCTCCGCCGTGCGCGATCATCCGGAACGCTGGCCGTTCATCATCGTCATGCCGCAGTGTCCGCAGCTGCACTACTGGACCGATCCGGACATGATGACGATGGCCTTGGCGGCTCTCGATCAGGAGACTATCGAGTTCCACGCCGACACATCCCGCACCTATCTCACCGCGCTCTCCCTTGGCGGTTACGGCGCTTGGGAACTGGCGCGCACCTATCCCAAGCGATGGGCAGCGATCGCCCTCGCCGCCAGTGGCATCTTCTGGAGCTATGCCCCCGAACGCTGGCATGAAGTCGCTACGCTGCCGGGCGAGTACGCGCATGCCATTGGGCGCACGCCTATCTGGCTCTTCCACGGCAGCGACGATCCGGTCGTGCCTGTGCGCGAAGACGAACTGATGTACGCCGCGCTCAAAGCCTCTGGCGGTCACGTCCGCTATTGGGTCTACCAGAATCTGAAGCACGACTGCTGGTTCCGCGCGTTTAACGAGTCCGACCTCCCTCGCTGGCTCCTGGCGCATCGCGTTGATCCGAAGCAGGAACCCGCACCCTTCGCCGAACGGCTGGTTATCCCACTGCATCCGCCGGCGCTTCATCTAACCCCGGCCCAACTGGAGAGCTTCGCCGGGGAATACGCCGACGAGCACGGCGCTTTGGCGGTCACCATCTTTCGCCAGGGCGACCAGCTGTATGAGAAGGGCATCCATGGCGAAATCACCGAGTTGGCTGCCGAGTCTCTCGCAACCCTCTTCTACCCCAACGGTTCCAGCATGACCCGCATCGCGGTCGAGCGCGACCCGGAAGGTCACATTACGGAGCTGGTTCTTCGCGACGACCGCCACGAAGAACGATGGGAACGAATGCGTCTCGACTCGCGTATTCACTCCCAGCCGGAATAAGAACGTCGGTCGCGAGCAGGGGTTGCAAAACCCCTCTCGAGCCGGCAGAAGGAGGGCACGATGTTTTGTAGCGCATGTGGTCAAGCTTTGGCGGCCGGACAGCCCGTTTGTGCCCAGTGCGGCCGCCCGGTCGCAGCACCGATTCCTCCGATCCCCAACTTCGACTTCCAGCTCCAGAACTATGCCAGCCGCATCCGTGCGCTCAGCATTGTCTGGTTCGTCTATGGCGGCCTCTCGCTGGCCTTCGGCTTCATCGGACTGACCGTTGCCGGCTCGTTCCTGCATGGCGGCTGGGGGCCCTGGGGCCATTCGTTTGGGCCCGGATGGTGGTTCGGCCCAGCCCTGATCCGATTCGGCTGGTCCATGATGGTGGTTCGCTCGGCACTCGCGGTATTCGCCGGCTGGGGCCTGATGGAACGCGCGCCGTGGGGCCGGGTGGTGGCCGTCGTCGCCTCGATCTTCTCCCTGTTTCACATCTTCCCCATTGGGCTCGCACTCGGCATCTGGACCCTCGTGACGCTGCTCGGCTATCGCAACACCACACTCTACGATCAGCTCTAGTGTGCTCTAGTGTCTCTGCTGCAGGCCGTCATCTGTCACACGGAAGCGGCCTGCCTCTGCCCTACAATTGACCCATGAGTTTTCCGCAAAATCGTATGCGCCGCCTGCGGCGCACCGAATCACTGCGCGCCCTGGTTCGCGAAACCTCGCTTGAGCCCGGCGACCTGATCTACCCCCTCTTTCTCTGCCCTGGCACAGGTGTACGCAACGCGGTGAGTTCCATGCCCGGGGTCTTCAATCTCTCCATCGATGAAGCCGTCCGCGAAGCCGAAGAGGCCGCACAGTTGGGGATCGCAGGCCTGCTGCTCTTCGGCCTGCCCGACGCCAAGGACGAGCAGGCCACCGGCGCCTGGGATGACAACGGCATCGTCCAGCAGGGACTGCGCGCCCTCAAACAATCGCAGGCCAGCAAAAAGCTCGTGCTCATCGCCGATGTCTGCCTCTGCGAGTACACCAGCCACGGCCATTGTGGCGTCGTCAAGAAAACAGGCGACGAGTTCTTCGTCGACAACGACCCATCGCTTGTACTCCTTGCGCGAACCGCAACGAGTCTGGCGCGCGCAGGCGCCGATATCGTCGCTCCCAGCGACATGATGGACGGTCGCGTGGCCGCGATCCGCGAAGACCTCGACAAGAACGGCCTCACCGAGACGCCGATTCTCAGCTACGCCTCGAAGTTCGCCTCGGCCTTCTACGGGCCCTTCCGCGAGGCCGCCGACTCCGCCCCCCAGTTCGGTGACCGCCGAAGCTACCAGATGGATGGCGCCAATCTCCGCGAAGCTCTGCGCGAGATTCAGCTCGATCTCGAAGAAGGCGCCGACATGATCCTGATGAAGCCGGCGATGCCCTACCTCGACATCGTCCTCGCTGCGCGCGAGCGTTTTGATGTCCCCATGGGGGCGTATCAGGTCTCGGGTGAATACTCCATGCTGCAAGCCGCATTCGCAAAGGGCTGGCTCGATCGCGATCGCACCATCCTCGAATCGCTGATCGGCATTCGCCGCGCCGGTGCCGACTTCATCGCCACTTACTTCGCCAAGGACGCTGCAAAGCTCCTCGCACGGTAGGGCGTATCGATCAATAAACCCTAGAGCCGCTTGCGAAGAAACTCAAACACCACGTAGCCGATCGCCGCCGAAACCAGCGCAATCCCAGAATTGGTCGCGGTAAGAATGTCCCGCAACGCGTACGCGAAAGTCTTCCCCGCTCCGTTCGCAGCCGTGAACTCCCCCATCAGTAGATTCGAATAAAAGAGGAAGATGATGAACGCGATCTCGATCACCGCTCGAAAGAGGCGGGTCAGGCGTCCTTTGTCACGGGAAGGTTGCTGCATGGATTCTCAATCGTAGCAAGAACCCACCGGCGGGCTTCCACCGTTGCCCCATCCGGCCTGCAAAGCGCGGACCGGTTGAGGCCCTTGGGTTCTATTCGTTGATGAACGCCAGCAGATCCTCGTTCACCTGGTTCTTGTGCGTCGAGCACAAACCATGCGGCGCGCCCGGATAGATCTTCAGGTTCGCACCCTTCACCAGCTTCGCCGACAGCATCGCCGAGTCACCGATCGGCACAATCTGATCGTCGTCCCCGTGAAGAATCAGCGTAGGCACATCGATCTTCCTGAGGTCGGCAGTGAAATCCGTCTCTGAGAACTGCTTGATGCAGTCGTACGCAGCCTTGAACCCCGCCGTCATGCCCTGCATCCAGAAAGAATCACGCAGCCCCTGCGACACCTTCGACCCTTCGCGATTGGCGCCATAAAACGGAATCGTCAGATCCTTGAAGAATTGCGACCGGTCGTCCAGCACATTGGCGCGGATCTCGTCGAAGACCTCGATCCCCAGCCCTCCTGGATTGGCCTCCGTCTTCAGCATCAGCGGCGGCACAGCGCCAATCAGCACTGCCTTCGCCACGCGCTTCGATCCGTGCCGGGCGATATAGCGCACAACTTCACCGCCGCCCGTCGAGTGCCCTACATGAATCGCTTTCTTCAGATTCAGCTCGTCCACAAGTTCGTCGAGATCGTCGGCATACGTGTTCATGTCGTTGCCGTCCCATGGCTGGTCCGAACGCCCGTGGCCGCGCCGATCGTGCGCAACCGTGCGAATACCGCGCGACGCAAGAAAGAGCATCTGGTCTTCCCAGGCATCGGAACTCAGAGGCCACCCGTGGCTGAAGACGATGGGCTGCCCCGTGCCCCAGTCTTTGTAGTAAATCCGCGTGCCGTCTTTGGTCTTAAACGTAGGCATAACTGCACTCCTGTCTTAATCGGTTGGGAAAGTTTCGTTCGCTGTCGATGGAAGGCGATGTGCAAACAGCGCCCCTCGTACCGGCCTTGTCGCGACTGCGAGCATATCAATTCCAGCTCAAGAAACCGTGAACGCCGGACGCGCGACGCACAAAATCCTTTGCGCCACGCCATGTCTGTGTTCTTCTAAAAGCTCCTACCTATGCTCAGGCACCTCGAACGCTACTTTGAGTTCACACATCTGGGAACCAACTGGCGCACCGAGATTCTCGCCGGCGTCACGACCTTTCTCACGATGGCCTACATCGTGCTGGTCAACCCGGCGATCCTCGCCGCCGCGGGCGTCCCTCTGCCTGCAGTCACCGCCGCCACCTGCCTCTCTGCGGCGTTCGGCTCAATTCTCATGGGCATCCTTGCGCGCTATCCCATCGCGCTCGCGCCCGGCATGGGCCTCAACGCCTACTTCACCTACACCGTCTGCCTCAAAATGCACATCCCCTGGCAGACCGCACTCGGCGCAGTGTTCATCTCCGGCGTAATCTTTCTCGCCCTCACCGGCGCGGGCATTCGCCAAATGATTCTCCGCTCCATCCCCCACGAACTCTACGCCGCCGTCGCCAGCGGCATCGGCCTGTTCATCGCCTTCATCGGCTTTCGCAACGCAGGCCTTGTCGTCAGCGATCCGGCAACCCTCGTCGGGCTGGGCAACATCCGTAACCCGACCACGGCGCTCGCGCTCTTCGGCCTGATCCTCATGGTTGCCCTCGAAATCAAGAAAATCCGTGGCTCGATTCTCGTCGGCGTGCTCGTCACCACCGGCATCGCCTGGGCCTTCGGTCTGGTGCACTGGGCGCCCGCCGCTGGAGGCATTCAAAGCCTGGCCGGCACATTTCTCAAGCTCGACATTCGTGGCGCCCTCAACAAGGGCCTCCTCGAAATCATCTTCGTCTTCTTCTTTGTCGATCTCTTCGACAACCTCGGCACACTGGTCGCCGTCACCAAGCGCGCCGGCCTCATCGCCGCCGATCACTCGATTCCACGCCTCAACCGCATCCTGCTCGCCGACGCCACCGCTACTGTCTTCGGCTCCCTGACCGGCACATCCACCGTGACCAGCTATGTCGAGTCCACAGCGGGCGTCGCAGCCGGTGGACGGTCAGGCATCACTGCCATCGTGACCGGCCTGCTCTTCCTCGCTGCCGTTGGAGCCGCACCCTTCGTCGGAGTCGTCCCATCCGCGGCAACCGCACCTGCCCTCATTCTCGTCGGGTCGCTCATGCTCGCCACCATCACCGAGATTCGCTGGCACGAACCGCTCGTCGCCGTCCCTGCATTTCTCACACTGATCCTGATCCCGCTCACCTACTCCATCGCCAACGGACTCGGCTTCGGCATCATCGCCTGGGCCATCCTCCATCTCGCCACCGGCAACTACCGCCGCCAGGACTGGCTGCTCTACATCCTCGCCGTCCTCTTCCTGCTGCGCTTCATCTATCTCGGCGCAAGCTAAAATCGGAACGGCGTAGTTTGATTCCGAGGCACGAATCATGCACTGGACGATCTTTCCGGCTTATTTCTTCGGGGGAGCTTTCCTCGCGAACGCCCTGCCCCACCTGAGTAACGGCATCTCCGGCCGCCCCTTCCAAAGCCCCTTTGCCTCGCCACCAGGACAAGGTCTGTCTTCCTCGACCGTGAACGTCGTGTGGGGATTCTTCAATCTCGTCGCGGCCTACCTGCTGATCGTGCGGGTGGGTAGCTTTGACCTGCACAATGTCGTGCATGTCGCTCTCGCCGGCGCCGGTATTCTGATCATGGCAGTCATGATGGCCCGCCACTTCGGGCAATTTCACGGAGGCCGATGAGCACACCCGCCGCCGTCTCGCGCTGGCTTTGCTGCGCGCTGATCTTGTGCACGTCTTGTCTCGGGGTGGGACCTGCCTTCGGCGTCTTCGCTGCCGACTCCTACCGCGTAGTGCACACCTACCCGCATGACCAGCAGGCTTTCACGCAGGGCCTTGTCTATCTCGACGGCCATCTCTACGAGAGCACCGGCATCGAAGGCAAATCGTCTTTGCGCGAGGAAGACCTGGAAACCGGTCGCATCCTCAAGTTCCAGGAGGTGCCCGATAAGTACTTCGCCGAAGGCCTCACCGACTGGGGCAACACGCTCATCCAGCTCACCTGGCAGTCGCACGTCGCTTTCGTCTACGATCGCGCTACGCTTCGCTATCTGCGCTCCTTCAACTACGACGGCGAAGGATGGGGCCTCACGCACGATTCAAAAAACCTGATCCTGAGCGACGGATCCAATACGCTGCGCTGTTTCGATCCAGCCACATTTCGCGAAACACGCCGCATCACCGTCATGGATCATGGCAAGCCGGTACCGCAACTCAATGAGCTTGAGTTCATCCACGGCGAAATCTACGCCAACGTCTGGCACGCGGATCGCATTGCACGAATCTCCCCTGCGACAGGTCAGGTCCTCGGCTGGATTGACTTGAGTGGCATACTCCCGTCAAGCGAACACTCAACCGCGGAAGCGGTCCTCAACGGCATTGCGTACGACGCCGCGCACGACCGCCTCTTCGTCACCGGCAAGCTCTGGCC
>Ga0181526_10000838_pt1 | contig 31150 bp, 32 predicted proteins | sample PEATcosm2014_Bin_35_FD_119750 | JGI IMG/M metagenome (GOLD analysis project Ga0181526, IMG submission 119750) | Peatland microbial communities from MTU Mesocosm Facility, Houghton, MI, USA - PEATcosm2014_Bin06_30_metaG | ecosystem: Environmental > Terrestrial > Soil > Wetlands > Peat | place...
ACACCCGCCCCGGCCTGTCCCAGTCCAGCGAGCACCTCGCGCGCCGGTCATAGTGCCGGCAGGTTGATGCCCGAGCCGCCCGAGAACGGAGTGTATGGCCCCGCCCGCAGGCACCGCACTCGCTCCACCATCGGAGAGTACCCTCGGCCGAAGGCGTCCTCGATGAGCGAGATTGGGGGTATGTAACCGAAAACGGGACGGACGTCAAGATCATGTCTCTGTTACCGTGACGATTGTCGAGGTCGTCTTGCGCGGGCCCGAGCCAGGTATTCCCGCGGACATGCCCGGTCACGGTCGGCAATTGAAGGCACTGTCACCACAATTTGAGCTCGGTAATCCCGAGCTTGACAGGCTTGGTCGAGTTAGAACAAATAACGAACATAGGGGAGGTGAGTCGCATCGTTCAGGAGAACTTTCAAATGCGGTACTGTGCGAAATGTGGTCTGACTATCGGCGTCGGCGCTTGTCTTTTTTGCCTCGGCATTGCCGAGACCTATCAATTCATTTCGCCAAGCCCATTAGCGTGCTCCTCACCACCTAGCTTTAGAGATTTCGGTCCTCCTGAAGGCTGCGATGACGAAAGTCTGCCGCACAATCGGTCAGGGTGGATTACGAGCTTCGCGGCCTCTACCGGTAGCACCGTCGCTAACACTGGCGCCATGTTTCTGAATGCGCCACTGATCGTCTCCGCCAGCGACGCTGAGGATGCTGCTGAGCCATCCGTTCTCGGGTTTCCGGTTCTGACGCCTGGGCCGAACGGCTCGCTGGTCACCGGCTTTGCACAGGCCGAAGGCGGGCGCGTGATCAATCTCACCCACCCAACAAGCGACGAACGGCGCATGTTGATCAGCCAGAGCCGCAATACATTCAGCTCAGCGCGGTAGCAACCATTAAACGGCTGCGGGCTTTTCGATCCACGGCGCCCCTCGGTAGACGACGGTGTTGGCGTAGATTAAGGGCCTCCTGGAATTACGGTGACAGCAAGCGTGGCCCGGGTGAGCGGAGCGAAATCCGGGGTATCATGCCGAAATTGTCAGATACCGACGCAATCGTATCGCAGGCTGAAGATTCCTAAGGAAGCCGAACAATGGCCTGGCTGCACCTCATTTCGTATTTTTTCGGCGGCGCCTTTCTTTGTAATGCAGTTCCCCACCTCGTCAGTGGGGTGATGGGACGCCCGTTTCAAAGCCCTTTCGCCAAGCCGCCCGGTCAAGGACTTTCGTCTTCGACCGTCAATGTGATGTGGGGCTTTTTCAATCTCGCGCTGGCTTACGGTCTGATCTGCCAGGTCGGCGACTTCAACCTGCGCTCCGTCGCCGATGCGGCAAGTCTGGGGCTGGGCTTTCTGCTGATAGGCCTCATGAGTGCGCGCCTGTTCGGCCGTTTTCACGGCGGCAACTCCCCTTAAGAAACCAACGGCGTCGAACGATGAGGAGCAGCAATCCTGGACGCATCACCGCCATGGCGTTAGACTTCGCCGGTGCGCTGGGTGCGAGATCGTCAGGAGCTAAACCATGCCGGAAAGTGCCGCCCGCCAGAAGACAATCAAAATCCCGGGGCCGGACCATCCGATCACGATCGAGCGCGATGCGAAGCGGATCGTGGTCACGGTCGCGGGACGTGTCGTCGCCGATACACGCGAAGCCTTGACGCTGCGCGAGGCGAGCTACCCGCCGGTCCGGTATATTCCGCGCAAGGACGTGGACGGAGCGCTGCTCGAGCGCACGGCGCATTCTACCTACTGCCCCTACAAGGGCGACTGCAGCTATTACAGCATCCCGCTCGGCGGCGGGCGTTCGGTGAACGCGGTGTGGAGCTATGAGGCGCCCTACGCCGCGGTCGCCGCGATCAAGGATTACGTCGCCTTCTATCCCGATCGCGTTGACGCCATCGAGGAACGGCCGGGCGGCTAGCAAGTGTAGGATGGGTGGAGCGAAGCGATACCCATCATAGGGCGGAGAGGTTGAATGATGGGTTTCGCAAGAGCTCAACCCATCCTACCGCGCTCCGCGCTATCGAATTTCCCGCGAGTCGAGCCGCCGCGCGATAAAATTCCGTAACGCCGCCGCAACCCCGCACAACAGCGCAAAGGCGAGCGCCGCGCCGACGATTTCCTCGGCGATCGCGGCAAGCGTGTGCGGCTCGCTCCACGGCGCCATGAGTTTTACGGCTGCGGCAGCGCCGCCGAGCCCGGCGCCATAGAACATGGCGCGTCCGGTGTTCCACACCGTCACGCCGGCATCGTCGTCGCTCTGTCGGCGGTAGAAACGGATCATCGCTGCTTCCTTGCGCGCGGCCGGCACGAGCGTCAGCGCCAGCCAAGTCCTGAGCGCCAACCAAGTCCTGAGCGTCAGCGCCAGCCAAGTCCCGGCGCGACATAGTTGAGGATCGCCTCGATGACATGGGCGCAGTAGTCGACCCCGAGCTGATTGGGGACGGTCAAGAGCAGCGTGTCGGCCGCGGCGACGGCTTCATCCTCGGCGAGTTGCTTGATCAGCGTGTCGGGCTCGGCCGCGTAGCTGCGGCCGAAAATGGCGCGGGTGCTGTCGCCGAGGAAGCCGATGGTGTCCTCGTTCTCGCTGTCGCGGCCGAAATAAGCGCGGTCGCGGTCGTCCACCAGCGCAAAAATGCTGCGGCTGACCGAGACCCGCGGCTCCCGCGCATGACCGGCCGCCTTCCAGGCCTCGCGGAAGATGCGGATCTGCTCGGCCTGCTGGACGTGAAACGGACGTCCGCTCTCGTCGATTTTCAGCGTCGAGCTTTGCATATTCATGCCGAGCTTGGCCGCCCATTCCGCGGTGGCATTCGTACCGGCGCCCCACCAGAGGCGCTCGCGCAGGCCCTCCGAGAATGGCTCAAGCCGGAGCATGCCGGGAGGGTTCGGAAACATCGGGCGCGGGTTCGGGCGCGCAAAACCCTCACCGCGCAGCACCTCGAGCAGGACTTCGGTGTGGCGCCGCGCCATGTCGGCATCGGTCTTGCCCTCCTCCGGGGCGTAACCGAAGTAGCGCCAGCCGTCGATGACCTGCTCGGGCGAGCCGCGGCTGATGCCGAGTTGCAGGCGGCCGCCGGCGATGATGTCGGCTGCGCCTGCATCCTCCGCCATATAGAGCGGGTTCTCGTAGCGCATGTCGATCACCGCGGTGCCGATCTCGATCCGCTTGGTCTTGGCGCCGGCGGCGGCCAAGAGTGGAAACGGCGAGCCGAGCTGGCGGGCGAAGTGATGGACCCGGAAGTAAGCGCCGTCGGCGCCGCGCTGCTCGGCCGCGACCGCCAGATCGATGGATTGCAACAGCGCATCGGACGCCGACCGCGTCTTCGACTGCGGCGACGGCGTCCAATGGCCGAATGACAGAAAGCCGATTTTCTTCATGGCTATGTTTTCGTGGATATTCTTGCGCGGGGATGCTTTCGGACACCGTTCTTCTAGCCCGAAAAATGCGAGCTCGAACAGGCCCGCTTCGCGATCGCTCAAACGCTAGGCCACTTCGGCCGTCGCGAGCCGCGCGGCGAGATGGGCGCGGGTGCGATCGATGTGGGTTCGCAAGTCGAAAAACAGATCGGAGTTGCGCATCGGCACGATGCCCGCCGCCCGGTCGATGCTGTCGAGATCGGATTGCAGGGTGCGGACGCCGGCTGTGGTCAGCTCGGTGAGCAGCGCCTGATCGACGATCCGCTGCCGCCGGTATAATTTGTTCATGCGGTCGCGCACGAACCACAGATAGAGTTTCGGCGCATAGCTGAACACCGGCAGCACGATCGCCACTACCGTTACCAGCACGGCGATAATTCGCTTCGCGTAGCTCGTCATCCAGAACGGCAAATAGCGGTTCAGGAGCGAGGGACCGTTTTTGTAGTAACGCGAACGACGCGCCGGAGCCGTCCGCCCTGAACTGCCGCGATGGCAGATTGCGCCTTAGGCGGCCGACGAAGAAATCGATTCCGCGGAGGATTTCTCCAGCACCGAGAAACCGAGCTCCTTCAACCGATTATTGGTGTGCTGGCCGCCGCTGAAGACTGGGTAGCGCCGATCTTCGCTCGCCATCTGCGCGGCCGTGGTCAAGACGAGCTTCGGCGGCAGTAAAGCGCCGTTTCGCGGATCGATCACCACATAGACGGTCGGCCGCGAACGGACCGGCCACTGCGCCGGATCCGGCCCCACATAGGTCATCGCGTCGAGAACATGGTCTCTTGTTATCGGACTTGCTTTCGGCATCGGCTTCCACCTCGAACTTGCTTCCACCTCGAAATCTTCGACACCATCCAAAGAGAGTCTTTCACCGCTCCGACGACGCCGGCCGGCTTGCCGTGCAGGCCTGGAAGAATCCGGTCGTGGCGTCGAAACTGGTGATCCGCATGATCAGGTCATCGTCCGGATAACAGGACCGAATGACCCTGGGATTGGCCTCGGCATCTTCGGGCGTCAGGACGACGATGCGGACGCAAGCGCCGCAGCGCGCGATCGCCCATTTCAGGTTGGTGATCCATTGCTGGCTGACACCTCGCGACTTTCCTCGCAGCGCCGGTCCGAAGCGGGATCGATAGGTCGCTTGGCTGCCCTGGCGAACGATCTCGTCCTCCCACATCGCAACGACGACAGTTGCTCCGTCACGGCTGATCGCCGATCCGCTGAAGTGCCGACGGGACCGGGCGGCGCCGAAATATTCAAAGCACGTCGAAAGGGTCCAACTTGGCTTCATATCGCTGCTGCGAGATCGACGCTTCAGCGCTGGGGCACCACGGCTACAGGCCAACGGCACGCGGCCGAGTACCTGCCAACGCTGGCTATTGTGCATACAATATAGGATATATGCATGCACATAATCCAGAATTGCATGCATAAAATCTGTGCAGAGCGGGCGCCGCCCATGCTATCGGTTCATCATGAAAACGGATGAGGTTGAGGGGACGACCCGCGCTGAGCGTCTCGCCGATGCGATCGCGGCTTCAGTCTTGTCCGGCGAGTTCCGACCGGGGCTCCGGCTCGACGAAAAGATGCTGGCGAAACGCTACGCGGTATCGCGAACTCCGGTTCGCGAAGCGCTGCGCCAGCTTGCTTCCACCGGATTGATCGACATCAAGCCGCGACGGGGCGCGACCGTGGTGCGGGCCACCTCGGCTCAGCTCGAGACGATGTTTGGCGCCATGGCGGAGATCGAGGCGACCTGCGCGCGGCTCTCGGCCATCAGCATGACGCCGCTGGAACGGCGCCGGCTGGCGAGCTTTCACGAATCCATGATCGAATTCGTCCGGCGCAATGACGGGGACGGCTTCGCCGCCGCCAACCTGACGCTGCATACACAGATTTATCTGGGCGCTCACAACGCCATCGTCGCCGACTTCGCAACCGGCTTGCGCCGCCGGCTTGCCCCCTTTCGCCGCGCCCAATTTCAAACCCAAGGCCGGCTTCCGCGATCGCATGACGAGCACAAGAAGGTCGTCAACGCGATTCTGAAGGGCGACGCCGCGGCCGCTCACACCGCGATGTTCCATCATATGAGTCTGGTGGAGGAATCGTTCGAGCGCTTGGCGGAAACGATCTGATCGGGTCGCGGTGCGGCGTTGGCCGGCCGCTGTCACGCCGACCGTGTACTTTCCCTGTCGCGCGCGGCTCACCGCATTCGCGACGTCAACGTGATCGTCCTACCGTCGACGGCGAACCTGCCATAACCGCGGTGGTGGATGGTCTTCGGATTGGTCTGCGCCGGATCGATCCAGGCTTTGAGCACTTCGAGGATGAAAAGATTGTATTTATTGACAAGACGCGTATCGGTCACCTTGCATTCGAGATTGGCAAAGCAATCGGCGATGAGCGGCGGCGCGACACGCCGGGCCGGCTCCTTGTGCAGACCGAAGGCCGCGAATTTGTCGATGTCGCGGCCCGACGAATTCCCGACCTTCACCAGTTTGGCCGCCAGCTTCCGCGCCGGGATCGCGATCACGCCTTCACCCGTGGCGCGGAGGGCGGCGAAGCTGTAATTGGCGTTGCTGACGACGCAGCCGACCAGGGGCGGCTCGAATTCGACCATCATGTGCCAGGACATGGTCATGACATTGGCGCGCCCTTTGCGCGCGGTGGTCAGCAACACCACCGGACCCGGCTCCAGCAACTGGTAGACTTTGGATAACGACAGTTCTTTCATGGTGATCGGCGTCCATGTCTCGCCTGCAAATCGGCAACGATCGCGCGCCCGACCTGCGCCGGCGCAAACGCCAACGTGATTGACCGCGTGGTTATGATGCGAGAATTCGCGGACGCTTCCGTTGATCTGCGTCAAGCACTGAAATGACCGGCACCGGCCCCTGCCCGCCGGTTATCTTGTCGGCGAAGCAGGCGAAATCTCAATGCCCGGCGCCGGCGCCTGCCGCCGGCTGCGGCCGCTTCATCAACATGCCGAAGCCCGCCAGCACGAGGAACAGCACCGTGAGCATCAAGAACACGTCGGCGTAACTCATGACCTCGGCCTGCAGCCGCACGATCTTCATCATTTCGGCGAGCGCTTGCGCCTGTGCGTCAGTGCCCGGGAAGCGCGTCGCAAGCTTCGCCAGCGTTTCCGCCGCCGGAATGCTCGACGCATTCACCGCCTCGTGCAAGCGCTGCAAATGCAGGTCCAGCCGGTCGTTGAACCAGGTATTGATCGCGGCGAGGCCAATCGCGCCTCCAAGGTTGCGCATTAAATTGAACAAGCCGGAGGCGTTCTTCACGCGCTCCATCGGCAGCGTGCCCAGCGCGGTATTGGTCACCGGAATGATCGCGAACATCAAGCCGACGCCGCGGAAGATCTGCGGCCACAATAATTCCCAGAAATCCCAGTCCGAGGTGAGGTAGCTCATCTGCCAGGTGCCGATGGCGAAGAACACGAAGCCCGAGGCGAGGATCAGGCGCGGGTCGAGCCGCTCGTTGAGCTGGCCGGCGATCGGCGCGGTCACGAACATCACGAGGCCGGAGACGAACATGGTCTCGCCGATCATCAGCGCGTCGTAGCCGCGCACCTGCGCCAGATAGACCGGATAAAGATAAGTCAGCCCGTAAAGTCCGATGCCGAGCACGAAGGAGAACAGGCTGCCGACGGCGAAATTGCGATTGGCAAAGGCGCGCAGGTCGACGATCGGCGCACGCGCGGTCAGCACGCGGGCAAAGAACACGACGGCGGAGACGGCGGAAACGATGGCGACGGCAAAGATCGTGTCGTCGTCGAACCACTCGTAGCGCGGCCCCTCCTCCAGCACATATTCGAGCGCGCCGAGAAAGCCCGCCATGCTCAACAGCCCGGTCCAGTCGAAATTCTTCAACAGCGCGAAATCGGGCTTGTCGAAATCGACCAGCAGCACGGTCGCGATTGTCACCACGATGCCGGGCACGACATTGATGAAGAACAGCCAGTGCCAGGAGAACGCATCGGTGAGATAGCCGCCGACGGTCGGCCCGATGGTCGGCGCCAGTGTCGCGATCAGGCCGACGACGGGTGCGATCAGCTTTTGCCGCGGACCCTGGAAGATCAGATAGGCCGAAGCGAACACCGTCGGCACCATGCCGCCGCCGATGAAGCCCTGGATCGCGCGCCAGACGATGATGCTGTCGATCGAGGTACTGGTACCGCACAGGATGCTCGCCAGCGTGAAGCCGGCGGCGGACGTGGCGAACAGAATGCGGGTGCCGAGCGCGCGGGACAGGAATCCCGACAGCGGGATCGCCACCACTTCGGCAATCAAATAGGCGGTCTGCACCCACGGGATTTCGTCCGCCGACGCCGACAGGCCGGCCTGGATGTCGTTCAGCGACGACGACACGATCTGGATGTCGAGGAACGCCATGAACATGCCGAAACACATGGCGAGGAAGGCTATCAGCCGGCGCAGCGGGATCGGCGCGCCGACGCTTGCGGCGGCAGCCGGCGGCGCGGGGACCCGAGCGACCGGTGAGGCTGTGATGGCGGTCGCGGCCATGACTCCCCTCCCCCACTCAGCGCGTGGCGGGCGCGGCTTCGGCCGCCTCGGCGGCGGAGGTCAGTCCCGCCGCGGCGAGGCGCGATGACTTGGTATCGACGCTGACGACGACCGACATGCCGGGCCGCAGCAGCCGTTGCGCGGTGACGCTTGCGGGCACATCGATGCGGACCGGCAGCCGCTGCACGATCTTGGTGAAATTGCCGGTGGCGTTATCGGGCGGCAGCAGCGAGAACACCGCACCCGAGGCCGGCGCGAGGCTTGCCACCGTGCCCTTGATCGCATGTTCGGGGAGCGCATCGATGCTGATCGAGACCGGCTGGCCGGGCAGGAGGCGCTCGAGTTGCGTCTCCTTGAAATTGGCCTCGATATAGACGTCCCGCAGCGGCACGAGGCTCGCGACGCGCTGCCCGGTCTGCACATAATCGCCGGTCTGCACCGCGCGATTGCTGAACACGCCGTCGACCGGCGCGCGGATCACCGCGAAGGACAGGTCGCGCTCGGCCTTGGCCAGCGCGGTTTGCAATTCGTCGAGCGTGCGCGCCGCCTCCTTTTGCTGTGCTTTGAGCACGTCGAGATTAGCCGCGGCGGCGGCGATCACAGCTTGGGCGCTGGAAACCGAAGCCGCCGCCTGATCGCGATTGGCCTCGGCCTGCTCCAATTGCTGCTGGCTCGCGAATTTCTGCGCGGCAAGCGTCTGCTGCCGCTCGAATTCCAGCTGGGTTTTCTTGGCGTCCGCCTGCGCCGAGAGAAGTTGCGCCTTGGCCTGGTCGATATTGGCGGCCTGGGCGATGACCTGGCGGCCGATACGGTCGACGGTTGCCTCTTGGGTCGCGACCTTGTCGCGCGCGGCGTCGACCGCGAGCCGGTAATCGCCGTCATCGATGGTCGCGATCACGTCGCCGGCATGGACCGGCGTATTGTCTTCAATCGGGATGCTGGCGACGTAACCGGAAATCTTTGAAGCGAGCGTCGTGTTGTGGGCACGCACATAGGCATCGTCGGTCGAGACGATGTAACGGCCGCTGACCCACCAGTGCAGACCGGCAGCGGCGCCTGCGGCGAGCGCCAACACAACGGCCGATGCGATCAAGGCGCGGCGGCCGAACCTCGGCCGGAACGCCAGGCGTTGTCGCGTGGGTCTGGTGGCGGCGCTCGCACCCGCATTGGTCATGGGGCTCGCTGCGCCTGGGCCGTATTCGGGGACGGCCGGCGCGCGCCCGTTGGCTTCGCCGTATGAGCTGTTTTGGTTCGTTTCGCGATAAGGCTTCTCTTCGTTCGCTTCGCGATAAGGCTTCTCTTCGTTCGCTTCGCGATACATGGCTCGCTCCACTTGGCTCGCTCCGCCTGTCAAACTGACCGATCCGAGCATTGACCGAACGGTTCGGTCGTTTTATATAAGTAGCGTAGAAATCTGTCAATATGACCGAACCGTTCGGTCAATAAAATGTGTAGGGAAGTTCTAAGGCTCTGTGGGGACTATACAATCAGTCCTTCAGGTCAGGAGATCGCACCATGAGCGCCCAGGCTCTGCTGAAACCGGCCCCGCAAAACACTGACGATAACGCCAAGCGGCGCCAGATCGTCCAGGGCGCGCGCACCATGTTCCTGGAGCGGGGTTTTGATGCGGCCAGCATGAGCGATATTGCCCGCGCGGCTGGCGTGTCCAAGGGCACGCTCTACGTCTATTTCACGAATAAAGAGCAGTTGTTCGAGGCCATCGTCCACGAGGAATGCCTGGTTCACGCCGAGGGTGTGTTCGACCTCGATCCTAATGACCATGACGTCGGCGGCACCCTCACCCGTCTCGGCACCGCCTATCTCGAATTTTTGTGCCACACCGATAAGGCCTCGGCGCTGCGCACCGTGGTCGCCATCGCCGACCGCATGCCCGAGATCGGCAAGATCTTCTACGAGACCGGGCCCGCCGTCGGCATCGCCAAGCTCGCGAGCTATTTGCGCGCCCAGACCGACGCCGGCGTGCTCGCGGTCGACGATTGCGAGGTCGCAGCGTCGCAATTCATGGATTCCTGCAAATCGACGCTGTTCATGCCGGTGCTATTCAATTTTCGTAAGTCGCCGGAAGCGGACGCGATCAAACACGTGGTCGGCATCGCCGTGCGCACCTTCCTGCGCGCCTATAGTACGAAGGCCCGGGATTAGGTACCCTCGCGGCGCGAGTTTGCCACGCCGCATCGCGGGAACGTCCTGAGGCTTTAACCGTTTGCGCTATAGGGGAACCGGAATGTTGCGGAATCTCCGCTTCGTTCTCCATAATCTATTGTCGGCCACGGGAATCGCATTGCAAGCTACGACATCGCAAAAATCGCTAAGAGATTGGGGAAGCCGGCAATGAATCCTCTGCAGTCGTTGCACGAACATGGCCAAGCGGCGTGGCTCGATTTTCTCTCGCGCGGCTTTGTCGCCAAAGGCGGGTTGAAAAAGCTTGTCGATCAAGACGATCTACGCGGAGTGACATCGAACCCGTCGATATTCGAGCACGCTATCGCGCATAGCGACGAATATGACAGCGCGATTGCCCGGCTTCTGCAAGCCCGCGACCGATCGGCCGGCGATATCTTTGAAGAGCTCGCGGTCGAGGATATCCAACACGCGGCCGATGGGCTCTCCGCCGTATTCGATGCGGCGCGCGGCGCTGACGGCTTCGTCAGCATCGAGGTTTCGCCCTATCTCGCCGCTGCCACGCAAGCGACGGTCGCCGAGGCCAAGCGGCTATGGCAGGCCGTCGATCGGAAAAACCTGATGATCAAAGTGCCGGCGACGCCCGAGGGCTTGCCGGCCATCCGCGAACTGATCGCGGGCGGCATCAATGTGAACATCACGCTATTGTTCGCGCAAGCCGTCTACGAAGCGGTCGCCGAGGCTTACATTTCGGGGCTTGAAACGCTTGCGGCAAACGGCGGCGACGTTTCGCGGGTCGCGAGCGTTGCAAGCTTTTTTGTCAGCCGCATCGACACCGCGGTCGACAATCTGCTCGACGACAAGATTGCCCGCGCCAACGACCCCGATGAAAAGGCCCGGCTGCGCGCGCTACAGGGCAAGATCGCCATCGCCAATGCCAAGCTCGCCTATCAGCGTTATCTGCGGCTGTTTTCGGGTGCGCGCTGGCAGACGCTCGCGGCCAAAGGCGCGAAACCGCAGCGGCTGCTGTGGGCATCGACCGGGACCAAGAACAAAGCCTATAGCGACGTGCGCTATGTCGAAGAACTGATCGGACCCGACACCGTCAACACCATGCCGATCGCGACGCTCGACGCCTTCCGCGATCACGGCAAATTGCGCAATAGCCTCGAAGAAGATGGCCCCGGCGCGCAACGCGTGCTGGACGACCTCGCCCGCAGCGGAATAGCGCTCGACCACGTCACCGATAGACTCGTCGCCGATGGGGTGCGGCTGTTCGCCGAAGCGGCCGACAAGCTTTTGGCCTCGGTCGCCAAGAAGCGAGGCGAAATTCTGGCGCGGAAAATCGACCGGCAGACGCTGTCGCTCGGCAACGGTCTGGCCAAGACCGCCGATGAGATCGCCGAGGACTGGCGGGCGCACGGCAATATCCGCAGACTGTGGCAGCGCGACAAATCACTCTGGACCGGCGCCGACGAAGATCGTTGGCTCGGCTGGCTCGACCTGCCTGGCGACGACGAGATTGCCGACTACGCGGCGTTTGCGGAGGAGATCAAACGTAACGGATTTACCGACGCCGTTCTCCTCGGCATGGGCGGCTCCAGTCTCGGCCCGGAAGTTTTGGCGGCGGTCCTCGGGCGCAACAACGGCTGGCCGCGGCTGCACATTCTCGACTCCACCGTCCCGGCGCAGATCCGCGCGATCGAACAGCAACTCGATCTCGCCAAGACCTTGTTTGTCGTATCGAGCAAATCCGGCAGCACCACCGAGCCCAATGTGTTGAAGGATTATTTCCTCAAACGGGTCGCCGACGAAACCGGCAAAGCCGGACCGCGCTTCATCGCCATCACCGATCCCGGCTCGTCGCTCGAAAAGCATGCCAAGGAACAAGGCTTCCGGCGCATTTTTCATGGCGTGCCGAGCATCGGCGGCCGTTACTCGGTGCTCTCGCCGTTCGGTCTAGTGCCCGCCGCCATTGCGGGGATCGACGGAGGCGAACTCCTTCGCGCGACCCGCATGATGATGCGCTCATGCGGACCCGATGTGCCGCCGGCCGAAAATCCCGGCGTGGCGCTTGGCATTGCGCTCGGCGCCGCGGCGCTGCGCGGCCGCGACAAAGTGACGATCTTCGCCGCGCCGGCGCTTAAGAGTTTTGGCGGCTGGGCCGAGCAACTTTTGGCGGAATCGACCGGCAAGAACGGCAAGGGCCTGATCCCGATCGACGGCGAGCCCATCGGCCGGCCCGAGCTTTACGGCGACGATCGTCTGTTCATCGATCTGGCGCTCAAAGGTGAAACCGACGCCGAGCACGAGAGCAAACTCGCCAAGCTGGAAAAAGCCGGACACCCGGTGATTCGCATCGTGCAGAACGCGAAATCCGATATCGGCCAAGAGTTCTTTCGCTTCGAGATCGCCACCGCCATCGCCGGCGCGGTGCTCGGCATCAATCCGTTCGATCAGCCCGACGTCGAGGCCAGCAAGATCAAGACCCGCGAACTGACGGCGGCGTTCGAAGAGACCGGCGCGCTGCCGCGGGAGATCCCGGTCTGTTCCGAAGAATCGATTGCGGTTTACACCGACGTGGCAAATGCCGAGGCATTGCGCAAAACAGGCGCCGACGGCACCGTCGAAAGCTGGCTCAAGGCGCATTTCGCGCGCATCGGCTCCGGCGACTATGTGGCGCTGTTGGCCTATCTCGCCTATGGCGGCGACGACTCCGCCTGCTTGCAGGACATGCGGCTCGGCATCCGCGATCGGCGTCGCGTCGCCACCTGCCTCGAATTCGGGCCGCGCTTTCTGCATTCGACCGGCCAAGCCTATAAGGGTGGCCCCGACAGCGGCGTTTTCCTCCAGATCACCTCCCAGGATGCCGCCGATCTTGCGATTCCGGGACACCGCGCGAGCTTCGGCGTGATCAAAGCGGCACAGGCCCGTGGCGACTTCGATGTTTTGGCCGAGCGTGGCCGCCGTGCGCTCCGCGTTCATCTCGGCGGCGACCTCGCCTCAGGTCTTGGCACGCTGAAGGCCGCGGTCGAACGCGCCCTATCATGACGCATTGAGAAAAACGGAGCGGCGCATATGCAGATCGGCATCATCGGTCTCGGGCGTATGGGCGGCAATATCACCCGTCGTCTGATGCAGCACGGCCACGAGCCGGTCGTCTACGATCATGACGCGAAGGCTGTCGACGCGCTGCGGAGCGAAGGCGCCACCGGCACTGCGGGACTGGAGAAGCTTGTCGGCGCGTTGCGCGCGCCGCGCGCGGTCTGGGTCATGCTGCCGGCGGGCAAAATCACCGAGGACACGATCGGACAACTCGGCGGCTTGCTGCAGGCAGGCGACGTCGTGCTCGACGGCGGCAATACATTCTGGAAGGACGATATCCGTCGCGCCGCGATGCTGAAGGAACGCGGCATCCATCATGTCGACGTCGGCACGAGCGGCGGCGTCTGGGGGCTCGAGCGGGGCTATTGCATGATGATCGGCGGCGCGAAAGAAATCGTCGAGCGGCTCGATCCGATTTTCTGTGCGCTGGCGCCGGGTCCGGGCGACATAACGCGCACGCCCGGGCGCGCCGGCCGCGATCCACGCGCCGAACACGGTTATATCCACGCCGGCCCAAACGGCGCCGGCCATTTCGTTAAGATGATTCATAACGGCATCGAATACGGGCTGATGCAGGCCTATGCCGAGGGCTTTGATATTTTGCGTAACGCCAATAGCGATGCGCTGCCGGCGGACGCGCGCTTCGATCTCGACCTCACCGACATCGCCGAGGTGTGGCGCCGCGGCAGCGTCATCAGTTCCTGGCTGCTCGATTTGACGGCGAGCGCGCTCGCGAAAGATCCGAAGCTCGCGGGCTTCGAAGGCGTGGTCGAGGATTCCGGCGAAGGCCGCTGGACCGTCATGGCGGCGATCGACGAAGCGGTGCCGGCGGACGTGCTTTCGGCCGCCCTTTACACCCGATTCCGCTCGCGGCGCGACCATACCTTCGCGGAAAAAATCCTGTCGGCGATGCGCCATGGCTTTGGCGCTCATGTCGAGCCGAAAGCCGCGCCAAAGTCTGGGCCGAAACCGGATGCGAAGGCCAAGGCGTCATGACGGCAGACAAGACCGCCAAGGCTGCCACAAAGACTGCCGCCAACGGTTCCGCCAAAACTGCACCGACCCGCGCCCGGGTCGCCGATCCATGCACGCTGGTGATTTTCGGAGCGTCCGGCGATCTCACCCACAGACTCCTCCTCCCCGCCCTCTATAATCTCGGCGTCTCGGGTCTCCTGCCTGAGGCCTTCGCTTTGATCGGCGTCGGGCGCAGCGAGCAGACAAGCGCGGCGTTCCGCGACGATCTGGCGAAGAGCCTGCCTAAATTCGCCACGCGGCAGGTCGACGAGCGTGTGGTGAAGCGGCTTCTCGGCTGCGTCGCCTATGTGCAAGGCGATCCCGAGGACGAGGCGACCTATCGGAAACTCGAAGAGGAGCTTTCCCGCATCGAGCGGGAGCGCGGCACCATGGGCAACCGGCTGTTTTATCTCGCCACACCGCCGAGCGCTTTTGCACCGATTGGAACCCATCTCGGACAATCCGGTCTGGCGCGCGAGGAAAACGGCGCCTGGCGGCGCGTCGTCATCGAAAAACCATTCGGTACCGACCTCGCCTCGGCGCGCGCACTCAATGAAAAACTTCTCGGCATCCTCGACGAAGATCAGATTTTCCGCATCGATCACTACCTTGGCAAAGAGACGGTGCAGAACATCCTTGTGCTGCGCTTCGCCAATGGGTTGTTCGAGCCGATCTGGAACCGGCATCACATCGAGCACGTGCAGATTACGGTCGCCGAATCGCTGACCGTCGGCCGCCGCGGCAATTATTACGACGCCACCGGCGCGCTGCGCGACATGGTCCCGAACCACCTGTTGCAGCTATTGTCGCTGATCGCCATGGAGCCGCCGTCGCGCTTTGCCGCGGATTCGGTGCGGGCCGAGAAGGCGCAACTCCTCGACGCCGTACAATTGCAGAACCGCGACGAAGCGCTGCGCAATGCGGTGCGCGCGCAATACCAGGACGGCTTCATCGACAACCGGGCCGCCGAATCCTATCGCGCCACCAAAGACGTCAATCCGAACAGCACGACGGAAACCTATGTCGCGCTCAAACTGATGATCGACAATTGGCGCTGGGCCGGCGTGCCGTTTTATCTGCGCACCGGCAAGGCGCTGCGCGCCAAGCAGACCGAAGTGGCGATCAAATTCAAGCAGGCGCCGGTCGCGATGTTTCGCGATACGCCGGTCGAAAACCTCGCCGATAATTTTCTGGTGATCGGCATTCAACCGAAGGAATTCATCGGTCTTGAATTCAACGCCAAGATCCCGGGGCCCGCGATTTCGATCGGCGGCGTCGGCATGACCTTCAAATACGAGGACTATTTCGAGAGCGCGCCGTCGACCGGTTACGAAACGCTGATCTACGACTGCATGATCGGCGACGCTATCCTCTACCCCCGCGCCGACGGTATCGAGGCCGGGTGGCGCGTCGTCGAGCCGTTCCTCGAGGCTTGGCACGACGCGCCGACCCGCGGGCTCGCGCTCTATCGGGCCGGCAGCGAAGGTCCGGCGGAGGCCGATGCGCTGTTGCAGCGCGACGGACGCCGCTGGCGGACCATTGCGTGAGTTCGGCGATGACTTCGCGACCGCAGCCCAAGATCGTGATTGCCGAAGATTCCGCAGCGCTGGCGCGGGCGGCAGCACAACGGCTGATCGATCGCGTCGGCGGCAAAGAACGCGCTGCCGTGTGTCTGACCGGAGGATCGAGTCCGGAAGGACTTTACCGCCTTCTCGCCGAAGCGCCGTGGCGAGGTGAACTGCCTTGGCAGCGCATCCATTGGTTCATCGGCGACGACCGCTTCGTGCCGGAGAGCGATCCGCTGAGCAATATGGGGGCGGCGCGGCGGCTCTTCCTCGATCGCGCCGGTGCGCCGGCCGCCAATATTCATCAGATGCCGACACAAGCGCAGAACCCGGATGACGCGGCGCGCCGCTATGAATCCGAGCTGAAGGTCTTTTATGGCGCGGAGCGTCTCGACCCGACGCGGCCACTGTTCGATCTTGTGTTGATGGGGCTCGGCGGCGACGGCCATACCGCGTCGCTGTTCCCGCAATCGCCGGCGCTTGCGGAACGACAGCGCTGGGTTCTAGGCATCGCCGAAGCCGGCATGGCGCCCTTTGTGCCGCGCGTGACGCTGACTTTTCCGGCGCTCGCGTCGACGCGCGAAATGCTGATCCTGGTCGACAGCGCCGACAAAGCACCGATCTTGCGCCGCGTACTGGCCGGAGAGGATTTGCCGGCGCATCGCGCCTACGCCGAGGGCGATCTCGTCTGGCTCATCGTGCGCGCTGCCGCCGCGGAGCACGCAGCATGAGCGCCAAGCCCGCCGACAACGTCGCCGTTCTGGTGGTCATGGGCGTATCGGGCTCCGGCAAGAGCACCATTGCGTCGATGCTCGCCCATCGTCTGCGCTGGATCTATGAGGACGGCGATTGGCTGCATCCGAAATCGAATATCGAGAAGATGCATCACGGCGAGCCGCTCGATGACTCCGATCGCTGGCCGTGGCTACACGCCATCGCCGACTGGATCGACGCGACGCGAAAGGCCGGCGAGCACGGCGTCGTCGCCTGCTCGGCGCTCAAGCGCGCCTACCGCGACATCCTGGTCGGCGATCGGAGCGACGTGCGGATCGAGTTTCTCAAGGGCGACCGCGATCTGATCGCCGGGCGGGTCGCGGCCCGATCCGATCATTTCATGCCGCCGGAACTGCTCGACAGCCAGTTCAAAGCCCTCGAAGAACCGCGGGCGGACGAACGTCCGATCGTGGTTTCGATCGCACCGCATCCCCGCGACATCGTCGAGGCCATTGTCCGCAAGCTCGGTATTGATCAAGCCGCAGCGGCCGGCGATCGGACGCCCGATTGACAAGACGCCGAAAAAGCCGGCAGGCCTTGACCCGATGGACGAGACGCCGCCTGCCCTGCCAATCGCCGCCGATCCCGAGCAAAGCGCGACGACCAAGCATCTCCTGCTTTTTTTCGCGCTCGTCTATGTCGTCGAAGGCGTCGGCCAGATCGGCGGCTTGATCGCCCAGCCGCTCAATTATTATCTCAAAGAAGTCCATGGCTGGACGCCGTTTCAAATCACCGCCTATCTGACGCTGTTCAATCTGCCCTGGATCATCAAGCCGGTTTACGGATTGATTTCCGATTTCGTCCCGCTGTTCGGCTATCGGCGCAAAAGCTATCTGATCATCGCCAATGTGGCGGCGACCGCCGGCTATTTGGGGACCGCGATCCTCGACCAGCCGAGTACCTTGTTGTTCGCGCTGATGACCACAGCCTACGCCATGGCGATTTCAAGCACGCTGTGCGGCGCCGTGCTGGTCGAGAACGGCCAGCGGCTCCACGAAAGCGGCACCTTCGTCAATCAGCAATGGCTGTGGTTCAACATTGCCGCCATGGCGGCGGCCGTCCTTGGCGGGCAATTGGTGCAGCACCTTTCGCCCGGCTCGGCGCTCCATATCGGCGCGCTGATCGTCGCCGCAGCCCCCTTTGCGGTCATCTTCGGCAGCGTGCTGCTGATCCCCGAGAAGAAAACCGCGATCAATGTGCAGGGCATGAAGGCGACGCTGCGCGGCCTTAAGGCGTCATTCGAACGTCGCGAGCTCTGGCTCATCGCCTTTTTCATTTTTCTTTATTACTTCAGTCCCGGATTGAGCACGCCGCTTTACTTCCAGATGACCGACAAGCTGAAATTCTCGCAAGCCTATATCGGCATCCTGGGCTCGATCTCGTCGGCTGGCTGGGTCGCGGGGGCGCTACTCTATCGGCGGTTTTTCGGCGAGTTGACGCTGCGCAACCTATTGAATCTCAGCATCGCGCTCGGCACCGTGACGACGGCCGCGTTTCTGTTGCTGACCGGCGAGATCGCAGCCGCGATCATCTATTTCTGCGCCGGCTTCTCGGCAATGCTCGCTACCGTGGCGACACTCACGCTCGCGGCGGATTATTGCCCGCCGCGCGCGGAGGGCTTTGCCTTTGCGGTCCTGATGTCGATCATCAATCTCGCAAGCTCGCTCGCCGACAATGTCGGCTCGTTTCTCTATACTCATGCGTTCAACAATAAATTGGGGCCGCTCGTCGTCCTCTCCGCCGCCTTCACCGCCTTTGCCTTCGTGCTGGTGCCGCTGCTTCGCCTCGGTGACAAGCGGCAGGGCGATCCGGTGACGCCGAAAGCGGGGTTGGAACCGGCCGGCCCTCCCGTGCGTTGAGTTCCACACGAAGCATGAGGATGCCCGATCATGCGAAAGCTCGGCGCTGGCGTGGTGTTCGGCATTTTGGCCGCTGCGCTTTGTTCTGCGCCGCCGGCCGCGGCGTTCGGCCTGCGCATCGGGCCCTTCCATATCGGTCTGCCCTATATCGGCTGGCGCTTCCGCCATCATCCGCTCTACATGCGGGCCAACCCGAATGAGGCCACCGGCCGGGAAACGGTGCCGCGAGACGAGGCGGCGGCGCTGCTCTATCCCAACCTCGCGCTGGCCGCGATCTTCCAAAACATATTCTGGCCGACTTATGCGTCGCCATGGCCGTTCGGCTACCAAGCGATCTTTGCGACCGCATTTGCCAAACGGCTGCCGGACCAGTCGCCTCAGCTCTGTCAGCCTGCCGATGACGCCACGGCCACGATCGACCGCCTGCGCCAGGAGATTACACCGACGCCGGATCAGGAGCCTTTGTTGCAAAAGCTCGGTGGCGCGATCAACGCGGCATCCGGCTATCTGGCGAAATCCTGCCCAACAGCCATCCCCGCGCAGCCCGTGGCGCGCATGCAGCTCATGGAATCGCAGCTCGAAGAGCTGGCGATGGCGGTCGACATGATCCGCCAGCCGCTGCAGGATTTTGCCCAATCGCTGAACGATGAGCAGAAGGCAAGATTTGCCGCGGTCCCCGAAGCGGCAGCGGATCGCGCGCATTCGGCCGACGCGGCTTCGAACTGCGCCGGCGCGCAGGCGGCGCTCGACGGCTCCGCCGATCGGATCGACCGCTCGGTGCAGCCGACCGACGCGCAACGCACCGCTTTCGACGACATGAAGCAGGCCTTCAGCCAAGCCGCGACCGACCTTGAGGCGCATTGCCCAACCGCCGTGCCGCTGACTCCGTTCGGACGATTGGAAGCCATCGGCGCAAGGCTCGATGCGAGCTGGCGCGCGGTACTGTCGATCCAGGTGGCGCTGGCGAATTTTGAGACCAAGCTCAGCGACGAGCAAAGAAGCCGCTTCGACACCATGGATTTCGCCGCGCGCTAATACCGCCAGTCGACGGTTACGGCGCGCGGTTCTGCGCGTTCCAATGCCGCTCCAGATTGGCAATCAGCGCCGGGCTGAAGTGGCAATAGGCCTGCTCGCGCGCATAGACCGCCATATAGCGGCGGAACATGTCGAGCGGCTCCTGACCGACCCGAATGGCGCGGCGATTGCCGGCGGCGCTGACGACGCCGGAACTCGTGAAGCCGTCGATGACGGTCTCAAGCGCGGCGTCGATCGACGCCGGCGGCGCGATCTCGTCGCAGATCAAACGGCCCTCCGGCGTATCGCAATCGAGCCTCCGTCCGTAGAGGATCGCCTGCCGGGCGATGCGGTCGCCGGTAAAACGCCACAGCCGCAAATTGGCGGCGCCGGGGATGATGCCTTCCTTGCGCGCCGGCAAGGTCATATAGGCGTCGCTCGCCGCCAGCACGTAATCGAGCGTCAGGAGAAGCTGACAGCCGCCGCCGATGGCAAAACCGTCGACCACGCCGATCCACGGCTTCTCGACGGTGCCGCCCGTCACTTCGTCGGGGCTGAGGTCCGGCCGCGCCACGCCGCGGAACAGTTTGTTGACGAGCCCCATGTCGCGTTTGATGTACCAAACATAGGAAATCTTGCCGTGATAGAGGTGGGTCAGATTGATTCCGGCGGAGAACAGGCGGCGGCCGCGGTATTTTGAGTGTTCGACGGTGTCGCCGCGCAGCACCGCGATATCGGTGCCGGCATCCTGAATGGCGATGTCGATTGCGATTTCAAGACCGTCGAGCGTGGCCTCGTCCTCAGCATTGAGAAAGCGCGGATTGCGCATGGTGACGATCGCCGCTTTGCCGCGGCGTTCGAGCATTGCGCCGTCGAATGCGAGCTTGCCGCTCTGCGTGAAGCGGCGGCCCAACTCTTGCGCCTCCGGCCGCGGCAACAGCATGGCGTGGCACAGATGCGTGCCGCAGGCGCCTTGCGCCAGCACATGCGACAACAGCAGGCCCTGATCGATCTCGGCGCCGTCCTTGTCGCGTTGCGGCAGGCTGTTCTCGCGGCGGATCTGCGCCGCATCGGGCACGAGACCGGGCAAGACGGCGGCGGCATCTTGGACCAGCTGCTCGACGCGCTTGAATTTCGCAAAACTGTCCGTCAGGCGGCGGTAGATCGTCTCGACGTAACTGCCGAGAAATTTCTGCCGTGCGGCGCGGTCGCGCTGCAGGATCGCGGCGGCGGCCGCGGCTTCGGCCGGAGAGCGCTTCGGCTTTACCGGCAGAAACGCCAGCATCTCGGCGCCGATACGCCATTGCCGCGAAAACTCTTCGGCGTCGCGGCGGTAATCGCCGGTGAGCGCATCGTCATTGGCGCGCCAGGCGGCGATGGCGTCGCCCGGCAGCCCGGCGCGGCCGAGAAGATCTGTCGTGTCGCTTGCATCGGCAATGGTCATGGTGGATTTCCGCCGCTTAGTTCTTCGGCCGCTTGTCGATGACGCGCTTGGCCTTGCCTTGCGAGCGCTCGATGGTGCCCGGCGCCACCGCGCGCACCGTCACCGATATCCCGACATGCGCCCTGATCAGATGCGCGCCGCGTTCCGCCAGCACCATGGTGGCGTCGGGCGGCAGGTGGTCGCGAGTCTCGACGATGACGTCGAGCTCGTCGAGCCGGTCCGGCCGTGTCACTTCGATGATATAGTGCGGGGCGAACAACTGCTCGGCCGCGAGCGCCGCCTCGATCTGGGTCGGAAAAACATTGACGCCGCGAATGATCAGCATGTCGTCGCTGCGGCCTTTGATGCGCTCGATGCGGCGCATGGCGCGCCCCTGGCCGGGCAACAGCCGCGTCAGATCGCGAGTGCGATAGCGGATCACCGGCATCGCCTCTTTGGTGAGCGAGGTAAAGACCAATTCGCCCTCTTCGCCGTCCGGCAGCACTTTGCCGGTGTCCGGATCGATGATCTCGGGATAGAAATGATCTTCCCAGATCGTCAGCCCGTCCTTGGTGGCAGCATATTCCTGGCCGACGCCGGGACCGATCACCTCCGAGAGTCCGTAGACATTGACGGCATCGAGTCCCATGCGGCGTTCGATTTCGTCGCGCATCGCCTCGGTCCAAGGCTCGGCGCCAAGGAGCGCGATCCGCAGCGACGATTTTCGGGCATCGATGCCCTGGCGGTCGAATTCGTCGGCGATAGCGAGCAGATAAGACGGCGTCACCGCGATGATGTCGGGCGCGAAATCGCAAATGAGCTGGACCTGGCGTTCGGTGAAGCCGCCACTGACCGGAATGACGGTGCAGCCGAGATATTCGGCGCCGTAATGCAGCCCGAGCCCGCCGGTGAACAGTCCATAGCCATAAGCGACATGCATCTTGTCGCCGGGCTTGCCGCCGGCGGCACGGATCGAGCGCGCGATCAGCATGGCCCACAAATCGATGTCGCCGCGCGTATAGCCGACCACCGTCGGCTTGCCGGTGGTGCCGCTCGAGGCATGCACGCGCACGATCTCGTTCATCGGCACCGCGAACATGCCGAACGGATGGTTCTGCCGCAGATCGTCCTTGGTGGTGAATGGAAGTTTTGCGAGATCGTCGAGGCTTGTCACATCGGACGGCACGACGCCGACGGCGGCAAATTTCTCCCGGTAATAGGGAATATGCTGCGCTGCCCGCGCCACGGTGTCCTTGAGCCGTTTGAGCTGCAAGGCGCGCAGCTCGTCGATGCCCGCAGTCTCGATGGGGTCCGGAACCCCGCGCGACGAAGACTTCATTTCTGTTTTTGCCGACCCGCGTAGCAGACCTGCACGCATTTACTCATGCAGGTGGACTGGTTGTAGGAGACATTACTTGAGGAGCAGCGCTTCAAGCACACGGCCTCGCACGACGGCTTGGCACTCTGGGCCGCAACTGGACCCGGCCCGGCCATCCAGAAAACCGCAAACGCTATGGCGAGCGCACGCAGCATGTCATCCTCCTTGTTCTCTCCCTTGCGCAAATTCTAGCACGGGTGACACGCGCCGTAATTGCCTTTAATTCTCGCCCGCGTCATCCATCTTTCCCGTCCCCGGCGCGCGCCGGCACGACACTGAGGGTTCGCGATGACTGAGGCGATTGTCGTCGGCGGCGGGCTTGCCGGGTCGGCCTTCGCCATCGAGCTCGCGCGCCACGGCCGCCGCGTCGTCGTTCTGGAGCGCACCCCCGGTCCGCATCACAAAGTCTGCGGCGAATTCCTCAGCGCCGAGGCCCAGACGCTGCTGGCGGGATTAGGCGTCGATGTCTGGGAGCTCGGGGCGCGGCCGTCGACACATCTCGGCCTGGAATTCGGCAATTATCTGGCGCGGGTGAAATTGCCGTTTCGTGCCGCCGGCCTGTCGCGATTCCGGCTCGACCAGGCGCTGCTTGATGCCGCGGCGCGGGCCGGCGCCGACGTCAGGCGCGGCGAGACGGTGACGAAAGTCGAGCACGGCCGGGAGCCTTCCGTTGTGCACACCGCGACCGCGGCGATGCCCGCGACCCATGTCGCGCTCGCGACCGGCAAGCACAATTTGCGCGGCGTGCCGCGCCCGCAAACCGCGAATGTCGCCTTCAAGATGCAATTGCGGCCAAGCGCCGCCGCGACAGCGATACTTCAGCGTCTGGTCCACCTCTCGATGTTCTGTGGCGGTTATGCCGGCGTCTGCTTGGTGGAATATGGGATAGCGACCATCTGCTGGGTCATCGAGCGCGAAGCGCTCGGCGACACGGCGGCCGGTTGGGATTCCCATGCGGAGTTTCTGTCGCAACGCTCCGCCTTCTTCGCGAAGATACTGACCGGCGCCGCGCCGCTGTGGGACAGACCGGTCGCGGTCGCATCTATTCCCTACGGTTTCTTGCGGAGTGAAGTCATCGCCGATGCCATCTACCCGATCGGCGATCAGCTTGTGGTCATTCCGTCCTATACGGGCGACGGCACATCGCTTGCGCTCTATACCGGCATCATGGCGGCGCAAGCGGTGCTCGGTGGCCGTTCGGCGAGCCAGTTCCAGGCGGCGGCGCTGGCGAAGCTGCGCCCGCAAATCGCCTGGGCAAAACTCGCCAATGTCGCATTCGTCAATACCACCGCCCAGCGCGTGACGGCCGCTATCGCAAGACTAGCGCCCTGGCTGCTGCCGCCGGTCTCGACCTTCATCGTCAACCGCACCCGCATCCGGCTCTAAGACGCGTGGATCACGCCTTGCGGCAGGCGACCACATAGCGGAACGGAAAGAACCAGCGGATCGAACGCCGCGCCTCGGGAATGCCGGCGCCGTCGAGGATGCGGCGCCACTCGGGAGCGCGAAACGCGCGGCTGATCGAGATCGGGCCGTCATTGCGCATCATGCGGTTGAACGGCAGCAAATTGAACACGGTCTTGATGAAATAATACGGCAGCCAGTGCCGGTGCAGATCATTGATGAACCAGCCGCGCGCCGCATGCGCCTCCATCCATCGGATGAAACGGATCAATTCCTCATCGGTCAAATGATGGGTGAAATTGCAGCTGATGATGAAGTCGGCGTGTCGCGACGGATCGAAGGCGAAAATATCCGAAGTCTCGTAGCTGATACCCATCGCCGCGGGCGTCGTTTCCTCGGCCGAGCGCTTCGACCACGGATTGAGATCGACGCCGGCAAGCTCGGCGCTGAAACCGAGGCGCCGCAAATTTTTCCAAATACGCCGCAGCATGCCGCCGCCGCCGGAGCCGACGTCGAGGATCGAGATTTTTTTGCCGGACGGCGCATCACGCAATGTCCGCCGCAGCCACCGCAGGGTCGGCCGATAGGCTAGCGACAGGATATTGACGATTTCGAGCTGCTGCAGACATTGATGAAACAGCGCGTAATCGACCAGCTCCGTGTCCATCAGCTCGGACTGGTAGCTGCGCCGGCTGAGGTCGAGTTCGCTCACTCAGTTCTCGAAGAAGCGGTTCTTCGGCCGCGGCAGGCCGAGATGATCGCGCAGCGTCGTGCCTTCGTAATCGCGCCGGAACAATCCGCGCCGCTGCAATTCGGGCACCACGCGATTGACAAAGTCGTCGAGCCCGCCCGGCAAATACGGAAACATGATCGTGAAGCCGTCGGAGGCTTCGCTTCCGAGCCATTCCTCCATCTCGTCGGCAATGGTTTCCGGCGTGCCGACCATGGCGAGGCCGGAATAGCCGCCGAGCCGTTGCGCCAACTGCCGCACCGTCAGATTATCGCGCTTGGCGAGCGCGATGGCGCGCTCCCGGCCGCTCTTCGAGGCATTACTCTCCGGGATATTGTCGGGCAGCGGCCCGTCCGGGTCGAATTTCGCGGCGTCGTGGCCGAGCGCGATCGAGAGCGAGGCGATGGCATTGGCGTAATTGACCAGGCTATCGAGCTTCTGCCGCTTGGCGCGCGCCTCCTCGACCGTGTCGCCGACGACGACAAAACAGGCCGGCAGAATTTTCATGTGCTCGCGCGCGCGGCCGAGTTTCTCCATGCGGCCCTTCACGTCGGCGTAGAATTCGCGGCCGGCTGAGAGATTGCTTTGCGCGGTGAACACCGCTTCGGCGGTCTCGGCGGCAAGCTGGCGGCCGGATTCCGAGGCGCCGGCCTGCACGATCACCGGCCAGCCCTGCACCGGGCGGGCGATATTCACCGGCCCCCGCACCGAGAAGTATTTGCCCTTGTGATCGAGCACATGCATTTTCGCCGGATCGAAGAACACGCCGTCCTCGACATCGCGGACCCAGGCATCGTCGGCCCAACTGTCCCATAGCCCCGTCACCACGTCGTAGAATTCGCGCGCCCGGCGATAACGCTCGCCATGCTCCATGTGATCGTCCATGCCGAAATTAAGCGCCGCGTCGGGATTGGAGGTGGTAACGATGTTCCAGCCGGCGCGGCCGGCGGAGAGATGATCGAGGGAAGCGAAGCGCCGCGCGATGTGATAGGGCGCGTCGAAGGTGGTCGAGCCGGTGGCGACGAGACCGATGCGCTCGGTGACCTGCGACAGCGCCGACAACAGCGTGAACGGCTCGAACGAGGTCGAGGTATGGCTGCGCTTGAGCGCATCCATCGGCATGTTCAACACCGCCATGTGGTCGGCCATGAAGAAGGCGTCAAACTTCGCCCGCTCCAGCGCCTGGATGCATTGCTTGGTGTGGGCGAAATTGAAATTCATGTCCGGCCAGGCGCCGGGATAGCGCCAGGCGCCGGTGTGGATGCTCGCCGGCCGCATGAAAGCGCCGAGGTGAAGTTGACGGGCCGAAGTCATCGCTGCGTTCTCCGTTGAGGAGGTAATATAGTCATCCATTGCGCGGAGCCAGTGCACGCCAATAAAAAGGCCGCCCGGTTTCCCGAGCGGCCCTGGCAGAGAATAAATTTCGCTTATCCCCAGCGGATGGCGATGACGCCGGCGAGCGAGCGCGGCCGGGTGCGGATCGCGTGGGCGTCATTGCCGGACTCGATGACCCATTGGCCATCCTGCTGGCCGACGATCTTGCCGACGTGATGCGACCAGACCACGACCGCGCCGACCCCTACCGGTCCGGCTTGTCCCCACCGCGCCCAGTTGCGCGCCAGATTGAAGGCCGGCCCGGGATCGCTGCCCACCAATTGCCGCATCTCCCAGCCGCACCAGGCGGAGGGACGGCCGCCGACATGGCCGGAAGCGGAGCTCGCCGCCGTAGCAGCGAAAGGCGACTGGAAAAAATCGGCGCCTTGTTGCTCTTCCAGTGTGCGCCTTGCCTGCCGATGCATGAAATGATGCCGCGAAGCCTCGCGATGCAAAGTCTGGCGATGATGATGCTCCCGCGCTTGCGCGCCATGAGCAAATAGACACGTCGCCGCGAACGCGGCCGCAACAGTCGTCAACTTCATTACCTCTAGCTCCAAATTTGTTAGCACTGCGACTTTTTGATTTGCCTTCCCGCAGCAAACGAAAGCCCCGCCAAACCGTTTGGTTGGTGGCGGGGCCATGCAGCAAGAAGGGCGCGGGTGATAACATCATTGGAGGGCGATGTACGGCCTCGATTTGCATAACTAGGGTACAGTTCGCGGGACGCTGACGCCTAATTCTGGCCCCATTGTCCACCGTCAAAAAATGCGGCGCAGCCGCCACATTAGTTAATTTGTTTGACTGGAAAATCAGCGAGCCGCTTCGGGCCGCTAAAAGCAAAGATTGGTGAGCAGATTGCCCTTTTTGTCGGTGAGCATCAGCGGACATTCAAGCCGCTTCAGCGCCGCTTTGGCGTTTTCATTGCCGAGCGCCGCGGCCCGCTCATAGTCCGCTTTGGCGGTGGCCTTGTCGGCCGGTCCGCCCCTCCCGGTCGCGGCAAACGAGCCCGCCCATTCGAGCGCGCCGGGATGATTTTGCGCGGCGGCTTTTTCGAACAGCGCCCGCGCGCCGACATCGTCCTTCGGACCGCCGACGCCGTTTGCCTCCATCAGCCCGAGCTGAAATTGCGCTTCCGCCGAATTGTTCTCCGCCGCGCGCGCCAGCATGGCGCGGGCCTGGGCGGGATCCATCGGCGGGCCGCCATCCTCGCCGAGCGCCACCAGATTGACGACGCCGCGCGGATTGCCGGCGTCCGCCGCGCGCCGGAACAGCTCACGCGCCTGCGCCTGGTCCCTGGCGACGCCGCTGCCGTTGGCGAGCAGCACGCCGAGCTCGACCATGGCCGAGGTGGAGCCCTTGTCGGCAGCTTTCCGGTAGGCTCCGATCGCCTCGGGCAGTTGTTGATTGGCGGCGTAAGCCCGGCCGAGCTGGTACAGCGCCCGGCGCGATCCGGGCGCCGCGATCTTGCAATATTTGAGCGCCAGCGGAACGTCGGACGGCCCGATGGCGACGACGCCTTTAATATCTGCCGGCTTGTCCGGATCGGCGGGATCGGCGGCAAGCCGGTCGCACAGCACGAGATCGGCCGACGGGGCGGAGCGCGCGGCGGGACGCGCGGACTGCGCGCTGGCCGGCGAAAAAGCGGCGGCCACTGCCAGCCCCAAGAGGCCGGCGCCCAAGGCGGAGATCAAAGCATTAGCGGAGCGGTCTTTCATCCCGAGACTTATATCATGGCCCCGCATCGGCTTGTGGAGTCCCGTGCTCTGGGATGCAACATCGTTAAAGCGCCGGATGGGCCGGAAATTACGGGATAATCCAGTGGCAATTTCCGCCGCCGGCTTTTAAAAGTCCGCTTGGCGCCGGGTTAGTCAGTGGCAATTCCGGTGGCAAAATCCACCAGCGCGAGGCGGCGGCAAAAACGATGTCCATGACAAACGAAGAAGCAAAAAACGAGGTGGAAGCAAAACTACGGAAGCAGCAGTTGACCAAGCCGATGACCGAAACGGAAATGACGGCATTCTGTCTGGCGATGCACCGGAACCTCGAACTGACATCCAAGAGCGCCCTATCCGACATTCGCGGTTGGTCGGAAACTTGGCAGTCCAGATGGCTCGGCGCGAAAAGCTGAACACGTTGTCGGCTTCGCGCCCGCTCCAAATGATTGATGACGGCATGGAAAGCTTCATCGTGAAGAACGCGGCTGCGCCCGAGAGCCGGCGGTGATCCCCTGGACCTTGCTCGACACCGCTCCGGTACCCGGTGACGGCGGAGAACTGCGGCTGCTGCAGCGTGGCGCCGAGTTTTCCATCAGGCTCGGCAACAACGAACTCATGAATAGCCGCGTCCATGGCTCCGAAGAGGCGCTCGCCGAGATCGCCATCGCGAAGATGGGGGATCGTAAGCGGGCACAAATCCTGATTGGGGGCCTCGGCATGGGCTTCACGCTCCGGGCGGTGCTCCGCGTCATCGGCAAAGACGCCCGCATCGTGGTCGCAGAGCTTGCCCCGGCCGTGGTGGCTTGGAACCGTGGTTTGCTGGCGGAAGTCTCCGACGGCAGCTTGGCCGATACGCGCGTCAGCATACGCGAGGATGACGTCGGCGGTCTGATCAGGTCCGAGCGGTCGGCCTATGACGCGATCTTGTTGGATGCGGACAACGGCCCCGAGGCGCTGAGCCGCAAAGCCAACGGCCGGCTGTACGACTTGGCCGGGTTGCGCGCGGCTTACGCGGCACTGCGCCCGCGCGGCGTGCTGGCCGTCTGGTCAGCCGGACCCGACAGGATTTTCGCCGGGCGGCTGCACGAGGCCGGATTCCAGGTGGATGAGGTCCGCGTCCGCGCACGTGGAGCCCGTGGCGGAGCCCACCACATCATCTGGACCGCCGCCCGATCTTAATTGCGCGCCAGCCTCGCCCGACCCGCGCATGCGGTTCGCCGTAGAACGGCCGTGTCGAAATGCCCTGTTCAACCACTATCCGACGAAAACATAAGCGGCGAGAACGACGAAGCCGCTGACGGCGAGCGTGGCGTGAAGGCCGATCATTATTCCGGGAACCCGCCTCTTGAAGATATGTGCCGCCAGGAGGCCAACGCCGATCAGGGCTGCCAGCGCGATCAGCGTCAAGGACACCATGCCGAAGGACGCAGTGCCTTGATCCAATCCCCGTGGCGGGCCGCGCAGCGCGAGTGCGAGGCACGAGAGACCGCCGATGGCCAGAAGCCCGTGCAATGCGGCGAGCGGCCAAAGCCCGATCGCACGACGCTGCGTGCGCAAATGCAGGCCGGCGAGCCCCGCGCCCAACAACACCGCCCCCGTTAGGATGACAAAAGCTGCGACCAGCATGGCAACGGCAACACTCCATCAGCAGGCTGCAGTCATCGCGCAACGGCTCGCGATTGTCACGGCGAGCACCGCCCAGTACGGGATGGGAACAGAACCCTGCGGCGTGCGTGAAAATCCGGTGGCCAGCCGGTGGCAATTCGCGTTAGAGCGTGCCAGAAACCCAATGATGCCGGGTTAGCTCAGCGGTAGAGCAGCGGTTTTGTAAACCGTTGGTCGGGAGTTCAATCCTCTCACCCGGCACCAATAAAATCAGGCACTTCTTGCATTTTCGAGGACGCCAATCTTCCCAGAAAATCGACTTGGGAAGACGATGGGAAGATGGACTCGGATTTATAGCAACGCTGGCTTCACGTCCCTCTAGACGGGTAGAACAGAGAAAGCAGCCTATGCGCCCAGCGATAGTTTTTGCGATTTTTGCACTCAGCATTCCGAGTGCCGCCAATGCTCAATCGCCGCCCGCAAGCGAAGTCGCTCATTGCCGATCGCTGGAACTGGCCGCCCAATGGGGCTGCTTCAGTGCTTTGAATGCGAAATGGAAAGGTGCAGCGAAACCCGCCCCGGCGAAACCCGCCCCGGCAACACCAGCCGCGGCCATCCCCAATAGTGCGAAGCCTCCTGGGGCCGCCTCGGATTGCGCTGGTCTGCCGGATCCGCAGAAGCGGCTGGCTTGTTACGATGCTGAGTTTCCGCCCGCCCATGCCGAGCCGACGACTCCAACTCCCCCTGCACCGCCAGTTAAGCCCGCGCCAACACCGGGCTCCTCAATAAACAACTAGGCAACGGCCATGGCCTCTCCTCGCCGCTTCCCACCGCCCTGGTCGATCGAGGAGCAAACGGAAAGCTTCATCGTGAAGGATGCGAATGGGGAGCCGCTTGCCTACGTCTATTTTGAAGATGAGCCGCAACGGCAAATGTCGATGAAGCGGCTGAGCCGCGACGAAGCATTCCTTGTCGCGGTCAATATCGCCAAGCTGCCAATGGTGCCGCGGCAGATATTGAAGGACATTCCGCGGCCGCCAAATTCAGCCGCTCGGGATGATTGAGCGCGGGGCGAGGATGCGACGCTGATTGATCGCATTTCACACTGATCCAAGCTGTAGCACGCCCCTAGCGCTCCGCGTTTAGCGCCGCAGACAAGATTTTTACGGCGGCCTCTAATGCTTCGCGCTGTTGATCACACGCGTCAGCGTTCTTTGAGTTGGCAGCAAAGCAGTTTTGATAATCGGCAAGTGCGCTATCATAGTTTTGTTGCGCGGCTAGCCGCTGATCGAAGATGCTGGCGATCTTTTTCTTCAACCCATCGCTCGTCGATTGTTGCATTCCGCCGCTGCAAGCGGCCAAGACGTTTGCGCACGCTACAATCACAGACACTGCCGATAAGAGCCGCACGACGCTTTCGTTCTCCTGAGTGACCAAAGGGCAATTCGACTATATCTCAAAATGCGAAAGCGATGGGCGCCGCGCCTTAACCAAGCCTGAAGCTTGGCGGCCTCTGATAGCCGGATCGTGCCATGATCGGCCCGCTCGGAGCATCATGCTCGCTCCAGCTCAGACCAACTAAGCCCCGGTTGTTTGCCGGGGCTTTTTTTATTCGGCGCCGGGTAAGCGCGGGCCGGCCCGGCGCAGCCTTAGCGTCCGCTGTTACCCCAAAAGCCGACAATCGATTGCGGTGCGGGAAACGCCGCTCAGGGCCAAGTTCTGCCTCATGCACCGCAGCAAACAGCACATACAGAAAGACCGCCTCGCGCGGTGGTCTCTCCGAAATCCGAGCTGTTGTTTTTATCAGGCTGCAACAACAGCGGTGTTCTTCCGCTTCCTGCGCCAACCGAGCAGGCCCAATGCGCCGAGGCCGGTGGCCAAGAGCGGCAATGCTGATGGAAGTGGCGTGGCGGTAGGGGCGAGTGACCACGTGCCATCGGCGAGGGAGTACTGCTCCTGGTTACAAGAATTTTGATTGGCACAGGCGGCGTAAAACGATGGATAGATATTAGGATATACCTGTATGAAGTCGGCTCCGGGCACGCCTGTTAAAGATACAAAACCGAGGAACTGGTCATTAATATCAGTTATACCAACG
>Ga0181526_10000841_pt1 | contig 31091 bp, 29 predicted proteins | sample PEATcosm2014_Bin_35_FD_119750 | JGI IMG/M metagenome (GOLD analysis project Ga0181526, IMG submission 119750) | Peatland microbial communities from MTU Mesocosm Facility, Houghton, MI, USA - PEATcosm2014_Bin06_30_metaG | ecosystem: Environmental > Terrestrial > Soil > Wetlands > Peat | place...
CGCCGACCTTGCGGCTTGATGTGCTATCGCCGCCTTCGACGCCGAACAGCTCGACTTCCATGAATTCCGGCGTGATGGCGGCGGCGTTGATCACCACAAAGGGACCGCTCGCCCGGATCGAACTGGCATGAATCGTGCGCGCCGCCAGTTCCTTGCCGCTGCCCGGCGGTCCGACGACCAGGATACGGCTATTGGTCGGTGCCACCTTTTCGATGGTCTGGCGCAGCTGATTGGCGGCGGGCGAGCGCCCGATCAGCATCGTTGCGAGCGACGCAAATTGCTTGAGTTCGCGCACTTCGCGCCTGAGCCGCGAGTTCTCCAAGGCACGGTCGGCGACGAGCAGGAGCCGGTCGGCCTTGAAGGGCTTCTCAATGAAGTCGTAGGCGCCGCGCTTGATTGCCGAAACCGCCGTCTCGATATTGCCGTGGCCGGAAATCATCACCACCGGCAATTCGGGGTGCTCGGCCTTGAGGATGTCGAGGAGCTGCAAGCCGTCGAGCCGGCTGCCCTGCAGCCAGATGTCGAGGAACACGAGATTGGGCCGCCGCGCGACGACGGCGCCGAGCGCGTCGTCGCTGTCGCGCGCGGTGCGCGTGCCGTGGCCTTCGTCCTGCAGAATGCCCGCGACCAGATCGCGGATATCCGCTTCATCGTCGACGATGAGGATATCGGATGCCATGGTTCGACTGTTTTCCGCCCTGCTACTATTTTCTGTCACTCTGCCGCGGTCCGCCGTTCAACCGGAGCCTCGCGCGCCGCTGCGAGCGGCTCCGCGATAAAGCGCAGTTGCATCCAGGCGCCGCGGGCTCCGGGTATCTTTTCCGAAGCGTCGCGTAGCTCGATGCGTCCGCCATGTTCTTCGAGAATCCGGCCGACAATGGCGAGCCCGAGGCCGGTGCCCTTCTCGCGGGTCGTCACATAGGGCTCGAGCAATCGGGCGCGGTTTTCCTTCGGCAAGCCGATGCCGTTGTCGATCACATCGACCACCACTTCCTTGCCGTCGCGCTGCGCCCGCACGATGACGCGGCCGCGTTCACCGACGCTAGCCTCCCCGGATTGCGGTGGGGGCGGCAGGGCGCCGATCGCCTCGGTCGCGTTTTTGATGATGTTGGTGAGCGCCTGCGAGATCAGCCGGCGGTCGAAACGCGCCGGCATGTTTTCCGCGGCGAGCTCGACGTCGAAATCGATGTCGGGATGGCCGACGCGCAGCAGGAACACGACCTGACGGATGGTATCGGCGACGTCCTCGTCGGCGACGACGGCCTTGGGCATGCGAGCGAAACGCGAGAACTCGTCGACCATGCGCTTGATATCGTCGACCTGGCGTATGATCGTTTCCGTGCACTGCTCGAAAACGGCGGGATCTTCGGTGATCGACTTGCCGTATTTGCGGCGCAGCCGTTCGGCGGAGAGCTGGATCGGCGTCAGCGGATTTTTGATCTCGTGGGCGATGCGGCGGGCGATGTCGGCCCAGGCCGAAGTGCGCTGCGCCAGCACGAGTTCGGTGATGTCGTCGATGGTGATGACGAAGCCGTGCTCGGCCTCGCTTGCCTGCTCGCTGGTGACGCGGACCGAATAATTGCGCTCCTGGCCATCGCGCGTGACCGTGACTTGGCGTTGCACCAGGCGCTGATTGTTGTTGCGCGCGGTTTGAAAGATCTCGGCGAGTTCCGGAGCGACCGACGCGAGCGGCAGCCCGAGCACTTCGCTTTCGATGCGTCCGACCAGCCGCTCCGCCGAGCGGTTGAGGATGGAAATGCGGCCGTCGGCATTGACCCCGATGACGCCCGCGCTGGCGCCGGCAAGCACCGCTTCGGTGAAGCGGCGCCGGCTGTCGATCAGGTCGCGGGCGCGCACGATGTCGTCGTGCTGCGTGCGCAGTTCCTGCGTCATGTTGTTGAAGGTTTCGCCCAGTCTCGCGATGTCGCCTTCCGACCGGCGCACCGGCACCTGGATGTTGAGATTGCCGGTCGAAACTTCGTTGGCGGCGCCGATCAAGCGGCGGATCGGGGCGACCAGCCGATTGGCGAAATCGAGACCGATCCAGGCGGAAGACAGAAGGACAATGAGCGCGATGACCGTGAACATCAAGGCAAAGGCGACCTGAATGCCGAGGCTGTGGGCCTCGAGGTCGCCATATTCGGCGAGGCTCTGCGACGTCGCACGCAATTGCTGCACGACTTGAGGATTGAGCAACCCCGCCACGTAAAGATACATGCCGTCGTATCCGCGCAGCTTGACGACGGCCGCGGCGTGATCGCCGAACACCCCCTGCGGATCGGTTTCGCTGACCTCCGCCAGGACTTCGGCGGACGGCAACACTATTTTTTCGTCGGCCGGAACGTCGGCGCGCGCCACCGTCGAGCCGTCGCCTTTGATGATGATCGCGGCAGAAAGCCCGCGTTGGGTGGCTTCGGCGGTGAGCAATTTCTGGAATTGGTCGCGGTCCTGATCGAACAGCGGCCTGGCGCGGCCGAGATCGAGCGCCACGGCCACGTCCTGGGCGCGGATCGCCTGAACATGCTCGTCGATATAGGCCTCGGCCACGATCAGCGACTGTTCGATCAATACGCGTGTGTGGGTCGAGAAGAAACGATCGAGGCCGCGATTAAGCGTCGTCGAAGCAACCACCGAGACAAGGATGGTCGGCACCGCGGCGATCACTGCAAAAATGGCGACGATCTGAATGTGCAGCCGCGAGCCCGCGCGTCCGCGCCGACGCGATTGGACCACGACCCAAACTTCCCGTCCGATGATAGCTAGAAGTAACAGCCCGGTTCCGACATTGACGGCGAGAAGCGCTATGACGACGCGTTGGACCGGATCGATTGGGGTCAGCCCGGCGAGGACCAGGAAGGTGGCCGTAGCCGACAACAGCGCGATGCCGACCGCCGCGGCGCCGATGAGCCGCGAGGCAACCGGAACCGGCGCGGCGGCCGCCTGATCGAGCGGGGCGACCTGTTCGACAGTCGTCATTTAAAACTTTCCAACGCAACCGCCGGCTGCGGAGCGGTGACTTACAAGGAATGAAACAAACCCGGGCCAGCCCTAAGTGATGCTTTTATACAACAATGTTGCCCGATTGCGACAATTAATAGGCGTCAATGATCGGTCGGGGGCATGCCATCGCCGGGCTCAGCCACCGGATCGATAGACCTGAATGTCTAAATCCCGGATTTTTTTGCGTAATGTGTTGCGATTGACCCCCAAAAGGTCGGCCGCACGGATCTGGTTGCCCCGCGTGGCCGCAAGGGCTGCGGACAGCAACGGACCTTCGACCTCGCGCAAAATGCGGTGGTAGAGGCCGGGCGGTGGCAGCCCCTCGCTGAAACCGGAAAAGTAGCGCGCCAGATGTCGCTCGACGGCGCTGGAAAGATTGTCGTCGGTGTTCCGACTTTCGCCGGGGGCGGCCAGCGCCGGCTGCGCGAGCTCCGCGTCGATCACAGCCGCCGTAATTGTCTCCTGCGGATAAAGCGCGGCGAGCCGGCGGGCCAGATTCTCCAGTTCCCGGACATTGCCCGGCCAGCGGTGCCGCTTGAGCCGCTCGACGGCTGGCTGATCCATCTGCTTGGGCGGTAGCCCTTCGCGCTCCACCATCGTGAAAAAATGCCGGATCAGATCGGGAATGTCCTCGGTCCGCTCGCGCAGCGGGGGCAACCGCAGCGGCACCACATTGAGGCGGAAAAACAGATCTTCGCGGAAGAGACCCTGCTGGATGAGTTGGCGCAGATCCTTGTTGGTCGCGGCGATGATCCGGACGTCGGCCTTGATCGGGGTGCGTCCGCCCACGGTGGTGTATTCGCCTTGTTGCAACACCCGCAGCAAGCGCGTCTGCGCCTCCATCGGCATGTCGCCGATTTCGTCGAGGAACAGCGTGCCGCCTTCGGCCTGTTCGAACCGGCCGGAACTGCGGCTATTGGCGCCGGTGAAGGCGCCCTTCTCGTGGCCGAACAATTCCGACTCGATCAAGTCCCGGGGAATCGCCGCCATATTGATAGCGACGAAGGGCCCGCTGCGCCGCTTGCCGTAGTCGTGCAGCGCGCGCGCGACCAATTCCTTGCCGGTACCGGACTCGCCCGAGATCATGACGGTCAAATCGGTCTGCATCAGCCGCGCCAGCACGCGGTAGATTTCCTGCATGGCCGGCGAGCGGCCGACCAGCGGGATCGATTCAAAATCTTCGACTTTGGCCGGTGGCCGGACTTTTTCCTTGGGTTCCGACAATGCCCGGCCGACGATCGAGATCAGTTCCTTCAGATCGAACGGCTTCGGCAAATATTCGTAAGCGCCGCGCTCGGAGGCGCGAATGGCCGTCATGAAGGTGTTCTGCGCGCTCATGACGATGATCGGCAGATCGGGCCGCGCCTTCTTGATGCGCGGCAGCAGGTCGAAGGCGCTTTCGTCGGGCAACAGAACGTCGGTGACGATCAGATCGCCGTCGCCCTGGCTGATCCAGCGCCACAACGTGGCGGCATTGCCGGTGGTGCGGACCTCGTAACCGGCGCGCGATAGCGCCTGATTGAGCACCGTCCGTATCGCCGCATCATCGTCGGCGACCAGAATGCTTCCCGCGGGCATCAGCGATCCCCCTGTGGCTGGAGGACGCCGTCCGGCTCGGCGCCCTCGCCGCTATAAGTCGCGGTGTATTTGGGCATCAATATGCGGAACGTGGTGCGCCGCGGCTGCGATTCGCATTCGATGATTCCGCCGTGATCGCCGACGATCTTGGCGACCAATGCAAGTCCGAGACCAGATCCGGTGGGTTTGGTGGTGACGAAGGGGTCGAACAGGTGAAGCATTAGTTCATCGGGTACGCCCGGGCCGTTGTCACGCACGCAGAATTCGAGCGGCAACGACACCCGCGCATTCGCGCCGGGCAGCGACAGCCGCACCCCTGGCCGGAACGCGGTGGTGAGCGCGATTTCGCCGGCCGAGCTGTTCTCGCCGATCGCCTCGGCGGCATTCTTGATCAGATTGAGGAATACCTGGATCAGTTGATCGCGGTTGGCGAATACCGGCGGCAGCGAGGGGTCGTATTCTTCGGTGAATTTGATGTGCCGGGCGAAGCCGGATTGCGCCAGCCGCTTCACGTGGTCGAGCACGACGTGAATATTGATCGGCTCGCGTTCGATGGGCCGCTCGTCGGTAAAGACTTCCATACGATCGACGAGCTTCACAATGCGGTCGGCTTCGTCGCAAATGAGCCGCGTCAAAGTCCGGTCTTCGTCGCCGACGGATTGTTCGAGCAACTGCGCCGCGCCGCGGATGCCGGACAGTGGATTCTTGATCTCGTGCGCCAGCATGGCGGCGAGCGCGGTCACCGATCGCGCCGCGCCGCGATGGGTAAGCTGACGATCCATCTTGTCGGCGATGGTGCGCTCCTGCAGCATCACTACGACGTAATCCAACCGTTCGGGAAGCGGCGCGACGTAAAGGTCGACCAGGCGGTCGCCGGGATTGCGCGGGGTGCCGAGATCGACCTTGTATTCATTGACCGCGGCGCCGCGCCGGCGCACCTGCTCGATCAGCGTCAGCAGCGGGCTGCCGAACGGCACCAGATCGCGCAACAGGTTCCGGCGCAGCAGCGCCACCGAAACCTCGAAAAAGGCTTCCGCGGCGACATTGGCGTCGACCACTTTGCCGTCGGACGAAACGACGATCACCGGATGCGGCAAGGCATTGAGGACCGCATCGGCGGCCGAAGCCGTGAGCAGATCTTCGACCGCGCTCATGCGGCATTTCTCCACGCCGCTGCCGTGCCGAGCGTGTCGAAGGCCTCGGCGAGGCGCCGCCGCACGATCGACGGCTCGACGGCCGTGAGTACGCGGCTGCGCTGGGCTTTGAGGACATGCGACGGCGCTGCGAGCGTTGCCGCGGCCGTATCGAGCGCCCAGCCGAGATGCTTTCGGGCATGGCGAATGCCGATGTCGACGCCGTGGTGATTCAGCATGGCGTCGTAAAGGGCATTGATGAGATTGAACTGTTGGGTGAGCGCGGGGTCTGTCTCCCGGTTTCCAGTCGCGAGATAGCGCGCGACCTGTCCGGGGAACCACGGCCTGCCCTGCGCACCGCGACCGACCATCACTGCATCGGCACCGGATTGGGCGAGCGCCAGATCGGCGGCATCGAAATCGACGATATCGCCGTTGACGACGACCGGAATGGTGACGCTGTCCTTGACCGCGCGCACCGCAGTCCAATCGGCGCGTCCGGTGTAAAATTGACAACGTGTCCGGCCATGGACGGTCACAAGCGAGACGCCCGCGCCTTCGGCGCGCCGCGCCAGTTCCGCGGCATTGCGCGAGCGGTCATCCCAGCCGAGCCGCATCTTCAACGTCACCGGTACTTCGACCGACCGCACCACCGCTTCGATCAAATAGAGCGCGTGATCGAGGTCGCGCATCAGAGCCGATCCGGACTCGCCATTGGTGACGTGCTTGGCCGGACAGCCCATATTGATATCGATGATCGCTGCGCCGAGATCCTGGGCAATGCGGGCCCCTTCCGCCATCCAATGCGCTTCGCAGCCGGCGATCTGGACCACGTGCAGGCCGGTGCCCGGATTTTCGACGCGCAGGCGAGCGCCGCGCTTGCCACTTGCGAGTGCCGCGCATGCCGTCATTTCAGACACGACAAGGCCCGCTCCCAGTGCCGAAGCCAGACGCCTGAACGGCGCGTCGGTGATCCCGGACATTGGCGCGAGAAGTACTGGGTTTAGCAGACGATATGGCCCGATATTCAAGGCGCGGTCGATCTTTCGCGTTGGAGAAGTTGTATGTGCCATGTGCCCAGTATTTAGGCGTCATAGAACCGTTGCATAGAGTTTAGCCAAAATACCATGCAGCGCAAGTGCTGCACTGCAATATCGCTAATATGTGGATGGAATACCCTAATACCTTGGCAGCCCTCACATTTGACGTCGGCGACCGGCATCCCGCGAGGTTCGCACATTGAGCAGACATACGCTAAAGCGGGGCATGAAACGGGATCGGGGTGTTCTATGACCGCTAGGGTGGCCGCAGTCGTTGTCGCTGCGGGGCGTGGCGAGCGCGCCGGCGGCGGGGTGCCGAAACAGTATCGCGAGATCACGGGTGAACCGATGATCCGCGCCACGCTGGCGGGCTTGCTGCATCATCCCGGCATCGGCGCGGTGCAGGCGGTCATTCATCCGGGCGATGAAACGATATACCGGAATGCGGTCGTGGGTTTGCAAAAGCTGCTCGAACCGGTCGCCGGCGGCGCGACCCGGCAAGCCTCGGTCCGCGCCGGGCTCGAAGCCCTGGTGGATCGCGCGCCGGACATTGTCCTGATCCACGATGCGGCGCGGCCGTTTTTCACCTCGGGCCTCGTCGAGCGCGCCATCGCCGCCGGCCTCAGCGTCAAAGCCGCGATCCCCGGCATTGCGGTCGCCGATACGGTGAAAGAGATCGACACCGCCGCGACAGTAACGGCCACGCTCGATCGTAGCCGGCTGCGCGTCGTGCAAACGCCGCAAGCCTTTGCCTTCGATCTCATTCTCGACGCGCATCGCCGCGCCGCCGCGGCGGGGCTCGACCATTTCACCGACGATGCGGCGCTTGCCGAATGGGCCGGCCATCGCGTCAGCGTCTTCGAAGGCGAAACCGGCAATGTCAAAGTGACCACCAACGAGGATTTCGCGCGCGCGGAAATTCTGCATCTCGCCAAACTGTCCGATATCCGCACCGGCAACGGCTTCGACGTCCACGCTTTCGCGCCGGGCGATCATGTCATGCTCGGCGGTATCAGCATTCCGCATTCGCATGGACTCACCGGCCATTCCGACGCCGATGTTGCCCTGCACGCGCTGGTCGACGCTATTCTCGGCGCGTTGGCCGACGGCGACATCGGTTCGCATTTTCCGCCAAGCGATCCGCAATGGAAGGGCGCCGCGTCCGATCGCTTTCTCGCCTTCGCCTGCGAACGCGTGCGGGCGCGGGGTGGCATGATTGCGCATCTCGACGTCACGATCGTTTGCGAAGCACCGCGCGTCTCGCCGCATCGCGACGCCATGCGGGCGCGGATTGCCGATATCGCCGGCATTCCGGCCTCGCGCGTGGCGGTAAAGGCGACCACCAGCGAGAAGCTCGGCTTTACCGGCCGCGGCGAGGGCATGGTGGCGATGGCGACGGCAACCGTCCGGCTGCCCTGGAGCGCCGTATGACCGACGACAAACTCCACCGTACCGCAAGCCGTCTCCTCGATCTCTGCCGTGCGCAAGGCCTGCATATCGCCACTGCGGAATCCTGCACCGGCGGGCTTGTCGCCGGCGCGCTGACCGAGATCGCGGGTTCCTCGGACGTCGTTGATTGCGGTTTCGTCACTTATTCCAACGCGGCAAAGCAGTCGATGCTCGGCGTGCCTGCAGCGATGCTTGCCCGTCATGGCGCGGTCAGCAGCCAGACCGCAGCGGCGATGGCCCAAGGTGCGCTGAAAAACTCGGAAGCCGATCTTGCGGTAGCTATCACCGGCATCGCCGGGCCGGGAGGCGGATCAAAGCGCAAGCCGGTCGGCCTTGTCTATTTCGCCGCCGCGAGCCGGCAGGGAAAGCGGCTCGCCCGCAGCCGGCGTTTCGGCAAAATCGGACGTCGTCGCGTTCGCGAGCGTTCGGTCATGGAGGCGCTCGCGCTGTTGGAGCTTTTGGCTGAACGCACGGAGGGTTAGCGCACGAAAGGCGCTACGCCGTTCCGGTCCCATAGACTTGGTTGGCCCGCTGTTCGAAGGCCGAGGAAAAGCGGCGGAACGCGGTCTCGAACATCGCACCCATCAACAGCCCGAGCGTGCGGCTTTTGAACTCGTAGGCGATGAAGAATTCGACCTCGCAGGCTTTGTCGCCGGCCGGCCTAAAGCTCCAGCGGTTGTTCATTTTCTGGAACGGGCCTTCGAGATATTCGACCAGGATTTCAAGCTTCGGGCGATCGAGTGTTACCTTGGTGGTGAAACTTTCACTGATCATCTTATAGGCGACCGTCATTTCGCTGATGACGACCTCCCTGCCCTTGTCGTCCTGCATGCGTTTGCGCTCGCGCGTCGAGCGGCATAGCGGCACGAATTCCGGATAATGGTCGATATCGGCGACGAGATCGAACATGTCGGCCGCGGAATGCCGGACCCGCCGTTTGGTGGAGAACTGCGGCATCGTCAGCGCGCCGTTCGCTGCGCCTTCAGCCGCGCGAAATCCTCGCCGGCATGATGCGAGGATCGGGTCAGCGGGCTCGCCGCGACCAGCGAAAAGCCTTTCGCATAGGCGATCGTCTCGAGCGCTTTGAATTCTTCTGGCGGCACGAAGCGTTCCACCGGATGATGCTTGCGCGACGGCTGCAGATATTGGCCGATGGTGAGGAAGTCGACGCCGGCAGCCCGCAGGTCGTCCATGACTTGCAGGACTTCGTTACGTTGCTCGCCGAGGCCGACCATGATGCCGGATTTGGTGAACATCGCCGGATCGATGTCCTTGACGCGCTGCAATAGCCTGATCGAGGTAAAGTAGCGCGCGCCGGGCCGCACCGTCAGATATTTCGACGGCACGGTTTCCAGATTGTGGTTGAACACGTCCGGTCTGGCCGCGACCACGAGGTCAACGGCGCCGTCCTTGCGCAAGAAATCCGGCGTCAGTACTTCGATCGTGGTTCGGGGGCAATGCGCGCGGATGGCGCGAATGACGGCGGCGAAGTGGCTTGCACCGCCGTCGTCGAGATCGTCGCGGTCGACCGACGTGATGACGATATGCGCCAAGCCCAGCTTCGCGGTCGCCATGGCGACATGCTCGGGCTCCGCAGTATCGAGCGCGCCGGGAAGCCCGGTCTTGACGTTGCAGAAGGCGCAGGCCCGCGTGCAGGTATCGCCCATGATCATGAAGGTGGCGTGCTTTTTCTCCCAGCATTCGCCGATATTCGGGCAGCCGGCTTCCTCGCAGACGGTATGCAGACCGTTCTGGCGCACGATGGTCTGGGTGTCGAGATAGCCTCGCGAGACCGGCGCCTTGACCCTGATCCAGTCGGGCTTGCGCATGGCCGGCTGATCGGGCCGATGCGCCTTTTCGGGATGGCGCGGCCGGCCGGCAGCAACGGTGTCGATCACAACGGCCATAATGGCTCCGGCGGGCATCGATCTGCTGCAGATACTTACGAGGCGGCGTGGTTCCTCGCAAGGCATGAACAAACTGTAACGAAACTTACGCCGGTTCCGCACCGCAAAACATAACTTTTGCCACAATAAAAAAGCCTATTGGTCACGCGCGAGCCGCGCCGTCGCGGAGGACGATCGATGACCGCAAGTGGTAAGGCGGCTGCTGGTACAGAAGCGGCAGCGCTTGCGCTCCATAGATTCGGTTTCGGCCCGATCGGCGACCAGATTACGGCCATTGCCGGCGATCCGCGCGGTGCCGTGTTGGCGGATCTCGATCGCCCGGGTGCCGGGCGTCTTCCCGTCGACTTACCCTCGGGTGCGCAAGCCGCCCGCGCGGTATTCGATTTCCGCGCCGAAAAAAACGCCGAGCAAAAGCTGTCGCAGCGCGCGCTCAAAGAGGCCGAGGCCAGTGGCGCGGCGGCGATGATGGACGCCGGCAATGCGGCGCCGCAAGCAAAACCACCGAACCAGCCGCCGCCGCTGCCGCAGCAGCTTGTCCTCAATGAAGCCAAGGCGCGTTTCGACGCCGCCGCCACGGCCAATATCGGTTTTGTCGAGCGACTCGTCTGGTTCTGGTCCAACCACTTCTGCATTTCCGCGGATAAGATTCCATCGATGGCGGGCCCGTATGAGCGCGAGGCGATCCGGCCCCATGTGCTCGGCCGGTTCGCCGATTTGTTGCTCGCGGTCGAAAGCCATCCGGGAATGTTGTTCTACCTCGACAATGTCCAATCGATGGGTGCGAATTCGGTCGCCGGTATCAATCGCGACAAGGGCTTGAACGAGAATCTTGCGCGCGAGACGCTGGAACTGCATACGCTCGGCGTGCGCAGCGGCTATTCACAAGCGGACGTCACCAGCTTTGCCAAGGTTCTGACCGGATGGAGCTGGATCAATCCGGAGGAGCCGGAGCACGGCGGCGAATTTGTTTTCAGGAAGCGTCTGCACCAGCCCGGTGAGCAGACCGTGCTCGGCAAGCGCTATCCCGATACCGGCGTCGATCAGGGCCGTGCGGTGCTCGCCGACCTCGCGCGTCATCCGGCGACCGCACAGCATATTGCGCAGAAGCTCGCGGCCCACTTCGTTGCCGACGAGCCGCCGCCCACGCTCGTCGGCAAGCTTGCAAAAACTTTCAAGGACAGCGACGGCGATCTCAAGGCGGTCGCCGCGACGCTCGTGGGCGCCGACGAAGCCTGGGTGCCGCAACGGCGAAAACTCAAACCGCCCGCCGAATGGATCGCGGCTGTCATTCGCCTCACCGGCACGCAAGCGACGCTGCCGATCGGCCGCGTCATGAATGCGCAAGCCGTCCTCGGTGAGCCGTTGTGGCGGCCGCCGGCGCCGAACGGCTACCCCGACAGCGAAGCGGCCTGGATCGACGGTGTGCCGCGTCGTGTCGACATCGCCAATGAATTTGCCGGACGCGCCGCAAATGTGGATCCGCTGGCGCTCCTCGACAGCGGCCTCGGCCCGCTGGCTTCTTCCGACGCGCGCACGACGATCGCGCGCGCCGAAAGCCGGCGGCAGGCGCTGGCGCTTCTCGTCATGACGCCCGAATTCTTAAGGAGATGACCATGGGACTGCATGCCCCCTCGCGGCGCAACGTCCTGCTCGCTTCCGGAACGCTATTCGCTTGGGCGCATTTGCCGAAACTGGCGCATGCGGAAGGCCGCGACCCGCGTTTTCTCGCCGTCATCCTACGCGGCGCGCTCGACGGACTGGCAACGGTCGCGCCGGTCGGCGATCCGAACTGGGGGGCGTTGCGCGGCGACAATGCGCTCACCCTCGACGGCAAGGTGCCGCCGCTGAAACTCAATGATTTCTTTGCGCTCAATCCGGCGATGCCCAATTTGCACAGGATGTTTCAGAGCAATGAAGCGATCGTGGTCCACGCCTGCGCCACGCCCTATCGCGAGCGCTCGCATTTCGACGGCCAGGATCTCTTAGAAAGCGGCATGCCAAAACCTGCGCCGAGCGACTCTGGCTGGCTCAACCGCGCGCTATCGGCACTCGCCCCCGGCCGGAGCGTCGCTCCCAAAGGCGGCAAAGTTTTTGCCGTCGGTCCGGTTACGCCACTGGTGGTCCGCGGACCAGCGCCGGTTTTGTCGTGGTCGCCGCAGCGGATCATGCCGGCCGGCGACGATACCTTCGGGCGGCTCCTCGATCTCTACCGCCACTCCGACCCGAAGCTCGCGAACGTCCTCGAAGACAGTTCAAAACTGTCCGCCATCGAGCATTCTGGCGATATGGCACAGAAACCCGGTGGCGCGGGCCCCGGGCAGGTGCGGGCCTATTTCGCCGAGGCCGCCGGCAATGCGGCGAAATTTTTGGCGCAGTCCGACGGACCGCGGGTCGGTGCGCTCGCGCTCGACGGCTGGGATACGCATGTCAACGAAGGCATCGCCAATGGCCGCCTGTCGCAATTGCTCGGCGCCCTCGACGATGCACTTGCTGCGGTGAAAACCAATATGGGCGCGGCGTGGCAGGACACGGTTGTCGCGCTCGCCACCGAATTTGGCCGCACCGCGCATATCAACGGTACCGACGGCACTGACCACGGTACCGCGACGGTTGCGCTGCTGGTTGGCGGGGCGCTGAAGGGCGGCCGCGTGATCGCCGATTGGCCGGGGTTAAAGAGCGCCGACCTCTACGAGAACCGCGACCTGAAGCCGACCACCGATCTGCGCGCCGTGCTCAAAGGCGTGCTGAAGGATCACCTGCGCGCCGACGAGCGGGCCTTGGCACGGACTGTGTTTCCCGGGAGCGCGGACGTTAAGCCGATGGCCGGGCTGGTGGGGTAATCGTCATCCGAGGCACGGCCGAAAGCCGGGCCCGTTGGCTCGGCGCGGCAATGACGATCAGATATTCAACACCCGCCCATATGCATCCAGTACCGCTTCCTTCATCATTTCCGACAGCGTCGGGTGCGGGAACACGGTGTGCATCAGCTCTTCTTCGGTGGTCTCGAGATTCATCGCCACCACATAGCCCTGGATCAGTTCGGTGACTTCGGCGCCGACCATGTGGGCGCCGACGAGCTGGCCCGTCTTCTTGTCGAAGATCACTTTGACCAGGCCCTGATCCTCGCCCAGCGCGATCGCCTTGCCGTTGCCGACGAAGGGGAAGCGGCCGACGCGGATGTCGATCTTGTTCTCCTTGCAGGCCTGTTCGGTAAGCCCGACCGAAGCAACTTGCGGCGTGCAATAGGTGCAGCCCGGAATCATGCGCTTGTCCATCGCATGCGGGTGCAAGCCCTTGATCGCCTCGACGCAGATGACGCCTTCGTGCTCGGCCTTGTGGGCAAGAAGCGGCGGGCCGGCGACATCGCCGATGGCATAGATGCCCGGCACATTGGTCTTGCACATGCCGTCGATGACAATGGCGCCGCGCTCGGTCTTCACGCCGAGCTTCTCCAGCCCGAGATTTTCGATATTGCCGACGACACCGACCGCGGCAATGACGCGATCGACGGTCAGCGTTTGCGTGCCGCCTTTGCCATCGTCGATGGTGGCGGTGACGCTGTCGGCCTTCTTGTCGAGCTTGGTGACTTTGGCGCCGGTAAAGATCTTGATGCCCTGCTTCTCAAAACTCTTGCGCGCGAAGGCTGCGATCTCGGCGTCCTCGATCGGCAGGATTTGCGGCAGCACCTCGACGACCGTCACCTCGGCGCCGAGCGTGCGATAGAAGGATGCGAATTCGATGCCGATGGCGCCCGAGCCGACCACCAGAAGGGTTTTCGGCATGCGCTCCGGCACCATGGCTTCGAAATAGGTCCAGACCAGTTTCTTGTCGGGCTCGAGGCCGGGCAGCACGCGCGGTCGCGCGCCGGTGGCGACGATGATGTGTTTGGCCTGATAAGAACCCGGGCCGAGCGAGCCTTTCGGTGCTTCGCCGCGTCCGGCTTTCACGGTGACCTTGCCGGGAGCGTCGATGACGGCTTCGCCCCAGATCACGGGGACTTTGTTCTTCTTCATCAGGAAGCCGACGCCATCATTCAGCCGCTTCGACACGGCGCGCGAGCGCTTCACTACGGCTGTGGGATCGTAAGTCACTTCGCCCGCCGACAGCCCGTAATCCTTGGCATGTTGCAGGTAATGGAAAATCTCGGCCGAGCGTAACAGCGCCTTGGTCGGGATGCAGCCCCAGTTGAGGCAGATGCCGCCGAGATATTCGCGCTCGACGATGGCGGTCTTGAAGCCAAGCTGCGCCGCGCGGATGGCGGTGACGTAGCCGCCCGGTCCCGAACCGATGATGATGATGTCGAAATTCGTGTCAGCCATTCTCAACCTCGCGTTACGGTAACCTTAGCGGGCATCTTCGAACTTGTCGCGGCGGCCCGGTGCTAGGTCATTGCGGTCCAGGAATGCGGGTTAAAGCCCTATTGGGCCGCCGCGCCAAGCCCTATCGTGGCCGCGTTTTTGGGCGCGTTTACTCTGCGGCGAATTGGAGTGGCCGGTGCCGTTCGGAATTGTTTCTGCTGCGCTGCATTCGTGGTTGAATGGCGGCGAAATTGCGCGAGTACCGCGCGACGGGAGTATGGGCGTCATGCAGCCACTGACTGCAGGAATTACCAAAGCCGGCACCGGCATTGACGGCATCGTCTGGAACATCCTCGGCCAGATCTATGTGCCGAAATCGCTGAGCGAGAGTGTATTCTCCTGGCATGCGACGCTGCCGCCCGGCACTTTCGTGCCGCCGCATATTCATCCGACGCAGGATGAATTCATCTATATGTTCGAGGGCCGCTTCGACCTCGTGCTCGACGGCAAGGATTTCGTCGCGACCGCGGGCGACCTGATCCGGCTGCCGATGGGCATCCCGCACGGCCTCTTCAACAAGTCCGACCAGGCCGTGAAATGCCTGTTCTGGGTGTCGCCGACCCGAAAGCTCTACGACCTGTTCTGGGCCATCCACGGCATGAAAGAACAATCGCCGCCCGACGTCGTTGCGCTCTCGGCCAAATACGAGGTCATGTTCCTGCCGCCGCCTGGGTGAACGATTCTGGAGGGCTACGCGGCCTTGTTGACCTGCTCGCGGGCAAATCCCGCAGACGACGCGTAGCCGCGTACGATCGCCTTACGCTGTTCGAACGACAGCACGTCGTCGATATTACTGAAACCGTCCGGCGCGCGCGCTTCGACCGCGTCGATGACGCCTTCCGGACCGCCGCGCCGGTTCATGCGTACGATCTCCGCTGTCAGCGGCAGCCGGGTTTGCTCGTAGGCCCAGAGCGCGTGAGCCGGGTGTTCGCTGTCTTTGAGCCGGTCGGCGAGGAATCGCGCGTCAAGGATCGCCTGGGAGGCGCCATTCGAACCCACCGGATACATCGGGTGCGCCGCGTCCCCCAGCAAAGTGACACGGCCATGGCTCCAGTGCGGCAGTGGATCGCGGTCGCACATCGGATATTCCCAAAACTCGTTGGTGGCCTGGATCAGCGCATTGGCATCGACATAGGGGATGCTGAAGCGCTGCACGTGCGGCATCAGATCCTCGAAACGGCCCGGCCGCGACCAATCCTGCTTTTGCGGCGGCGGTGTCGAGCCGTCGCCGACGCGGCCGACCACCGCCCAATTGGTCAAGCGCTGATCCGGTCTTGCGCCCTCTGCGATCGGATAAATCACGACCTTGGCGGCAAGCCCTCCCGCGACGACCATCGAGCGGCCGTCCAAGAAAACCGGCCAATCGATAGCGCCGCGCCACAGCATCAGACCGTTCCAAGCCGGCGGGCCCTCATTCGGGTAAAGCTTTTCGCGCACCAGCGAGTGGATGCCGTCGGCGCCGATCAGAACGTCACCGTGCGCGGTGTGCCGATGCACGCCGCTGCGGTCGAAGAAATACGCGGTCACGCCGGCGTCGTCCCGGGTGAAGGAGCCGAGCCGGCAACCGAGACGAATACGCGACTCGCCAAGCCGCGCCCGCACCGCCTGATAGATCACGCCTTGCAGCCGTCCGCGATGGATCGAGAATTGCGGCACGTCGTAGCCGGCATCGAGCCCGCGCGGCTCGCGCCAGATCTCCTGGCCGAAGCGGTTGGTATAGAACAGCTCGTGAGTGCGGATCGCAACCGCATCGAGGCGTTCGAGGAGGCCAAGCTCGGCCAGCTCTTTGATGGCATGCGGCAGCGTATTGATGCCGACTCCGAGCTCGCGGATGGCGTCGGCCTGCTCGTAGATTTCGCAGTCGATGCCGCGCGCGTGCAGCATCAGCGCCGTCACCAGCCCGCCGACGCCTGCTCCCGCGATGATGACTTTCATGGCCGCTACCCCGTACGCGCTACTCGCATTATCGGCTCGTGAGTGTGCCGCGCCGAGCCAAAAATGCAACGATACCTCGTCCGGATGGTTACGGCGCGCCGACTAGTCGTCGATCGGCCGAAACACGCCGTCATCGCCGAGGCGCTCCAGAATGCCGGACTGGATGCCGAAGTAGCAGCCGTGGAGATTGATGTCGCCGGCTTCGACCGCACTCTTGATCCACGGGAAGGTGATGAGGTTCGCAAGCGAGAGGCGGACAGCCTCATGCTCGCAAACCGTCTGCCGATGCTCGGGCGGCGCCTGCATGGCGCGTAATCGCGCCGGTTCGGCGATGCGGACCCATTGCGGGATGAAATCCGACGTTTCAGCCGGTGCGCCGTTCAACAGGGCATGGATGCCACCGCACCGGGCGTGGCCCATGATGACGATATCGCGGACGTGCAGCGAGCGAACCGCGAATTCGATCGCCGCGCTGGTGCCGTGCGGTTCTGCATCCGGGCCATAGGGCGGCGCCAGATTGGCGACGTTGCGCACGACGAAGAGCTCGCCCGGGCGGGCATTGAAGATCATTTGCGGGTCGCTACGGCTGTCCGAACAGGCGATGACCAGCGCGCGCGGGCTTTGGCCGAGCCGGCTCAATTCCTCGAAACGCGCTCGTTCGTCGCGCCAGGTGCCGGCGCGGAAGCGGCGGTAACCGTCGATGAGCTGTTCCATTGTCGCCCGATTTTCCGATTCGCCGGGTCATTGCCACGCGCTATAAGACGAAGCAAGAAGGATGCCCAAACATGTCGGAATTGACGGTTTTCAGCACCATTGGCGTGCGCAGCGCGGCCGAGGGGCTGTTCCAAAGCTATGAGAAATCGAGCGGCGTAAAACTCGCCGTCACCTGGGGTACGGCGCCGATGCTGCTCAAGCGCCTCGACGGCGGCGAAACGGCCGACGTGCTGGTCCTGAGCCGTGCCGGCATCGAGGCGCTAAAACAGCAGGGCAAAGTGGTGGCGGGCTCCGAGGTAGCGCTGGCGAGTTCCGGTGTCGCCATCGCAGTGAAACAAGGCGCGCCGAAGCCCGATATCTCAACGCCCGAGGCGTTCAAGCAGATGCTGTTGGCTTGCAAATCCATCGCCTGCAGCGAACCGTCGGCTGGCGGCGCGAGCGGCGTCTATTTCGCCAAGCTGATCGAACGCATGGGCATCGCCGATGTGCTCAAGCCGAAGATCAAATATCCGCCGCCCGGCGGGTTTTGCGCGGCGCTTCTGATGACCGGCGAGGCCGAGCTTGCTCTGCAGCAAAAGCCGGAACTGCTGCATATTGAAGGCTCGGAGATCGTCGGCATGCTGCCGGGCGATCTCAACCTGATCACGGAATTTGTCGCCGGGATCATGCAGGACGGCAAGAACATTGAGGCAGCGAAGGCGCTGATTGCGATGTTGCAGTCGCCGGACGCGAAGCGCGTATTCCAGCTGAAGGGCCTCGATCCGAGCTAAGGCCAATGCCTGTTTTCACTCGCGATACGAATCGACGAGTTGCCGAATTCGGTCGAAGGTTTGATCCGGATTGACGATGTCGCGCACACTAATACCGCTACCCGAGACATTGCCGAAACCGAGCGTCGTGAAGGGTCTGAAGTTAGGGCTTGATCCGGTCGCCAAAGTGGCAAGGTAAATCGTACCGAGACCGTAGATGCGCTGCAGAACGCCTTTGCGCATTGTGACCTCTTTAACGTCCCGGAACCTGATGACTTTTTTGTTGATCGAGAAGAATCCCTCCTCGAACTCAAGATGATCGGCAAAGAAGCGATATTCGGTACGGCTGTAATTGAGTTTTTTGCCGAAATAAGCGATGGCCGGAATGCCGAAAAAAGCGAGTGTACCGAAGAAGATGAAGGGCGTTTGCGAGCCCCGGGCAAACAAGCCGGTCGTCTGGCTTATGCCACCCAAGAATCCGCCGGCCCAGAATGTGAGAAACAATTGCATGGGCAACTGCACTAACAATGTAATCCAGCCGATGAAGATCGGCCGAACAGAGAACACTACGTCGTCTGTGGCCATGAAAGCTTCACCGGGAGGTCCCGAACGGGCAACGATACATTAGACCAGCATCATCACTGGGTTCTCTATCAGCGCCCTGAAGGCGCCGACCAGCACCGCGCCGAGCGCGCCGTCGACGGCGCGGTGGTCGCAGGTCATCGTGACGCTCATCAGATGCGCGGCTTCAATCTTGCCATGGCGCACCACGGCGCGCTCCTCGCCGGTGCCCACCGCGAGAATGGTGGCATGCGGCGGATTGATCACGGCGGTGAAATCCTTGATGCCGTACATGCCGAGATTCGACACCGCCGTGGTGCCGCCTTGGTATTCGTGCGGTTTCAGCTTGCGGTCGCGGGCGCGTGCAGCGAGGTCGCGCATCTCGTTCGATATTGCCGACAGCGATTTGGTCTCGGCGTGGCGGATGATCGGCGTGATCAAACCGTTCGGCATCGCCACCGCAACGCCGATATCCGAATGCTTGTGCTTGAGCATGCCGCTCTCGGTCCAGCTCACATTCGCATCCGGCACGCGCTGCAGCGCGAGCGCCAAGGCCTTGACGACAAAGTCGTTGACCGAAAGCTTGTAGGAAGGTTTGCCGTCGCCGCCCTTCGGCGCCAGTGCATTGATCTCCTCACGCGCGGCCAGAAGCTTGCCGATGTCGCAATCGACGGTGAGATAGAATTGCGGGATGGTCTGCGTCGAGGCCGTCAACCGCTGCGCGATGGTGCGCCGCATATTGTCGTGCGGCACGACTTCGTAGCTGCCCTCGTCGTAGAGCGCGCGGATCTGCTGGTCCGTCATCGCCGGCGCGATCGTGCCACCGCCGGCCGCCGCCGGTGCGGCGATTGCCGGAGCAGCCGGGCGTAAGCCGCCGCCTTCCTTGGCCGCCGCGACGTCGCGTGCAATGACGCGGCCGTGAGGGCCCGAGCCTTGGATGCGGCCGAGATCGATACCGGCTTCCTTCGCCAGCCTTCGTGCGAGCGGCGAGGAGAAGACGCGGTTCGACCGGCCGTTCGTTTGCGCAGGCGCGACCGACGGTTTCGCAGTCTGAGCCTGGGGTGCGGACGAAGGAGGCGGGGCGGTGGGTTTTGCCTGGGCGCTGGGTGGTGATGGGGGCGCTGCCTGCGGGGCCGCAGGTTTTGCTGCCTCGGCCGGCTTAGCGGCCGGTGGAGCGCCCTTCCCGGCAGCCGTAGCCGCCGCCTTCACGTCCTCGCCTTCCTGGGCCAGCACGGCGATCAGTTGATTGACGGCAACGTCCTGCGTGCCTTCCGGCACCACGATCTTCGCCAGCACGCCGTCGTCGACGGACTCATATTCCATCGTCGCCTTATCGGTCTCGATCTCGGCGATCACATCGCCGGTCTTGACCGCCTCGCCCTCTTTCTTGAGCCACTTGGCAAGGTTGCCCTTCTCCATCGTGGGCGACAGTGCCGGCATGAGGATGTTGATGGGCATGGGCGAGGATTCACCAAAAAGATTTCAGCGGTAGCAGACGGATTTCGCCGCCTCGACGACTTCGGCGACCGAAGGCAGCGCAAGCTTTTCCAGATTAGCGGCATAGGGCATCGGCACGTCCTTGCCGCAGACCCGCACGACCGGGGCGTCGAGATAATCGAAAGCTTCTTCCATGATGCGGGCGGCAATCTCGGCGCCGACGCCGGATTGCTTCCAGCCTTCTTCGACGGTGACCAGACGGCCCGTCTTCTGCACCGATGCGATGATGGTGTCCGTATCCATCGGCTTGAGCGTGCGCAGGTCGATCACCTCGGCGTCGATACTGTCTTTCGCCAATTCTTCCGCGGCCTTCAGCGCGTAGCTCATGCCCATCGACCAGGCGACGATAGTGACGTCTGTGCCGGGGCGTACGATACGAGCGCGGCCGATCGGCAGCACGTAATCGTCGACCTTCGGCACCGGCGAGGAATGGCCGTAGAGAATTTCGTTTTCGAGAAACACCACGGGATTGGGATCGCGGATCGCGGCCTTGAGCAGACCCTTGGCGTCGGCCGCGGTCGAGGGCGCGATCACCTTCAGGCCCGGAATGTGGGAGTACCAGGCCGAATAATCCTGACTGTGCTGCGCGGCAACCCGCGAGGCCGGTCCGTTCGGACCGCGGAACACGATCGAGACCTTGACCTGGCCGCCCGACATATAGGGCGTCTTCGCCGCCGAATTGATCAATTGGTCCATTGCCTGCATGGCGAAGTTGAAGGTCATGAATTCGACGATGGGTTTTAGACCGGCGAGCGCCGCACCGATGCCGACGCCGGCAAAACCGTGTTCGGTGATCGGGGTGTCGATGACGCGCTGCGCACCGAACTCGTCCAACAGACCCTGCGTGACTTTGTAGGCGCCTTGATATTCGGCGACCTCCTCACCCATGACGAAGACGTCCGCGTCGCGGCGCATTTCCTCGGCCATGGCGTCGCGCAGCGCTTCGCGCATGGTCATGGTGACGAGTTCCGTGCCTTCCGGCACTTCGGGCTCGGGCTCAAGATGTGCCGACGGCGGCTTCGCGGTGCCGGTTTTTGCAGGCGCTGACGCTTCAGCCTTCGTCGCCGGCTCATCCTTTTCGGCGGCAGGCGCGGACTCGGCGGCTTTCTCCTCAACGGCCGGCTGATCGGCGACAGCTTGCGGTTTCGCCGGCGCTGGCTTTGCGCTTTTCAACGCGCTTGAATCCTCGCCCTCGCCCAGGATCATGGCGATCGGGGTATTCACCGCGACGTCGTTGGTGCCTTCCGGGACGAGGATTTTTCCGAGCGTGCCCTCGTCGACCGCTTCCACTTCCATGGTGGCTTTGTCGGTCTCGATTTCGGCGATGACATCGCCGGATTTGACCGCATCGCCTTCCTTCTTGAGCCACTTGGCGAGATTGCCCTTCTCCATGGTCGGCGAAAGGGCTGGCATCAATACCTCAGTAGGCATGGCGGCTCACTCGGGTCTCATGGGGCGTCGCGGGAACCGCGCTCAGCGATAGACGTCGGTGTAAAGTTCGGCGGGGTCGGGTTCGGCATCATGGGTGGCGAATTCGGCCGCATCGTTGACCACGGCGCGCACCGAAGCGTCGATTTTTTTCAACTCGTCTTCGCTCGACCACTTCCGTTCGAGAAGCCGCTTGCGCACCTGTTCGATCGGATCGTGCTCGGTGCGGACTTTGTCGACTTCTTCCTTGGTCCGGTATTTCGCCGGATCGGACATCGAGTGGCCGCGGTAGCGGTAGGTCATCATTTCGAGAATGGTCGGGCCCTTGCCGGCGCGGCACCAGGCGAGCGCGTCCGCCGCGGCCGCTTTGACCGCGCGCACGTCCATGCCGTCAACCTGGGTGCCCGGAATATTGAAGGACACGCCGCGCTTGGAAAAATCGGTCTGCGCCGAGGAACGCGTCACCGAGGTGCCCATGGCGTAACGGTTGTTCTCGATGACGTAAATGACCGGAAGCTTCCACAGCTCGGCCATATTAAAACTCTCGTAGACTTGGCCCTGGTTCGCCGCGCCATCGCCGAAATAGGTCAGGCAGACGCTGTCGTCGCCGCGGTATTTATTGGCGAAAGCGAGGCCGGTACCGAGCGGAACCTGGGCGCCGACGATGCCGTGGCCGCCGTAAAATTGCTCGGTGAGCGAGAACATGTGCATCGAGCCGCCCTTGCCCTTGGAATAGCCGCCGCGCCGGCCGGTGAGTTCGGCCATGACGCCTTTCGGATCCATGCCGCTAGCAAGCATATGGCCATGGTCGCGATAGCCGGTGATCATCTGATCCCCCTGGCGCATCGCGAGCTTCATGCCGACGACGACCGCTTCCTGACCGATATAGAGGTGACAAAAGCCGCCAATCAGGCCCATGCCGTACATCTGGCCGGCCTTTTCCTCGAACCGGCGGATCAGCAGCATTTGCCGCAGCGCCGCAAGTTCCTGTTCCTTATCGAATTCGAGCACGGAGGGAGTTTCAACCGCGGCGAGATCCGCGGTGGGCAGCAATCCGTGGGCGTTAGACCCCTGGGCGCTAGAAGCCGTTGGCTTAGTCTGGGCGACGGCCATTCTTATCCTCGAAACACCATGAACGATCGGGCGCGCATTCTCCAATAGCCGAAAACCCCCCACTGCGAAAGCGGGGGCGTTATCGGATCGGGACATCCGTCAGCCGCCAAATCCTTGTCGTCTATTTTGATTTCGGGCGCGCGCCGGGTGAGTTCGAGCCACGCGTCACGGCGTTGGCGGCGGCGCCGGAGGCGTCTTGTGGTCCAGCATCAGGGTCAAGTCGTTCGGCTCGACATAGTCGAGGAGCGCCCGCGCGCGTTCGTCGAGCATGTCGGGGTCGATATCGTCGGATTTCAACAGGGCAATCCGCCGCGCCCATTGGCCGTGCTCGCGTTTGAGGTGGTCGAGTTCAGTGTTGAGCGTGGCCAATTGGCGGTCGATATCCTCCTTGGCCTTGAGCCCGCGCGCGCCGCTATAGGCATTGACGCCGAAATAGCCGATCAGGAGCGCCGCCAGCGCGTAAAGCGCGAACGCGCTCAGAACGGAGCGGAGTCGTTTGCGGGTGACCATGCCGCCAAGATGCGAGCTGCGGCTTAAAGCGGGATTAACAACGGCTTAGGGCAGCCGGTTGCGGACTTCGCTGAGCACGAAATTGCCGAACCGCTTGCCGCGATTGCGGAAGAACCGCAGCATGCCGGCGTCGACGAAATAGGTCAGCAGGATGCTGTCCCGCGTCCGCACTTCAGGACCGACCGCATCGGCGGAATGCCAGGTATCGGTGCCGACCGCAAACGCGTAGCCGGTGTTGGGGGCAAATGACATTTGCTTCTTCTTCGGCATGGTGCCGTCGGCGAGCTTCTCGTGAAAGATGGTGCCGATATGCGTATTCGAGCGATCGCGCGGCAGATAAAGCTGCACGGTGATGCCCTTCCAGCGCGTGTCGGTGTGCGGCGTGATCAGATAGCCGGGAATATCGCGGGTCAGGATCGGGATCGGATACATGCCGACCTTGAGGTAATCCGGTCCGAAACGGCGCTCGAGCGCCGGCGCCAGGCGACGCACGAAGGCGTCGCGCACCGCAGCCGAGCACAGCGCGCGGCCGACGATGTCCCATACTGCCCGCTGCTGCGGCGGCAGGTGGCGGATATATTCCGGGAACAGATCGATTTTGACGCGGGTATGCGTGCCGTCGGTGAGGTCGTGGCCCTTGCTACGGCCGTGCATCGGCCGGTAGTCGCTCGCCTCCGGCATATTGGCGAGCATCAGCGTGTAGACGTCGTCGGGGAAAACGCGGTCGAACACCAGATGGGTGAACGGCGCGTCGAACGACGACGCGGCATCGACCGAGGTGGCGATGAAATCGCGCAAGCGCTCGACTTCGAGCCGCCGGTTGCCGGGCTTTAATTCAAGCGTCTGGTCCATGGGGTGGATATACCCCCGATCGCCGGAGCCCGACAAGCGGCGCTGCGGCAGGCGAGCTTACGAGCCAAGAGCTTTGAACGCTTTGCGGCCGGGATAGACCGCCTGCGCGCCGAGTTCCTCCTCGATCCGCAGAAGCTGATTGTATTTGGCGGTACGGTCGGAGCGCGCCAGCGAACCGGTCTTGATCTGCCCGCAATTGGTGGCGACCGCGAGATCGGCGATCGTCGAATCCTCGGTCTCGCCCGAGCGATGCGACATCACCGCCGTATAGCCCGCTTTGTGCGCCATCTCGACTGCGGCCAGCGTCTCGGTGAGCGTGCCGATCTGGTTGACCTTGATCAGGATCGAATTGGCGTAATGCCCGGCAATGCCGTCGGCGAGCCGCTTCACATTGGTGACAAAGAGATCGTCGCCGACAAGCTGGCATTTGCCGCCAATCGCTTGAGTCACAAGTTTCCAGCCATCGATATCATCCTCGGCCATGCCGTCTTCGATCGATACGATCGGATAGCGGCCGACCAGTTCGGCGAGATAGCGCGATTGCTCGGTAGGTGTCCGTGTCTTGCCCTCGCCTTCATAGACGTAAGTGCCGTCCTTGAAGAATTCCGTCGAGGCCGGATCGAGCGCCAGCGCTATCTCGGCGCCGGGTTTGTAGCCCGCGGTCACGATCGCCTTCATGACGAGATCGAGCGCTTCCTCGGCCGATGAAAGGTTCGGCGCAAAGCCGCCCTCGTCGCCCACATTGGTATTGTGACCGGCCGCTTTGAGGGCGGCTTTGAGAGTGTGAAATACCTCGGCGCCAGCGCGCAAGGCCTCGGAGAAACTTTCGGAGCCGAGCGGCACGATCATGAATTCCTGGAAGTCGATCGGGTTGTCGGCATGCACCCCGCCATTGACAATGTTCATCATCGGCACCGGCAACAGCCGCGACGCGGCGCCGCCGACATAGCGGTAAAGCGGCAGCCGGTTGGCGAGCGCCGCGGCCTTGGCGACGGCAAGCGATACGCCGAGGATGGCATTGGCGCCGAGCCGGCCTTTGTTCGGCGTGCCGTCGAGCGCGATCATGGTTTCGTCGATCTTGACCTGCGCTTCGGCGTCCATACCGCCGACGGCGTCGAAAATCTCGCCGTTGACGGCCTCGACCGCATTGCGCACGCCCTTGCCAAGATAGCGCTTCTTGTCGCCGTCGCGGAGTTCCACCGCCTCGTGGGCGCCGGTCGAAGCGCCGGACGGCACACCGGCGCGGCCGCGCGAGCCATCTTCCAGCACGACATCGACTTCGACCGTCGGATTGCCGCGGCTGTCGAGAATTTCCCGGCCGATAATATCGACGATGGCGGTCATGAATGCTCCCCGGCTGGCCTTTGCCTGGGCTTCTACAGGATCGGGCAGCCCCTTGTCATGCCTGCCCAAACCGGGGCATGCAGGGCCGTTATGGCAAGAAAACCTCTTCAGCTCGGCCGCCGGACCGCGATCCCCGCCTCGCCCGACAAGGCAGTGCTCGACCGCGTGCCGAATGCGCATCCGGGCACCAACTATGTGGCGCGGTTTACGTTTCCGGAATTCACCGTGATGTGCCCGGTGACCGGGCAGCCGGATTTCGCCACGCTGGTCATCGACTATGTGCCGAGGCGTTTTCTTGTCGAATCGAAATCGCTCAAGCTCTATTTGAACAGCTTTCGCAATCATGCCGACTTCCACGAGGCCTGCACGGTGACGATCGGCAAAAGACTGGTCGCGGTGCTGAAGCCGAAATGGCTGCGCATCGGCGGTTATTTCCATCCCCGCGGCGGCATGCCGATCGACGTGTTCTGGCAGGCCGGAAAACTTCCCTCCGGCGCCTGGGCGCCCGATCAGGGCGTCAGCACTTATCGGGCGCGAGGCTAGCGATTGAACCTTGGGCGCCGCTTTCGATTATCGGTAGTCTGTTGCGTGAAAGAACGGGAGACTGTCCGATGCGCACTCGACTGCTCGCGCTCGTCGTTCTGACCGGCTGCTTCGGCTTTGCGCCGCTAGGTCCGGCGCTGGCGGCCAAGCACACCAAAGCGACAGGCGCTTGCGCGCAGCCGGCCGATCGCTGCGTGTCCGATTGCGATCAGCTCAATTGGTGTACGATGTATACTTGCATCAACGGGCAGTCGACGCCGGTGCCGTTCTGGCGTTGCTATCAGCCCAGCGGACTTTGCCTCGCGCCGCATTGCTGAGCACTTCAATGCCCGATCGGCGCGTAGCTCGTCAGTGTGGGCGACGTTACCATCGGCGTAAGATGACGCGGGATCACAATGCGCTGCCCATCGGTCAGCGTCGTACGCTCGGACACGGAATTGATCTGTAAAAGCGCCCATAGCGGCACATGATAGGTGGCGGCGAATGTTTTCAACGTGTCGCCGGCATGCGCCGCGATCGGCAATCCAGAATCCCATAATTCGATCGGAGCGTCGGCGGGCACTTCAAGCCGGATCGGCACCGCCTCGCCTTCCGTGGTGGCCGGAGTGACGGCCAGATCCCTGATCTTCGCCACCAATTGCTGCTGGATGCGGTCGGCCTTCTCGATGTTGATGTGAATGAGCTCGCTGTGGTCTTTCAGATTGTAGCTTGCGTAATGGCCGTGGAAACGCGTGCCCTGCACCACATTGCCGCCGCCCAGCATGTTTGAGGACTGGAAGATGTTGATGTAGCGCTCGACATTGGGCGGCACATCGTCGGCGATGCGGCTTGGATCGTAGGTGACCAGGAGACTGACCGGGATATTCTCGGCGTTGAGCGTTTCGGCGAAGGCCAGGGCGGAATCGCCGCCCATCGAGTGGCCGATGAGGATGATGGGCTGCGGATCGCGGCGATAATCGCGGATCGCCTGCTCGCAGATCGGCCGCCACACCAGATAAGTTTCGACGTCGGCCGGAACACCGATCCGCTTGATGCGGTCGGTGAGCGTGTCCATGCCGCGCGAATAGATCAGGCCGGCGATGCCGCGAAATAGATAAGCGCGGCCGCGCGGCTCGGTGCTGATTTTTTCGGCTGCAGAAGGTGGTGGCGCGACGGGTGTCGTTCCTTCGGCATCGGCAAGTGTGACGGGCTTGGTGAAGACGGCGGGCTTGATGTCGGGCGCGGACGGGCTTGAGGCGGGCTTTTCCGTGGATGCGCGCGCGAACAGCGATGACGTCGTGGTGGAGTCCGACGCGTCGGCTGCGCCGCTGCCGCGAGCACCCGTCGATGCGGTGGTGTCGTTGTCGGCCGGCGAGGACGCCTGGCCGGAATTTTTCATCCAGGCCGCTTTGCTGGACGGCGCGAGCGCGGCGCCCGAGTACTGATCGAGCAGCGAATAGCTGCCGCATCCGGCGAGACAGCCGGCAACGCTAAGCGCAATGAACAAACCCGCGATATTCTTCAATCCAACCCCAACCAGTGCCCCCTGGCGTTTCCTGCGCCATTCGCGACCGCCCAGTTTGACTCGTCCAAGGAGCGAAGAGACCGCGAATTCCTTAATTTCCTGCGAACATCCTTAACCAGTTCCCAATGCGGCCCCGGACCACCGCCCCGGACTAGCCATATCGCCCTCGCCAACCGGCATTTTCATGGCGAAACCCCGGTCACGGGGTTATGTAGCGCCCCATGAGCCGCCCCATGGACCGTGCCCCCCGCATCTCCTTCGTGTCGCTCGGCTGCCCCAAGGCGCTGGTCGACTCCGAACGGATCATCACCCGACTGCGCGCCGAGGGTTATGAGCTTGCGCGCGGGCACGCCGGCGCGGACCTCGCTATCGTCAATACCTGCGGCTTTCTCGACAGCGCCAAGGCCGAATCGCTGTCGGCGATCGGCTCAGCGATGGCCGAGAACGGCAAGGTCATCGTCACCGGCTGCATGGGCGCGGAACCGGAGCAGATTACCGCCGCCCATCCGGGCGTGCTCGCGATCACCGGTCCCCAGCAATACGAGAGCGTGCTCGATGCCGTGCATCGCGCCGCCCCGCCACTGCACGACCCCTATACCGACTTGATTCCGCCGGAAGGCATCAAGCTCACGCCGCGGCACTACGCTTATCTAAAGATTTCAGAAGGCTGCAACAATCGCTGCAGCTTTTGCATCATCCCGAAATTGCGCGGCGATCTGGTATCGCGCCCGGCCGCCGACGTGCTGCGCGAGGCCGAGCGGCTCGTTACCGCCGGCGTCAAGGAACTCCTGGTCATCTCGCAAGACACGTCCGCCTATGGTGTCGACCTCAAATATGCGGAGAGCCGCTGGAAGAACCGCGAGGTGCGGGCCAAATTTCTCGATCTTGCGCGGGAACTCGGCGAGTTCGGGGTGTGGGTGCGGCTGCACTATGTCTACCCCTACCCGCATGTCGACGAGGTGATCGGGCTGATGGCGGACGGCAAAGTGCTGCCTTATCTCGACGTGCCGTTCCAACACGCGAGCCCCGCCGTCCTCAAACGCATGCGCAGGCCCGCCGCCCAGGAAAAGACGTTGGACCGCATCCGCGCCTGGCGCGGCATCTGCCCGAGCCTGACCATCCGCTCGACGTTCATCGTCGGCTTTCCGGGCGAGACCGACGAGGATTTTACGATGCTGCTCGACTGGCTCGGCGAGGCCGAACTCGATCGCGTCGGCTGCTTCCGTTACGAGCCGGTCGCAGGGGCCACGGCAAACGATCTCGCGGCGCCGGTGCCGGAGGCGGTGAAAGAGGAGCGCTGGCGCCGCTTCATGGCGCGCCAGCAAGAGATTTCGCAGCGGCGGCTCAAGCGCAAAGTCGGCAACCGCGAGCAGGTCATCATCGATGAAGTCGAGAGCGGATCGCGCAGCGGCAAAGGCCGCACCAAGGGCGACGCCCCACAGATCGACGGCGCCGTGTTGGTGGGAAGCCGCCGGCCGCTGCGCGTGGGCGAAATCGCCACGGTGAAGATCGAGCGCGCAGACGCCTACGACCTGCACGGCACCGCGGTGGGCTATTGAGGCCGACCTCGTCTACTTCACGCCCGCCTTGGCAAGCGTGATAGGATGACTGTTCCCGCAACGTACAGGTCATCCCTCATGCCGCTCTCCGATACCATCAAGACGCTGATCCGCAACGCCTGGGACGACGGCTGTCCCTGCCTCGTCGCCACGTCCGGTCCGGCGGGACCGAATATCTCCGTCAAGGGCAGCATGATCGTGTTCGACGATACCCATCTCGCCTATTGGGAACGCTCCAAGCGCACCGCGCTGGACAATCTGGCGCACGACAAACGCGTCTGCGTAATGTATTCGAACTTCAAGGCGCAGCGCGACGGCGTGCTGGAGAGCGGCTTTCTGCGTTTTTTCGGCAGCGTCGAATTGCACGAGAGCGGTCCTCTGCACGAGGCGATTTTTGCCAAGCTGTTGCCGCGCGAGCAGACCCATGTCGGCGCCGACACCGGCATCGGGGCGCTCGTCAAGATCGAGAAAGCCGTCGACATCCGCGGCAAATCGATCATCTGATCGTGCGTCTTTCGCTTTTGTTACCGCTATAATAAACAAAAAGGGAGGATGCGATGCCGGATCTTTCGGTCACACGTCGTATGGCGCTCGGCGCCGCGGGCGTTGGGTTAGCTTCTCTCGGCGGGACACAGGCGATGGCGCAAGCCGGTGCGCGCAAGACCTTCGTCCTTATTCACGGCGCCTATCACGGCGGCTGGTGCTGGCGGCGCGTTGCCGACATCATCGAGCAGCACGGCCACAAGGTCTACGCGCCCTCGCTCACCGGTAACGCCGACCGTTCGCACCTGCTGACCAAGGACGTCGTGCTCGATACCCAGATCGCCGACATCGCCAACCTGGTGACCTGGGAAGACCTCAAGGATATCTGCCTTGTCGCGCATTCGTTCGGCGGCTGGCCAGCCTCGGGCGCACTCGAACATATCCACGACCGCACAGCCTCCATTGTCTGGCTCGATGCGTTCAAACCCGAGAATGGCCAGAAGGGCACCGATTATCTTTCGGAATTCAGCCGCAAGGCGATGGAGGACGCCGTGGCCAAAGGCGAGCCGGGCCGCAAGCCGCCGCCGGCGAAAACCTTCTCGCTGAGCGAAAAGGACTATGCCTGGATCGATTCGAAACTGTCGCAGCAGCCCAACGGCGTCGCGACCCAGCCGATTAAGCTCACCGGCAAGCGCGACATGATCGCGAAAAAGACCTACATCCGCGCGCCGAAATACCCGCAAGCCGCCTTCGACAAGGCGCTCGCTGAATGCAAGGCCGACAACTCCTGGCAGACCTTCGTCAACGACAATACCGGCCACGACGTGATGATCGATCAGCCGGAGTGGCTCGCGGACCTGCTGTTGAAGGCGTCGTAGCCGCCCTCCCGCTACTAGGAATGCGAATGACAGCGCCCGGGCTTGCGGCCTTGCCGTCTGCGATGATGGTGACGCACGGCGACGCACATCTCGAAGTTCTCACGCAGGGCAAGGGGCCGGCGATTGTCCTGCTGCCGTCGCTTGGCCGCGGCGCAGCGGATTTTGGCGATATCGCTCGAAACCTTGCTGGTGCCGGCTATCGCGTGTTGCGGCCGCAGCCGCGCGGCATCGGCGCGAGCACCGGGCCGTGGAGCGGGGTGAAGCTCGAAGACCTTGCGGCCGACATTGCCGCCATTATCGAGCATGACGCTTGCGGTCCGGCCTTCGTCGTTGGGCACGCCTTCGGCAACCGCGTTGCGCGGGTGCTGGCGACGGTCCGGCCCGATCTCGTTCGTGGTGTCGGCCTGATCGCCGCCAATGTGGGACGAAACCCAAGCCCGCCCGACGTGCGCGCCGCCATTCGCGTGAGTGCCGATGTCACGGCACCGGCGGATGCGCGCATCAAGGCCCTGCAATTCGTGTTCTTCGCACCAGGCGGCGACGCAAGCGTATGGCTCGATGGCTGGCACCCCGAGGTCCTGGCCGCGCAGCGCATCGCCGGCGACCTCACGCCGCGCGAATTGGACTACGCCGCCGGCACGGCGCCGGTTCTCTACATCCAACCGAGCCACGATCCGCTGGCGCGCCATGACGATGCGGAGGAGTACAAGAAGGCGCTTGGAACTCGCGTCACGGTGATCGTCATTCCGAATTCGGCCCATGCGGTGATCGTGGAACAGCCAGGCGCGGTGAGCGAAGCGCTGATCGCCTATGCGCGCAAGCTATGGCCTGCGGGCTAGAGCGTGGCTGATTTTTTCTGAATCGGAGGGGATTCCCAGTTTGGGGCGAATATGATTCAAGATGCTGGCTGGAACGGAGGCCAGCATCCGATGGCCCGAGCTTATTCCCTTGATTTA
>Ga0181526_10000842_pt1 | contig 31082 bp, 25 predicted proteins | sample PEATcosm2014_Bin_35_FD_119750 | JGI IMG/M metagenome (GOLD analysis project Ga0181526, IMG submission 119750) | Peatland microbial communities from MTU Mesocosm Facility, Houghton, MI, USA - PEATcosm2014_Bin06_30_metaG | ecosystem: Environmental > Terrestrial > Soil > Wetlands > Peat | place...
CTGTTTGCCCACCACCGTCGCCCGGTACGCCTGCTGGGCCTTCCAGCGGGACCACTTCCGCGCTGCGCGCCTGCAGCGCTCGCTGCAATAGCGCTGGCGTGCTTGCTGGGGATGAAAGCGTTGCTCGCATCCTTTAAGCAAACAGCGCCGCATGCGCGGCCGACGTGCCAATCGCTTCCGCCGGCCAGCCCCTTGATTTTCGGGATGGACTGTAGGACTCTCGGAAGGGCCCATGGGAGGTGATGACTCCCAGAAGCTCCTGCCCTGGAGGGGACCAATTCCCCTCCGGGGCGCAAACCTCCGGCTCAATTACGAATCAACAAGGTAACTGAACCTGCCGTTGGAATCTCGCTGCCACCAGCATCTCTGGCGATTCGCCTCAGCTACCGCCGGCGTGGGTCATTTTTGGAAAGCACGGGTGGGTCAGTTCTGGCGCGCGCCGAAGTTGGCCGGTGTGCAAGTATTGCTGCGCGCGCGCACTTCGCATTAATATCGTTTTCTATCCCCATTTCGCGTTAGAATGTCGGGGAGCGGAGGTGAGAAAGCAATGTCTGCTCGGATACTGGTGGTGGAAGACGACGCCGGCGAAAGGTCCGACCTCGCGGCGATGGTTGGAGCCTTCGGCTTTGAGGTCGCGACGGCGGCAGACGGCCAGGAGGCTCTTGAAAAGCTGGCCTCCTTTCGGGCAAATGTCATCCTGACGGACTTGGTGATGCCATGCATGAACGGCATCGCGCTCCTGCAGGAGCTTACTGCGCGGGGAGATCGCACCCCTACAATCGTTCTTACGGCATTTGGAGGTATCGATCAGGCGATTTCAGTTGTGCATGGCCTGAAGGCCTTCTGGTTTCTCGAGAAACCCGTGCAGCCCGGAGTCATGCGCGCCCTTTTGGAACGTGCGATCCAGCAAAGCGAGTTGGTCGCGGAAACCGAGCGGCTGAACCGGCAGCTCAGCTATCAGGGTGTCTTAGGCGAGATGGTAGGCAATTCTCCCGCCATGAAGGAGGTATTTTCCTGGATCCGGCAAGTCGCGCCGACCACCGCCTCGGTTCTGATTACCGGCGAGAGCGGCACGGGCAAGGAACTGGTCGCCCGCGCGATTCATCGTTTGAGCCCGCGAAGTGGCGGCCCATTTGTGGCGGTCAATTGCGCCGCCTTGCCGGAGAGCCTGGTGGAGAGCGAGCTATTCGGCCATGAAAAGGGGGCATTCACCGGAGCCGCGGTGCGCAGGGTAGGTTGCTTCGAACAAGCCCAGAACGGGACACTGTTGCTCGATGAGATCGGGGAGATGCCGCTTGCCACGCAAGCCAAGCTGCTGCGCGTGATCGAGGAGTCGAGCGTCCGCCGGTTGGGCGGCGCGAGTGACATCCCGATCTCGGTGCGGGTTCTGGCGGCCACCAACCGCTCGCCCGAGAAGGCGATACAGGATAAACATCTTCGCGAAGACCTGTACTACCGTTTGAACGTGTTCCACATTTCGCTTCCACCGCTCCGCGAACGTAAGGAGGACATTCCATCGATTGCGACGGCTTTAATCGGCGATCTGAACCAAAAGCACGACTGCCGGGTGACCCATCTCAGCCCCGAGGTGCTCGCCCGTCTTAAGGCAGGTTCCTGGCCCGGCAATGTGCGTGAACTGCGAAACGTGATCGAGCGCGCGATCATCGTGGCGGGCCAAGGAGAGATCCTTCTTCGGCACCTTCCCGGCGCTTTTGTGCCGGAGGCGCCGCGGCCTTCCCTGCCGCAGACTCCACAAGTTGACGATGACGAGGTGCTAACGCTCCGTGCCGGCGCGCATATGCGCGAAGTGGAAGAGACCTATATCCGGCTGGTCTTGAGACACACGAACAACAATAAACGCAGGGCGGCGAAGGTTCTGGGCATTTGCCTGCGGACGCTCCATACCAAGCTGCGTTCGTTTGAAGCTGAGAATTCCGGGGCGGCGGCGCCGGCTCGTGAGCAGTCCGCGAGTGGCGGCTAGTCGGCAGGAAGGGTAAATAGAAAGGTGGTTCCGGCGCCAGCCTCCGATTCCGCCCACATGCGGCCCCCATGCCGTTCCACGATTAATCGGCAAATCGACAGCCCCAGACCCGGGCCGGTGCGTGGCGTGCCCTGCAGTCGCACGAACGGTTGGAACAGACTTTCCAGATAGCGTGCTTCCACTCCTGGGCCGTTGTCCCGAACGGCAAACAGCCACTCTTCCGCCCGTTTTTCCGCGGTGATGTGGATAAGGGGAGGGTTTGGGCCGCGGTGGCGAAGAGCGTTATGGAGCAGGTTCTCGAATACTTCCATCAGCCGGTCCGGGTCTCCGGAGACGCGTGGCAGCGTGCCGTAGGTTACCGTCGCTTGATCGGCACGGAGTTCCTTATCCAGTTTTGCTAGAACGGTTCTCAGGATCACATCCATGGGTGTGGCTTGGAACAATTCCTTGGGGATTTGCAAGGCAATTGAATAGCTGGCGATGCCATCGGCCAGCAGATCGATTTTCCGCGCGCCGTCGGCGACCAGGTCAAGGCGCTCCTCAATACCGGGCATTTGCACCGCATGGCTGTCCCGCAAAAGCAGGTCGGTGTGGGTGCGGACAGCGCGCACGGCTGTCCGCATATCGTGGCAGGCACGCAGGAGAAATTCGCTAACCGCAAGCGCGGCACTCGGCGCGACCTTCCCTAGGTCGCCCCCGGCGCCGGATGTCGATGTCTGCGAGGGCATGAGTATTAAGGATAGCATCAGGTCGTGGATAGACGTCCTATTTGATCAAGGCTCTGATACGCCCCTGTTATTCCTCCCGTTTGGCGAAAGTGCCGGGCAGATTGACGCGCGCCGCTCAGCCTATGGTCATCCGTTGCTTTCTTCTTTTGCGGCTACGCCGCTCGTTGAGCCGGCGTTTTCCTTAAATGCCATCTGCTTTAGAGCGGCCTCTTGCATCTGAAAGGCGGCTTGCGGAAGTTGCCTTGCGAGTGCGATCAGTTCCGGGAACTCGGGATCTGGCCCGAGGATGTAAAGGGTCGTCAGCATCATGTGAATAAGCGTTCCGGGAAGTTATGAATACGGATTCCGGGGCGATGTGAATAAGGGATTCCGGCGGGATGTGGAACGCAAATCGCCCACGCCCGGAATAGTTATTCACATCCCCGGAATGATTTTCTCAGGGGGCATTTTCTTTTTGCCGTTCTTGACGTCACGGAGCCGATGCGTGGGTCGCGGCACGCTGCCCCAGGCGGTCCTTGGCCTCAAGGACAACAGCGAGTAGCAGCATGCCAATCGCCAGCGCCGCCATATAAATCAAGAGTTGGTCCAGAGAGCAGAGGATCGCGCAGCCCGCTGCGATTGCTCCGAGCGCAACACATGCTGCAATGCTCCCGGTCGAGAAGACCTGCTTGACTACACGACCTGCTCGGCGCCAGACTACAACTGCGCCTATGACAAGACCGGCCAGAAGAACGCTCTGCCAAAACGTCGTCATGGGAATGTCAAACAAGGCGTGGGCAATCATGGAAGGGATCAGAGACCGAGTCCACGCAAACACGACTCCGAAACCGATCGCGGACAAGAGAAGGCCCACGCTCATGCCAGCGTTATATGGGTCAGGCCTTAGATACTGCGTGTGCGTAAACGTAAAGAGGCAAGCCGCTCCCAAGACCGCCGGTCCGTCTCCCCAATCTTCCGCAAGCCGCCGCTGACAGTATCCACGATAAAAAAGCTCTTCGAAAAAAGAAGCGCCCGCCCAACTGAGGACCCCGGAGAACAGCCAGAATTGCCAGCGCTGCCAGGACATATCCATGAAGGCTTGCCGCCAGGGGGCGGTCGGGCCCGGATGGATCGAATTCGCTAAACTGACGCCCAGAACTGGCCACTCCCAGAAGGCGGCGGCTCCGATTCCGGCCAAGAGCAGCATCACCCAAGTGTGCTCGGCCTTCGTTAGGCCATAGTCCGCAGGCCTTCGCCGTCGATACCACCAATTGAGAGGAGCGGCGAGCACAAAATAACCGGCATTCTGGAAGACGAGCAACACAAGTAGTTGTCGCGATGCGGTGACTAAATCAGCGTTGGACGCATGGACAGTCAAGTTGTTGAGCGGATTCGTGAGCGATAACCCGAGCAGACGCCTGATTTCGAACATCGCGACCGGACCGGCCAGGTAAACTCCCAGCACTTCCAGCAACGCGGCCGCACGCCTGCGAGATTTGGCGTTCATCAGGAGCGAGTATAGCCTGAATCGCAACCCGACGCGCTTGACGAAGGGTTGCCGCGCCCATTAGGGCCCTTCGCATTGGGGCTGCCGGAATCAACGGTTCCTCTTTCACCGGATCCAGTTTCGGCTCACGTTTTCAATTGGGGTGGACGTTTCTTGGATGCAGCACGCCGGAATAGTGATGTAGTAATGCCGCGTATCGAGATCGAAGCTGAAAAACCAGTTCGCCGCCGGATTTTGGCAATACGGAGATGGTTTCGGCGCAGCAAGACCAGACTGGCGAAATTGTGATTTTGGAAGGTGAAGCTGCTTCTATTCTGCGCCGCCCTTGTTGCGGTTTGCACAAGATGATAAATTACTGACCGGGCGTATCGTTGTTACGATTCGTCGGGACTTTTAGCATCACAGTCGCTCAATCACGATGTACACCGAGTATGCGAATGGTTGCGTTGGGACTGAGCCGTATATCGCGGTAGAAAACAGGATCGGTGTATTGGCCTTGGCGCGGATGAAATACGTCGTTCCTGCGCTGGAATTCTCAAGTGTGCTGGAATCGTAAACGCATGGCACTATGCCAACGGGCTGTTGTGTAGCGCCTGAATCGTTGGTATAGGTGACGGTAGCACAGTAATCTGAAGCTCCTTGATTTGCTGGGTTGGTGTTGACCAGTTCGCTATAGATATTCACCCGAAAGGTCCCGTCGCTAGTCGGCGTAGAGCACGGTTTGCGGGATTGTGTCAGTTTGGTTTGGGTAATTGACACTCTTGACAATCACCGGGCTGCTTGCCGTGAAAGGGGACTGCCCATTTTCCTGTGCGTGTGCGCAGACCGCCGCCAGCAAAGTGATGCAGAGCACTGGTGGAATAGTGGCTTTCATTTCCGATCTCCTCGCCCGAGAGCGTAGCACATCTCCGCGCGGTTTATGTTGCGCCTTCGTTGGCAACTGGCTTCTACGAAAATGCATACCTGGGCAGAAACGGCCCGGAGCCACTAAATCGGGGATTCCTGCCTGGTAATGCAGATGAACCCAACGGGCACCATGCAGAATCTGCCGTCCTTGAATTTGACCGTGACTGTGGATGCCGCTCAGCTTCCGCGGTCCGCGAGATGTGCCGAGGAGAAAGCCGGGATCGTGGGAGCCAGCGCACCGGCCACGCTGTTACCAAGCGCCTGCCCGGAAGAGACAAACGCCTTTCCTTCGCCCAGGCCAGTGAGAAGCTGGCGCGCTATGCCGAGGAGCTTCTCCCGATCCATGATGTTTCTCCTACTGTTGCGTGCCTGAGACCGCGATGAAGCCTTCGATCTCACTGGGCAATCGTATCCGTCACACCTGTGCTATTCCGCCATCAACGAACAGTTCGATCCCCGTGATGAAGGAACTGTCGGAGGAGGCCAAAGAGACGACGGCTCTGCCGACCTCTTCCGGCTTTTCCAGCCGTCCCATGGGGACCTGCGCCGCCATGTAGCCGAGCAGTCCTTCCTGTTGCGCCGTGTCCGGCCCGGCGAGAGCGGCAAGACCAGGTGTATGAATCGGACCTGGGCTGACTGCGTTGACGCGAATGCCGCGGTCTTTTAGATCGAGGGTCCAGCAGCGCGCGAAAGAGCGCACCGCTGCTTTCGTGGCGCTGTAGATGCTGAACGCAGGCGTCCCGGAAATGGAGGTCGTCGAGGCATTGAGGATGGTTGGCCTGCCGCAATTCAGCGGTCCGTTCGCGCACCTTGGATTCAAGCTCATCGCGGGCCAGCGTGAGCGACCCTTCGGCGTCTTTGCGTTTCTTCACGAACCAGCAAGTGAGCAGCGCCGGGATAGCGAACTGCAGGAGGTAGGGCAGTTCTCCCGCTTTCGCGGCAAAGCGGTGATTAACGTCGCTCACCGAGTATAAACGGTTCTGGTGGCAGCCGCGCCTCAACTGTTGAAATGGCATTTCAAAAAGCGATGTTTCAAAGGCCAAGGGCGGTCTTGCATGCTGCAAGTCCGCCCCGTTTTAAGTTGGAATAAATAACTACAGGGGATTCGACAGCAGGTTCAGAGTGTTAGTGCCGTCATTTACGAAGTATAGACCGGACGAACTGGCCGCCAAACCGAACAGCGTCCCCGCCCCGGGCGGACTACCGCTTCCGCTGATGAATCCGGCCGACTTCTGCGTTCCGTCCTCGTTGAGACCGATCAGCAAGCCGTTGCCGCCGTTCGCTACCATAAGCTCGGAATGGTTGGGCCGCACCATCACTCCCAGCGGAGTGTTCAGAGTCGGGACCAGCGAAAAGGTCTGTCCGTTATGTGCGTCGGTCGTGCGGTTCACTGCGTCCGCGATGCTGACAATCCGGTTATTCAGAGTGTCTGCCACATATAGCGATCCGCCCGGAGCCAGCGCGACGCCCGTTGGCCCGATCACCAGCGCCGCTGGATCGGTCCTTTCCGCAAAGCCCGAGCCGATGACCAACATATCTGTTATCGATGGCATCGTGGTGTCCGTCTGTGTCGTGCGGATGCGGACCACCGTCCCGCCTTGCACAATCGATCCGTTTCCGGCCACTGTGCCATTGAGAACGTTGGTTACAAACAAAGTCGCGGTCAAATCTCCGTCTAGCGCGGTCATATCCCATGGACCGTTGATCATCACATTCGTGATCGTCTCTGCCACCGTGCCCTCGTTATTCAGTACGAGGAGACAGCCTGCCTGCGCGGTCGCCGCCATTCCGTTCGCGGTCGGCAGACTGCCCACGATCACCCAGCCCGTGCGTAAGACTACCAGCGCCGCCGTCAATCCCACACCGCCAGGGCACTGATCCGGCAACGTAGATGGATCGATCTGGGCAAATACGCTCGTTGATCCGTCCGGCGCGATGTTCATAATCGTCGTGCCGGTCCCTTGTAAGTTGGCGCTATTGTTAAAATTGCTGACCAGAATGTTGCCTGAAACCAGTTTTCCCATGGTGCGCGGCACGATGGCCACGCCGTAAGGATTCAAGTCGCCGTTCGGAGGAACCGTCGACGCAACTTCTACAACTCCATAGTTAGTGCTAGGGGTCACTCCCTGTGAGAACACCATAGCTGGAATGACCGCCAGCGCCGCCCACATAGCAGTCAGTACTCGTTTCGTAACACTTAGCTGCATCATGTAAAGTCTCCTACTCATGATGCTACCTTCACCTCGCAAATGAAACAAGAGCCGTATCGGACACTTCATATAAAACCGTGCGCCCGTCCACCATTCGGTTCGCGAAAAAACACACGGTAATTCGAGAAACTGAGGTGGTTTTGTGGTGTTGATGGTGTCCCTCAGCTCCAGTGTCTCGCCGCGCACGTGCACAGAAATCTTGCCTGATTCGTCGCCCGTAGCCCGCGCCGTCGCGACTTCCGCGATGTTGCGCACCTAACCCGTCAGATTACCTCAGCTCAGTTACAGAGGGCGAGTATTATACTTGTGGGAAGTGTGTTAGGGGTGATAAGGACGGCTATCGACTAATATTAACAAGCAAGTCAAGAGCCATCGCAACAACACGCTGGGGTACGCCTGCCTGTGCCAATCGGAGTGTTCCCGCCAATGCGGAAAATGCCGGAGCGGCATGTAAGAACGACACCGGGCAGAGCAAGGTCTTCAACGTCGCCCGAACAGCAGCCAGATAATAAGGACCAGGACAACGATGCCCGTGATGCTGCCCCCGACCACTGGTCCGCCGTAGTAGAAGCCACCCCCGCCGCCAAGGAGAAGCAGCAAGATAATGATGATCAAAAGTGTGCTCATAATCCCCCTAAGAAGTATTGTACGTCGGGCCCGGCGTTTCAGCCGGCCCTTGCTGGTTCAGAGTCCGGTGTCGTATAGAGACCCCCAAGCTGCCGCGCGGTCCGCGGGGATACTCGTCTTCCGGGAGCCACTGCCATTGGAAGCAGGAAAGCAAAAGGAATGCCATCGTGCTGTTCAGTGCCTTGCGCAGCCTGTCAAAACATGCGATGTCGCGTTTGCGCACACCCCGCGCGGGCAGATCAGTCCGCGACATCATTAACGCCGGAAACTCACTTCGTCTTGATTTGCGCTTCGCTAATCGCCTGGCGCAGGCTGCAAGGTGCACAAATCGGTAACGGCCCCTGGTCTCCATTTACCTCTATGGCAACCGGGCGGCCTCGTCCCCATGAGGAAGCGGTGGCTCGTCCGGCCCGGAAAGCGGATCGGAATAAGCCGTCCGGCGAACACGCGGCATCGGTTTGTCGCTCACGAAATAATCCGCGTTGGACTCAGCCATCGAATCGACACTTTCGGCCCCAGTCTGCCGAAGCAGATCTTTGGCGCGCCTGACCCAGTCGTCGTTGTCGCAGTGTACGGACATTAGAATGCCGCCCTGCTTGATGCGGCCTTCGAAGCGTTTCGCCTCGTATTCGGGCGCGCCCATGCCGATTAGCGCACCGATGAAACCGCCCACCGCTCCCGCCGCGCCCACACCGGCCAGTGCGGCCGCGATCGGGCCCGCCGCAATCAGCGGTCCCAAGCCGGGAATAGCCAGCGCCCCTACGCCGGTTAGCCAGCCCAGCACGCCCCCGGAGATCCCTCCCACGATGCCGCCGGTTGTCGCGCCTTCCGGCGCCTTCGTGTTTTTTTCATGGGCAAAGTCTTTGGTGCCTTGGTTTTCCTGAAACAGTACGGAGATATCTGTACCACGAAAGCCTGCCGCGCGCAGCGCTTCAACAGCTTCTTCGACACTGACGCGGTCGGCATAGATGCCGAATACCGACTTGTTCTTGTTAGCCATCATTCTCTCCTTCATGGCGGAGGGAGCAATGCCTGGACCAATGGAATGCAACGCACGGTCAGGTGGCAGCCGGGCTCGGCAACTCCGATGCGCCCCACCTGCACTTCCAGGTGGACGCCAGTCGTTTGCCCACTCCGGGGGCGACCCTTCTTGACGGGCGGCAGGTCCTTCCAGGGAGCTGCCGTGCGCACTTCCCTCACCACGACCGTTTCGCGGATGGTTTCGCGACTGCGCGTGATGCGGAGGCCGAGCCAGATGCCGAAGGTCGCGAAGAGGGTGGCGACGAGCGCGCTGTAGAGCTCAACGGAGTGCTCGATGATGACGAAGCGGTATTCGGTGTATTGGAGGGTAGCGATGAGGAGGGCGCCGACGAGACCGGGATGAGGACCTGGCGCTTCATGATGGGGTGTGAAGAAGTATACCGGGGTACGGACCAATATACCCCCATTTGCCTTCGCTCACGCCGATCCTGATCGCGGACGCTGGGTTTACCTCACAGTCAAGCCAGCATGCCAAAAGTGCTCGAACGCCTTCTTGATCGCCAGTTGCCTTTCCGGCGGGCAGAGCTTCACGCGCTGCTCACCCTGCCGGTTGGGCGCCTCGGCTACGGGCAGACCATAGATTTCCTTGCAGTGCGCAATCCAGCAGGTCTCCGGCTTGAACCCATAATGCTCCAGCGCCCACTGCTGAATCTCCTGGTCTGTTGCCACCCCACTCAGCCTATGGTCATCCGTTGCGTCGCTTTCTTCGTTTGCGGCTACGCCGCTCGTTGAGCCGGCGTTCTCCTTAAATGCCATCTGCTTTAGAGCGGCCTCTTGCATCTGAAAGGCGGCTTGCTGAAGTTGCCTTGCGAGTGCGATCAGTTCCGGGAACTCGGGATCTGGCCCGAGGATCTGGCGCGCCGCTTCAAGGGCCAAATCGTGTAATTTATCCATGGTGAGCCTTTCCCGAACCATATAGGTGCACCCCGAATACCAGCGGCATGGCGCTGACAATGCGGTTCGATCCAAGGATAGAACGGAATCAAGAACGAGCCGGCCAACCAAGAAATTCTCCAACCTCCTCAAGAAACAGTTCCCATGCCGGTTCATTCGCAAGCACCAGATGGTTACCGCTCGGCAGCGGAACGAACCGGGCCCCAGAAATCGCAGCGGCCATACGCCGTCCGTCTTCAAACGGGACTACGCGGTCGCGTTCGCAATGGAACACGATGGTGGGAACGCGAACCTGCGGCAGGATTTCGCTGATGTCGATCTTGCCCCACTCCTCTTCCAGGCGGGCTGCATTCTCGGGAGAAGTTGAGATCCGCTGCAGCTCGTTAAACCACTCCCACTGTTCGTTCGTGCCCCCGGGGATGAAGCTTGACGTCCAGAGTTGCCGAAACGCCGCGTTTTCCGTGCCCCAGCCCAGCCGCGTTAGCGTGATCATTGCTCGCTGGCTCTCCGCATACGGCGAATTGTTCCGCCTTTGCCATCCGCGCGCGTACGCGCCATAGAGCACGAGGTGGCTTACGCGATCCGGGTGACGGGCCGCATAGGCGGCGGCGACCGCTCCGCCTTGAGAAATTCCAAGCAGCGCGAACCGATCGGCTCCGGCGGCCTCCACTACGCTTTCGAGATCTCCAACCATAGCGTCGAAGGAAAGCTCGTCCACATTCCAATCCGATAAGCCGTTCGCACGTTCGTCATAGCGGATCAGCAGGTGTTGACGGCTCAGCTCCTGAATCCAATGGCACCAGATCGGACTGTTCCATTCGAATTCTAGATGGTTGAGCCAGTTCGCAGCCTTGACTAAGGGGTACCCGCTCCCGACCATGGAATACGCGATCCGCACTCCGTCCGACGCGGTACAAAAACGGATCTGCTGACGCTCCGACTTCTTCGCTGTTCTAGCGGTTCCGCTCACCGGCTCTGATGCCGCGCCGATCTTGGTAACGGGCGCAACAAATCTATACCCGATCCGCGGTACGGTCTCGATGTAGGTTTGCCCGGTGGCCTTTTCGCCTAGCGCTTTCCGCAGAATGGAAATGTTGTGATTGAGGTTGTTCTCCTCCACAGCCGCATCAGGCCACAGCGCCCGAAGCAGGTCCTCCTTCGGCATAAGGCTGGCGGCGTTTTCGACGAGAAGGCGGAGCGTGTCAAACACCTTTCCACGCAAAGGGATCACATTGCCGTCCTGAAGCAGCCTACGTTCGCGGACATTGAGTTCAAACGGACCGAAGCGGAACACTGCCATGGGCATGCCTGATATTTTCAGGAAACTTCCAGGAAAAATCAACTCTTCCCAAAGGACGCTGGGACACGGCGTGTTGTCTACTCGATATCTGGAGGGAGCGATATGGCACAGTGGATACCCGATCGAAGCTTTTATCCGTCGCCTAAGATGGCGATGGAGGCGCCGCCAGAACGAATCGCCTACGTGTCGATGCTGAATTCGCGGGAGAATGGCAGAGACGCGTTGGGCGTGATCGATGTTGATCGCACGTCGAAGGGATACGGCCGGCTGGTGGGCCAGGTGGACATGCCTATAGCCGGCGATGAACTGCACCATTTTGGGTGGAATGCCTGCAGCTCCTGTCTTTGCCCATACTCGCCACACCCGCACATGGAGCGTCGCTATCTGGTGGTGCCGGGTCTTCGGTCGTCGCGTATCCACATTGTCGACACGAAACCAGATCCGCGAAAACCGGCCCTGGTGAAGGTGATCGAGCCGGACACTGTAATGAGCGCGACGGGGTACAGCCGCCCACACACTTCGCATTGCGGTCCCGACGGGATTTACATGAATGCGCTGGGCTCGCCCGGCGGGGACGGTCCCGGCGGCATTTTCATGCTCGATCCCGAAACATTCGAGTTAAAAGGACAGTGGGAAAAAGAACGCGGGCCGCAACACCTGGCGTATGACTTCTGGTGGCATCTCGGACATGACACGATGATCACCAGCGAATGGGGCACGCCGAACATGGTCGAGAACGGAGTAAATCCGGAACTTCTGCTTGCCGGCAAATACGGCCACGCGCTGCACGTTTGGAATTTGCAGAAACGCCGTCATCAACAGGTGCTCGACTTGGGAGCAGACCAGCAGATGGTGCTGGAATTGCGGCCGGCGCACGACCCGAATGAAACATACGGTTTTGTCGGCGTGGTGGTGTCGCTTAAGGACCTCTCCGCCTCGATCTGGCTCTGGTATCGCGATGGAAGCAACGGCAGTAGCGCATGGCAAACACGGAAGGTCATCGAGATTCCGGCCGAACCTGCCGATGCCGAGAAACTGCCTCCTCTACTAAAGGGCTTCGGTGCCGTACCGCCCCTGATCACGGATATCAATCTCTCGCTGGACGACCGTTTCCTGTATGTCTCCTGCTGGGGCACAGGCGAGCTGCGGCAATATGATGTTTCCGACCCGTTCAGTCCTGTTCAGACCGGTTCGGTGAAACTCGGAGGGATCGTGCGTCGGCAGCCGCACACGGCACACCCTACGACACCGCTCAATGGAGGCCCGCAAATGGTCGAGGTGAGTCGCGATGGACGTCGCGTTTACCTCACCAATTCTCTGTACCGGGCGTGGGACGAGCAGTTTTATCCGGATGGTGTTCGTGGCTGGTTGGCGAAGCTGGATGCGGCCACCGGTGGCGGGCTCGAACTGGATTCAAAACTCTTCCTCCAAATGGACGACATGCGGCCGCACCAGGTGCGATTGGAGGGCGGCGATGCCTCCTCCGACTCATATTGCTTTTCGTGAGGTGAACGATGACTGCCCAAATGACGATGTCATTGTCATCCGGAGCCGTGCTGGTTGGCCTCGGAGCCTTTCACGGCATCAATCCCGGCATGGGGTGGCTATTCGCGGTCGCCCTGGGGATGCAGGAGCGCCGCCGTTCGGCTGTTTGGAGGGCATTGCTACCACTTGGGATAGGCCACGCGCTAGCCATCGCCGCCGCTGTAGGCGTAGCGGTGGTGTTTGGCGCGATCATTCCTATGCGCAATCTGCGCTGGCCCGTTGCCGCGTTCCTGGTGGCTCTCGGTCTATCCCGGTTGTTTCGGCACCGGCATCCGCGGTGGGTTGGGATGCGCGTCGGAATCGGCGGACTGACCGTTTGGTCTTTTCTGATGGCATCCGCTCACGGAGCAGGACTGATGGTCGTACCCGTATTTCTTGCGTTGGGAGGTGTGTCCAACCAAGCGCCGTGCCATGCTGTGGCGGCATCCACACCGACGGCGGCGCTACTTGCAACGTTGCTACACGCCGCTGGCTACCTGCTGATCACGGCTGCCGCGGCGCTGATTGTGTTCGAGAAGCTCGGTGTCGGAATATTACGCAAAGCCTGGTTGAACGTGGATCTCGTCTGGGTCGCGACGCTGATCGCCACGGGTCTGATAACGGCTCTGCTGTAGGGGAACTCGGGCCAATCCTCGAGTCCCCCGCTCGGCCGCGGGTCCGGCTCTCCGACCCATCCGGGCGCTTCCCGCGCGAAAACGAGCCGGCCGAGCGCGGCCGCTGGGAAAGTTTACATAGTCCCCGATTATGGGAAGCTGGCAGCGAGCCATTCGCACGCCTGGGCTGGCCGCCCTTCCGCTCAACGTGACAAGAAGGAAAGTTATGCTGCGCTAGCAGTGCCGGACGAGTATGAGAAGAACCACGACAATCACCGCGTTAGCCACCCAGGCGAAAACTGTGTCCAATCCAATAATGGCCGGCTCAATGAAGCGTCTGGTTTTGAGTTAGCAGGCAGGAGCGCAAGGTCCAGCATCAGCGTTAGCACGAAACAGAAGGCAACGAAACCCACATAAGTTTCCGAGATGTACTTGACGAGGCAAGTGTGCGCAGCGGAAAGCTGTCGGGGGCTCCCGCCGGCACAATCCCGGGCATGATGTACCAATGGCGGATCTTGTCGATAACCGGCCAGACGCCGCCGAATGCGAACGCGCCATTGACTTATATGTCTCCGCCATCCATCAACGAGAATGGCGCCGTCGCGTTCATCGGGGATTTTGACGGGGGCGGCGAGGGTGTGGTGGCCGCTATCCCCACCGCCACCAGCCCCACTCTGGCGCAGACTTTGGTGAGTGCCCTGACGGTCGCGGCTCCGCCCCACCTCGTCGGCACTAAAATCATCCGCCCCGCTCCGCCTGTTGTAGCGTGCACTGGAAGTCGATTCTATAAACACTAACCGGACGATGTACTAGCTCGCATTCTCTCCCAGGGCCAGCGCAACACACTCATCGAGTTTCAGTTTGCGTCCCTGTCCATAGGCTCTGGAGAAATCCTCTTCGGAGAGCGCGGTGCGCAGGGCACCCATGTAAGCATCGCGGAAGCGGCGTTCGGCAGGTTCTACATTGTAATTAATCGATTCTCTCAGGTGCTCTGCCCCACCGGCTACTGTAGCCGCCAATTCTGTTTCACCGCGCTGGGCAGCCAGAGCCGCAAGCCCATCGAGTAAGTAAGAAACAGATATCTTGTCGCCTACGATTTCGCCGCTTGATTCCCGAAGCATCGTCAATCCCTCCGTGAAGTGTGCGTGTGCGGCGCTGTAGTTGCCCTCGCCGAACTCAGCCGCCGCTAAATTCGTGAGGATGTTGGCGATAGCATAATTATTATCGAGTTGCCTGCAGATTGCTATGGATTCCTCATAGAGGGGGCGCGCCGCCGCATCCTCGCCCTGCGCTCGAGCCAAATCTCCAATCATATTGAGCGATCGGGCGATGCCATACCGATCGTTCGACTGGCGGGCGACGGACAATGCTTCCTCGGCGAATCCGCGCGCAGTGGAGTAGTCGCCCTGTTCAAACGCTAATCCCCCCAAGCCTCTGCAAGACAATGAGACTTGCCGCAAGTCGTGGACGGAACGCCCATCGGACAGGCCTTCTTCATACAGCCTTCTGGCCGTCCTGTAATCGCCTTGGTACCTCGCCAGGTTGCCCGCCATGGATAACAATTTCCACCGCACGATAGTGGGAGCCCGGTCGCAGAGCATCAATATCTCTTGCGACACCGCAAAGCCCTCAGCCAAATGTCCCTGGAAGACCCAAAAGTATCGAATCGCCGCGCCCAAGCGTGCCGCCATCCCCGCGTCGTAAGCCAACGACCACCGCAGGGCCGCTCGTATGTTGCCGTGTTCCTCCTCCAGGCGTCGCAGCCACTTCGCCGGTTGCGGGCCGTGCAAATGCGGATCGGCTTCTTCGGCGATTCCAAGAAAGTAAGCGGCGTGACGACGCCGCATCTGTTCGGCCTCGCTGCTTGCCTCCAAACGATCGAGTGCGTATTCACGGACGACTTCCAGCATCCGAAAGCGCACTTCGCCGTCGGATTGCGGTCTTGGCACAAGCAGGCTCTTATCGACCAAAGATGTAATCCCTTCGAGCGCTTCGATCATTAGTTCGGCAGTCGCGTGTTCGGCAACGGCAGACGGCTGTCCAACGACGACTCCTTCGGCCGCCTCGAGCGTGAAACCTCCAGCGAAGATCGCCAGCCGGCGAAACAACTGCTTCTCGCCGGCCGACAGCAACTCATAGCTCCACTCCATGGCGCCGCTGATGGTCTGTTGACGGGTAGGCAGGTCAAGTGATCCGCCCGTCAGCAGCTTCAATCGGCGATCCAACCTCGAGAGAATCGCCCGCGGCGAAAGGACCCGGACACGCGCCGCCGCGAGTTCGATGGCCAGAGGCAGACCGTCCACTCGCAAGCAGATCTCCGCCACGCAGCGCGCGTTCTCATCGGTCAAAGCGAAGTTGGCCTTCGCTCCCCGCGCTCGCTCGACAAATAGCCTCACGGCTTCATTGCGCATCAACTCCTCGGGGGAAAATTGCGCGGATGTTTCAGGCGTGGCGAGCGGCGGGACCAGATACTCGCGCTCCAGGCTCAAGTGCAGTAACGCCCGGCTTGTTACCAAGATCTTCAGCCGCGGCGCGGCAGCCAGCAGTTCCGCGACGAGCGAAGCGGCAGTGGGGAGATGCTCGAAGTTGTCGAGCACGAGCAGCATATTTCTCCCAAGTGAGTAGTCCTTCAGCGCCTCGATGCTGGGCTTCCCGTCAAGCGCTTTGACTCCCAACGGCTGCGCGATGGTTGAGGCGACCAGCTCGGCCTGTTTGATGGCGGCAAGTTCAATGAAGAAAACGCCGTCGGAGAACTCGCCTCGCAACTGCCAAGCTATGGCCTGCGCCAGCGTCGTCTTGCCCGTACCGCCGACGCCCGTCAAGGTTAACAGCCGCGTGCCGTCGCGCCGCAAGAGATCGCAGATTTGCTCCATCTCGCGCTCACGGCCCACCAGGCCGACTTGCTGCGCCGATAGGTTGTTTGGCGGGGGGCATCGCGCTGAACCGACCTCGGGCGCAGCCGGAAAACGCCGCAAGTCCACCAGCAAATCGCTATTACTCTGATAGTGCTCGTGTTTGTCCTTTGCCGATAGCGATACTAATGCGCTGGCAAGATCGGCCGCGGATTGGAACCTGCCATCCGGCGCCTTCTCCAGGCAGCGGCGCACCACCCGGTCGAGAGCCGCCGGCACCGAGGGTGGCAACGTGGGCGGATCGTGCTTTAAGATCGCGCCCATGGTCTCCGCAGACGACCCGCCACCGAATGGCCGCCTGCCGCCAGCCATTTCATAAAGGACTACACCCAGGCTGAAAATGTCGGACCTCGCGTCCACGTCCTCGCCGCGCACCTGCTCGGGCGACATATAGGCCGCCGTGCCTACGCGGGAGTCTGGGACTGCCGGCGGCGGGGCTGCTATCGAATCCGCTTCTTCTACGTCCGTCTGGTGCACCGTGTCTAAGGAATGTCCGGATACCAGCTTTGCCAGGCCGAAATCCAGGATCTTGATCTGCCTATGCCGGGTAACAAAGAGATTGGCCGGCTTGATATCGCGGTGCACAACGCCTCGCCGGTGTGCCACCTCCAGCCCTCCGGCAATTTGCACCGCCAACCCCAGTAGTTGCTCCAGTTCCAACGGCCCTTCGGCCAGCACGTCTTTGAGCGTCTGCCCTTCCAGCAGTTCCATCGCCAGGAAGGGCCGGCTTTGATGCTCGCCAATCTCATAAATGGTGCAAATGTTGGGATGGTTCAGTGCCGCGGCGGCGCGGGCTTCCTGCTGGAAGCGCTCCAAAGGCTGCGCGTCCTTGCAGTACTCCCCGGGCAAGAATTTTAGCGCTACGTTTCGCTTGAGCTGCAGGTCTTTGGCCCGGAAAACGATACCCATTCCGCCTCTGCCCAGTTTGTCGAGCACCAGATAGTGGGAGACGGGCTTGCCCTCGAGATCGTCAGCGTCGATTTCCGGCGGTTCGGAGGCCGAGAGTCCGGAGGCGGACGCCTCTACCGCTTCCACTTCTCCCAAAAAGCGATAACCGCGGCGCGCCACCGTCTCGATGTAACGAGGTTTTTCAGCCGATTCTCCCAGCGCGTCGCGCAGCCGTTTAATGGCGTTGTTGATCGCAGGGTCGAACTCGACCACAGTGTCATTAGGCCAAAGCTTATCGCGAATCTCCGTTCGCACTACGAGTTCGCCGGGATGCTCCAGCAAGAGGAGCAGAATCCGGACAGGCTGTTCGCGTAACTGGAGGCGCATGCCGTGCTTCCGGAATTCTCCCGAGCGAACGTCGAGCTCGAACGGTCCGAAGCGATATAGACGCACCCTCGCACGAGTCGAATCAGCCATGACGTCCAGCCGCAGAGAAGTATATCACGGACCCCCTGGACGACGGCAAGCGGCTTATTTTCAGCTTTGTGCGCGTCTACTCGGGAGCGATTGCAATTTGCCGCCCCGCACACGCCCGCGCACTTCGTCGAGGAAGTTCAGCATCAGCGTGACATGGCTTGAAGGGCGTTTTGAATGGCGCGCGGCTGGCCGCCGCCAAACTGCATCAGGACCGCGAAACGCTGGCCGCTGGGGGCCAAGTCGAAGGTCGGGGCGATCCCGAGATTGAACAGACTCCGTTCGCTCCAGAGGCGCGGTTTATCCGCGGAGAACTCATTGCCTCGGATCCTGTAGTCCACCACCATGATGCGATTGTCTGGGCTCCGGTAGAACAGTTCGCGGCCATCGGGCGACCAGACGGGAAAGATCCCGCCGGTGTTGGAGATCTGCCACTCCGCCTCCCGATTCGGGAACGCGCGGACATGGACCTCAAAGGTTCCCGACTCAGCGTCGTTGTATGCGAGCCAACGCCCATGGTGCGAAAATCTGGGGTAGAGGTTCGATGTGGCGGCGGATTGCAGGAAAACCTCCGGCGGTCCCGCCCGCTACTGGCCAGCAACGATCTCGACCGGCAGGATCTTGATGGCGCCACCTCCGCCGTGTAAGGGTTCGGCATATGCAAGCAGCCGCCCGTCGGGAGAAAACGAACCTGGCCGGGTATAAGTCTTGGACGCCAGCAGTGCCTGGGGCTTGCCGGCGCCATCCGCGCGCGTCCAGAACATGCCACCGGGAGCTTGGAAAACGATGAACTGTCCGTCCGGACTCCAAACCGCATCCCTTCCAGCGAGTCCGCTGGTCAGGCGCGTCTTGGTGGTTCTGTCTATGTCATAGACCCACAGATCCGAACCCGGTCCATTGGAGATAAACATCGCGAGGCGCCGCCCGTCCGGCGAGAAACGAGGCTCCAGAGCCATGGCTGGCTCCGGCCACAGTGGCTGTGTCTGGCCGTCTCCGCTGAGCCACAGCACCTCGCGAAGACGTTCGGTCCGGCCTGCGCGGTAAAGGACGGTCCGGTCTGGGAAAAAGAAAACTGTATACTCCCGTAGGTTGCGTCCTCCACCACATCCTCGATCACGGGCTTGGCCTCGCCGCGCAACTCCAGCCGCTCGGGGTCAAAAGGCACTGCCATCAGTTCCCCCTTCGTGACGTATGCCAAATGGCCACTGGGCAGATACATGGGGCTCATTCCCGCGTGGCCGAGGATCGTCTTGCGGTGACGATCCTTGAGAGACACCACGGCGATTCCGGCTTCTTCGTAGTTGCCATCACCTTACTGAAGGTGAAGAGCACGGCCTTGCCGCCCGGCAAAGCATAAGGCGTACGGTGTCCGGACTCACCCGGCTCGACTTCCGTAAGCGAGGTGGGTTGTCCTCCCACCGACGGAATCAGGGCCAGGCCGCGGACAACGTCAAGGGCGGCGATAATGCTGCCATCCTCGCTCCAGGTCGCGCCGCGGCCAGCGGGTGCGTCGCATAGAATCACGGGATCGCTACCATCGAGACTGGTCTTCTTGAGTTTTTCCGGAGGCGAAGAAGCCCACGGACAAGCCGTCTGGCGAGAAGAATGGGCCATAAGCGTTTTCGGTGCCGGGGAGCTCGGTGGGATTGGCCCGATCCAGCCGGCGAGTGGAGAGGTGCGATTTTCCGTCCACGCCTTCCGAGACGAAAACCAGGCGGACGCCGTCGGGAGAGAGGATCGTGTCGGCGCCTACATTTGAGCTGGAAACCGCGGCTCCCAGATCGAGATCCAGCCGGACCAGGGGCTGTGGAACGCTCGGCGCGGTTCGCCACGGGGACCAGAGGGTTAACGCGAACGCTACGGCTAGTATGGCGGCAACCACCCACCCGGTGCGCTCCCGCCAGCGGCTGGATCGTTCGTATTTGTCCTTTGCCGATAGCGATTCCACTGCGAAGTCGAGATCGGCGGCGGATTGGAAGCGGCGGTCCGGCTCCTTCTCCAGGCAGCGGCGCACCACCCGGTCGAGAGCCGCCGGCACGGAGGCTGGCAACGTGGGCGGATCGTCCTTTAAGATCGCGCCCATCGTCTCTGCCGACGACCCACCAAAAGGCCGCCCGCCGCCAGCCATTTCATAGAGGACTACGCCCAGGCTGAAAATGTCGGAACGCGCGTCCACGTACTCGCCCCGTACCTGCTCGGGCGACATATACGCCACCGTGCCAGCGGCAGCGCTAGAGACCGTCAGCCGCGGGCCCTCCATCGAAGCCGCTTCCTCCGACTCCGGGTGGACGGTGTTTAAGGAATGCCCGGACAGCAGCTTTGCCAGACCGAAGTTCAGGATCTTGATCTGCCTGTTCCGGGTCACAAAGAGATTGGCCGGCTTGATGTCGCGGTGCACAACACCTCTCCGGTGTGCCGCCTCCAGCCCTCCGGCAATCTGCACTGCCAATCCCAGCAGCTCCTCCGGCACCAGCGGCCCTTCGGCCAGCACGTCTTTGAGCGTCTGCCCTTCCAGCAGTTCCATCGCCAGGAAGGGCCGGCTTTGATGCGCCGATCTCGTAAATGGTGCAAATATTGGGATGGTTCAATGCCGCGGCGGCGCGGGCTTCCTGCTGGAAGCGCTCCAAGGGCTGCGCGTGTTTGCTGTACTCCTCGGGCAAGAACTTTAACGCTACGTTTCGCTTCAGCTGGAGGTCTTTGGCCCGGAAAACGATGCTCATTCCACCCCTGCCCAGTTTGTCGAGCACCAGATAGTGGGAGACGGGCTTGCCCTCGAGATCGTCGGCGTCGATTTCGGGGCCGCCGGGAGCAGGCGGCTCGGAAGCTGGGGGTTCGGAGTCGGGCGCCTCCACCACTTCGACTTCCCCCAGAAAGCGGTAACCGCGGCGCGCCACCGTCTCGATATAACGCGGTCTTTCGGCCGATTCTCCCAGCGCGTCGCGCAGCCGTCTAATGGCGTTGTTGATCGCAGGGTCGAACTCGACCATCGTTTCATTTGGCCAAAGCTTATCGCGAATCTCCGTTCGCACTACGAGTTCGCCGGGATGCTCCAGCAGAGGAGCAGAATCCGGACAGGCTGCTCGCGCAACTGGACCCGAATACCGTGCTTCCGGAGTTCTCCCGAGCGAACGTCGAGCTCGAACAGTCCGAAGCGATACAGACGCACCCTCGCACGAGTCGAATCAGCCATGACGCCCAGTCGCAGTGAGTATATCACGGCCCCGTCGGACGACCGCAAGTGACTTATTTTCAGACCCTTGCATGTCTACTCGCAGAATATCCAAAGATTAGCCGTAGCACATTTACTGGGCGGGGCACAAACCCCATAATCGAAATCGGACGCGGCGGACCTTGGGAGACACTTTAGGTCGCCTTTGGGCCCGCCTTCCTAAAGGAGAAAAGGAAATATGAATCGTCGGATATTGTTTTTGACTGCTTCTGTCTTTGGCTGGGCCGCCATTGTCGTCCCCGCATCGGCACAGCAATTCGATCAAGTCACAGGCACGCTCACAACGGTCGCTGCCGGCCGAGCGGAGGTCTGGGGTGTTAACGCTTCTCAACAGGTCTTTCGTTTCAATGCCACCAAGTCGAAATTCGTCCAGGTGGCAGGAAAGCTCACACAGGTTGCCGTCGGCGGCGGCAACCTGATGCAGGATGACGCGATCTGGGGTCTTAACGCCGGGAGCGAAATTTTTGAGTTCAACTTTAGCACCGGGAAGCTCGTTCAAGTGCAGGGCGAGCTTACCCAAATCACGGTCGGCGATGGCGACACGGACAGTTGCCATCCCTATGAAGTTTGGGGAATCAACGTCGATCAGGAGATCTTCAGATATAACTATTGCACCTTGGTGTGGGACAATTCCCCGGGTTTTCTCTCGCAAATTAGCACTGGCGGAGGCGATGTTTGGGGCATCAATGCCGCTGGCCAAGTCTTCCAGTACAACTTCCTAACGCAAAATTGGGTGCAAGTTGGGGGCTCTCTGCAACAGATCACGGTGGGAGTGAATGATGTGTGGGGACTTGATAAAGCCGGCAATGCCTACCGGTACCAAGGCTCCGCCGGTTTTGTCCTGACTGTCGGGGCTCAATTCCATCAACTCGTGGCTGGGGGAAATGGGGTCTGGGGAATCGTTACCACGGCCGTGCCTCCATACACGGGCATCCTCCGCCTCGATCCTAACGTCGAAAGCACCATCGTCGTGCCGGGCGTCCTAACACAGATCGCAGTCGGGTACGGAGCCGGTGTCTGGGGAGTCAATTCTGCCGATGCGGTCTTTTCATTCATCCATTAGTAGGCGCTGTGCAGCCCGGTGGGGCAGACGAATCGTTTTGTGTCGTCTGCCCTCCGTACCAAGGCTGGCAGACCACATCAAACGATGGTCTGCCCCACAGCTGTCCCGTTAGAAGTGGAATAGATTCAGTCTGTTTGGAATCGGGGGCTGGCTCGATCTGCGAGTAACTGCGCTCAAACACCCGCAAAATGGGCATTTTCTCGAATGTGGTCAGCCCCACGACCTGCAAAAAAGTGTTAGAGACTCGCCTCCACGCCTAGCATTTTTCTGGCGATTGCCACCAGCAGGTAGACGCTCACTGCTGTCCAAATCTGCGTCTTGATGGCATTCTCTGAATTGCCCAGAGAGCTCTTGATACGGAGATGTTGCTTGATCCATTTGAAGAAGACCTCAATATTCCAGCGGCTCCGATACAACTGTGCGACGGTCAACGCGGGCAGCAGGAAATTGTTCGGCCAAGTGCGCGCGCAGGGTGCGGCACCCACGCGGGGCGGCCTACTGCTGCCTGGACTGGGGGCTCTACCGATGCCTTGGCCAACACCGCAATGCTGTGCGTTGGCGCAGAAAGCCTGCCGGGACGGCTTCGCAGTTCTGCACAAACGCACGTCCGAACTATTTGTCAGCGCCGGGACGCGCCGCCCATCTCGCACCTGCCGCCAGATTGCGGCTGACCGACAGGCGGGGTTGGGGGCGCGCGCATTGCGTCGCCAATCCAGGGTGGTGGGGCGGGAAGGAAGGCCGCGTCCGGGCGCAACGTGGGCCACGTGCGCGCGAAACGCTTCGGCGCTCGGCAAGAGTGACCCGGCAGTGCATTCTGGAAGTGACCCTTAACGACGGCAAGTGACTTGTTTTCAGATGGCTGTGCGTCTACTCGTAGAGTATCCAAAGATTAGCCGCCGCACATTTACAGGGCCGCGTACAAACCTTGATAATTGCAAACGGACGCGGATCCGGCACGACGCTTTTAAGTCGGCTTTGGGTCCGCTTTCCTAAAAGGAGAAAGAAAACATGAATCGTCGGATAGTGCTTTTAGCCGCTTCTGTCTCTTGCTGGCCGCCGTCGTCGTCCCCGCATCGGCGCAGCAGTTCGTCTCAGTCATAGGCACTCTCACCCAGGTCGCTGCCGGCCGGCAAGAGGTCTGGGGTGTGAACGCTTCTCAACAGGTCTTTCGTTACAACGCCACCCAGGGGAAATTTATCCAAGTGGCGGGAACGCTCACGCAGGTTGCCGTGGGCGGCGGCGACCTCCGCCAAAACGCATCCTCCGCCTCGACCCTAACGTCGAAGGCGCCGTCGCCGTGCCGGGCGTCCTTACCCAGATCGCGAGCGGGTACGGAGCCGGCGTCTGGGGCGTGAATTCCGCCGGCGCAGTCTTTTCATTTATGCATTAACCAGCGCGGCCTGGTTCAGTCCCGGTCCCACTCTGACTGGCTAATCGGGCCGGAGTGGCAAGGCCACACTCATTTTCCGAGTGTGGCCTTCCGCCGCCCGAGCGGACTAGCTGGTCTTCTCTCCCAAGGCCAGAGCCGCAGGACTGGTCATTTGTCATCGGTTTTGCACGGTGTCTGGAGACACCGTGACACTGGTGGCCATTGGCAAGTGCACGATCCGTGCGACGCAGCCGGGCAATGTTGACTATGCCGCAGCCACGCCTATCAGCCAGAGCTTCCAGGTCACGAAAGCTCAGTGAATTGGCTCCGGCGCGGCCGCCCTGGAAACCGGATGCAGTAAGCTCAACCCCGGCGGATCGCCCACCAAGTAGTAAAGGAATTTCTCACCACGCCGAGCGCAGCCAGCCAAAGAACGGTGCAGAGGCGAATCGCTGCCCTATTGGCAGAGGTTGGCGTTTTAATCCTGCTTGATTGCGCCTCGATGCCGATTTTGCCCGCATACGGCGAAAGCTGTACTGTAGATGATTTTGTAGCTGTTCAAAGCCTTCGGCTTCAACAGAGATCAACAAGCATCAACACACTCCGCGTAAGTCATTCAAATATAAATGCCTGAAAACAAGGCATTTCCGAAGCATAGTACAATCCGCCTTCTAACATGTGGATCTCCCGGTAAATACCCCACGCCATTTTCCCTGTGTTTTCAAAAAAACCAGTGTGTTGAAGCTTGTTGAACCTTAAGGGCACTCGTCTACAGTTTTCGCTACAATTTCCAGCGGGCGCCCACTGGAAGGCCTGCAAAACGGGGGGTTCGAGTATGCCGACCCTCTGCAAATGCGGCAGAGGGTCGCCGTCCTCAAACTCGCTATGAAAAGCTGGTTGACTTCCGACACCCAAGCATTCGTTCACCACGCTCTAACGCCTGTCGGTGGGCCGCCCAATCCAGGCGGGCAACCGGTGCTTTTGACCCTTATCCGAGCAACGCCTGTAGTTTTAGGAGATAGGCACGATGGGCCTTCTGAAGCGCAGCTAGATCTTGTATTCCGCCCTCCATGACCGCAATCGTCCGTTTCAGTTCGTCACCGCCCCTTGGAAGCGCATCGGCCGTTTGCTGGAAGCAGGGGACTAGTTCCCGCACCAGCCGCGGAAAATCGCCAACGCTCGTCCGTCTGCGCCTGAAAGCTGCAATGAAGGATTGCGATGCGTCCCGCACCAGGCGCGCAAAGGGCAGGTCCTTCAAAGAGGGCCGGGGCGTGTAAAGATACTCCTGCCAACGAACGTTCTGGAGTATGTCCGCTGGATTCCCGCGCGTAAAAGATCAGCCGATGGATTCGTGGCGTGGGTGCGGCGACGGCCGCTGACCGCCCCGACTCCGTGTCCCGCTTCAGCCGCTTCAGATCTGCCCGCATGTCCGCCGCATGCTGATACCGCAGGTCTCGATCCTTTTCCAGCGCCTTGCCGATGATGCCGTCCACTTCTCGCGGAATCCGGGGATTCACAGCGCTCGGCGGTGACGGCGCGCGACTCAGAATCGCCTCGTGAATCATGGCCGTGGTCGCGCCGATGAACGCCGCCTTCCCCGTCGCCATCTCGTACAGCACCGCGCCGAAGCTGAACAGATCCGTGCGCGCATCCAGTTCTTCCCCCCGCGCCTGTTCCGGCGACATGTATGGCACGGTTCCAACGGCCACGCCAGGGGTCGTGAGATATTCCTCGGTCGGCAGACCGGTGCGATCCGCCGGCTTGGCTGATGGCGCGGGCTTGGCCAAGCCGAAGTCGAGGATCTTGGGATGCCCGCGCGTGGTGATGAAGATGTTCGCGGGCTTGATGTCGCGATGCACGATGCCGGCGTGGTGGGCTGCTTCCAGCGCGTCGGCGATCTCGACGGCCCATTCCAGCAGCTCGTCCGTCTTCAGCGGCTTGTCCCCGATGCGCTGCTTCAGCGTCTGCCCTTCCAGCAGTTCCATGGCGATGAAGGGCTGACCCTGGCGCTCGCCTATTTCATGGACCACGCAGATGTGGGGGTGATTCAGACCCGCGGCCACGCGCGCTTCCCGCTTCATACGTTCCATGGCTTGCGGCGTTTCGGACTGGCCGCCGGGGAGGAATTTCAGCGCCACCGGGCGCGACAAGACCAGGTCGTCGGCACGATAGACGACGCCCATGCCGCCGCGTCCTAGCAGGCTCACGATGCGGAAGTGTCCGCCCACTAGCTCGCCGGGGGACAATGGGGCCGGGGAAAAGTCGGTGGTCGCCGCGTGTTGCAGGAAACTGCCGGCCTGCGCATCCCCCGATAGCAGCTTGCGGACTTCAGCGATTACGCTGGGACTTTCGCCTGCCGCGTCGAGCAAGGCTTCGCGCGCGGCTGGCGGCTGATCGAGCGCCCGCTCGAACAGTGACTTGACGCGCTGCCATTGTTCGGGTGTCATGTTACTGCTTTCGATAAGCCGGATCGAAGTCATCGACGATCCATACGTCCGATTTCGTTTCCGATGCGGAGTAAACAAACTTCTTCCCGTCCGGGCTGACGTCGGCGGAGGCGATGTGATCCGGGGCCGTAAAAACGGTGTGCGGGACGCCGCCCCCTGCGGGAACCGACAGCATGTCGCTGCCGCAATAGGCGTATACCGAGCGCCCGTCCGGTGACCATCCGGCGGGCCTACATTCGCCGGCATGGAGGAGTGTCTCTGACCTGTCGACTAACGAAATCGTCCACAGCCCGCGCTGTGGCAGCCGGTTCCAAAGCACGGCGACCTTCTTGCCATCGGGGGAATACTTCGGGTCGAAGAATCAGCGGTCGGACTCCTTCTGAACCAGACGTTGTTCCTCGCCTGTTTCCGGGTCGAGGATGTTGATATTCCGATTCCCACCCTTCTGGTAAAGGATGCTTCGGCCGGGCGACCATGTGATATCGCCGCTCAACTGAGTCTTAGCGAATTGCCGCCGGTCGGCGCCATCGACACCGACGGTCCAGACCCTGCGGAATCCGCCCTCGTCGGAGCCGAATGCCAATCGCTTGCCGTCGGGGGACCAGGCGGGGCTGAACTCAGAGTAATCCGAGAATGTCAACTGTGTGGACGCGCCGCCTTCGATCGGCATCTTGTAAACATGCCCCTGGGTGACGAATGCGATCCATCTGCCGTCGGGTGAAATGCTGGGCCAACCGAAACTGGAGGTTCCCCCGGTTAGAGGCGCTGTTTGCATTTCTTTGCCGGGCTCGCTGCCGTTGTCGGGACTCCGGGGCTGAGCCAGCCATAAGTTTGAATAATCCTGGGACCTTGCGTATGCCAGGCGCGTCCCGTCAGCAGACACTGTGAAATAACCGCCGACCTGCAAACCGCTCAACAACACCGACGCCGGATCTTTGGATTGCCCTGATTTGGGGTTTATAGCGACCACGAGGAGTTCCTGGGTGTCTCCGTGGCTGGGGTGAAGGTAGTAAATCCCGTCCCCGCCCGGAGACCAGCGAGGTGAAGCAAGCTGGCCCTCTTCGACCACCTTGCGCTGCTGGCCCCCATCCGGACGAACAGTCCAGATGGCTTTCCTTCCATTTTCCAAAATGGTTAGAATGGCCAGGCGATTCGAAGCCGGCGACCAGTCCAGACCATCGAAAGCTCGAAACCCGCTCAATTGTACGCTCTTGGCGCTTCCGGTCGCCTTATCCATTATCGTGACGCCGACTTCGTTCTGCCACGCCGTCGCGATTTTACTGCCGTCGGGCGACCAGGTTGTATGGCCGCCACCAGCGATAAAGCGAGAAGAACCTCCGAGCCGAGGGATCAGGAATACGCCACGCTGCGGCGGGTCATCCCGGAACACGGCAAGTTCCGAGTCGTCCGGGGACCATCTGGGATACAGTATTTTAGGGGCCTTTGAGATTTCAATGGCCTGCCCGCCTTTTAAGTCCTGTAATATCAGCCGCTGCCCGTCCCCATATTTGCCGGTCACATAGGCGACGAACTTCCCATCGGGCGAGAGCGCCGGGTAATTCGCATCCCCGACGAACGTGATCTGCCGGTGCGTAGGCGGAACGGGAGGCGACGGGGATCGAAACAAACTGGTGGGCTTTGACGCGAGATAGGCAACGCCAGCCACAACGAGGATCAACGCGGCGGCGACGACGAGCCGCGGGCGAAGGCGCGACCGCTTGGGCGGCATGGGTGCGGAGATGGCCACCGAGGGCCCCGACTCCGTGTCCCGCTTCAGTCGCTTCAGATCCGTGCGGATGTCCGCCGCGTGCTGATACCGCAGGTCGCGATCCTTCTCTAGCGCCTTGCCGACGATGCCGTCCATCTCTCGCGGAATCCGCGCATTCACCGTGCTGGGCGGCGACGGCGCACGGCCCAGGATCGCCTCGTGAATAATCCCAGTCGTCGCACCGGTGAACGCCGCCTTCCCTGTCGCCATCTCGTACAGCACCGCGCCGAAGCTGAACAGGTCCGTGCGCGCGTCCAGTTCTTCCCCGCGCGCCTGCTCCGGCGACATGTAGGGCACGGTTCCTACGGCCACGCCGGGCGTAGTCAGGTACTCCTCGGTCGGCAGACTGGTGCGGTCCGTTGCCCTCGCTGACGGCGCGGTCTTGGCCAGGCCAAAGTCGAGAATCTCGGGATGCCCGCGTGTGGTGATGAAGATGTTCGCCGGCTTGATATCGCGATGCACGATGCCTGCGTGGTGCGCCGCTTCCAGCGCGTCGGCGATTTCGACAGCCCACTCCAGCAGGTCGTCCGTCTTCAGCGGCTTGTCGCCGATGCGCTGCTTCAGCGTCTCGCCTTCCAGCAGTTCCATGGCGATGAAGGGCTGTCCCTGGTGCTCGCCGATTTCGTGGACCACGCAGATGTTTGGATGATTCAGACCCGCTGCCACGCGCGCTTCGCGCTTCATGCGTTCCATCGCCTGCGGAGTTTCGGACCGGCCGCCGGGGAGAAACTTCAGCGCCACTGGGCGCGACAGGACTAGATCGTCGGCGCGGTAGACGACGCCCATGCCGCCGCGTCCCAGCAGGCTCACGATGCGGAAGTGTCCGCCCACCAACTCGCCGGGAGATAGAGCTGCCGCGGAAAAGTCGGCGTCCGCCGCGTCCTTCAAGAAGCTCCCCGCCTCCGCGTCGCCAGCCAGCAGCCGACGGACTTCCGCCACTACGCTGGGCGTCTCCCCCGCCGCTTCCACGAACTCGTCGCGCGCGGCTGCCGGCTGGTCGAGCGCCCGCTCGAACAGGGACTTGACGCGCTGCCATCGCTCGGGAGTCATCCGTTCACTTCCTTATGTAGGCCGGATCGAAGTTATCCACGATCCACACGTCCGACTTCGTTTCCGCCACCAGGAACACAATCTTCTTCCCATCCGCGCTCACGCTGGAGGGGCCCATATTCTCCGGGGCTGTGAAAAGGGTGTGCGGGGCGCCACGCCCTGCGGAGCCCGCGGGTATCGACACGACTTTTTTATCCAGGCAGGCCGCGTATATGGAGCTTCCGTCCGGCGACCATCCGAGTGGGGAACACTTGCAGTCGCAAAGAAATGTCTCCGAATTGTCGACCAGCGAAATTACCGAGATGCCGAGTTGCGGCCGCCGGCTCCAACCCGCTGCCACCTTAGTCCCGTCGGGTGAATACGCCATGGCGAGCACGTCGAGCGATTCATTCCGTATCAGTGGCTTTTCCTTTCCAGTATCCGGATCGAGGATGTTAACGCTCCACCGCGGGCCGTGGTAGAGGATATTACGTCCCGGCGACCACACGACATTGTTGAAGGTCCAATCGTTCAACTGGGCCTTCGCAAACTGCCGCCGGTTGGCGCCGTCCGCGTCGACAACCCAGACCGTGTGAGCGCCGCCCTCGCTGGAACCGAATGCGATTCGCTTGCCGTCCGGAGACCAGGCGGGGGTGAACTCGCTGGCGTTAGAGGATGTCACCTGTATGGGCGCGCCGCCTTCGATCGGCATCTTGAATATGTGACCGCCCGCGCTGGCGTAGGCGATCCATTTGCCGTCGGGTGAAATGCTGGGAGTATGAAGCGTCGAGGTGCCCGTGGTTAGGGGCCGCTTCTGCAACTCTGTGGGTGAGGCGCCGCCGCCGGGTGTCCGGAGCGGAGCCAGCCACAGATTTGAATAGGAGTGGCCCTTACCGTAGGCGAGGCGCGTGCCGTCTGCGGAAACTGTAAAGTAACCTCCGGCGGTGTCCAAACCGGGCAGCAGCGCGGACGCCGTCCCCTTTGGCTCTCCGGATTTTGGATCAATCGCGGCCTTCCTGAGTTCGCTGGTCTGGCCGTGGCCGTCGAGGAAGTAAATCCCGTCTCCGGCCGGCGACCATCGTGGTGAACCAAGGTCGTCCCCTTCGACCACCTTTCGCTGCTGGCTTCCGTCCGTGCGAACCGTCCAAATGGTGTTTTTTCCGTTTCCCGATGTCAGAAGCGCCAGAAGGTTGGATACGGACGACCAATCCAGGTCAAAGGTCTCTTGAAAGCCAGTCAGGCGGATGGTTTTGGCGCTTGCGGTCACCTTATCCACTATCCTGAAACCTACTTCCATTTGCCAGGCCGCGGCGATCTGACTGCCGTCGGGCGACCAGCATGAAAATCCTCCGGCGAGAAATCGGGACGCCCCGCCGAGACGGGGGATCAGGAATGTGCCTTGCTGCGGCGGATCCATTCGCTCGGCGGTGAGTTCCGTGCCGTCCGGCGACCATCGCGGGTTCCAGAATGCAGAAGCCTTGGAGAGTTCAATGGCCTGTCCGCCATTCAGATCCTGTAACATCAGCCGTTGCCCTTGGTGTTGTCTGCCGGTCACAAAGGCGACGAACTTGCCATCGGGAGAGAGGGCCGGCCAGATGGCGTCTCCCACGAATGTGATTTGCCGGTGCGTAGGCTGGGTAGGTGGAGACGCAGTTCGGAACAGTCCGGTGGGCTTGGATGCCAGATAGAAGACGGCGGCCGCCAAGAGGATCACGGCGGTGCCGCCGACCAGCCATGGGCGAAGCCTCGATCGTGGCGCGGGCGCGGAGACAGCCGCCGACCGCCCCGACTCCGTGTCCCGCTTCAGCCGCTTCAAATCCGCGCGCATGTCCGCCGCATGCTGATAGCGCAGGTCGCGATCCTTCTCCAGCGCCTTGCCGATGATCCGGTCCACGTCCTGCGGAATCCGCGCATTCGTTGTGCTCGGCGGCGACGGCGCCCGGCCCAGAATCGCTTCGTGAATAATCCCCGTTGTCGCGCCAGTGAATGCAGCCTTCCCCGTCGCCATTTCATACAGCACCGCGCCAAAGCTGAACAGGTCCGTGCGCGCATCCAACTCTTCGCCGCGCGCCTGCTCCGGCGACATGTAGGGCACAGTCCCCACCGCGACACCGGGCGTCGTCAGATACGATTCAGTCGGCAGACTGGTGCGATCCGCCGGCTTGGCTGTAGGCGCGGGCTTGGCCAAGCCGAAGTCGAGGATCTTCGGATGCCCGCGCGTGGTGATGAAGATGTTGGCCGGTTTGATGTCGCGATGCACGATGCCGGCGTGGTGCGCCGCCTCCAGCGCGTCGGCGATCTCGACGGCCCACTCCAGCAGTTCGGCGGTCTTCAGCGGCTTGTCGCCGATGCGCTGCTTCAGCGTCTCGCCTCCCAGCAGTTCCATGGCGATGAAGGGCTGCCCCTGATGTTCGCCGATTTCGTGGACGACGCAGATGTTTGGGTGATTCAGACCCGCGGCCACGCGCGCTTCCCGCTTCATGCGTTCCGTCGCCTGCGGACTTCCGGCATCGCCGCCGGGGAGAAACTTCAGCGCCACCGGACGCGACAATACCAGATCGTCCGCGCGGTAGACTACGCCCATGCCGCCGC
>Ga0181526_10000844_pt1 | contig 31039 bp, 28 predicted proteins | sample PEATcosm2014_Bin_35_FD_119750 | JGI IMG/M metagenome (GOLD analysis project Ga0181526, IMG submission 119750) | Peatland microbial communities from MTU Mesocosm Facility, Houghton, MI, USA - PEATcosm2014_Bin06_30_metaG | ecosystem: Environmental > Terrestrial > Soil > Wetlands > Peat | place...
GAGGGTTACAGTCTGTTTTCAAGGCGGAGTCGTTGGAGTCAGTCATAAGTTGTTCTAGTCAAACATATTGACTGCTCCCGGCCCCGCCTCGTTCATTCTATTGGTGAGAAATGCAGGCTAATTGTAGAAACGGGTTTTAACCCGTTGTAAACACGGCCAAAAGTGAAACCTATGAAAAAACTGTTCTCCTCACTGGCGTTGGCTGCCGCTTTCGGCAGCTTGCTCATCTCCATCCGACCGCTGTTCGCCCAGGGCACGGCCTTCACTTATCAGGGCCAGCTCCAGAACAATGGCAGCCCGGCCAATGGCAACTACGACTTCACCTTTGCGCTTTTCAATAACGACAGCACCAACAGTGCGCAGGTGGGCTCGACGCTGCTCGACACCAGCGTCGGGGTGACCAACGGCCTGTTCACCGTCACGCTGGATTTCGGCTCCGTCTTCACCGGTAACCCCACCTGGCTGTCCATTGCAGTGCGGACCAATGGCGGCGTTGGGTTCACCCCGCTCAGTCCGTTGCAGGAATTGACACCGACGCCTTATGCGACTTACGCGCCCAACGCCGGGGTGGCGGCCAGCGCCGCTTCTGTGTTGGCGGCGAACGTCGTGGGGACCATCTCTGCGGGGCAACTGCCAGCCGTTGTTGTGACCAACGGAACCAGCGGGGTGGATATCAGCGGCACCTTCAGCGGCAACGGAGCCGGTGTGACCAATGTGGCACTGGGTTCGCTCAGCAGCATCGGCGACATTTTCTGGGGCAACTTTACCCTTTCCTCCTCGCCCGGCGTGGGCAGTGACCCGTTCTCCGTCTGTGCAGCGGATGTGAATGGGGATGGGAAGGTCGATTTGATCTGCGCGAATCGGGGTGACAACACGCTAATGGTGTTGACTAACAATGGGAGTGGCGGGTTTGTGACTTCCGGAACCTATCCCGTGGGCGATGGCCCCTGGTCCGTCTGTGCGGCGGATGTGAACGGGGATGGCAAGGTCGATTTGATCTGCGCAAACCTCTTTGGGCACTCGCTGACGGTGTTGACCAACAATGGGAGTGGCGGGTTTGTGACTTCCGGAACCTATGGCGTGGGCACTACCGCCATCTCCGTCTGTGCGGCAGACGTGAACGGGGATGGCAAGGTCGATTTGATCTGCGCAACCTCCGAAAGCTCTACGCTGATAGTGTTGACCAACAACGGGAGTGGCGGGTTTGTGATTTCCGGAACCTATGGCGTGGGCGCTGACGCTGTCTCCGTCTGTGCGGCGGATGTCAACGGGGATGGCAGGGTCGATTTGATCTCCGCAAATTTTTTGGATGGTACGCTAACGGTGTTGACCAACAACGGGAGTGGCGGGTTTGTGACTTCCGGAACCTACGGCGTGGACGGTATACCTCAATCCGTCTGCGCGGCGGATGTCAACGGGGATGGCAAGGTCGATTTGATCTCCGCCAATGCAGATGGGAACTCGCTGACGGTGTTAACCAACAATGGCAGTGGCGGGTTTGTGACTTCCGGAAACTATGGCGTGGGCAGTGCCCCTAACTTCGTCTGTGCAGCGGATGTGAATGGGGATGGGAAGGTTGATTTGATCTGCGCGATTGCAAGTGCGAACTCGCTGACGGTGTTGACCAACAATGGCAGTGGCGGGTCTGTGACTTCCGGAACCTATGGCGTGGGCAGTGACCCTCTCTCCGTCTGTGCGGCGGATGTCAACGGGGATGGGAAGGTCGATTTGATCTCCGCCAATGCAGGTGGGAACTCGCTGACGGTGTTATTGAATACACCTGTGTTCAACGGCGCATTTAGCGGCAACGGGGCCGGTTTAACGAACTTGACGGCGGCCAATCTCACCGGCGCACTGCCGGCCATCAGCGGAACCAATTTAACCGGCGTGGCTCTGTTAAGCGGCGGGAACTCTTTCACCGGAAATCAGGCCGTCAATGGCACCGTCACCGCCACCAGCTTTTCCGGCGGCGGCAGCGGATTGACCAGCTTGCCTGCGGGCAATCTCACCGGGCCGCTGCCAGCCATCAGCGGAACCAGCCTGACTGGCGTGGCATTGTTGAGCGGTGGGAACTCTTTCACTGGAAATCAGTCCGTCAATGGCACCGTCGCCGCCATCAGCTTTTCCGGCGGCGGCACCAGCTTGAGCGGCGTGGCCTTGCTATTAGGGGACAACTCTTTCACCGGAGATCAGTCTGTCACTGGCACCGTCACCGCCATCAGCTTTTCCGGCAGCGGCAGCGGCTTGACCAGCTTGCCTGCGGGCAATCTCACCGGGCCACTGCCAGCCATCAGCGGAGCGAACCTGACCAGCCTGCCTGCCGGCAATCTCACCGGGTCACTGCCAGCCATCAGCGGCGCAAATTTGACCGCTGTTCCCCCGACCGTGGCGCTCCTCAGTGCCAGTCAGACTTTTACCGGGCAGAATAACTTCACCGGCAACAACGTCGGCATCGGCACAACCAGTCCCACCCAGGCAGCCTTGGTGGTTACTGGCCGAACTGGGTCCGACCCTGAAACCAATTATGGTTACCTTTTTACTGGTGGCGCAGGCACCGGAGGCACGGCGACTTTCGTTGACAATTCAATATACGCCAGTGGAAATATTCTTGCGTTCCAGTTTGCCGCCTTTTCTGACGCGCGCATCAAGCGCATTACAGGGCGTTCCGATGCGGCCCATGATCTCGCGACCCTTCTGGGCATCGAGGTGACAGACTATTCCTACATCGACACCGTGTCCAAAGGTTCTGGCAAGTACAAGAAGGTCATCGCCCAGCAGGTGGAAAAGCTGTATCCGCAAGCCGTTCGCCAATCCACCGATGTCGTGCCTGACATTTACCAAAGGGCAGCCATCCACGACGGTTGGGTGAAGCTGGCGACGAATTTGAAAGAAGGCGAGCGCGTCAAGTTGATTGGCCGGAATGAAGAAGGCATTCACGAAGTTTTGGAAGTGCGCGACGGCGCTTTCCGCACCGACTACAAGCCCGCGACGGACAAAGTGTTCGTCTATGGCCGCGAGGTGAAGGATTTCCGCACGGTGGACTACGAAGCCATCTCCATGCTCAACATCTCCGCCACTCAGGAACTGGCGCGGAAAGTGGACAAGCTCCAAGACAAGCTCAACCAGACCCTGGCCGTGAAGGAAACACTGCTCAAACATGTGGCAGACTTGGAAGCGCGTGACCAGGCGCGGGAAGATCGACTGGCCCGGATTGAAAGCGCCCTGAAGGAGAATTCCGTCCACGCCAAATATACATCGTTGACCCTTCATTAACGGGCCACGGCCTGCGGGTGCATTTGGAGCACCATCACGCCGCCTGTGGGAAACTTGTTTTTCCGCCTGGCCAATCCCTGAAGCAAAGTATCTGAGACTTGAAGCCTGACGCAGTTGGTCAGCCGGATACGATCAAGCTTCCCGAACCACGCCCGGTTACACCGTCACGGGCCGCATCAATTGCGATGTAAGTTTCAAAATGTCAAAGATTGCCCCCATGAAACTTTCCAAATGCCCGCGCCAGCAAGAGTGCCATCAGCAGTGCCCCAAGCCCCAGAACAACCACATGCTTCAATTGGCGCAGCTCGAACCGGCCAACGCGGGCAACCAGTAGGTAACCCAGAACAAGGTTGAACGATCCCCACAGGACGTTGACCGTCGATGATGACAAGCCTTGTCCGGGTGGCGATGCGAAAGGGCTCTGGAACGGGCTGCCCGAAATGCCATTCACCAAGTGTGGGATTGCGTTTGCGAGGAAAGCCCCACCGAAGAAGTAAGCGATAAAGTGATGCCAGCGCGTAGTTGTTTTTGCGTTCATGTTATCTGACTGCCTTGATTTCTTTCCGAAGCACCTTGCGGCTGGCAGTAATGCATTCAGGCCTCATAAAGTCAACGTCCGATTCCATTGTGGTGGAGGCGGACGCAGACCTGGCAGACCAAGAGGCAAACGGTCATCTCCCAACAGCGTGTTGTTTTTACTCTATTAATCCGCTTTGGGCGTCGGCTAACCCGGTCTTCAGCCTTTGGCCTTGGTTATGCTGGTTTGCATCCTGGGGTTTGCTCCGGTGCCGTGGCTGGTGGGTTACGGAGCTTTTGGTTGCGGCTGCCTGATCGGGGCAGTCGCAATATTGCGCCCAAGAGCAGAGAGCAGCAAACCACATGGCACTGACAAAGCACGCTGACTGTTGGAGAGGTCATGGACTCGATCTCAGGTGGAAACCATGTGGCTGACCGTGGTGAAAGTGTATCAGGCCCCAAGCACTTGATTCAACTCCCTTGACGATCAAAGGAAAGGCTGAACTCCTGAAAAACTGCCGGTCGGAGAGCCGCAGCCGGACAAGTGTCAACTGTAAATAATGACACTTATGTAAGTGCCTTGCTGATAAATTGTTATGACTTTGCAAAATGCGGAAAATTTCACGGTTTTTTTCGGGGCGGATTTCTCTTGAGAAAATTAAAATCAAAGCATTGCAAACTGCAAGGTTCCCAAAACCGGCCCGCCTTACCAACTTGTAATGTTCGGGAAAGTTTCCAGTCACGATGCCATGTCATTGTTGCGCCAGTGAATGTGCAATGGAACTTGAAATTGAATAACGAAAAATATTATGAAACATCTCCCTGAAAAAATAGCCGCCGTCTTTGTGAGCGGCGCGCTCCTGGCCGCCGGCGTTGCCGTGGTTTCCACGGTCCACGCCAGCGAGCAATCCTCCGCCAGGGCCAAATCCATCAGCCTTGTTGTCGATGACCGCCCGCTGCCAACGGATTTGAAACTCAACAGCAGCGTCGCGCCCATTGTGAAAAAAGTCGCGCCGAGCGTGGTCAAAATCGAAATCAAAATCGGCCCCAAGGAATCCTCCCTCCGCAACCAAATTCCGGATGATCCATTCTTCCGCCAGTTTTTTGGAGGACATGGAAGGATATTTTCCCCGCCGCAACATGGGGTCGGCTCGGGTGTGATCGTGACCAGGGACGGCTACATCCTGACCAATAACCACGTGGTGGATGACGCCGATGAAGTGAAGGTGTCGTTACAGGATGGGCGTGTGTTCACGGCCAAAGTCATCGGCAAAGATCCGAAGTCGGACGTTGCCGTGGTGAAGATCGACGCCCATGACCTGCCGGCGATCACATTTGCCGACAGCGACAAATGCGAGGTGGGCGATCTGGTTCTGGCCATTGGCAACCCTTTTGGGATCGATCAATCGGTGACGCGGGGCATTGTCAGCGCCAAGGACCGGGCGGCGATGGACCTGGATTATCAGGACTTCATCCAGACGGATGCGGCGATCAATCCGGGCAATTCGGGCGGCGCCTTGGTGGATGCCGATGGCCGTTTGATCGGGATCAACACGGCCATTTACAGCCGCAGTGGCGGCAATCAGGGGGTTGGCTTTGCCATACCGACGAGCCTGGCCAGGGGCGTGATGGAAAGCCTGATTAAATACGGCAAAGTCACCCGCGGCTACCTGGGCGTGATCATCCAGGATATCAATCCCTCGCTGGCCAAAGAGTTCAAGCTCAAGAGCGACAACGGCGCCCTGGTGGGTGACGTGGTGCCCGGCGGCCCCGCCGAAAAGGCCGGTTTGAAGAGCGGCGACGTTATCGAGCAGTTCGACGGCAAACCAGTAACGGACAGCCGGCATCTCAAGATCGAGGTGGCCCGCGTGACTCCCGGCCAATCAGTGGCGGTGGAAGTGCTGCGCGACGGTTCGGCCAAAACGTTCGACGTGCGCGTCAAAGAATTGCCCGGCTCGGACAAGCTGGCCGAAAATGGCGGAAGCGATTCCGACAAACCCGACACGCTGCAAGGCGTGGCGGTGGCCGACCTGGACTCACAGGCCCGACAGCAATTCCACATCCCCGAGCAAGTCAAAGGCGCGGTGGTGACGCAGGTGGATCCGGAATCAGCCGCGGCTGAAGCGGGACTCAAGCCCGGCGACGTCATCATGGAAATCAACCGTCATACGGTGGCCAGCGCCGATGACGCGGTCAAACTCACCGAACACGCCAGGGAGCGGATCACTTTGCTGCACGTTTGGACCGCCAACGGCAGTCACTTCGTAGTGGTGGATGAGAGCAAAGCAGGTTGAGGCCCTGCCAAACTGCTCGAACTCTCCCGCATCCGCGCCATCGGATGCGGGAGAGTCTTTTTAAAATGACTTGCCGGCGCGGCTGAACTAGAATGAACGACGAGATGCGCATTCTGGTCGTTGAGGATGACAACAAGATTGCTTCCTTTGTCGTGAAGGGGCTTAAGCAAGCCGGTTTCGCGGTCGATCGTTGCGCCGATGGCGAGGAGGCCCTGGTCCTCGCCGAAACCACCGCCTACGACGCCGCGATAGTCGATATCATGCTTCCGAAACTCGACGGCCTGAGCCTGGTGCAGCGTTTGCGCAGCCGGAAGATTCGCACCCCGGTGATTTTTCTCAGCGCCAAGGCGTCGGTGGACGACCGGGTCAAGGGCTTGCAGGCCGGCGGGGACGATTATCTGACCAAGCCGTTTGCCTTTTCCGAACTGACGGCGCGTTTGCAGGCGCTGATTCGCCGGGCAACGCAAACAGTCGAACCCAGCCGGCTGAGCGTGGGCGGCCTTTCATTGGATTTGCTGACCCGCGAAGCGGCGCGCGGCGCGGAAAAGATCGAATTGCAGGCGCGCGAATTCGCCCTCCTGGAATATCTCATGCGCAACGCGGGCCGGACGGTGACCAAGACGATGATCCTCGAACATATTTTTGACTACAGCTTTGATCCGCAAACCAACGTGGTCGATGTGCTGGTCCACCGGCTGCGGGCCAAAATAGACCCGGAGAAAACGCGCCTGCAAACCATTCGCGGGGTTGGCTATGTTCTCAAATCCGCCTAACCTCCTGCGCAGCTTCGCCGTCCGGCTCAGCCTGTGGTACGCGCTGATTTTCGCCATCAGCACCGCGGCGCTGCTGGTGCTGGTCTATTATTTGGTGGCGCATGAGTTTCAAGGCAAGGACCAGGAAATCATCCTGGCCAAATTGAAGGAATACGCCGCCCTCTACCAGGCCGGCGGGGCCAACGCGCTGAGCGCCGCCGCCTTGCAGGAGAACAATCCGTCGGACGAGAAATCCTTTTACGTCAACTTGATCAGCCCGCACTTTTCCCGGCCCATCATCGTGCCGGATGAATGGCTCGGCTTCAGGTTGAAGCCGGGCGGGCTTGAGTTGCGCCAGTTTGAAATCAACCGCGTGCCCAAGAACAAGGAAAAGGATTATGCCATCGCCCTGGCGCAAATGCCCGACGGCGCCAAGCTGTGGGTGGGCCGGAGCACCAACAATCGCGACTTGCTGTGGGAACCGGTGCGCCGAACGGTCCTCCCCATCATGGCCGCCGTGGCCTGGCTCGGCCTGGTTTTTGGCGCTCTTTTTGCCCACCGCGCGCTCCTGCCGGTGCGTCAAATGGTGGCCACGGCCCAGGACATTCTGCGCACGGGAAACCTGGACGCGCGCGTTCCGACGCGGCCCTCGCGCGACGAGTTGGACGAAATGGTGCGGCTGCTCAACGCCTTGCTCGATAAAAACCAGGCGCTCATCCGGGCCATGCGCGAGTCCATGGACAATGTGGCCCACGATTTGCGCACGCCACTGACGCGCCTGCGCGCTTCCGCCGAACTGGCCTTGCGCCAAAACACCGATCCCGCCGCCGCGCGCGAGGCGCTGGCGGATTGCGTGGAGGAGTCCGAACGCGTTTTAAGCATGCTCGGAACGCTGATGGATATTGCCGAGGCCGAGGCCGGGACGATGCGCCTGGAGCGGCGGCCGTTTGATCTTTGCCGGCTCATCCGCGAGGTGGCGGACATGTATCAATATGTAGCGGAGGAGAAAAAGATACGGGTCGGCGTGGAATTGCCGGAGAGTTGCGAAGCTTCCGTGGACCCGGACCGGATGCGCCAGGCGTTTGGCAATCTGCTCGACAACGCCCTGAAATACACGGATGAGGGCGGAACGGTCATCATTTCGGCCGGACGGACGGACGGCCAGGCCACCGTGCGCTTCCGGGACACGGGCATGGGAATTCCAGAGGCGGAGCAGGGCAGAATATGGGACCGGCTCTATCGCGGCGACAAAAGCCGTTCGCAACGGGGTTTGGGCCTTGGCTTGAGCGTGGTGCGGGCGGTGGTGCAGGCGCACCAGGGGACGGTCACGGTCACGAGCAAGCCGGGGGAAGGTTCGGAGTTTGCCATTGTCCTGCCGGAGGGCCAGACGTGAATGACAAATGACGAAGCACGAATGACCAATCAATGCCCAAATGACGGATGACGAAATCCGAATGACCAAATTCCAGGCTTTCGCAAGAATCAAACCACTGATTTGCCGCGAAGAATGGCAAGAAAGGCAAGATTGATACATAGGTCCAAAAAAGGGGTAACACGGTAACAAATGTTGATAGTCAACGACTTAGCCGGTAACACGAGAAGTAACAGATCGGTAACATGTTACTGGTTTCGTCTTTCGGTGCCTCAGAAGCTGTATAAAATTAGCCATCTGATGAGGGAAAGGCAAAAACATGGGGGCAAAAACATAGAATTGCCGCGAAGAGCAAGATATGGATGATAGGTCCGGAAAATCGGCAACACGGCAACAAGTGTTGATAGTCAACGACTTGGCTGGCAACACAAAAGGCAACAGACCGGCAACATGTTGCTCCTTTTTCAACGCAAGGACGCCAAGGCGCAACGACGCAAAGAAGATTTGGCCCATGCGAGTTCAGGTCCCCACTTGGTGAACCACGATCCAGAAGCCAGTTTCTTCTCCCGACCCCGCGCCTCCGCGTCTTCGCGCCGTTGCGTTAAAATCTTCCTGCATGGTTGCGGCGAAAGGCTTCCTCCTGCGCGACAGACGCTTCCACCTTCGTTAAAACTTCCGGCTTCGTTGAAACTACAGTGGACGGGCCGGCGGACAAGACGGCGGAGTGGGGAAAGTTGAAACCGGCGGCCAAACGCGGTTGATGCAGTTGGACCCACGATTCAAACCGACGCAGAGGCATGAAAAAGCACGAGAGTTTAAAAAGTGAGAACTTACAACTTGCACTTTCAGAACCATTGTCAATCAGGCACTTACGAAAGTTTAACCCGTTACATTCGCCGTAACAAAGCCTCCAGCACCATCAGAGAATAAAGCTTGCATCAATCCATGATTGTATTGTCATGCCGAGATGAATAATATCCTCGGGCATGGGTTCCAAGTCTGGCACAACAGCGCTGGCAATCGCTGCTCCTGAAATTGGTCCGCTGATCGCCGAAGTCCGGGGACAAAGGGTCATCCTGGATGGCGACCTGGCCCGGATTTACGGCGTCCCGACCAAAGCCCTTAACCAAGCCGTGAAACGTAACGCGGAGCGATTTCCAGAGGATTTCTGTTTTCGACTGACCCTGGAGGAGGCGGAGGCGGTGCTGCGTTCAAGGTCACAATTTGTGACCTTGAAGCGGGGAGCGAATCTCAAATACCTGCCCAATGCCTTCACCGAACATGGAGCCATCATGGCCGCGAATGTTCTCAATAGCGCGCAGGCCATCCAGATGAGCGTCTTCGTTGTGCGCGCCTTCATCAAACTGCGGGAAATGCTGGGAGCCAATCTGGAATTGGCCCGAAAACTTGGCGAACTGGAGGCCCGCGTGGGTGGGCATGACGAACAGATTGCCGAAATTATTGAAGCTGTCCGCGAACTGATGTCTCCACCACCCGAGGAGCCGAAAAAGGAAATCGGATTCCATATAAAAGAAGAGTCGCCGCATTACCGGGTCGGCAAGAAGACGGCCAAACGCGGTTGATGCGGTTGGACCCACGATTCAAACCTGCGCGGAGCCAGGAAAAGGCACGAGAGTTTATAAAGTGAGGATTGACACCTGCACCCGGCGCAACTGATTTTCGGGATGGCTCAAACTTCCGCTTGCACCGCATATCAATATTGTGATAAAGTGATGCGTGAATAGACTATGCCCGAAACGCGTGTTGTGTTTTATCAGGAAGCCGATGGCCAGGCTCCTGTCGTGGACTGGCTTCAGGAACTCTTGGAAAGCAACGAGCGGGCCTGGGCGAACTGCCGCGCTCGCATTGAGCTTTTGGTCCAGTTTGGCCACGAACTCAGGCGGCCAGCGGCGGATTATTTGCGCGATGGCATTTATGAATTACGAGCCAAACAAGGGCACGTCCAATATCGGCTGCTCTACTTTTTTCACGGGCGGCAGGTTGCCATTCTCGCCCATGCATTGACCAAGGAAGAGGAGGTTCCCAACGCGGACATTGAACGCGCGATTAAACGAAAAAAACTGTTTGAGACAAACCCGAAGGCGCATACGTATGAGAGCAAAGACTGGGATTAAAAAGACATCGGATGCCGTGGCCATTTTGGACCGGATGGCTGGAGAGAGTCCGGCGCGGCGGCGGCTCATTGAAGAAGCACGGATCAACGCCGCCGTTGCCCAACTCATTTACGCCGTCCGGACGAAGGCCGGGCTTTCGCAGGCTGAACTGGCGGGAAAACTTGGCACCAAGCAGTCGGTGATCTCCCGGTTGGAGGATGCGGATTACGAGGGCCATTCGCTGAGCATGTTGCAACGGATTGCCGCTGCGCTGGGCCAGTGCATCGAAATCCGATTTTTGCCGCCTGCCAAAGCGGGTCGCGGCCGGCGATCTGACACGGCGATTCTGGAGCCGGTTGGCTGAGCGTGGTGGCCAAGTGCTGGAAACTGTCCTGCTAAACGGGGTTGATGCAGTTGGACCCACGATTCAAACGTGCGCGGAGCCTGGAAAAAACACGAGAGTTTAAAAAGTGACACTTGCACGCATTCGTTGGTGTCACGTATTTGTTGGTGGACAACGCTGCCCAAGCGGGGCATTCTCCGGTCATGGCGCGACAACTATACTGGGTACCTCGACGAACGATTAATCGTTGGATGGATCGCGGCGGCGTCCGCGCACCGGCAACTCGTCAATGGGAGGTTCTGTGAATCCGGATCAAGAGACTGGAGACGTGAAAGGCGATGATCACGTGTCGCTACGCGACAAGTCAAACATGCTAACGCAAACAATATGCTAGGATCCCATTTTTTTGCCGATGCTGGGAAATTGCAGGCACGGGTTATGCATGCTGCGCAGGGTGCAGAACGAGTGACTTTCTTATTTGGTTCGGCGCTAACAGCTCCCGGATCCAGACCGGATGAATTAGGTGTGCCCGATGCTAGTACACTAATAGAAGAGGTCGTTGAAAGCTTTCAGGGCACTGCAGAACTCGATTCCTTAGAAAGTGCTCTCAAACAGTCGGATCCATCAAGTCGCTATCAAGATGCGATGAAATTCGTGATTGATTGTAGGGGTCAGAACGCTCTGAACAAACTCATTCAGAGTGCCGTGCTTAAGGCTCGCGTCCAACCAGCGTCACCTGATCAAAACCTGGAGCAGTTGGAATTGGACACTAAGGGTTGGTATTTACGGGCCGCTGTGGACGCCGTAGGCTCATTACTCGTCGAGAACCCAAAGATATTCTCTGCGCCAATTCTGACGTCGAACTTCGATCCTTTGTTAGAGGTTATGCACCCAACTGGTTCGCATGATTGAACGTGTTTCCAATGGACAAATTACCGGAGCCCAACTGCAGGAGTCTAATCCAAAAGATATCATTGACGTTCTCCTAGCTACACTTGGGGACACAAGGGCGATTCTTGTTTTCGACAACATCGATCAATACGTGGATGTGGAGCAATGCAAGGTCGTCGGAGTGATGGATACGCTTTTTCAGCAGGCCCTGACGCGCAATCACTCGGCGCAATTTATTTTTACGACTCGACCTCAACTTGATTATGTGCATTTAAACTTTCTCCAGGTTCAACTCAGCGGACTAACAGTCGAAGAAACACGAAAGCTCTTTGAAATGAGCGGTGCGCGACTTGACCCAGCCAACCGAGTTGCCCTCATTGCGGAAATTCATGCACTGACAAGGGGGCATTCTCTGATGGTTAATCTTATCGCTACCCAAGTTGCAAAAAATAGGGTGAATTTGGCCGAATTGATTTCGAAGCTCAAAAGGGGTGCTGAGGCTGGTATTGAGAACCCTTTATTCCCTGAAATCTGGGCTTCGTTGAATGTGAAGCAACAGACCGTATTACGGTATCTTGCTGAGCAAATTCATTCAGACCCAGAGCAACGTATCGCCAGTTATCTTGGAAATGCCCTAAATTATAATCAATTCAGTAAGGCGATACGAGCTCTCAAGGCGACGAATTTGGTCGTTGTAAAGTCACCTGGGAACAACTTGCCCGACACCCTGGAATTGCATCCTTTGGTTAGGGATTTTATCCGACGACGATTCCCCAGAGAAGAGCAGGTCCCCTATATTGACTCCATCATAAACTTCTACGACAGTATGATCGGCCGATTTAGAGCCGTTATTTTAAACGCTCCGTATAGTGTTCTTGAAAACTGGACAAGCAAAGTCGAACTTTGTCTGAGACGTGGGCATTATGGCTCTCGAGAACTGCAGCGACAGTAACGTCCTATTAAATTTAGGATTTGCTGCGCTGTGGATTGGGGAGATCCTTGAAGCGAAAAATGATTACGGATCTGCATATGTTGCGTTTCGGCGTGCTTTTTCAAAGTGGAAGCTGGTCTCTCCTCCCCGCGCCCGAACTGCCATGGAGGGTGCAGATAGGGTTCGTGAAATGATACCGCTTTCTATTGCGGTTCCAATAAGTGACTGGGAATGTGATAAAGCTTTTCTTGACTGGCTTTATAAATAATAATGCCCTTTTTAAGAATGAAGGGCATTCCTGTTGCCGGCAACCCCGTCTGGTCAAGGCGGGACGCTGATGCCAAGATAGAGGCCGTGCAAAACCCATTGCGCTTTCGAAAGTTTTAGGGGTTCAGATGGGACCGGATATGCACGGATTGTCAGAAGAAAGGCTTCCAACTTCGCTGGGCTTCCAACGTCGCCGAAGCGCTATGGCGCGACGAGTCCGTCTTCGCTACGCTTCGACGCGATAAATTGGGGGACAGATCAGGCTTCCTCCTTCGCGAAAGACGCTTCCACCTTCGTTAAAACTTCCGGCTTCGTTGAAACTACGGTGGACGGGCCGGCGGACAAGACGGCGCTGGAACATGCTTCAGTTCTTATGTCAGGGTTCTACGCCCGCCGTCGCCAGACTATGGCGGGACAAGTCGGCGCGACAAAACCGCCGTTGCAGGGCAGTGGCGCGGCGAGTCCGCCATTGATGAAAGGCTGAATGCTGAAGGCTGAATGCTGATCCGGCGTCGCTGCGCTGTGGCGCGACAAGGGGCTTCCGCCGTTGCCAAAACCCCTTGGCCGAAAGGAACAATGCAAGGAGGCGAGGCGCAAAGCCAAAGCGCGGCAAGCCGCAACCAAAGCGCTGGGTCTGAATTGAAAATTGGTCATTGAGAATTTGTCATTTGTCATCCGGAAAAACGGTTCGGAAAATTTTCCAAAAATGCGCAATTCTCAGGAATAGCACTGCAACACCGGAGAGATGGAGGATGGAATGGCCGAGAGTTTGGCCCAAGGCAAACTCTTGATTCAGGTTTTTGCATTCTTGCCCGAAAGCAAACGGTTTGCTATATTGCCGACATGAAACTGCTGTTGGATAATCTGCCGGCCTCTCTGGGCGGGCAGCGCGATTGTCTGGCCAGTTGCCTGGAGGCCATGAATTCTGTCATGCCGTTGCGGGCGGTTTATCTCTTCGGCTCGCACGCGCGCGGAGACGCGCGCGCCGATAGCGATGTGGACTTGTGCATCGTCGCGGATGGGGCCACGGAACAGCTCAAAACCGCCCAGGCTTTCCGGCGAGCCATGCGCCCGATCAGACCCAAACCCGCTTTTACTCTGGTTCCGATTGCCGCGCGTCGGTTGGAGGAAAAGAGGGCGAACGGGGATTTCTTCTTCGCCACGGTGTTCCGAGAGGGGGTTCTGCTTGCCGCGGAAAACTGATGCGAACAATCCGGCGGATTGGGTCTGGATGGCCAATGCCGATTTGGAGATGATCCGTTCGGCGGCTGCACAGGAAGCGGGCTTTACCGCCTGCCGCAGCCGGCTTCGTCGGACGAGTCCGCCATTGATGAAAGGCTGAATCTGTTTCATAAGGGTTCGATATTCAACCCCCTTCAGGGTTGCGGAAATTGAATGCAGTCACCCAGGGTAGTCTCTCTCGGAATCGAGCCAACCCTGGGCTGAATGAGGCAATCCCTTCAGGATTGAAGAAGAATTAGGATTTCGTCATTCGTCATTTTTGGCAACGCTCAGTAATCGTAGAGGCCGCTGTCGTGGGTGTAGGCGCCGGGGCCACCGGGGCCGCCCGGACCGCCCTCCTCGCCGCCCATGAAGTCTCCCAATACGTCGCCCATGTCGGCTTCGATCTTCTCCGGGTCCTCGCCCGCTTCCAATCTCTTGATGGCGACGTCCAGTTCCTTGGGCACGCTGCCGGACGGCATGAGGTCTTTCATTTTTTTCATCATGTGCGCCATGTGCTTTGGATTGTTTTCGTCCAGGTGTTCCATGTCGCGTTCCATCTCGGACATGGCCTGCATGACGCGCGGATCGTCCATGTCGGGCATGCCCTGGTCCGGGGCGCTGTCGGTTGCGGCGGACGGTTCGTGGACGCTGCGGGGCATGGCGAAGGAACTGATTTGTTTGGTCATCCTGCGGTTGCCGCATTTTGGACAGGCGGGGGCACGGTCCGGGCGCGGCCTCCTGGAGAGGAAATTGAAAATCTTCCGGCACTTGGGACAGGCAAATTCGTAAATCGGCATAAGATGTCGCGTCTGGAGCGGTTTAAAGGAAGACGCAGCCGCAGAAGCTCTTGTCGGCGAGACGCCGACCAGTGCGACCGAGACGGTCGCGCTCCCCGAGACCGAACAGCATACGGCTGCATTTGTTCTTAAAATGCTCCAATGTCATGGATAAAATGCAGGCGGATCGCCCGGCCGTCAAGAGGGACGGACGCATTTCATTTTTTTGGGTGGCAGCTGCTAATCTTAATCTTGATCCCGAATTTCAAATCAACATGTTGGTATTTGCGGCTGCGCGACCAAGGAGCGCCACCTATCCACTCCCAAAGCGCCAGAGGACTGGCGCACTCCAAAACGCTTCGCGCCGTTCGCCAGTCGTCAGGGAACGCGACAGCGTCTTGGACTGCTCCGAATGCTTTCAGTGCCGCTTTTACTATTAATCTTCCTCGTGTAATACGGATTAAGATTAGGATTACGATTAAGATTAATTTCTGGCGCGGGTGGCGGCTTTTCGCGGGAGGCGTCCGATCCAGTAATCGCCGGAGCGCTTCCATTCCAGTGACGGCAGGGGCGGTTGAATGGAGCACGCGATTGCCAAACGGTCTTCCGGGCGCATTTTCTTGATCCACGGCTCATAAGCTTCGCAGGCACCGCCGGCGCGCTCGATGGCGCGGTAAATTTTCAAATCTTCCGGCAGCATGAGCGCGGGTTCAAATCCCACCATGTAACGCCAATCGGCCCGTGGGTTTTTATAGAATGTGTTGAAGAAAAATCTCATGTCGGCGGCGTAAAAAATCCCGCTTCCCTCCGGCATCCAGCCTTTGAGTTCCGGATCGCTGCCTTCCACGAATGTTTCGTCAAGGGAGAAGGTATAGCGCCGGCCGAAATCGTCGGTCGCATCCAGAAACAGCGGCAGCAGGATCAGGCCGCAAACGATCAGGCGTTTGGGTGAACCGTCGCGGGCGATGGCGGGCATGGCATCGTCAAATTGCGTGGCCATCCAAACGAGGGCCGCCGGCATCCCCCAATCGGCCCAAAACCGGTCGGCGAAGAAACCCAGAATCCAGTTGATGGCGATCATCCAGAAGACGGGCTGGAGGAACAACGGGCGAAGCATCTTGTTCTGCGCTTTGAGCCAGAGATAAACCAAGGCGAGAAGGGTCAAAGTGGTGAACTCGCCCGCGCTGGGTCGAAGCTCGCCGACCAGCATCCATCCCGGCAAATGTTCCCGGTACATGACGCCGGCCTGAAACACGGCTTCGTAGAGAAAGGAAACCGGTTTACCCGTCAGGAGGGCGGCGGCCAATGTTCCGGCGGCCCAGCACAGTGCCAGCCAAAAGCCGTCCCGCCAGCGTTGCGCCAAGAAAAACGCGGCCAAAAGCACGACCCAGAAATACCAAATGCCGTGCATCCAAATGGCCAGGGCGAATCCGGCGCATGTCAAGAGGAGTTTCCACCACGGGGGATTTTTGGGTCCGTTCTTCGCCCAGGAAAAGAGCAACGCCATGAGAACGCCCTCTGTGACCAGATAGGGCCGCGCCTGGGTCCATCGCGTCATTAACTCCGGTATGGCAATCATCTGCGCCAGGATGGCGGCGAGCCAGGCTTCGGGACGGCGCAGCCACAGCAACGGCAGGCAAAAAATCCACAGGAGCAGGCTTGCGATCGAAAAACCAATCAAGGCGTCTTCATCCCAGCCCAGCGCGCGGTGCAAAGCGCCCAGAAGCCATTCCCAACCCGGACTGTGATCCACGACATATTCGGGGCGCATGACGACGATTTGCGAGTAGGGCTTGCCTGCAAACGGTTTGGCCGCATGGCGGCGGGCATCGCCCGGCGGCAAACAGCCGTAGCCGATAATTTTCAGGCAGATAAAAAGGGTGGTCAGCAGGACGGCGATCCAGCACGCCAAAGGGATGTAACGTTGCAACGCTGCCGGGCCGTTGTTCATCATTTAAGGCGAATAACGCCGCAAGAGGCGCGCCTTGGCAAGTTCTTTCTTCAGGCTTTTATCCAGCGCAGCATTTCCACGATTTTCGGCGGCTGGCCGGTGCGCAAAATGCCGACGCGAAAGATTTTGCCGGCCATCCACAAGGCGGCGGCGGTGGAGGCCAGCAGCAGGATCATGGTGCCGACCAAATCCACCAAAGGCGGGTCGGCGTTGACGCGGTTCATCATGGTGAAGGGAGTGTAAATCGGGATCCAGGAAAGCACGCGGGCCAGGGTGCCGTTGGGATCCTTGGGGATGAAGGTCATGGTCAGCAGCGGCACCATCATGGTCATGGTAATCATGGCCATGTAATTCTGCGCCTCCTTGATGGTGTTGCACACGCTGCCGAGCGCGAGGATGAACGCCCCGTACATGACGTATCCCAGCAGGAAATAAATCGAAAACATCGGGATCAACTTCGATGTCTTCAACGCCACCAGAAGCGGGCCGGCAATATCCGGGGCGCCGCCGGATTTCCAGCTCAGAACGCCGAACAGGGACGCCATCCAGACGCCCACCATGGTCAGGCCGACGGCGGCGATGCCGAGCAATTTGCCCATCATCAATTCGCCGGGGGTCACGGAGGAGAGCAGCACTTCGATGATGCGGTTGGATTTTTCCTCGATGATGTTGTTGAGCAGCATTTGAGAGATGGCGAAAATCGCCACCCACAGGAGGTAAACGAACCCGCTCGGGGCCCATTGCCGGATGATGTCCGCCCCGTTGACCGCTTCCTGGCCGGCTTCCTTGCTGGGGTTGAGGCTGGCAAAAGGCGCGCGGGTTTGCTCGACGTCCCGGATGGCGGCGCCGTCCATGCCGCGCGCCAGGTATTCCCGGCGGCGGATTTCTCCGTTGACGGCCTGCTCAATTTCGTCGCGCAGCCTGGTGTCCGCCAGGTTGGCCGACCAGTATTCGATGCCGTTTCCGGTTGCGGTGGCGCGGGCCGGATCGGCGCGCGGGCGGAGGATTTGTTTTTCAATGTCGCGCGGAATGAGGATGGCGGCGCTCAACTCAACCTTGCCGCCGCCCGCCTCGACGTTCTTTTCACGGCGGAGATACGGTTTCAAATCGCGGGCCAGCGAGGCGAGATCGGCATTCGTGTCAATGTTCGCGGGGAGTGCGGCGGGTTGGAAGGGCCGCCGCGGCGCCTTGAATGCGGGCGCGCCCGGTTTTAAACGCGGTTTGAGTTGTTCCAGAAAATAATCCCCGCCGCCTTTGCTGAGAAACGTTTCCACCGATTGCGGAAGGGCATCATGGATTTCAGCGGGGAAGGCGGCATAGGTCCTGGCATATTCATTGAGCGCGGCCAGCATTTGCTTCTGATGCGCCTGTTCCAAGCGGGATTCCACAATGGCGGCGAACTTGCCCGATTGATCCACCAGGACATAATGCCGGACGGGCGTGCCTTTGGTTTCGAGCAGGACCGAAACGGTGACGGAGAGGAAAATAATCACCGGAAACATAAACAAGCCGATCCAAAACCCCCTGGTTTTGGCGTTCTCGGCGTATTCGCGCCAGGCCACCAGAAATGCGAATTTCATCGGAAAGCGGCCTCCCTTGCCTCCGGCCCGACCAGGCGCATGAACACTTCATGCAGGGTGGGATCGGATTGGTTGAAACCGCGCAGGCGGATGCCTTTGGCGAAACAAAGTTGCAGGATGGCCTGCGGGTCGGCGTTCTCGCCAATCTGCAATTCCCAATGCGTCAAATTGTCCGGGCCGCCGGCGCCGCGGGCGGTTTCGACCGGGTCCACCGAAATCACGCCGCTCAACCCGCGCAACGGCCCGATGTCGTCGTCCGTTTCAATGCGCACGCGGCGGGGCAGGGTGCGTTTCGCCTCGGCAATGGTGCCGTCGAAAATCTTTTTGCCTTTGGCGATGAGCAGAATCCGCTCGCACAAGCGTTCGGCATGTTGCATGACGTGGGTGGAAAAGAGGATGGTGCGCTTGCGCCCGGCCATGTCGCGGATGATTTCCTCCATCACCTGCTGGTTGACCGGGTCCAGCCCGGAAAACGGTTCGTCGAGGATGACGAGTTCGGGGTCGTGGGCGATGGAGGCGAGCATTTGCACTTTTTGGCTCATGCCCTTGGAAAGGGCCTCGGTTGGTTTGGCGGCAAAATCCTTCAAGCCGTAGCGTTCCAGCAACTCATAAGCGCGCTGCCGCGCGGCTTTTCGGGTCAGTCCCTTCAGGGTGGCGAAGTAGGCAATGACCGACCAGGTCTTCATTTTTTTGTAGAGACCCTTTTCTTCCGGCAAATAGCCGATGCGTTGCCGCACTTCCAGCGCCGAAGGCCGTCCGAGCACGGTGATGACGCCGCGGGTCGGCTTGATGATTTCCAGGATCATGCGGATGGTGGTGGTCTTGCCCGCGCCGTTCGGCCCGAGAAAACCGCAGATCGAACCCGCCGCCAGCGTGAAGCTGACATCGTCCACCGCCTTGAAGTCGCCGTAGAATTTGGTGACGTTGCGCAATTCGAGCGGCGGCGCGTCTGCCTGGGAATTCGTGTACATCAACTTTTCATGGTCCAAGGTCAGCGTAAGAAAACATATTTTGTATTCATGGGCAAAAATCCAAAGCCTGATCGTGACCGCATTATTACCGGCATGTCCCTTCTTTGTCACCTGGGGAAAGCGGAAAATTCAAAAACAAAAAGCCCCGGCGGATCAAGCCGGGATGTTCCTGACAGACCATCAATCCTGCAGCCATCTGCTTAAGAGGAGGCATGGCTCGGGACAAACTCATGCGCGAACTCTTCCGGAGAAGAAGGCGACACGACCACCGTCCGCCCGCCGTATCGCAATATCACTGTCTGATGACGATCAGTCACAAAAGCGCGGTAAGTTCCCAAAAGTTTGCTGCGATAAAAACCCGTGAACGAGAAAAAGCCGCCATTTCCAAAAGTGCGAATGCTCCGTCGCATGGCGTCCGGCTCGAACTGCGCCGACCGCAAGCCCGCCAGCGGCAGCCGCGTCGTCCAGAGCAAACGATGCACCAGAATGACATCTGCCGCGACCGTGTAACCGCGAATGGCGAAGAGCGCGCAAGCGAGGACCAATGCAAGCAGCGACAAGCCCAACCAAAATAATGCGCCGCCGTGCCTGAACGCGACAAAAGCGATGCCCAGACAGATAACTGTGGAAAGTAACGACACCACAACAAGCGCGGTGTCCCAATGTGCGTTGTAATGTTTCATATTTGTGCAGTGTGTTGATTGTTCAAAAGCCGGCCATGAAGTCATTGTGAGATCGGCGCCATCATTTTCCGGTTCATGAGGAGTTGCGCCTGGCTGCTTTGTATGGCGTTGCTCCTGAATTCCTGAAAACTGCCCAGTTCTTCGGCGTTGAGAAAATTACCGGCGCTTGCGGCAACCTGTCCGTAGATGTTGTCCAAAAGTCGGAGGCTTTGCGCACCTTCCTCCTCGGAAGCGATGTTGGCGAAATTAAGCACCGGTATCGTCTGGTAATCGGCGGGCAGGCCGGCGGCAGCGAGAGTGGATTGAGTGGCCTGCTGCAAGGCTTGCACGAGCTGGGCCTTCTTATCCGCCACGGTTGCCTGGTCTCCAGTCAGCTTGCCCGCGAATTGCGAGGCAGTCAGCGTGCTGCACAGATTCTTCGTGTAATCCAGATATTGCGCCAGGCCGTCCGGGCCGAGCAGCGCCTGCATTTGGTCTTGCAAGGCCGAATTCTGCGCCGAAAACAACTGGTCTATCTCAGCCTGTTTCTTGTTGTCGTGCAATGCCTGGGTGATGAGATCAACGTTGTTCATGATATGATCGGCCAGCAGGTCGTTAAATTGACCCGCCTGTTCGGGCTTCAGGCTCAAGCGTTTGACGAGGTCAGAGTAAACGGCGCTCATGGCCAACTTTTGCTGATCGCGCAGGACTTTCCGGGCCTCCGGATTGGCGGTCAGCTTGCTCAGGGCACTCTGACTGCCGGCGTTGGCTTTTTCCTGGCGCAATGCCCCCACTTCGCCCCGCAGTTTTACCACTTCGGACGGAATTTTTTTCACCCTGGCCAGTTCGGCCGACAAGGCGGCCACCCGATTCGTCGCATTGTCGCGTTCGCGTTGCATCTGCTGGAGGGTTTGCGCCTGGGTTTGGACTTGGGACTGAAAGTTTGAAGCCTGATGCGCTTCGTAAATTCCCGCGCCGGCGAAAACGGCGAGCGCGGCGGCAATGAGTGATTTTTGAATTGTAGTCATGGCAATGGTCTCGGTTACGGCAATTAAGGTTGAAGTGGAAACGGCGGCTCCGGCCAGGGCGGCGGAGGCAATGGTGGCGGCCAGTCCAACCGGCGCGGATTGGACGGCGTTGGCGGAAATGACGGCGGCCAGTCCGCTCGCGCCGACGGTCACATGGCGTTTCGAGAAAAACTCGCGCAGCCGTTCCACGGCGCGGCTGACGCGCTTCTGCGCGGTGTCGTCCGACATGCCAAGGGCCTGGCCAACTTCGCGAAGGGACTTGTTCTCAAAGAAACGCAGCAGGACAGCGGTGTGGTCTTCGTCGCAAAGGGTGTCCATGGCTTCGTCGAGCACCGGGCGGATGCGCTCCCAGTCCGGGGCGGATTCGGAGTTGATGAGGAGTTGTTCCATGGCCTGCCTTTCATTCGTGAGCCGACGGTGGGTGTTGCGCAAGTGGTTGAGCGCGGCATAGCGGGTGCCGCGGAGCAACCAGCCGGTGAGCGAAGCACCAGCGGGCGTTTTCTCGGCCAGCGATCGGGCCTTGCGGGCGAGGTCGGTGAAGACGCCTTGGGTCAGGTCGCCGGCGATGTCGGGCGAATCCACCTGGCGCAACGCGGCGGAATACACCAAATCGGTGTGGCGGGCGACCAGTTCACGGAAGGCGGCTTCGTTGCCGCCTTCGGCGTAGTCGCGGAGCAGTTGGGCATCGGGCTGTTCGTTCATCTCACCCATTAAACAACCGCGTAGCGGAAAATCCGACAAAGTTTATTCGCTGGTTCGCGTCACCAGCGGAGCAGTTCGACCAGGGCAAAAGCCAAACCTTGATTGTTACCGCATTATTACCGGCATGTCCTTTCTTTGTCACCTGCCATCAGTTCCGGGGCGCTCTCATTTTCTCGCGGAAGTCGGCCAGACCGGACTGCGCCTCCGTGCGGGACAGATTCCCGGCGTTCAGGGCGGCATCGCTCCGGCTCAACAGGCGCTGATAAAAGGCCGCGCCAAACTCGAGCAGTTCGGCGCCGGGCGCTTCGGCTGCCGCGATCGCGAACAACGCGTCTTCCGCTTTGGCGAATTCCCCCGCCCGCTCGTAGTGGCGCATCAGCATCGCATTCGTCTGCGCGGGAAGGGGTGAGTCGCGCAGGCCGGTTAAAAATGCTTCGACCGTGGGCACGAAGTCCGGGCGCCCGCTGATTGCCGTGCGGTCCAAAGGCTCGAGCAGCAGATGCAATCCTTTGAGGTAATGCTGCCGGCTCTCTTCGATCCGGCCCTGGCCGGCCATGACGTCGCCTGTCGCCTTAAAGAGCGTAGCGACCATGAACATTTTATTTTCCGCAAGATGGGTCGGTCCGCTTTGTACCAACCGGGCGAACAACTCCGTATCGGACATTCCCAAGGCCTGGAGCGCATCCACACCGGCCAGTCTTTGAAACTCCTGAGTGGCGGCAGCGGATGCGCTCTGCCAATCCGCCTGTTTCGTGAAGCCGAGAATCTTCGCCAGGACTGCGGCAAACTCTTCAATCGCATTCAAAATGTAGTCGCGGCGAATCATGTTTTGTAATTCTTAATTTCCCTTTGTCCCCACGGCTTGCGACAATCGGGTAAAGCCCTGTTCCGCCAGGCGGGCTTGCAGCCCGGCCACAATTCCCCGCACGACACCCGGCCCTTTATAAATCAGGCTGGTGTAAATTTGCAGCAACGACGCGCCGGCGGTGATTTTTTCCCAGGCATCGGCCGCGTCAAAAATTCCGCCGACGCCGATAATCGGCAGCGCGCCCCGGGATTGACGGTGGAGATGCCGGATCACCTCGGTGCTGCGCTGGCGCAAGGGGCGTCCGCTCAAACCGCCGGGCTGCGCATAGACCCGCCGGAGGGCGTCATCGGTCGTTGGCGGGCGGGCGAGGGTGGTATTGGTGGCGACAATTCCGGCCAGCCGGCGCGGCAGCGCCAGTTCCAGAATTTCATCCAGCGCTTCGAACGAGAGGTCGGGGGCGACCTTGACGAGAATAGGCGCGGGGACCGGGCCGGTGTTGATTTGCTGGAGCGCGGCGAGGATTTGGTCCAGGGCCGCCTTGTCCTGAAGCTGGCGCAGATTGGGCGTGTTGGGCGAACTGACGTTGACCACAAAAAAATCGGCGAGCGGACGAAGAATGCGAAAGGAAGAGGCATAATCTTCAGCCGCTTTGTCCAGCGGGGTGACTTTGGATTTGCCGAGGTTGATGCCGACCGGATGGCCGGGCCAGAGACCGCGCTGCTTCCATTCGGTCAAGGTGCAGGCCAGGGCGGCGGCGCCGGGATTATTAAAGCCCATGGAATTGACAATGGCCTCGTCTTGAATGGCGCGGAAAAGGCGCGGGGCGGGATTGCCGGATTGCGCCTCCAAGGTGACGCCGCCCAATTCACTGAAACCAAATCCCAACGCGGACCATGCCGGCACGGCCTGGCCAAACTTGTCCATGCCGGCGGCCAGGCCGACCGGGTTCGGAAATTTCAGGCCGAACAATTCGACCGGCAGTTCCGGCGCGCCGCAAAGCGACCGGACCAGGCGATGGAGCAGCGCGCTGCGGCTGACACAGCCCAGGGCGCGCAGAGTCCGATCATGAATTTTCTCGGAATCCTGCGCAAAAAGAACCGGGCGGACAACGCCGTTGTAAAGCCAGCTCACGGGAGAAGTGGTAGCCGGTAACGCCCGGGTGCGAAAGGCAAAACTCTAATCCAAGTCCAGCAACAGGCTTGCATTCCGGGGGCGCAGGTTTAAAGTAACAGCATGGATAGCGCGATTCTGGCGAACGAAGCTTTGAAGCTCCCCCCATCGGAGCGGGCTCAGATTATTGACGCCCTCTGGCGCAGCTTTGACCCCGCCGAACAAGATGCCATTGACCGGGCTTGGCTGCTCGAATCGCAAGATCGTCTCGCGGCATTTCGCGCGGGTCAACTTACAGCCATCAATGGCGAAGAAGCATTGCGGGCCATTGAAGATGAATTCTGAGAGGAATCTTCACCCGGAATCCTGGCGTCGGAACCTTCCTTGACGTTTGAGCGGGTCCAGGGGGCTGACGGATTGTGGCGCAAAGTTGCCCGGCGAACGGTAGCGGAGCATAAGTGAGTCCGGCGCGATAACGGTTTTGGCAGTGAAAGCCTGCACACCCGATTTCGTGCTGCTGCTCCCCTGAACTTGGCCTGCTCTCTAAAAGCTCTTTATTTAAAAGTGAGCGGCGTACGAGATTATCGCCTGAAACCAATGGGCAAAAAAACCGTTGTTTCGCTCCGAATTTGCCTACAGGATTGGAACTATGTCATTCCGAGCAAACTTGAGTTGGATCGCTTTCAGAATTCGCTTGCGGTTGCGGGTGACGAGAAAGAGGGTAAGGCAGTACTTGAGTTGGATTGTGTTCAGGATTCGTTGGCGGCTGCAAACCTATTGGCGGACTTTGCTTTTCCTGGTGGTATGGGCTGTTGCCTTTGCAGTCCTGTTTGGGTGGTTCCAAAGGGGCGTGGCAGGCTTAGCCTGGACTGCTGCTTCTAGTTTTCTTGTGACATGTGTTCTCGCCGCAGTGGCGGAGGAGGTTTTCGAGGATGGAATTAAAACTGGATTGCTACGTATTTGCGGCATTGGAGCAGGGTTAACCATGCTGATTGCTGGTTCACGCCTGTTCGTCGAGGAATTTCGGCGAAACCCTTTCTTGGTGGCGGTCATTTGGTTTTGCGTTCCACTGTTGGCTGTTGGTCTGTGTATTACGCCTGACAAACTTGATGATTCGTTCATTGGGCAACTGCGACTGAAGCGAGCCATACTAATGGTGGTGGCTGTGACAATTCCGGTTTTTTTAATGTTCAGCCTTGGCGAAGAGGCATTCTGGCGAGGTATGGCGGATGATTTGGCCTGGTTGAGTGATCGCAACGAGGGAAGTGTGCGCTGGTGGTTAGACGACCATTCGACCTTGTTGAACTGGGCGCTTTTCGTTGGTTTTTTCGGCGTTCCGGCTTTAACGTGGTTTATTGCCACACGAGCAATCAAAAGTGCAACTCGCCAAAGGAAGGAAAATCAAAACCATACCTGACAACAAGCGGCACCTTAATTGCGTGGAATTGCATTTTTCGGTAAAAATCCTCCGCCTTGGCGCTCTGCGCTGGGTAGTGCCTTAATTTGAAATTTCCACGCAAAACCGGCGGCTTTCTGGGTGTTACTGCGGAAGTTGGCGCACGATTGTCTCAAGTGTTGTTCCCTGCGGCAATCACGGCTTCGGCACAAGCCGTGGTGAAAGTGGGCTTGGCGTATCAAGTCAAAAAGGCCAGAGAATGAATCGTCCTATTAATCGCGCAGCACCATTGCCTGACAAAGGTTCTTGCCGAACACAAACGGCTGCCCAAGCGGAAGCCATCCAGATTCCATCTGGTTCCGCACATTTTCTTGCAAGTCTTGCACAGATTCAGCGAACGCGATGCTGTAGTCCGAACATTCAATATGCTTGATGATTCTATACTTTTTGCCACGATCTTCTTTGATTTCTTTGGTCATCTGGCCTTTATTGACCTTCAATGATGGAAAAGCAATTCAAATTAAGGCACTGCCCTGCGCTGTTGCGAGTTGCTTCTTGGCGGTTAACACTATATGCCCGTATTTAGCTTCTGTGTGACCCTGTCCACGCGATGCCGCCAAGTATGCTTGTGCTGCCCATCCGACGACCAATCTGCGGCGGTAAGGACGCCGGACTTTTCGATTTCGGACTTGAATTCATCGGCATTGTAATACCCTCTGTTGGCCTTAAACTCTAGGGCTCGTGCATAAAAATAACCTACGGTCAATTTCCCATATTTGTTGCGGTCAGCCGTCATGCCATAAAAGTCGTTGGATTGCGTATCCAATTCAAGCAGAAAGACTCGTTTCTCAGCAAGCCGGATGACGACACGGGAACGCGTTGCGGGAAAATCCAATCTTTTGGGATTACGGAAACGACGGCAAAGCCATGATTCCGAGCAAAGAGAGCAGTTGCATTCCGGCTCATTTGGTGGTTACTTGCAGGCATGAACGAAAACGTCGTCATCCAGGATCCTGAAATCCTCAGTGGCACCCCGGTTTTCGCAGGCACTCGCGTGCCGGTGCGCAACCTGCTTGATTACCTGGAAGGCGGCTATACGCTCGACGAATTTCTCGACGACTTTCCCGGAGTGACCAAAGCCCAAGTGGTCGCGTTTCTGGAACAGGCCAGCGCCAAATTCCTTGTGGCAGCTTGAAATGAGGGTCGTGCTCGACGAGTGAAAATCCCAATGGATTTCAGGCCAGGGCTTTGCCGCGCAATGATTTGCGCCCTGTTTCTTCAAATAAGCCCGCTTTTCCGCAAAAAATAATTAAAAAAGTTATTTTACTATTGAATAATTCATGCGTAATGTAGTCTAAGAGATGTATGAAGAAAGAAATGATGAACGGGGTTCAGGGGCTGCCGGGGGCCTTGTAATCGAATGCGGAGAATAGCCCGAAAGTTTCGGGGCCATTCGGTTGGCGCCAATCCCGGCCAGGCGGACTCCAGGCAGGTTCGCTGCGGCGGAGCCTTTGCGCGAAGGCGGGGCCAACCAGTCAAACCAATGCCCCAGATGTTAAACTTAGATAACACATGCAAAATTATCTGCAAATGTTTTAATATGAAAGACTTGCAACCAAACCGGGTCTAACCCGGTCAAAGTCAGTCAAAGTAAATCAAACCGATATGATGTCCCGCTGCATGGTTGATAAACGCAGGGAAAACCCCGCTTTCTTTCGTGTCCGCCATAGCCTTGGCGTCGGCGGCTGCGTCTTGGCGTCTTTGCCCTTTGCGTTGTTCTTTCCTGCCGCAAATCGTATATCATGAAGCCTGTGTCCGATACTTTGGTCATCAATGAAATCTATCTGAGCCTGCAGGGCGAAAGCTCGTTCGCGGGTTGGCCGTGCATTTTTGTGCGTTTGACCGCGTGCAATTTGCGCTGCTCGTATTGCGACACGGCCTACGCCTTCACCGAAGGACGCAAGATGACGCTGCCGGAGATCACGGCCCGGGTCGGGGAATTGGCCCGCGGCTTTGCCAGGAATCCGGATGCCATGCGCCTGCCCCTGGTCGAATTGACCGGCGGCGAACCGCTGTTGCAGAAAAATTCCCTGCCGTTGATGAAAGCCTTGTGCGATGCCGGTTTTACCGTGCTGCTCGAAACGAGCGGCGCGATGGATATCGCGCCGGTGGATGCGCGGGTCCGGCGCATCATGGATTTGAAATGCCCCGGCAGCGGCGAATGCGAACGGAATCGCTGGGAAAACCTGGCCCATCTCAAGGCCGGCGACGAAATCAAATTCGTCATCGGCACCCTTCAGGATTATGAATGGGCCGCGGAAATAATCACGGCGCGCCGTTTGGCCGGGATCTGTCCCATTCTTTTTTCGTGGGTTTCCCCGCTGTTGCCGCATCAGCAGGACAAGTCCCTGCGCACAGTGCCGGAAGGGCAGACCCCCATCTCCCGCCTGGAGCTGGTCGAAAAAATCATGGCCGACGCGCTGCCGGTCCGCTTTCAACTTCAGATGCACAAATTCATCTGGCCGCCGGACCGGAAGGGCGTCTGAAGTTTCCCCGCGTGAAAACCAAATCAAAAAGAATTCTCGATCTTCTGCGCGCCTATGAGCCGGCCAACATGCTCTGGATTGCCCCGGACGGCTCGTGGCCGATCGTCTGGGCGCGGGCCAGGGGAACGAACGTGTGGGACGCGGAGGGCCGGAAATACATAGACTTGACAGCGGCGTTTGGGGTGGCCGCGGCGGGGCATGGCCGGGAGCGCGTGGTCGCGGCGGGGAAGCGGCAGATGGGAAAACTGCTGCACGCCATGGGCGACGTTCACCCGCACCCGTTGAAAGCGCAACTGGCCCGGGAACTGAGCCGCATTACATTCGAGCGCTGGACTTCCGGCGCGGGGGCGGGCAAGACCATCTTTGCCAATTCCGGTTTCGAAGCCGTCGAGACCGCGCTCAAAACCGCCCTGCTGGCCACGGGCAGACGGCGGATTCTGGCCTTCACCGGCGCGTATCACGGCCTCGGTTACGGCGCGCTCAACGCCACGCATCGCGCTTATTTCCGCGACCCGTTTCGTTCGCAACTCGGGCGATTCGGCCGCTTCGTGCCGTTTCCCAAGGAGGCGGATGATCTGGCCGCAACCAGGGCGCGCCTCATCAAACTTTTGCGGAGCAAACAATTCGGCGCGATTCTGGCCGAGCCGATTCAGGGGCGCGGAGGCGTCAACGTTCCGCCGGCGGGCTTCCTGCCGCTGTTGCGGACCCTCTGCGACCATTACGGCGCGCTGCTGATTCTGGACGAGATTTACACCGGCTTTGGCCGGACGGGAACGTGGTTCGCCTGCGAGCAGAGCCGGACCAAGCCGGACTTGATTTGCCTGGGAAAGGCTTTGACGGGCGGCTTTCCGCTTTCGGCGTGCGTCGGGCGGACGGAATTAATGGACGCCGCCTGGCCGCCTTCCACGGGCGAGGCCATCCACACCAGCACCTTTCAGGGTCATCCGGTCGGGTGCGCCATGGCCCTGGCCCAGATCGAGGAAATCGAGATTCATTCTTTGCCCGAACGGAGCGCCGCTCTGGGCGCGTATCTGATGCAACAGTTGCGGGCGGAAATTTCCGCGCCGGGGCATTCCATCGAAATCCGGGGCCGCGGCTTGATGGCGGGACTGGAAATCAGGAAAGCCGGCGGCGGGCCTGCCACGGCGCTCGTTTTTGAAACAGTCAGGCAGATGTTGCGGCGCGGTTTTATTCTCCTGCCGGAAGGCGAATTCGGTAACGTGATCAGTTTCACCCCGCCGTTGATTATCACCAAGGCCCAACTTGCGGCGGCGGTGGCGGCTTTGCACGAGGTCTTGCGATGAAACTCTCCGAGATCAAACAAATCCTGTCCGAGCGCGAGTGGAAGCTGACCAAGTCGCTCGGCCAGAATTTTCTGCACGATCAGAACCAGCTCCGGCGCATTGTGGCGGCGGCCGAATTGGGACCGGCGGACAAGGTCCTGGAAATCGGGCCGGGGCTTGGCCCGTTGACGGAATTGCTGGCCGCGCAGGCGGGCGAAGTTCTGGCGATAGAAAAGGACCGGCGGCTCTTTGATTTTCTGCGCGAGAAATTCAGCGGCGCGCCGCGCCTCAAACTCATCCATGACGACGCGTTGAGTTACGTGAAAAGGAACCGGGAATGGGCGGATTGGAAACTGATTGCCAATTTGCCTTATTCGGTCGCTTCGCCCATTCTGGTCGAGTTGGCGGAGAGCGAACATCCGCCCGAACGGATGGTGGTCACGCTGCAACTGGAAGTGGCGCGCCGGATTGAAGCCGGCCCCGGCACCAAACAATATGGGATTCTTGGCCTGTTGCTGCGCCTGCGCTACGAAACGCGCGGTTCGTTCAAAATACCGGCCTCCTGTTTTTTCCCCGCGCCGGAGGTGGATTCGGCCTGCATGGTTTTGGCGCGGAGGGCCGCGCCGCTCCTGCCGCCTGAGCTCCAGAGGATGTTCACCAAAATCGTCAAGCGCGGTTTCTCGCAGAGGCGCAAAATGATGCTCAAACTCTTGAAGCAGGACTGGCCGGCGGACCGGTTGAACGCCGCATTCCAGCAGTTGGAACTGCCGCCGCGGGTTCGCGCCGAGGAACTGGCCTTGGAAACATTCGTGCGCCTGGCGGAATTGCTGGCAATATGAGCGAAGAAATATTTGACATCGTCAACGAACGGGATGAAGTCATCGGCCGGCTGCCGCGCCGCCAGGTCCACCGCGACGGCCATAAGCATCGCGCCGTGCATGTTCTGGTCTTCGGCTCGGACGGCCGCATCTTCCTGCAAAAACGCTCGATGACCAAGGACACCTTTCCGGGCGTGTGGGATTCCTCGGCGTCCGGCCATGTGGACAGCGGCGAGGATTACGACGCCTGCGCCGTGCGGGAATTGGGGGAGGAATTGGGCTTGATGGTGGCCGCGCCGCCGCGCCGGCTTTTCAAAATCGCGGCCTGTCCTGAGACGGGGCAGGAATTTGTCTGGGTGTATCAATTGGAATCAGACGGGCCGTTTGCGCTGCATCCGGAGGAAATCGAACGCGGGGAATGGTTCGGCCGCGGCCAGGTGACGGATTGGGTGGAGAAGAGGCCGCAAGATTTTGCCGCCGGCTTTGTCATGATTTGGAAGAACTTGACGGCGGGCGGCGCATTCCCTAATTTACCCAACTCGCGGCCGGGCCAATCCCACGAAACAGGGCGATAATATTGGCGCTTTTGGCGCCCGGCGCGACTCGCCCATTTGAATTGAAAGGCTGTTTGTGAATGTATCAGTGGAAATTTTGGGTCCGTGCAAAAGGTTGATGCGCGTGGAAATTGAAGCGGCGAAGGTGGATGAAACCTTCGCGGAAATAACGCGCAAATTTCAGCGCGAAGCCCGGCTGCCCGGCTTCCGTCCCGGCAAAGCGCCCAAGGACATGGTGGCCAAACGCTACGAAACCGAGATCCAGGACGAAGCCAAACGAAAACTCATTTCCGATTCCTATCGCCAGGCCGTGGCCGATCAGAAACTCGACGTGGTCGGCTCGCCCGACATCGGCGAGATTGAATTTGCCCCGGGCCAGAAATGCCAGTTCACCGCCACGCTGGAAATCGCGCCCGAATTCCAGTTGCCCGAATACAAAGGGCTGTCCGCCCGCCGTGAAACCGGGTCGGTCACGCCCGAGGACATCGATCGGGCGCTGCATCTGCTGGGCGAACGCCAGACGCAATTTCAAACCGTCGCGCGCGAATTGAAGGAGGGCGACGTCGCCGTTGTCAACTATACCGGATCCTGCGACGGCAAGCCGATCACGGAAACGGCCCCGACCGCCCGGGGCCTCGCCGAGAAGAAGGCCTTCTGGATCAATGTGGACCAGACCTCCTTTATTCCGGGATTCGGCACGCAATTGACCGGCATGAAAGCGGGCGACAAGCGGACCATCACGGTTGATTTTCCAGCGGATTTCGTCACGCCGCAACTGGCCGGGAAAAAGGGCGTTTATGAAGTGGAACTGGTCGAGGCCAGGGAGAAGGTGGCGCCGGAGCTGAACGAGGCCTTTGCCAAATCTTACGGGGCGGAA
>Ga0181526_10000845_pt1 | contig 30993 bp, 19 predicted proteins | sample PEATcosm2014_Bin_35_FD_119750 | JGI IMG/M metagenome (GOLD analysis project Ga0181526, IMG submission 119750) | Peatland microbial communities from MTU Mesocosm Facility, Houghton, MI, USA - PEATcosm2014_Bin06_30_metaG | ecosystem: Environmental > Terrestrial > Soil > Wetlands > Peat | place...
CAGAAGCAATCGAAGAGAGCGCAGAAGCCATTCAAAGCGGATTCTCGTTGGGAGACTGAGCCATGCTAAAAATCTCGAAAGCCCTTTCCGCGGGCAAGCTCGAAAACTACCACAAGCAGGAATTCACTTCGCCGGACCAAAGCTATTGGAGCCAGGGGCAGACCGTGCAGGGCGAGTGGCAGGGCCAGCTCGCCGAGAAATATGGCCTTGCGGGGGCAGTCACCGCCGATGAGTTTCACCGGCTCTCGGAAGGTGAACATCCGCAAACCGGCGAGCAACTTGTCCAGCATCGGCAATCCGTCGAGTATCAAGGAGCCGACGGCAAAATAGTCAAATCCGTCGAGCATCGCGCCGGGTGGGATGCGACCTTCAGTGCGCCGAAGTCGGTTTCGTTGACCGCCCTTGTTGGCGGCGACAGCCGAGTCCGCGAAGCTCACAGCATGGCTGTCACGACCGCTCTCGGCGAGTTGGAGCGGTACACGCAGGCGCGACTCGGCGGGAACCGTCCAGCCGAGTCCACAGGCCAATTCATTGTCGCAAAATTCGAGCACGACACATCACGGCCCGTCGATGGTTACGCTGCTCCGCAGCTTCATACCCATGCCGTCATCTTCAATGTCACTGAGCGCGCGGACGGAACCACGCGGGCGCTCCAACCGCAGAGCCTCTTCGAGTCGCAGCAGTTCGCCACTGCCGTATACCAGTCAGAGTTGACCTTCCGGTTGCGCGAACTCGGATACGAGATCGCCCCCGGCAGAAGCGGCGCACCGGAGATCATGGGATATTCGCAGGAATATCTTGACGCTTCGAGTCAGCGCCAGAATCAGATCCTTGCTCACATGCAGCAAAACGGTCTCTCCGGCTACGAGGCGGCGGAGATCGCCGCCCATGCCACGCGCGACAAGAAGCAGATACAGTCGCCCGCCGAGGTGCTCGCGGCGCACCGCAAGCTGGCCGCCGAGTACGGCAATCAGCCGAATCAGGTTGTGGCCGCGGCCCGCGAGCGGACCCAGAAGAAATCGGCCGAGCGCGCTCCAGAGAAGACACAGAAGGCCGCCCAAGAAGCAGTGACCTTTGCCCGCGAGCGCAGCTTTGAGCGCGAGGCTGTCACCGATGAACGCGCCCTCTTCCGAGATGCCTTGCGGCGCGGTATGGGCGAGACCACCTACGCCCAGGTTCGGGCCAGCGTTGAACAGCGTCTGGCCTCCGGCGAATTTCAGCTTGTCACCGGGACGAAGCACGGTTCCGCGCGGCAGTTCACAACAGCGGAAACCATCCATGCTGAAAAGGAAATCCTGCGGCAGATGCGCCAGGGGCAAGGCCGGGCCGACCAGATCATGCCTGTTCAGCAGGCCGTGGCGCATACCGCCCAATACCCGATTCTCAATTCATCGCAACGCTCGGCAGCGGAAGAGATTCTGACCTCGCGCGACAGAATCCAAGGTCTACAAGGCAGCGCCGGCGTGGGGAAGACCACGGCGCTCAAAACCGTGCGCGAGGCTGCCGAGCAGCGCGGGATGATTGTCGAGGGCTTTGCCCCGACCTCTCGCGCCGCGCATCAGCTCCGCGATGCCGGTATCAATGCCGATACGCTGCAAGGTTTCCTTGCCCGGCATAAGCAGCCGACCCCGGAACGCCACCTATATATGGTGGATGAATCGAGCCTCGCCAGCACCAAACAGACTCGTGATTTTCTCGCCAAGCTCGAACCGGGCGACCGAGTTCTCTTCATTGGCGACACGCGCCAGCATCAAGGCGTCGAAGCTGGCAAGCCCTTTGAGCAGTTGGTCGATGCCGGAATGAAGACGGCGCGACTTGATCAGATTGTCCGCCAGAAAGACCCCGAGTTGCTGCGCGCCGTCGAGCATCTCTCGCGTGGCGAAGTTGCCGAAGGCGTCGCGCTTCTCGAACAGCAAGGCCGCGTCACGGAGATTGCCGCCCCAGAGAAACGCATTGCTTCGATTGCCCGCAACTATGCCGACTCGCCCAACAACACGATCATCGTTTCACCCGACAATGCTTCGCGCCGCACGATCAATCAAGCGGTCCGCTCGGAGTTGCAGGAGCGCGGCATCGTCGAATCCGAGAACCACAACTTGCGCGTCCTTGCGCCGCGTTCCGATATGACCGGAGCCGACCGCGCCTGGGCCGCGCGCTACGAGGTTGGCGACGTGCTCCACTACCAGCGTGGCAGCAAGACCCTCGGCATCGAACAGCGCAGCTACGCGCGAGTGGTTTTGATCGATCCAAAATCGAATCTGCTGACCGTCGAGAAGCCGGACGGCCAGCAGATCACCTACGATCCGGCCCGGCTGCACGGCATCTCCGCTTATCGCGAGATCGAACGCGATTTTGCTGTGGGCGACCGCCTGCAATTCACCGCGCCCAATAGAGAACTCGGCGTCGCTAATCGCGATCTTGGAACTGTGCAGAAGATCGACGAGAACGGCAAAATGGCTGTTCTCATGGACGGCGGCAAGGACCGGACGGTCACCTTTGATCCGGCTGAGATGCGGCACTTCGATCACGGCTACGCCGTGACCTCGCACAGCTCGCAGGGGCTCACATCGGAGCGCGTCCTTATCAACATGGACACCTGTGTCCACCCGGAACTTATCAACACCCGATTTGCCTACGTCTCGGTCTCACGCGCATCGCAGGACGCACAGATCTTCACCAACAATCTTGCCCAACTCGCCCCGCAACTCAGCACCGACATTTCCAAGACCTCCGCGATCAAGATCGGTCAGAGCGCGCTATTGGCTCCTGAAATTGCCTTGACCTGATTTTGCAGGCAGCGTCTGCAAAATCTGATTCGGGTGACATGATTTGGCCAATTGTCCAGACGGTGTCTGGATAATCTGAATTCGCCAGACGCGTCTGGCGAATTCAGAGTTCATTAACCATCATCTATTGAGTAGGATAGGGAGTCACTCCCGACACCACTCAATAGTCACACTTGACATTTATGTCATGCTAGGCTATTTTGCCTAGAGAAGGGTTTTCTGTATGCCAATCATTCCTCCCTTCGACAGCGACGGCCTTTTGCCGCCCGGAGACTACGAGCTCTCCTTCGATGAATTGCGCCTATCGAGGCTCGTGCGCGGCGGCGGAAAGCAGAACACCGACTCGACTTGGGATGCCGTCTGGCGCGAGCAACTTGTCGGCGGATTGGAGATTCTCGCCCGCCAGCTTTGGCAGTTCGGCATCCGCGAAATCTTCGCCGACGGCTCCTTCGTGGAGGACAAAGATCATCCCAACGACATCGACGGATACTTCGTTTGCGACCTGAAGCAGCTCGCATCCGGCACTCTGGCGCAGCAGCTCAATCGACTCGATCCGTACAAGGTGTGGACCTGGGACCCGGCCTCGCGACGGCCTTATCGCGGCTATCCCAAGCGCCAGCTTCCCATGTGGCATCGCTATCGGGTCGAACTGTATCCGCACGTGCCCGGACTTGGCCTCGGCAGTGGCATCCGCGACAAGTTTGGCCACGAACTTGAGTTTCCTTCCGCCTTTCGCCAGTCGCGCCGAGACGGCAAGCCGCGTGGCATCGTAAAGATCAAATATGGGGGACCGTCATGATTCGCAATGAAGCTGAATACCAACTCGCATCCACACGTCTTGAGGAAGAGCGCGTTCGGCTCGCCGAGCATCGGGACCGGCTCAAGTCCACGGGTTTGCCCGACGACGAAATCAAGCGCGTCATCGATCCAATCGAGTCCTTTCACCTGCAACTGAAAGAGGAAGTGGAGAGCTACGAGCGGCTCAAGCGGGGCGAATTCGACGAGTTGGAGAACCTCCGCGGACTTGGGCCTTTGCTGATTTCGCTGCGCATCGCCCAGGGAATCTCACAGCGCGATCTGGCCAAACGGCTCGGCGTTCACGAGTCGCAGGTCTCGCGCGACGAGCGCAATGAATACTTCGGCATCACGCTGGAGCGCACCATCCGGATTCTGGATGCGCTCAACGTGCGGTTGCGCACGAAAGTGGAAATTGAGCCTGACAAGCTGGAGATGGCTGTCGCTTGATTTGACGCCAAGGAGATTTCACAAGAGAGGCACGTTATTGGTTTGATTTCCGCGCAGGAGTAGCGTGTAAGAGGAGGGGGGAAATGATCGATATACCGACGCCCGTGTCGGTTCGACGCAAACTCATTGAGCAATTCGAGGCACTGGCACTCTTTAAGAGAGACCGCTGTACAGCCCTCTACAACTTTTGTAGGGCGCTTGAGCTGATTCCAACGCCGATCTCCGATAATCCTGACCTTGCGATGGCAAAGGGCCGACATGCTATCGAGGCGAGCTTCCGGTCGATCCCTGCTATCTTCCGGTTATGTCCGTCTACATCCATCCCGACATCATTCGAAATCAACACGGCTGCGCTGGCTGAGGCATCAGAACTCGTCGACTTTGCATCTCGTTTCGACCAAATCATGTACTGCTTTGAGTTGGCAGATCGTGAACAAAATGATGTCCGTTACGATCCTCTCACGCAAAGCACGGTATTCAGTTACACCTCGCCTGACGAGAGTGCCGCAGACACCTTGTTGCGGACCCATGAAAGAGATTCAAGGATTTTGAAGGCGAGTCCGCAAGATCATGCAACCAGCCTCGAACTTGCGCAGCAAGTTAAAGACGAACTTAATAGAGCCATCCTTTTTTCCTCCCCAGACGCGATCAACTACGCCTGGACGACAACACTGCTAGGTATTGCGAAAAAGCATACAGACCTCTTGGCCAGAGCGATGCCGTGGGATTTCCCTGAGGACCTTTCCGTTGGCAATCTAACCTTTCGAGACATCCGCAGATTTTGGGGAGTACTTCTCACACTGGCGCTCATCCATGACGGTGCTCACATCATGGCGTCGCAGGGGCAAGTGGAGAAACTTCCGCGCGGAAGCATCCTACTACTGAAGAGTCGCGAAGAGTGGACTGAACTCATCGGTGATATTGGCGGTATTGGAATCGGTGCAGTTTCAGAGCTTCTTTGGTGGTATACCTACGATCTGAACGTGGCGGAAGCGGCCGGGCCTATCCAGCCATTTATTGAAGTGGTCGCTGGCCAATTGGCTTTGCCGCTGAGTCTCGTGACTACTCACAGTGTTGAGCGCAATCTCCAAAAGATACTTAGCCGGCATCCTAATTTGCGATCCTTCTACCCTGTGGTAAAAAATGCGAAGGAGCGAATCGCATTGACGCATTTGCGCACTCTCTTTCCTGAAGTACAATTTGTTCTTAAACCGACCGTCATTATCAAAGGCATCACAGACGCGGACCTAGTGGTGTACGAAAGAAGCTCGGGATTCGTGCTCGTGATTCAACACAAATGGCTAATTGCGCCTGAGACAGTTGCGGAGTCGGGTGCAAACGACGACGAATTGCGCAAAGGAGCAACACAGGCGATCCAGTCAAGAGACGTGTTCCGTAGAGACCATGTCATAGTGAGACAGGAGTTGGGCCTTTCTGCTGACCAACTTATCGACAGAGTGGAGGCAGTTGTTATCTGTCGTGGAGCCGAGCCAACCGGCTTCCTGGAGAAGTTTGCTGTTCCCATCGCGCTAGAGAAGTCTTTTGAGGAGCTATGGCAGCAGTCATCTAGCTCACTATTGAAGCTGTGGGACAAGCTGTCTTCACGCCCCGACCATATCAAAGCCGCAGCGCGTTACAAGGACACCCCGGTTACCATCATGGTCGGTGAACTTCGCTTCACGTTTCCTGGGTTTTCGCTCGGTATGAAGTTGTGATATTTCCAGTATCGTGAACTGGGCATCCTGCGCTTTTTCTTCTTAATGTTCGCGCAGCCTTAGTCTGCAATTGAAAGACGATTGATTCTTTTGCGGGAAGACGGCTCTGCCCCTTCCCCCGCTGCGACCGCCAATAGAACCGGCGTTCTTCGCTTCCCATCCATACGGGGCCGTTCCCGCCCCGTAACGCCCCACCCTGAAAAGCAATGCGGTGCAGCCTTCGGCTGGACCATCGGTTCGACATTCATTTCCCGGCGAACTCTAGGCTCCGTTCGGCTCCTTCTGTCAACTCCGCTTGTGCAGCTCCGCGCGGCATAAAAGCCGCCGTGCTCGCTTCCGCGCCCCTCGCGGGCTTCGGGAGTTGACAGCGCCTCTCTGCGCCCAATTCGCCAGTCATGAAATGAATGTCTTTTTTTAGCCCTCCCAGGGCTGAAAAACGGCAAATCCCACTCCGAAGGAGTCGAAAATCATGACTTACGCAGCTACCAGCAGCAACGCCACCACCACCGCGCCGCACAGCAAAAATGCGGCGCTACGCAGTGAGTCCCCTTACCAGCAGCGCACCACGCAGCGCGACAACCCCACGCAGCAACTCATCAAGCAGGCCGTGGACTACCTGCTTGAGCAGCTTGAAGCGGGAAAGAGCGAAACATTGACCGCGTATCTCGCGGCGATGGCCCGTTTCCATGCCTATTCTTTCGGGAACATTTTGAGCATTGCGAGACAGCGCCCGACGGCGACCAGAGTCGCCGGGTTCCACACTTGGAAGGAGGTGGGCCGGTTTGTGAAGCGCGGCGAAAAGGGTATCCAGATTCTCGCACCGATGGTTGGACACCGACGCAGGAGAGACGACGCCGACCGCAACCGCACACAGGACGACAGCGGCAAGCCCACACCCGTTCTGATTGGCTTTCGCGCCGTCTATGTCTTCGATGTGGAACAGACCGAAGGCGCGGACCTGCCCGAATTCGGGCATTCGATTACTGGCGACGTGGGCGAACACCGCGACCGGCTGATTGCATTTCTCGATTCGCAGAATATCGCCCTCGAATACAACGAAAAGATCGCGCCCGCTCTTGGCGTCAGCTACGGCGGAAAGATTGCCATCCTTCCCGGCCAATCGCCCGCCGAGGAGGTCGTGACTTTGGTCCACGAGTTAGCGCACGAATATCTCCACAAAACAGAGCGGCGCACCAAGACCACCGCCACCGTGCGCGAAACCGAGGCCGAGGCCGTCGCGTTCATCGTGGGCCAGGCCATCGGCCTTGAGATGGGCCGAGCCTCTTCGGACTACATCCAGATGTACGCGGGAAATGCCGCATTGCTGGCCGAAAGTCTTGAAGTCATCCAGCGGACCTCAGCGGTCATTCTCGACGCCATCACCGGCGAACCGTCCGGCAAACTGACCGCCTTTTCTGTCACAACACCAGAGACGCGGGACGACTTCGCGGAGGTGGCGTAATGAAAACCATCCTTTGCATTCTGGAGCGGGCCGGAGACTTCCGGCCCACGCTCTACCTCAAGATCCAGAATCCGCCCTACCTGGCCCTTGTCATCGAAGCCACGCCGGAGCCAGGGCCGACCGGACTGCCCGTAATCTCCATCGCGCACTACGGCGAACAGAACGGCGACCTGATGCGCGACCCGGAGATGTGCTTCGAGTTATCGAAGCCGCCGCTCTGCGGTTTGTCATTGTCGAGTTTCTATTTTCGGAATGACTATCTCGGAGTGGAGCAGTATTCGCGCTACCGGGACGGCGAGAACTATGTTTTCGTGCCCGACCTCCACCGGCAGCATGAAACCTTTGCGCGGCAGTGGGACCGGAACATTCGCAGTCAGGGTTTTCTCGAAGCCTTTACGGACAAGTCGATTCGCGGCTAGTCCGCTCCCTGCGGAGCGGACCCACGCCCGACGTGCCTCCGCTCCGCGCCCCTTCACCCTTCAACCGCTCGAAAGGAGCAATGAATCATGGAAACGACCGTTATCAATGCCACTGAATACCGCGAGCTTCCGCTCGTTCTGCTCAACGAATCGAAGACCAATCCTCGCCGCGTCTTTGACGATGTTAGTCTTCGAGAACTTGCCGCCAGCATCCGCAGCCAGGGCGTATTGTCGCCCTTGCTTGTCCGGCCACTCACAGAAAACGGCTTCGAGATCGTGGCCGGTGCGCGGCGTTACCGCGCCGCGCAGATGGCCGAAGCCGTCACCGTACCTGTGCGCATCAAGCAGATGAGCGACGCCGAAGTTTTGGAGGCGCAGCTAGTGGAGAACCTGATTCGCGCCGAGATTCACCCGATGGAAGAGGCCGAAGGCTTCGCGCGGCTTTTGGCACTGGAAGAGCCGAAGTACAGCATTGAACAGCTTGGCGCGCGTGTCGGAAAATCCGCGACCTTCGTCGCCTCTCGCCTGAAATTGGTTGAACTCGTACCTGCTGCGGTCGATGCGTTCTACGCCAACGAAATCGGTGTGGGCCACGCGCTGCTACTGGCGAAGTTGCCCGCCGATCAGCAGCAACAGGCACTCTCGGCTTGCTTCAAGGAAGCCTACAACGGGAGCCAGAGCGCAGCGCGGATTCTCTTGCCGGTGCGCAACCTGCAATTCTGGATTGAGACAAATGTTTTGCTCATCCTGAAAGATGCGCCCTTCGACAAGCGCGACGCGCAGCTTGTCTCCACAGCGGGCAGTTGCGCCGACTGCCCCAAGCGTACCGGCCACAACAAGCTGCTTTTCGGCGACGACCTCGGCAAGCAGGGCGACCAATGCACCGATCCCCGCTGCTACAACGCAAAACTTGCGGCGCACGTGACGAAGGCCGTTGCCGCCAAGCCCAGCCTTGTGCAGATCAGCACGGCATACGGCGGGCAGAAGGAGGGCAGCGCCGTTTTACCGCGCAACAAGTACACCGCAATCCGCGACGACAAGCCCCAAAAAAAGGAAGATGCCCAGCGCCCGGAGTTCAAGGTGTGCAAGTTTGCCGCCGATGCCATCATTACCGAAGGCAGCGACATCGGCACTATTCACAAGGTGTGCGCGAATCCCGATTGCCCGATCCACCACGCCAGCAAGCAACGGCCAGCGACGGACGCGGCATTCAAGGCAGAGCAGGAGAAGCGCCGCCGCGAAGAGGCCATCGCTCAGGCGACCGGCCTTCGTGTCCTGAAAGCAACCAGCGATGCGGTCCCCGTCCGCCTGATGAAGCGTGACCTGCTCTTTGTCACCGAACGCCTTGCCGCAACCTTGGACGAGCGCCGTCTGGCGATCATCTTTCGGCTTCACGGCATCGGCAAGGCCAGCGGAGCCGGAGACGCCCCGGCAAAATTGCTCGCGTCATTTCTTCGCAAGGCCGACGAGAGTACCCTTGGGCGGGTATTGGTGGCAATCACCATATTGCAAGCGGCGCACAGTTCCAACGAATCCGCGAAATCCCTGCGCGAAGCCGCCGAGTTCTACAAGGTGGACGTGGCCGCAATCACAGCCAAGGTCAAAGAAGAGTTCGTCGCGAAAGAAAAGGCGCAAGCCACGCGGAAGGCAGCGGACAAAGCGAAGCCGACCCAACAACGTACGGCAGCAAAGAAGGCCAAGGCTGCATAGAGTCAAATCAGGGAACCTTGAATCAGAGCGGGGTCCGGTGTGCCGGACCCCGCTTCTTATCGCGGACGCCCGTCCTCCCGCCCAGTGATGTGCTGCCGCTTCGCGCCAGGCTGTTTGGCCCACCCTGACGGGCGCTATCCGAGGATTCACTATCCCTAGGTGACATATCATCACGAATCTGCTTCCAGATCGCCGGCCCGAACCCCTAGTCTCGAACTGAATGAAGGTAAAAAATTGGTGCTTCATTTGGTGCCGCTTAGGGGATAAAACTCCAGGCTTTCTCTCACCTGCAGGCTATCTTGAATGAGCGTTGCTCGCCTGAACAGTGCTTGCAGTTCGTTATACGGAGGACATGAAATTCAATCGACGAGCGCGACTGAAGGAAAGTTGCGACGTCAGCTTGGGTGATAGGGGGTTCATTTTCCTAATCGCAACCCGGCATAAATGTCCGATCACAAGAATTCCGGAAGCACGTAGTCTAGGCACAGCTTCCGATGCTTGTCGGCAAGCGAAGCCAGATAGTCATGCGAGTCAGTCACGGATGCGGATGTTCCTCAAAGCCGTCGCTGCTCACAACTCCTGAGATCTTCCCGCTACTCGTCTTTGCCAGAGTCGTGCTCCGTGGCGTCGTCCAGGCCGTAAGCTGCAAGGCTTCCGTCAACAGTGTTGCGGCCACCAGGAGGCGTGTGGATTTGGCGAAATCAATTCTCAAACTGAACATATCCATCACCGATTACGTTGAGATTGCTTCTGAGGAGTTTCTGTCATTGCAGAAGGCGCGGGATAGCCCTACCGCAGCTTGAAAGCCCGAAGGGTCGTACGGCCCGTGCCATACGCCACTTCGGTTCCGAATTCCGCAGTTGCGAGGAAGTCCGTCGGCTTGGCCAATCCGTGCGCAATCAAAGCATCCATCAGGGGACCTAGTTTGAGGCTGCCCTTACTGCGCGGCTCAGTGTCGATCAGGCAGAGCGTCTTCCAGGGCTTGTCCGGATTCTCTTTGGGTGTCTCGAAGATTGCCTCGTAGGTGCGTCCGCCGATCTTCATTTTCACATGTCGGCCTTTGTAGACATCGGAGGGCTTTAGGCCATGGTTCATGGTCCAAATGCAGAGGTTACTCACGATTTCGTTCTTGGTTGGATGATCGGAACTGGTGATCCAGAAGTCGAAACTCGCGAGCCAGAGCCCGTTGGCGACAGTGGTGAAGTCGAAGTCGATGGTTTGGCGTGCTCCGGCTAGCCGGCGGGGTAGCTGGTTCCCCGCATGCAATTCCGCCGCACCGGCGATCCCGCCAACATCGCTCCACGGCGAGCTGCCGATAAGCACCTCGGGATAGCTCTTAAGTTCCGGCCCGCCGCTCTCTGGCCAATCCCACTCCCAGCCAGCATCGTCCTTGCCACGAAAGATGGACTGCTTGTAGTTCGTGATGCTGCCCTTACCGTAAACATTGTTGTCCAGTACGGCTCCGGGGATGGGGAGCAGGACCGAGTCCTCCGTTCGCACCTCGACGGGTTCATCCTTAGGGTTGGCCTGTGCGAAAACGAATGAGATCGACGCAGAAATGAACACAATCAATGTCCCCACAAACATGATTCTCTTGAACATGATGTCCTCCAGCGCTGGCACGAATCGTATCACGCCGCGCAACAACTGTTAGCAAAGCTCTCGGTACGCAGCTCCGCTGAGGAGCTGCGCACCGAGAGCTAGACCACTACGGAAACACGACTCGACTATTTCTCCTGCCCCAGTCGAAAGTCCGAGATGCTCTGCTGAGTCAGGGTCACGTCTTCGAACAGTGCGTGCGTTCCATCGCCGAGCGGAGATTGCGCGCTTACGCCCACCCAGAGCGATGCGGGGTATTCATTCTTGAAGAGGCGAATCAACTGCCAGCTTTTCTTGTCGAGCGAGTAGTAGAACCCAACGGTCTTCGTGTCTGAAGAGATCTTCATATAGACGCTCTTCTCGGTGATGATGTCGTGGTTGTTGTCGTCCGAGGTTCCGGTGGTGCGAACGCTAACCATCCTGTGCTTGCCGCGTTCGTCCATCTCCATGGCCATCTTCAGCCACAGATCATCTTTTACCCAGATGTAGAGCGTTCCGGCATCATAGGTCTTCAGAAACGTCGGCGTGATCTTTGCTGTCAGGGTAAACGGCTTCTTGTTGTCTACCTGGGAAAGTAGAACAGGCGCAGTATTGTTGGACAGTTTTCCATCCGGATCGCGAAAATTGTCCCGCTTTGCTTCACTCGATAGCGTCAGCTTTCCATCGCTGATTTTGGCGTGATCCGCAGCTCCGTTGAGAGAGCGAGTGAAGACGACTCCAGGCAAGGCGATGTGGCATTCTTTATCCCCCAGGTCCTGGGCAGATGCTAGTAAGGGCACACAAAGTGAGAGCAGAGGCAGTGCGAAGAGAAGTAACTTCATGGTTTCTGGTTCTTCCTTTTCTGACAAAGCCTGAATCGGCCCGTCTGACCTACAGTGATTGAGGTTAACAAAGCCTGAAGCAAAAGGTACAGCCGCGGCCCGGAAAACCGATGCGGGCGCATCGATCTCTACTTCGGCAGCGCGGCGGTTCCATTCACCGTGAAGACCGCCTCCGACTTTGCCTGGGTCTCTTCTGGCTGCGCTCCACCCACAGCCAGCGTGTACTTGCCTTCGAGAATCGACCGGTTGCCCTGCTCGTCGACACTCGACAACGACCGCGGATCGATCTTGAGCGACACCTGCCTGCTCGCGCCCGGCGTCAGCCTCACGCGTTCAAACGCGACCAGGGAGTGGCGCGGCCCATCGGCTTGCGGCGTCTTCAGGTAGGCCTCGATGACTTCATCGCCGGCCACTGTACCCGCATTGATCACAGTAAGAGTTGCCGTGATTGGATCACCGGCTTTCAGCGACTCAGCCGACAGCTTCACCGGTCCGTACGTGAACTTCGTGTAGCTCAGTCCGTAACCGAAACCCCACAGCGGCTTGCCAGTGTAATAGCGATAGGTGCGGTTTTTCATTGAGTAGTCGGTGAAGGCGGGCAGGTCGTCGACGCCCGCGTAGAAGGTCAGAGGCAACCGGCCGGCGGGGTTGTTTGTTCCATCGAGTGTGTGGCGGATGGCCGTGCCTCCCTCGATTCCGGGATACCAGGCCGCAAGAACAGCGTTCGCGTGATCCTTGGCCCAGTTCAGCGCGACTGGGCTGCCGCTCTGCAAGACGACAACGAGCGGCTTGCCGGTGGCCGCGACAGTTTCCAGCAACTTCTGCTGGACTGCGGGCAGGTCGATGCTGGTGCGGTCGCCGCCGGCGAAGCCGTCAAGCTTGATGCGCATCTCCTCGCCTTCAAGATTGGGCGAGAGGCCGACATAGGCAACGACTACGTCGGCCTGCTTGACTTGAGCTACGGCCTCGTCGAGCTGGGCCTGTGCAGGGGCTTCCCAATTCAACGTTACGCCGCCGCCGGCACGGTCGCCGGAGTGCGAGTACTCGAGCACGAAGGTGTGCGGCTGGGTGTCGGCAAAGTCATACGGAATCGACGGCGGTTTCGGAAAGTCCATCAACGGTGGCGCTGTGGGCGAGGCTCCTTCCATGACTTTGAAGTTACCCATGACTGAAATATCGATAGCTTGCCGCAGCGAACCTTCGCCAAGAACCTTGCCGTCGATGATCAGCCGGTAGGACTCTTTTGGCGAGTGGGGAAAGCTGTCTCCGACATCGAGCGAGAAGACGTAGTGACCGGCTGCAGGTGCGGTGATTGATCCCGACCAGCGCACCGAGTAGTTGACGGTGTCCACTTGCGGCGCGGGTCTGGCGTCCTCCCAATCGGTTTGGACGGCAGGTTCCGTAGTCACGGCCACCGGGCGGCCTGTCCAGTCGGGCGTCGCAAACATCTCGGTTTTCAGGCCGTTCTTGATGCCGAAGACCGTGCGCGGGACCGGGACAGCGAAGCCCGCAGCTAAACTCGATCCTTGCGCGTAGAGAACCTCGCGAGTTTTGTCAGCCAGCATGCCGTCGAGCGGCGTAACCGGGTGCAAGGGAGTACCTACATAGTTGCCGAGAATCGAGGCCAGCAAGTCAGCCGTGGGGCCGACGACTGCGATACGCTTCGTCGACCGCTTCAGTGGCAGCGTCCCGTCGTTCTTGAGCAGCACGATGCTCTCTTCAGCGGCCCTAAGGGCCTTGGCGCGATTCGCCTCCGAAGCCACATCTGTATGCGGAATTCTGTCCAGAGGGTTCACACCTTGCGGGTCAAAGAGTCCAAGCTGGAAACGCGCGGTGTAGAGCCTCTCGGTTGCGGTGGTCACCTCGGCCTCGGTGGCCAAGCCGTCGTTGACTGCCTTGGCCAGTGTATTGAAACCCGCAGACCATATGCTGCATGAGAGATCGGTGCCGGCCTGGAGCGAGATGGCCGAAGCATGCTCGATGTCGGCGGCTTTCTTGTGGCCGTTGAAGACGTCAACGATGGCGCCGCAGTCGGAGACGACGAAGCCCTTGAAGCCCCAGGCTTTGCGCAGATGCTCCTCAAGGAGCATCTTGTTGGCGCAGGCGGGGAATGCATCGATGGAGTTGTAGGCGCACATCACCGACTGCACCTTGCCCTCAGTGACGCTGGCGCGAAAGGCAGGCAGGTAGGTCTCTTCCAGGTCGCGCGGAGTGGGATCGACGTTGAAGGCGTGGCGCAGTGATTCGGGACCGGAGTGTACCGCGAAGTGCTTGCTGGTAGCCACGGCGCGCAGATGATTCAGGTCAGGGCCCTGCACGCCGCTGATGAAGGCGATGCCCATGCGGCCGGTCAGGAACGGATCTTCGCCGTAGGTCTCCTGTCCGCGTCCCCAGCGTGGGTCGCGGAAGATATTGATGTTCGGCGACCAGTAGGTCAGCCCGTAGAAAATGCGGTGATTGCCTTCGCGCTGCGCCTGGTTGTAGATCGCGCGTCCTTCCTGACTTATGGTGTCGCCCATCGTGTGGACCGTCGCGGGGTTCCATGTGGCGGCCATGCCAATGGCCTGAGGAAAGACTGTAACGTAGCCGGCGCGGGCCACTCCATGCAGGGCCTCGTTCCATGTCTGGTAGTCGGGAACGCCAAGTCGCGGGATCGCGGTGGCGTAGTCTTCGAGCTGGGTGGCTTTCTCTTCGAGCGTCATGTGGCCCACTAGATCGTGCGCGCGCTCCTGCGGTGTGAGGCTCGGGTTCAAGTAGGCAGGTTCTTGTGCGCGCCCTGAAGCAGATGCGAGCAGAAGAACAAATAGGGCTGAAAGCCATGGACGAAACGCCATCAATTTTTCCTCCGCGTCAGTGAATCGCGATTCTCAATTTGCCAGTTTAACGTTCAAATTGGTCCGCACAGTTTCACATGCGACGCAAGCAGAGAGTAGAAGGTAGCGCTTGGCCTTGTAAGGTTGATTCGGGTCAGATACGCCGCGTAACAATCCGTAAGTATTTGACAAATAACATGTTATCTTTCATGTACGGAGAATTCGATACGGCACTTCCAAGCAGGTAACGAGGAGCTTCGTCTATAATCTGCCTCCAGCGGACTAAGCTCTCTCCGCGGTTCGTGCCCAAAGGTTCGTGATGTTTTCACACAGCATGATTCCCGAAACCGAAGTTCTCGAAGCCGCGCAAAAACAGGCCGTCCTGGCAGAACTCGAACAGATCGTCTCGAGTCACCACTTCAGCCAGAGCCGGCGATACCCGGCATTCTTGCGGTTCATCGTCGAGGCTACGCTCCGCGGGGAAACGGAACTGCTGCGAGAGAGAGTCATCGGCACCGAAGTCTTCGGGAGAGATGCGACCTACGACACGAACGCCGACCCGATCGTTCGCATGACGGCTGCCGAAGTTCGAAAAAGGATTGCGCAGTACTATCGCGCAACGGACCGCAGTAATCAGATTCAGATTGAGGTTCGAGCCGGAAGCTACGTGCCGATCTTCATCTTTCCAGGGCATCCCAAACTGGCAGCGGACGTTCATCAGGAAATCGAGGAAGGTCCTTCAGAGCATTCCGGTGTGAACAGGAACCATATCGAGAGTCATCCGGTCGAACAAGCCTCAATCTCAGTAGAATCTCCCCAGGTCTTTCACAGCTCCAAGAGCCTGTATTACGGATCTGCCATCTTCGTCGTGCTTGCGACGGCTCTCGCAGCCGGATGGTTCTTGCTCCGTCCCAAGCTGCCAGTCGATCAAATCTGGGCTCCGCTCTTTGAGCCGGGGCAAAGCCTGACGCTCTGCGCCGGACAGCCGCAACTCGTGCAGAATCTCAGCCTGGCTGATTCACTGGCCAGGGGCGATGTTTTGACGCGAGAAGATGTTCTGGCGCTGACCGACCTGGTTTCGTTCCTGCGCTCAAGGGGTCACCAGTTCAACTTGAAGATGAGCCGGAATACAACATTGGCCGATCTTCGTGCCGCCCCGGTAGTTCTGGTTGGCGGCTTGAACAACCAATGGACACTTCGTGAGTTGAGTCGGCTGCGGCTCCAGATGGAATACAGGCGGAGTGAATCTGCTGGAGAATTTCGCATCTTTGATCGTCAAAACCCTGAAGGGCGCGTCTGGAAGATATCCTCTCTCCAAACCAGCTCACAACAGGCGCAAGATTATGCGTTGATCGCCCGGTTTATCGATCAGGAAACAGGACAGCCCACCATCATCGCCGCCGGACTCGGTGGAGCCGGTACAGACGCCGCCGTCGAATATCTCACGCACGACGAGCGGTTACAGACACTGATTCGCTCTCTGCCGCCCGGAAAAAGAAACTTTGAAGCGGTGTTGGGCTCTTCAGTTGTGAATGGCAATCAGGGACAGCCTCAGCTCCTCGCCGTCGAGTCCTGGTGATTCAACTTCATGAGTGACGGCGCCTAGGATAATCGTCATTCTCGCAACTGAAAAGGCTGCCACTCGATCTACTCAAGATCGACCAGAGCTTTGTTCGCGACGTGCTTAAGGACGCCACGGATGCAACTGCAACTTCAAACAGTTGAAGTCTGACATTCCTGCAAGCAAAGCAAGACTGGAATCGTCAATTCCCCACTGCACTAACAACCGCACAATTGCAGAACATCGAATGGACCAGTTCTAAGGCAATGTAATCAAGCCGGTTTGTATAGCCACAAAGATCGCCTCAGTTCGATCCGATACGTCCAGTTTTTCCATAATATGCATCAGGTGATTTCGAACCGTGAATTGACTTAGTCCTAGCGTTCCTGCAACCTCCCTGTTTGTCAGGCCCTTTGCAACAAGCTCGAGTATTTCCTTTTCTCGTACACTCAGTCCAGCCGACATGCGCTGATTTAGAAGGCGATTTGCAATGCGACGTGGAAAGACCTGCTTTCCTTCATGCACCCGGCGGATGGCGTCTACTATGTCATCTGCCGGAGCATCTTTATGCAGATAACCTTTTGCGCCGGCCTTCACTGCCGCAAAAATCTCCTCGTCGTATTCAAAACTGGACAAGACAATGGGGCGGGTATTCGGAGCAATCGTTTTGATCTTTTCCAAGGTCTCTATCCCCGAGAGGCCAGGCATTCTCAAGTCGATAAGTACGATGTCGACAGCAGCGTTCTTGAGTATGAATAATGCTTCGTGTCCACTCGCGGCAGCACCAACAACTTCAATATCCTCTTGCAAGCCCAGGAATGCGGAGAGGCCAAACCTGACGATAGGGTGATCGTCGACCATAAGGACGCGAATCTTCATATGTGCAAGATTGTTGCTTGAGAACATTCGTCGGTTTTTGAGACATCCTCGTCGCGCAAAACTCAACTTTCCTTGTAAAACCTGAGGATACCATGAATTCCCCTGAGCAGATCGCTTGCTGTGAAGCGAGCAGCTCGAACTGAAACCGTCGTTCCTTCTCCGGGAGTGCTCGTGACTTCAAGTTCAGCTTTGGCCTTCATTGCGTGATTCCTCATGCCTTCGATCCCCAGGCCCTTTTGCGTCTGATTCGTCACGAAGCCTCGGCCATCGTCTCGAATCGTCAGGCACGCTTCACGCCTCGAAACGTTCAGAAGGATGGTCAGTGTACGACACTGACTGTGTTGAATTGCGTTGCTAATGGCCTCTTGGCCGATCCTAGAGAACGCATCAGTGACCGGCAAAGTAAGCGTTGAGTTTCTGCCTTTCATTGACGCGTCGATTTGCAGACCTCCGCCGTCGCCCAACTTCTCGGCAGTCGCTTTCAAGGAACTCACGATGGCAGCCGCATCCCGGTACTGGGGACGCAGTGAGGAAATCGTGCGGCTCGCTTCTCTGTGGCTGAGATGGACCATTTCTAGCGCATTCTGAATATGTGCCTGCACTTGGTCTTCACCACGCTTTTCGTGACTCGCAGCCTGCAACTGGTAGGCAATTCCCGTGAAACTTTGTGCCAGTGTGTCATGCATCTCGAAGGCTAACTGCTCTCTCTCCTGAAGCACCGAGCGCAGACGCCACTGTTGCAGCCGATGCAGAAGAAACTGTGCTACGACAAAGAGAATGGTTAGCGCGCCCATCAGCACAAATGTCCGTTGTACAGTCCAGAATGGCGGGGATTTGATGACCTGCAAATCTTGCGGTGAGCGCAGGAGCAACTGAAAGTCGGAAGAGTTCTCTTGCAACAGCCTGTAGACCTCATCTGGATTGATCTGGGTTGAACAGACGCCGGTCAATCGAAGTACGCTGCCCTCTCTCAGTTGCCAGAGAGCAGAACCCACGTCGGTTGTATCGAGTTGCGCGGTGAAGGTACGGACCCCCGATTGCATTACCAGGCTCTTTCGCCCAGGTCCATCCAAGGCCATCAGCAGCTTGCCTTCGATCGTCACAAGAATCGAATCCTCATGACCATTGACGATCGATTCTACCGTCGTCGATTTGGCCGCTATCGGTGAAGCAGGCTATTTCAACCGAAAGACGGCGTCCATCATGACCGGCGAATCGTGGCCCACGAATGTCGGATATCCAAGGGCTTCCACATGGTCGCCAATCTGGATCGATTGAGTGTCGCCGCGGAGTTCGACTCCGCCGCTCGCATCCTGGAGGAACAGGAAGCTGGGCTCCACGAGGGTGACGGCGCCTTCCACCCTCACGCGATGACCTAATTTGCTGTCCGTCGAATAGGTGAGCAAAGATTGGATGGGTATCGGCTTCATGTCGAAGGGATTTGGTGCCGCCGGCTCGATCACTTTGATATCGGATGGGGCGGCGACGATCATCTGATATCCCACCAGTTGCCGCCGGGAGTTGAAGACAACGCTAAACACTCCGCGCATGCGAACCTTGGCATCCTCAAGGAATTGCGCCTGCTTCAGGTCGGAGAACATCGGAGTCGTCACAACGTGAACCTGGCCGATTTCGCTGTATAACTCAAACACAAGAACCGGATGGCCTGGGTTATCTCCAATCCGGATCAGATGGACGACGCCTTCGATTTCAACGTACAGTCCCTCTCGCTGACCGGATGCGGCCAGTTCTGTCGTCACCGAAACCGGCTTGGGAAGCGCTCCTTCGCCCTCGACCCTGAACTTTGGAGCGGCGATCACCGGCGCATAGTTCCCCGCATTGGTGATTCCTGTGACAGTTACGCGGCGAGCCACATGCAGTTCGGGTTGGTCTCCCGGGTACTTGATGAAAATACCGCCGCTCTCGTCCTGCAACCAGAGTTGGCGCCAAAGCGGATCGATATAGGTGATGACGCCGGTTATGCGTGCTGGCAGCGCCTCCGCGGCCTGCGAAGGTTTCAGTCCGCGGATCTCGGCGACGCTGTTAAGAACGGGCAGCTTCAGTTCCGCCTCTGTGGCGCCTTCTATCTCCCCTGCTGGAATCGCCGTCAACTTTGAGTGGAAGAGGTTCAACGCTACAGCGTCTTGCTCCGGAAAACCATCCACCTCGACCGACGTGCCTGCCTTGATGGGCGAGGGTCCATCAAGATGGCATTCGATTGCAGCCCATCGATCTTCAAGCAGGATGGAGTTGCTTGTAACCTTCGAGGCAATTCCACGGACACGAATCTTGTGCCCATTCCAACTGCCGTTCTCGCGATAAAGCGCTCGGATCGTGTAGAGCCGGCTGGGATCGGGTGCAGCCTGCTCGACGTAAATATCGTGTCCTGAATTCACCCAAAGTTGCGTCGACATCAACCACCCCTGATGGTTGCGACTCTGCTCGGAAAGACCAATGATTCGAACCTGTGCGTTCACCAGCTTCGAGTAATCCCCTCCCCGTTCCCCCACAACAACTGAAAGCTGACTTGGAGAATCGGAGATCACAAGGACCGTGCGTTGAAAACTGTCCTGAGTTACCGACCGCACGACTACAGTTGTCTGAATTAGTATCCCGTTCTTCTCCGGGGGGAGGAGATTTGGGAGTGTAACGGGAATGGACTGAGGCAACTTAACTTCGGTCGAGCTGGCACTGACGCGTACGTCTCGCAAGAGATCGCTGATGGGGCCCCGGTTTCGATCATAGGGCGTCGCCTTGACCGCCCTGACCTCCACCGTCTCGGAGAGATGGATCCGGGCAGCACTTGGGTTCACAGAGATCGGTAGCGCTCCGCTCTCGTCTTCCATCCAGAATCTGCCGCCGGGTTCATCGATATAGGTGACGACTCCGACAAGACGGACCTGGGAGCCAACCGGGAGTTCCTGTAGTTTCTGGATCGTATTCCGTCTTGAAAAGAGCGAATAATGCCACATTGCAGCCACGATGAGTGTTGCCACCAGCAATACTGCAAATGCATTTCTCAAGAACCAAGTAACGCCGAGCTGCTTCATCTAGTCCCTTATCATCTAGTCCCTTATCGACGATCTCCGTTTTTCTCTTTCAGCCGAAGCTTCCATTTTGAGATCTGTTTCCTTCAAGTTGTACCGCTCTTGAGGAGAATTGCAAGACCAATGCCGCGTTTGCGGTGGATAAACCGGGCGATTCCGTACGGTCCCGGATTCGTCCGGGTAATCGAGAGCCCTTGACTTCATTTTCTCCGACAGATCGCCCCTCTCCTCCGCGCTCTGCGATTCGGCATACCGGCGCTTTTTCCATCGTTCAATTTGCCGGAAACGGTAACGTCGCGATCCTGTGCAAGATCCCCCGAGCTACCCCCCAAGCCGGACCAGAGCATGTCAGCCCGGTTAGTATAAAGATCCCGCACGCTGTCCGGTAGTCGATCTCGGTAGCAGAGACGATGCAGGGCTTCCTGGTACATTTGTACCAAGCGAGATCGGGATAACCATCAAATAATAGAATCTGCACACAGCATGGCGAAGCATTCTGTGGGTGCGGCCCCTCTCTCAAGACACGCCCGAATGGTCTCCATCCGTAACCATCGCCAAAATCCTGGAACTTCACATATAGATCCATAGCCGCAATCGGGAGTCGGAGCAGCGCGGCACTTGGATCTTGCAGTCTTGAGTATGATCACTTTTTTGGGGGCTAAATTGACCTTTCGCACAATGGGCGTGTTTCTAACTGCTATTTCGTTCTTTGCCACAATATTCGCGTCCGCTGCCAGTATTCCGACGATTAAGAAGACGGAAGGCGGTGGGTATCTTGTTGTGGACGGCAAGCCCTACTTGATTCTCGGAGGCGAGTTGGGGAACTCGTCGGCTGGGACATCCGCGCAGGCCGACACGATTTTACCGAGGCTTGCGAAGCTTCATCTGAACACAATACTGATGCCTGTGGCGTGGGAACAGATCGAGCCAGTAGAAGGAGAGTTCGATTTTAGCATTCTCGATCATTGGGTCGATATCGCCAGGGAGCAAAATCTCCGCCTTGTCCTGCTTTGGTTCGGCAGTTGGAAGAACTCCGTTTCGAGTTATGCTCCGGTTTGGGTGAAAGAGAACACGCGACGATTTCCAAGGGCAATGTCGGCGGACGGCACGGAACTCGACATTCTCTCCCCACTGAGCAGCGAATCGCTTGAAGCGGACAAGAGAGCGTTCTCAAAGTTGATGGCTCACATTCGGGAAAAGGATGCAGGCCGGCAAACGGTCCTGATGGTCCAAGTTGAAAACGAGGTCGGTTACCTTGGACGGGGACGTGATAGATCCCCAGTTGCAAATCGGCTTTTCCGCGAAGACGTCCCAACTGCGCTACTCAATTCCCTTAGAGACAATCAAAGCCTCTTGTCGCCAGAATTGGCGTCTCATTTTCGTCCAGCCGGGAAGACTTGGTCGGAAGTCTTCGGCGACGCGGCGGATGAGGTTTTCATGGCATGGAACTACGCAAGCTATATACAGGCTGTTGCGACAGAGGGGAAGCGAGCCTATGCATTGCCAATGTATGTCAATGCTCAACTTCCGGCTCCTTTTGAGCGGGCCGGAGAGTATCCGAGTGGTGGACCCCATCCTTACTATCTGGCTGTATATCGCGCAGCAGCCCCCGCCCTCGATTTTTTCTCGCCAGACATTTATTGGCCGAATTTCGAATATTGGGCTCAGCGATACAGGTTTCAGTGGAATCCGCTGTTTGTGCCGGAAGCTCGTTTGGAGAGTGCGCCGTTCAACGCTCTTTATGCATATGGAGAAGCAAAGGCATTCGGTTTCTCACCGTTTGGAATCGATGATGTCGGGGCGAAATCGGCCCAAAGCGAGAATGAGCTGGCAATATCGGAAACCTACAAGGCGTTGGAAGGCCTTTCGGACATTCTGGCGCCGGCACAGCTTGCCGGCAAGACACGGGGACTCGTGCTGCACTCGGATAGTCCTCGCCCCGCACAGACCGTGGCTTTGGGAGGGTATCTCTTTGAAGCCGCACTGTTGCGATCATGGCCAGCTAAGACTCTCCTGGTTGATGACGGTGCAATGCTAATCGTTCAAGTCTCGGCCAACGAGTTCTTCATAACTGGTCGCGGGCTCACTGTGGCTTTCTTTAGAGATCCAGACTCGGACGATCGTACAGCCGGGATCAGCAGCATCGAAGAAGTCTCGCGAGTAGACGGCCAATGGGTCATTCAACGCCGTTTGAACGGCGATCAAAGCGGGCAGGGGCGCGCGTTGAGCATGGCGGCGAATCAAATGCACACGTACCGCGTGACTCTTTATTCAACTGAGCGAGCCCAGCAAATACGGTAGAGCTGCACGCAGAGAGTCCCCATCGGAGTGGCGCCATTTTGCGCCGCCAGCCTGTTCCACAAGGCTGCGCGGCGTGCTCCCGAAGTATCGGAATCGGTCCGCCTTAGCCCGTTTGGCCGGGAAAGTGGTCAGGCTCCAAAGGCCTGGGCGTTCCGGTAATCCAGGGCCTTCCACCTGACGATCCCCAAGCGAGTATTCCTGTCATCAGTTAACGGGTATGTGTCGTTCACGAGCCCTGGTACATCTGTACCATGCCAACTCCTGTTTCGCTCTCTAGAATTCGTTCGGGTCCAAAACAATTCATTTGGATTCAAGACAGCATTTTGTCCGCACATATGATGTCTCTCGACGCACGCAGCTGCTTGGTGGATGCAAACTGAACTCGGCTAAGGGGTTAAGAGAAGATTCATGATGCAAACGGATTCTTGAATGGCCCGCCACTTATGCGATCGGAGGCTGGACGCTACGCACGGGTTAATCGGGGAAATATGGCAAACTTCGGTTCAAAACTCGTGCGATCGTTCTGAAATACGGCAATGCCACAAACCCCCAACAAGTTTCAGGAGGGAACTATGTCAGGAAGGCCAGGATTCAACCGTCAAGTCAAGACAGGTGCGTTGAAAGCCCTGCTGATGACGGTCGCACTAGCAGCGTTGATGATCGGGAGTAGAACCGTCAGTGCGCAGGTTCTCTACGGCTCGATCCAGGGAGTAATCACAGATTCGAGCGGCGCGGTTGTCGCGGGCGCCAAGATCGAAGCACTCGAGATGAATAAGGGCATCCATCAGGAAACCAAGTCTGACGGCACCGGCCTTTACCGCCTTCCCGAACTCTTGCCGGGGCTCTGGAAGATTACGGTTTCTGCTCAAGGCTTTAATTCGGCAGAAACCGCGGGCATCCAGATCAATCCAAACACATCTGCTCGCGTGGACGAGAAGCTCGAGGTCGCAAAAACCCAAGTCACAGTTACAGTGACCTCTGCACCACCCGAGATGCAGACCGACCGCGCCGATGTCCACACCGATATTTCGTCGGTGGAGCTACAGGGGCTCCCGTCGGTTTCATCCGAAGGAAAGAACTTTCAGGGTCTGCTCCGCATCATCCCCGGCTCGACCATCCCGGTGGAGAGTAACTCCGCCGGTGGCAATCCGGCGCGCGCCATGACCGTCAATGTCAACGGTCAGTCCTCCCAAGGCAACGGCACGCGCATCGACGGCATTTTGGACGCTTATCCCTGGCTGCCGAACAACGTGGCCTATATACCCGCCTCGGACGCCATCGAGACAGTCAATATCGCCACCAACTCTTACGACGCCGAACAGGGCGGGGTCAATGGCGCGGCAGTCAACGTCCAGATCAAGACTGGCACCAACAAGTTCCACGGCACCGTTCATGAGTTCCACACCGACGACCAACTGAAGAACCTGAACTACTTCACCAATCCTAACCCCGCTCCTGGCGTCCAAATTCGGCCGCTCCAAATCTTCAATCAGTTTGGCGCCGGGGTTGGCGGCCCGATCAAGAGAGATAAGCTCTTCTTCTTCGGGGACTATCAGGGAGTGCGGCAGGTGCTATCGCCAGCCGGGATCAGCGCGCAAACATTGCCCGTCGGGAACCTGACATATGCCACCGCCAAAGCCAACGGATACTACGACTTTAGTGGGCTCACAAATAAGAGTGGGGATGCGGTTGTCATTTACGATCCGAATACCGGAAACCCTGACGGCACGGGACGCACCCCGTTCCCAAACAACCGGATCCCTCTTAACAGAGTCGACCCCGCAGCTTTGCTTATGTCCTCGCTGATTCCTACAGCGACCTCTCCAACCCTTACATCCGCCAACTATGTCCCGCATTTCAAGGGGAATTTCAATACCGACCAATATGACGCAAAGATCAACTGGGTTCCCTCGGAAAGCTCGACGGTCTTTGGGCACTTCACCACGCAAAAGGGTGCAATCTTCGATCCACCATCCCTGGGGCCGGCGGGAGGAAATGCAACCAACGGCGGCCAGCCGGGCAACGCCGCTACGAAAATCTACATCATCGGCCTTGGAGGCACCCATACCTTCACTCCCAGCCTGTTGATCGACGGCAATATCGGATACACGCGGCAGCACCTGGGGGCTCTGGATACCGACACTGCGCTCGGGGCCTATGGGCTCGACACGCTGAAGATTCCAGGAACGAATACTACGTTGGGCGGCACTGCAACGAACTTGGACTACTTCGGAATCCCTTCATTCCAATTCTCTACCTATGCCAATCTGGGCAACGCGAGCACCGGCAATCCCTTCGTTTTTCGCGACAACCAATTCGTCGAAAACGAGAACCTTTCCTGGACCAGGGGACATCACCAGATCCGCGTGGGCGGGGAGTGGGATCACGTGTTGTTGAATCACTTCCAGCCGCAGGGCGCCTCATTCCAAACTGCGCGCGGCACCTTCGGATTTAACGGTACCGCTACGGAGCCGTTTACTTGCAAGGGCGGGCCGCCGGTCTCTGCGGAAAATTGTACGGCCGGCACCACCACGGCTCCAGCGCCAAGTTCAACCCAGTTCAATTCATTTGCCGATTTCCTGTTGGGCCTGCCTTATCAGGACGGCAAGGCCACACAGCTTACCGACCCCATCGCGTTACGCTGGTCGACTTGGGCATTCTACGGACGTGACCAGTGGCAAATCACGCCAAAACTGACCGCCAATCTAGGCCTGCGTTGGGAGCGCTATCCGATGGCGTACAGCGATCATGGCAAAGGAGCGCGTGTACTTGATACGACGCCCGGAACTCCAAACTTCATGAACGTCATCATCGGCGGGTACGGCTCGATTCCAAAAGACGACGGCATGCAGATCGGTGCCGGATTGTTCCTGCCCAGGATCGGCCTCGCTTACTCGGTGAGTCCGAAGACCGTAGTTCGGCTAGGTGCGGCGATGGGGGCTGACGACAACAATTGGCGTTATCTCCGCAACGACTATCCGACGGTGGTCATCACCAGTTTCACGGGAAACAATAACGGCGGCGCCGTCAACTACAGCAATGGATCTCCATCCACCAGCTTGACCGGGTTCAATGCCACCGGGCCGTATGCCCAACTGCCCACCGGCATTGTGGCCCCAACGCCAATAAATCTCAGCACGGGTCTGCTTCCGCTTCCACTTAACGTAGGTACCAGCACCGTAGGCTCGTATCCGACTTTCCGCCGCGGATACATTTATTCCTACAACCTCACAGTGGAGCAGCAGTTCGCCGGATTTGTAGCCGATATTGGCTACGTGGGCAATAGGGAGATTCGCCCCATCCAAAACTTGGGCCTCAATGTCGCGCCCATCAACGGCGGCAAGGCGGGAGAGCTGCTCAACGTCGCAGCTGTTTCCGCAGGTCTCATTACAGCGGGTCAATCCTATTCAGGAATCAGCACCTTGATCCCGCTGGGACACAACTATTACGACTCGATGCAGGCCAAGATCACACGGCGGATCGGCCAGGCCTCGCAGATCGGAGTTCTTTACACGTGGTCAAAGGCTGAGGACTTTGAAGACAACGAAGAGCTGAACGGAATCAGTTGGTCTTATCCGGCCTATTTTGCAAAGAACAAGGCCCGGGCCGGATTCGATCGCAAATACAACTTTGAAACCTATTGGGTATACGCGCTTCCGTTTGGAAAGGACCAGCGCATGGCGACCCACGGCATAGCGAGCGCCCTTGCGGGAGGCTGGACGCTCAGTGGCGTCCTAAGCAGGCTCGCCGGAACTCCGTTTACGATCACGGATTCCGGTGCCGGCAACTCCGCTCTCAATGATAATGGCACCAACACGCAAACGGTCAATCTAAACGGGACATTCAAGATCACCAACGGACTCGTTCCCTGGTCCACCGGCGCTTGCACGGCCGGGAATACAACCTGCCGTTATTTCGATCCGTCCACCCTCGCGCGCGTGACGACGGCAGCCTTCGGAACCCAAGGCCGTAACTGGGTCGTCGGTCCCGGCTATTTCGACATGGACGCCAACTTGCAGCGGAATTTCAAGATCAGGGAGTTTCTGACCTTCCAATTCGAAGCTCAGGCAATCGGCCTCACCAACACACCGCACTTTGGCAATCCTCAAGGCGATTTCAATAACGCGAACTTTGGCATTATCTCCAGCGAGTTGCAGGGAAGCAATGCTGGTGGCCTGGGTGGTAGCCAAGGCGAACGTTTGTGGTTCTTCGGCGGGAAGTTCATCTTCTAGGAACTTCCGCAACAGAGAGGGCGCGCCCGCTCAGGGCGCGCCCTTTTTCCTAAACACGGGATCAATATGCTTCGTGCGGCACTGAAGTCCGCCGAGATTGCCACGAGGCAACCATGAAGCGTGACGTCCTGTTTGTAACTGATCGATCTTCGTTGAGTTGATCCCCAGTAGAGTTGATTGGGAAGCCAGCGGACTTATCGATCACCGGCAAAGAGCCTCATGTTGAAGGTCAAGCCCAAGGAGAAGCACTTCGTGACACAGGGTCCGAACAATCTCTTCAGAAAACCAAACTGCGGCATGAGGCGAATTGATCTCAAAGACGTCCAGCTTGGCTCGAATAATACGGGACGCATGATCAACCGCGACATCCTCCTGAGACTGATACGAACTGTTCAGTCTATTTCCCGGGTGGATCTCTCACGCCTCTCAGGTCTTCAGCGAAGCACAGTGTCGGAGATCTCTGATCAATTGCTCAAGGAGGGGTGGATATGCGAAGGGCCCTACCGGAGAACTGCGCGTGGCCGGCACCCGCAAATGCTCACGCTGAATGACGCGCTGGCAATTCTGGCAGTCGATATACATCCCCTGCAGGCGGTTGTCGCGATGGTAGATCTAAATGGCCGGATCATCTCGTCTTCCACCATCCCGATAGGCACAAATCCTGCGAGAGCAGTTGAGTCCATCGTTAGTAGTTTGAAACGGCTCCGCGATTCCTACACAAACAAATCTCTGGTCGGCATAGGAGTCAGCATGCCCGGACGAGTAAGCGCGAAGACACAACGCCTCGTTTTTGCGCCAAACCTGGGGTGGGGCGCCTATGACCTGAAACTTGGTCTCGAAGAAGAGATGGGATTGACTGTGGAGATCGAGAATGCGGCTAATTCTTCATTGATCTCGGAGCTTTGGTTTGGCAGGATGGAAGGGGTGTGCAATGCAGCGCTCATCACTGTTTCCGAGGGGATAGGTGCAGGGATTCTGGCAGACGGCATCGTGATAAGAGGCCATGACGGCGCTGCGGGAGAATTCGGACACATTCCCCTAGCATCCCCTGGCCCACTTTGCGGATGCGGACAGACGGGATGCTGGGAGACCTTAGCCTCAAATTCCGCAGCTGTCCGCTACTACACGGAATTGGTTCCGAACTCGAGTGTGCTCACATTTAGTGACTTGCTGAATCTTGCAGTCGAGGGGGACCCGAACGCTGTAAAGTCATTGGAAAAACAAGCAGTCTTTCTTGGTAAGGGATTGCGAATGCTTGCGTATGCCTTTTCGCCGGAAGTCGTGCTCGTAGCCGGAGCCCTGGTCTCAATCTGGGATAAGATCGCGCCCATCATCGAGAAAGAGTTGGCCAACCCGCCTCTCCCCGGCAATACGCCGCGCCTTCAGCCTGCATACGAGGGCGGCTTAGCGCGATTGCGCGGGGCGGCTGCCACACTTATTCAGCGACATTCGGGTCTGCACGGTAGCAAACTGATTTTAGCCTCGCAAATGCAACTCCCGGTTGAAGGCAATGCGGCATTGTCATGAATTCCTCGCGCGAAGCCCTGTAGGTATCCGAACGCAGTTTATCAGCCTCCGCTATCGTTTGAAGCTGTCCTTGGCGAGCGGTCGGCAGACCGCCAGTGTCGTCAAACTGTCAATTATGAATCTGTTAATAACAAAGGACATATAACTCCGCAGAACTGAGCGAACGCCGAACGGGACAACAATGGACGGAAATGTCGAAGTTCTTGCGTCTCGATATGCCGGAATCAATAAGACCTCAGCAAAGCGGCTAAGATCGGGACCGAGAAACGTTTTGTCGCCAGGAAAAAATGACTCAGCTTTTCAAGAATCCCCGATGATCGCGAAGCTCATTCCGCAACTCCTCTCGCCGCACCCTGCACTTCTTGAGGTGCTTAAAGAACTCGTCGAGTTGGCTTACGAAGATAGTGCTGACCCAACGCCTTCGGTTTCGGACAATTCATTGAGCTTGGCGCGGAAATCGGCGCGGGATTTTCCCTCCATCTTGTCCCCAATTGCATAATCTCACGTCTAAAACGATACAACTGGCCACCGAAGCGGGACGCTGGACAGAAACGAGGGGAAAGATGGCAAGCGACTCGGATCGTTCCCAAGGCGAATTGTCGCACTTCCATGCGTGCGTTCATTGTGGCAGCGTCTCTCGTCGAGAAGAATTCGACAGCACGACAGTTACCACTGGGATTTATCCCTGCTTTAAGTGCGGCCTTGACGGACCGCTCAATATTGTTATTCAGGACGTTGAAGCTGGCGCGACAGGCGTTGACGATTCCTCCCCTCACAATTCAGCAGGCTAGCGCAGTGCTTCGCTGTTGCGGTGGTTGCATCTGGACCAGCTTGCGCCCCGCTGCGCGAACAAATTCGCCCGTCAATCGCCTCTTGTCGTCGGACCGCATCGCCAATCTGGTTACGAGTTTTAGACGCTCCTCCGTCAGCGGACGGATTGCGATTTCATCGCTTGAGATTCGCCAGGCGGACTCACGCGTCAGAAACGCAGCGCCCTTGTGCGCCAAGATGAGTGCTGAGGCCTCTTCGGGCGTTGTGAAGGTATGCGTTTCGGGAGCCACGATTCCTTTTGCCGAAGACGCAGCCTGAATCATCTCGGAGATATAAGGGTTCATGTGCGGCGCCGGAAGAACCCACTGGTGCGCACGCAAGTTTTCGAGGTTGAGTTCGGCGTTTCGGGCGATGGCATCGCTTCTCGGCAAAGCAATATAACCGGGCGCTTCGATAACCGATAGAAAGCTGAGAGCTGGCATATCAGGAATGGCCAGAACCAACGCCATGTCAAGATTTCCAGCAGCCACCATGCGCGCGAGTTCGTGCGAGAAATTGCTCCACAACTTGACCTTGAACCGGGGAAAGAGAGAAAGCCGAATCGACTGGATCGCTGTGACCAGATAGGGATCGGCGTAGGCGGACCTGCCGATGTGGAGCACTTCGTCGGCACCATTCTGTGCTGCTTTCGCACTATGGACAGCGCGCTCAGCATGCAACACGGCGTTGCGCGCATCTTCCACAAAATGCCGTCCGGCATCGGTCAGTTCCACGGTTTGATGATTCCGCACGAAAAGGCGCAAGTCGATCTGAGATTCAAGCTCGATAATCCGCTTGCTCAGAGTCGATTGATCGATGCGCAGCCGCTCTGCTGCGCGAGAAAAGTTCAGTTCCTCCGCCAGCACAATTGCCGCTTGCAGGAGGCGAATCTCCGGTAGCACCATACCCATCCTCCAAGGCAAAGACCGAGGGCAAGTAATGGGTTTGCTCCGAGCAGCAGACTGGCGATCTTTGCTGCATGCATCGGATGCGTTCCTGAACTGCGCGCGTAGCGATCGGGAAGCAAAAATGCTTAGCGCCGATTATTTTTTGGACGTTCAAGCGAAACGAACGTAACAAAGAATGTAACCAAAGTTGGCAAGAGTTGCCTCTACTTGTTCCGCGGGTACCGCAACTGAAGAGAATTCTCTGGGGAGTGAGTAGCTGCAAAGTCCCATCGTGTCGGCCATCCTTCATGAGCGTTATTCCTGATTGGAATAACGCTCTCCGTGGAATTCATTAGACAGTTCGTCGCTGCTCGACCAACCTATGAACTGAGCCGGGCACTACTGGGTTCTCTGGATCAAGAGAGTGAAGGAGGAGCAGCTGCATGAACTCAATGCCTGCAATTCAATCTGTGGGAGCAGGAGATCCACTTCTGACTGCGGAGGAAGTCGCGGCGAAACTCAAGGTCAGCACTGATTGGGTGTGGGACCACTCTTCGCGAAAACTCCCCTATCTGCCTGTCATTCGCATGAGCAACGGTGTGCTGCGCTACCGCGCCAGCGGGATCGAAGAATTTCTGCGAGAGCGGGAACTGACCTCCAATTTGCGGCGCAAACGCCGGTAAAATAGAGGTAGCCCGTTTTCCTCCCACACAGAAATCGAGGAAGTGATGGGTAAATCGCACCAGAAGGGATGGGTGTCGATTCGCGGCAAGAAGTGGTACGGATACTTCCGCCGCACGGTGATCGACCCCAGCACAAATCAACCGAAGACCGTCTCTACGCCGGTCGCGCTCGGACTGAAATCCGAGATGACCAAGTTCGAGGCGCGCGAAAAGCTGGAACTCGAAATCAAGAGGCTCACCGGACAGATTGCAGAAGATGGGGTTGTAAGAAACGGCAGCGTCACCTTCGATTGGTTTGTCCAAAACCGCTACCTGCCGCTGAAAGAAGCGGACTGGAAAGAAGAAACGGCCAAGACGAAAAAGTATCTCATCAAGGCCGATCTCGTCGATGCTTTCCGAGGTGTACGGCTCGAAAACATCGATAAGCTCGCTCTCCAGACCCACCTCAATCGGCTGGCCAAAACCCGGTCTAAGGACAGAGTGTTGCACGCTGGAA
>Ga0181526_10000846_pt1 | contig 30992 bp, 26 predicted proteins | sample PEATcosm2014_Bin_35_FD_119750 | JGI IMG/M metagenome (GOLD analysis project Ga0181526, IMG submission 119750) | Peatland microbial communities from MTU Mesocosm Facility, Houghton, MI, USA - PEATcosm2014_Bin06_30_metaG | ecosystem: Environmental > Terrestrial > Soil > Wetlands > Peat | place...
CATATAATCGACTTGGAAATCGCGAATCCGGCGATGGCGGCGCCGAGCAACAGCAGCGTCAGCAGCGCGATCCGCCCTTTATTCTGCACGTTGCCGAGAGCCGCTACGATCAGCGCGCCCGCTACCGAGCCGACCCCGGAACATGAGAGCAGGATGGTGAACGCCGTCGGTCCGCGGTGGAAAACGTCTTTGGCGAAGACCGGGAGGAAAGTAAGGACCGGGATGGCCAGCGCCGTCATGCAAAACGCCAGTGCGATCAACCCCACCATGGCGCCTTGCTTGCGCACGAACGCGATGCCTTGCTTCATGCCGGTCAATATGGATTCGTTCGTTTTTGGCGGCGCGAACGTGACCGTCAACAGGAGCAACGAGATGATTACCGCCACGAACGACAGACCGTTGAGCCCGAAGCACCAGGCCGCGCCCAACCCGGTAAGCGCCAAACCGCCCAGCACGGGGCCGATCACGCGCGCCAGGTTGAATTGGATGGAATTGAGCGCGATGGCGTTGGGCAGATCTTCCTTTTCGACCAGCATCGGCACCAGCGCCGAATACGCTGGGCCGCCGAACGACTGCGCGCAGCCCACTACGAAAGATAAAGTCAGGATGTGCCACACCTGCACCACGTGGGACGCAATCAACAAGGTCAACAGGAACGCGGAGGTCATCTGCACATATTGCGAACCCAGCAGCACGCGGCGCCGGTCGATGCGGTCCGCGATCACCCCGCCGATGAGGGAAAACATCACAATGGGGATTTGCCCCAGGAAGCCGTCCAGGCCTAGCATGAACGCCGATTTGGAGATCGAAAAGACCAGCCAGCTCTGCGCCACGACCTGCATCCACGTGCCGATCGACGAAGTACAGGCGCCAAACCACAGCAGGCGGAATTCGCGGTAATGGAAAGCCTTGAAGACCCGGCGCAGCACAAGTTTACGGCAGCGGCCTTTCTCTCTGAATCAGATGCAGGATGTTGCCGTCGTGATCCGCAAAAAACAAAAGCCGGTTTCCTTGTTTGTGTATGGGCTCGCCCAGGAAGCGCACGCCGGCGGCCTTTAGGCGCTCATGCGCGGCGTCGAAATCGTCCACGTCGATGGCCAGGTGGCGGATGCCCGGGTCGTCGAACTGCGGCGGCGCGAGCGGACCTTTGCCCGGAATGATTTCCAGCATGCTGCCATTCGCCGCGCGCACAAAGTAGTTGCCGGCGTACTCGTAATTGATGACGAACTCGAGATGCGCGGCGTACCACTCGGCCAACGCGCGCGGGTCCGGAGAAGCGATGGCGGTGTGTTCCAATCCTCTGAACATAGGGCGATTGTAACAGGATTGGATTCAGCTCTTGGCTTTGGCCTTCTTCAGATCGCTTTGCAACTGCCGGACCTCTTCCGGCATATCGCCGGCGTTTTTGGCGTGATTCAGCTCGCGCCGGCAGGTGACATTATCGCCGGTGAGGAACGCGATCTTGGCCAGAAAGTAACATCTGTAACTATTCCCATTGGGCGCGTCGTGCGCTCTCTTGGCTTCATCGAACGCGCCGGTCAGGTTGCCGAGCTGAAGCTGCGCGTAGGCCATCAGAATCCGGAGCGACGAGTTGTCGGGATTCGAATGCGTGAGCGTGGAGAGGCGTGCCAGCGCGCCGGCATGCTGGCCTTCGCGGATCAGTTCGACGGCCTGGTCCACCACCTTGTGGTCGGCGTCGCTCAGCAGCGTCAAGGCGCTGGCCAGGCGGTCGTATTGCAAGGCAACGGCGGGCGCGGGCGGCGGTGCGGCCAACGCTGACGTGGCGGCGCAGACGAGGATCAGGCAAGCGTTGCGAACTCGGAGCATATAACTCGATTGTAGCTCCGGCGTCCGGCGCACCGCCGGTCCGAAAAGCTGAAAGCTGATAGCTGATGGCTGACAGCTACCGCAACAGCCAGACCGCGCCGCATGCCAGACCCGAGCCGACCACCGCGCCCGCCACCACGTCACTCAAGAAATGCATCCCCAGCAGGATGCGCGAAAGCGCGATGCTGGCGGCGCAGAAAAGCAATCCGGGCAACAGCCCCGGATAGAACGCCGAAAGGGAGAGCGCCACCGCAAAGGCGGTGATGGTATGGCCGGAGGGGAAAGAAAAACGGTCCGGGGGTAATAGCTTGGCCCAACAATGCGGCTCGATGGCGCAAGGGCGTCTGCGGTTGGTGCGTTTCTTCAGGAAAAGGAACACAGCGATGCCCAGGGCCGCCGCGACAGCCGCCGTCCCCACCGCCACGAAGCGCGTGGGACCGCCGAACAGCAGGATGATCAGGCCCATGGCGTACCACAGCCAGCCATCGCCGCCGCGCGTGGCGCAGATCATCCAGACGCGGATCCAGCGCGGCGCCGGCCAGCGATGGACCCGGTGCATCAGGCTGTAATCGCGAGCTGTGATGAACTCTAACACCATCCCACCCTAGTTTATATTCCCACAATCCTACAAGAGCATGACATTTGTGCAAAAGCTTGGTGAAATCAAAAGGTAGGATAAGGCGCGATGGTATGAAAAACGTATGAAAAAGCTCGATTTCATTTACTTCGACGCGGGAGGTGGCCACCGCAGCGCGGCGATGGCTTTGCAGCAGGTGATTGCGCAACAAGGCCGGCCGTGGGAGATCCGCATGGTTAACCTTCAGGAACAGCTCGATAGCCTGGATATCTTTCGGCGGCTTACGGGCATCCGCCTGCAGGATTGCTACAATCTGCTGCTGAAAAAGGGTTGGACGCTGGGCTCGGCCGAGCTTTTGAAGGGACTACATGTTGTGATTCGAATGTTTCAGCCCAAACTGGTGCGGCTGTTACGCGATTTCTGGCGCGCGGGCCAGCCGGACATGGTGGTGTCGTTGATCCCCAATTTCAACCGGGCGTTGAAGCTGAGCCTGGAAGCGGCGCTGCCGGGCACGCCGCTGGTGACCATCCTGACGGATATCGCCGACTATCCGCCGCACTTCTGGATGGAGCGGCAGCAGCAGTATCTGATTTGCGGCTCGGACCGCGCGGCGGCGCAGGCCCGCGAATTAGGACATGCGCCGAGCCGCGTCTTGCGCGCGTCCGGCATGATCTTGAACCCGCGTTTCTATGAGCCGATTGAGATCGACCGCGGCGCGCAGAGGCAGCGCCTGGGGCTGGACCCGCAATTGCCGACCGGATTGGTGCTCTTCGGCGGCGAAGGCTCCGCCGTAATGCTCGAAATCGCGCGCCGCCTGGAGACCGCGGCGCGGCCATTGCAACTGATTCTGATCTGCGGCCGCAATCGGAAACTGGCAGCCACGCTGCGGGCGATGCGGCCGCGCATGCCGATGTTCGTGGAGGGATTCACGCGCGAGGTTCCCTATTATATGCATCTCTCGGACTTCTTCATCGGCAAGCCGGGACCGGGCAGCATCAGCGAGGCCATCGCCATGAAGTTGCCGGTGATTGTGGAGCGCAATGCCTGGAACCTGCCGCAAGAGCGGTATAACTGCGAGTGGGTGCGGGAACAAGGCGTCGGTCTGGTGTTGCGCAATTTCCGCGGAATCGGCGCAGCCGTTGAGGAGTTGCTGCAACCTGACACTTACGCGCGTATGCGCGCGAACGCGGCGGCACAGGCGAATCGGGCGGTGTTCGAGATCCCCGATATGTTGGAGTCGATTATGACGCGAACCTGCGGGCCGGAACTGGGCGGGGTATCATAGTCTCGGTGTCCTTATGATTACGCGTGTGCGCGCGCGGAATTTCAAAAGCTTGAGAGATGTTGACCTATCTCTGGGCGCTTTGAACGTTCTGGTCGGACCCAACGTGGGTGGGAAGAGCAATGTCCTCGACTTATTCCGCTTCCTTTACGAATGTTGGTCGCCGACCTTCGGACCTCCAGCCGCCCTGGCGGGGCGACAAGGGATCGAAGAGGTCCTGTGGAAGGGTAGCCAGGACAAGCCGCTCTCGATATCCATGAATTTCTTAGAGCCTGCCCGCCTCGGCAAGGAGAAGGAGTTTGTGTACGAACTCGAAATCGTCGGCGGCGCCGGTGGATACGCCAGCATCCAAAAGGAGACGCTGACGCTCTGGACGGGCGACAAGGACTACCAGCTCATCGTTACCGAGGGCAGTGAGCGCTGGCTTCAGAACGCCAATTCGGGGAAACTCGTAATGGTTCCCGCTGGCAGATCGGGGTTGGAACTCGCGCCTCCCAACTGGGAAGGGTACCCGTTGAAACTATTCGCCCAGCACTGGCGATTTCATCAATTGGTCCCGAGCCTCATGAGGCAGTCAAACCAGATGACGGGTGCCAATGTTCTCAATTTGCAGGGCTCAAACCTCTCCGCCTGGCTGATGTTGCTGCAAACGCGTTTTCCGGAGACGTTTGCGCGCATTGAGGAGGTGGCCCGGGATGTCTTTCCGGAGATCCGCCGACTCCTCACCTGGCCAACACAGGATGGATGGGTCTACTTGGCTTCCCAAGAGGCGGGACTGGTCCGCCCCACCCCGCTCTTCCAGATGTCGGATGGCGAACTGGCCTTCATCGCCTATCTCTCCGTCATCTTCGCCCCGGACGAACTGCGCGGCGCCCTCTTCTTCATTGAGGAGCCCGAGAATCATCTGCATCCCAAACTGTTCGAGACACTGGTTGCCTTGCTGCGGCAGGTCCAACAGGAAGCCTTCGAAGGCGGTGTTCAGCCATTGCAGATGATTTTCACAACGCATTCGCCCCACGTAATCGATCAAATGAAGCTCGATGAGATCCTCTGGGTCGAGAAGAGACAGGGCGAGACGAAAGTGATCAGGCCAAACGATAAGCCGCATCCCAGGAAGCTGGTCGAGGACGAAACCCTGGGCCTGGGCGACCTGATGTTTGCCGGTGCGCTTGGCGAAGAATGATTGTTTTCGGAATAGTCGTCGAGGGTCCACGCGATGCCGCGGCCTATCCGGCCCTAATCAGAAGAATTCGGGGCGACGTGGAACGCGTGGCGGCGCGGCCGTGTGGCGGGGTACCAGCACTCCTGAAGAAGTTCGTGGGAATGCTGAGAGGATTTGAGTACAATCGCATCGACAAGGCGTTGATCATCCGCGACTCTGGCGGGAAGGGCCCGAAGGCCGCCGAAGCGGCCCTAAAGGACCGCTTGGATAGCTCGGGCTTTAAGCCGAAATTCCCCGTCCACTTCCATGCGACAAGATGCATGGTCGAGACATGGCTGCTCGCCGACGAGCAGGCTGTAACCAAGGTTGCTCGCGCGCGCGGCCGGACCCGTTCAATCAAGGCTATCAACACGCGACTGGAAGAAGTTATGGATCCAAAGCCTTTGTTTCTGGCTATGCACTCCCAGGCGGACCTTCCGGCTGACGACAAAGTGTATGAAGAGATCGCGTCCGCCGCCGACCTCGATCGAATCTCTCAGCGATGTCCACGTTTCGCCGAATTCCGCCAGCACGTCCACGCCTGCTAGCCCTTGGCCGCACCCTGCGGACAATGCGATCTGTTACTATTCTCTCTTCCTATGCATAACAGAACGGTTTCCCGCGCGCGCCAAGCCGCGCTCGCCGTTATACTCTGCGCCGCCCTCGTTGCTTCCGCCGCTGCGCAGTTCGGTCCGCCGCGGCCGAAGCCCACCGGTCCATGGATGAACAAGAGCCTCACCCCCGATCGGCGCGCCGACCTGATCGCCGCGCAAATGACACTCGACGAAAAAATCTCGCTGCTGCATGGCGGCGGCTGGCAGATGCTCTTCGGAGGCCCGGACGCGCCGCCTTCGAAATCGCTGGGCAATGCCGGCTACATCCCGGGCATCCCACGCCTGGGCATTCCCGACCTGCAAATGGCGGATGCCGCCGTGGGCGTCACGCATAGCGGCGCGTTCGGCCGTTATTCGACGGCGCTGCCCTCCTGCGTGGCGGAAGCCGCAAGCTGGGATCTCGACCTGGCGCGCCAATACGGCACGCTAATCGGCGTGGAACTGCGCGATCAGGGCTACAACATGTCGCTGGGCGGCGGCGTCAACCTGGCGCGAGAGCCGCGCAACGGCCGCATCTTCGAATACAAGGGCGAAGATCCGGTCCTGGCCGGCAAGCTGGTCGGAGCCGAAATGAAGGCGCTGCAGGCGCAGGGCATCGTCGGCGATATCAAGCACTACGCGCTGAACGACCAGGAGGGCGGCCGTTCATATGTCAACGTGAAGGCCGATAAACGCGCGATTCGCGAAAGCGATTTGCTGGCGTTCGAGATTGGAGTCAAAGAGTCCGGCGCTGGGGCCGTGATGTGCTCCTACAACCTGGTGAACGGCGACTACGCTTGCGAGAACAGCTATCTGCTCACGGACGTTTTGAAAAACGATTTCGGTTTCCAGGGGTTCGTGGTGTCCGATTGGGGCGGCACGCACTCGACCGCCAAAGCCGCCCTAGCCGGGCTGGATATGGAGATGCCCACTTCCACCTACCTGGCGGGAGCGCTCAAGAAAGCGGTGGAGAGCGGCGAAGTGCCCATGGCGCGGCTCGACAACATGGTGCACCGCCTGCTGCGCACGGAATTCGCGGTGGGGCTCTTCGACCGCGAGCCGCAACGCCAAGTGCCCGATGTCTTCCAAGGCCTCGAAGTTGCGCAGCGCGTCGCCGAGCAATCGATTGTGCTGCTGAAGAACGCGAACGGGCAGTTGCCCCTGGCGGCGGCGCGGGTGAAGACGATCGCAGTCGTCGGATCGCATGCCGACGTGGGCGTTCTTTCCGGCGGCGGGTCGGCGCAGGTGGATCCGATGGGCGGCAATCCCGTGCCGCAGCCCGCCAACACGGGCATCTTCGATCAAGTCGTGTGGCACCGTTCCTCGCCGTTGAAAGCGATCCGCGGCAAGGCGCCGCATGCGGACGTGCAGTACGACAGCGGAACCGATCCCGCCGCGGCGGCGCGCCTGGCAAAGGCGTCCGACGTGGCTATCGTATTCGTCAACCAACCTTCGAGCGAAGGCCGCGATCATGCGAGCCTGGCGCTGCCGGACAATCAGGATGCCCTGGTCGGCGCGGTTGCTGCGGCCAATCCGCACACCATCGTAGTCCTCGAAACGGGCGGCGCAGTGACTATGCCATGGATCGGCAATGTGAGCGCGGCGATGGAAGCCTGGTATCCGGGAATCCGCGGCGCGGAGGCCATCGCAAATATTCTGTTCGGCGACGTGAATCCTTCCGCCAAGCTGCCGTTGACTTTCGCCAAGTCGGAAGTCGATCTGCCGCACCCGCAGCTTACGCGGCAACCGCCTCCGGCGAGCGATAAGGACATGGTCGAATTCTTCCCGGGCTTCAAAGACAACACCACAAAGTTCGACGTGGCTTACGACGAAGGGTTGTTGGTCGGCTACAAGTGGTACGACGCTAAGAATAAGAGCCCGCTATTCCCGTTCGGCTTTGGACTCTCCTATACGACCTACAAATATTCGGATCTGAAGGCTTCCAAAGACAGCGTGACTTTCCAGGTGACGAACACCGGGGCGCGGGCGGGCGCGGAAATCGCCGAAGTCTACGCCACGCTGCCGCAAGCCTCGGCGGAGCAGTTCAACCGTCTGGTAGCGTGGGAGAAAGTGCGCCTCGCTCCCGGTGAATCGAAATCCGTAACGCTGCATCTCGATCGGCTGTATCTTTCAATATTCAACGCGGACAAGAACGCCTGGGAACTGGTTCCGGGCGAGTATATCATTCAGGCCGGCGGTTCGTCGCGCGACCTGCCTCTACGCGGGTCTACTCAGTTGGACTAACTGGACTTACACACATGATTCGAATTCAGAGCATGATCCTATTTGCGGCCATGGCCTCGACCTTGGCCGCAGCAACAGTTGACGAGGTGCGCGTCGAGAGCGGCGCGCTGAAGGGATCGATCGCGGCCGGCGTGGTAGCGTTCAAGGGCATCCCGTACGCCGCGGCTCCGACCGGCCGGAATCGCTGGCGCGCGCCCCAGCCGGTCACGGCGTGGAAGGGCGTGCGATCAGCCACGGCGTACGGCTCCGATTGTATGCAGCTTCCGTTTCCGGGCGACGCCGCGCCGCTCGGTGTCAAGCCCGATGAGGATTGTCTCTATCTGAACGTGTGGGCGCCCGTCCAGCGGCCTTCCGGCAAGCTGCCCGTCATGGTGTGGATCTACGGGGGCGGTTTCGTCAACGGCGGAAGCTCGCCGGCGGTTTACGACGGAACGCATTTCGCCGAGAGTGGCGTCGTATTCGTGAGCTTCAACTATCGCGTGGGGCGCTTTGGATTCTTCGCTCACCCCGCGCTGACCAAGGAAGATCCCAACGGCCTGCTTGGCAACTATTGTTTCCTCGATCAAATCGCGGCGCTGCAATGGGTGCGGAAAAACGTCGCGAAGTTCGGCGGCGATCCCGGCAATGTCACGCTGTTCGGCGAATCGGCCGGCGGCATGTCGGTGCTCACCATGATGACCACGCCGCTGGCGCGCGGGTTGTTCCACAAGGCCATCGTCGAATCGGGCGGCGGACGCGCCGGCATCGGTCCGATGCGCCGCGTCACCGAATCCGGTCCGAATCTGCCGTCCGGCGAAGCGGTGGGGATCGCGTTCGCCCAGAAAGCGGGCATCCAGGGTGAGGACGCCGGCGCGCTGGCAGCCTTGCGCGCGTTGCCCGCCGAACGTGTCTGCGATCGCCTGAACATGGCGAGCATGGGGAATCCCACATATGCGGGTCCCATGATCGACGGCAAGATTGTGGCGGAGTCGTCCGAAGCGGCGCTGCTGGCCGGTCACGCCTTGAAAATTCCGGTGATGGTGGGCGCCAACAGCAGCGATATCGGATTCTCGTTCGCTAAGAGCTTGGACGAACTGTTCGCTCCATTCGGCGCGAATAAGGAGAAAGCGCAGGCCGTCTACGACCCGGAGAAATCGGGCGAGTTCCGCAAGGCCGGCATGCTGGTGGCGGCCGACCGCATGATGATCGAGCCGGCCCGCTTCGTGGCGCGGACGATTGCCGCCACGGGCCAGCGCGCGTATGAATATCGTTTTTCGTACGTCGCGGAGTCCATGCGCAAAACCTGGAAAGGCGCACCGCACGCCACCGAGATTCCGTTTGTCTTCGACACCGTTGCCGCCCGTTACGGCAAGGATCTGGCGCCCGCGGACGAGGCCACTGCCAAAGCGGCCCTGGCTTACTGGGTGGGGTTCGCCAAGACCGGCAATCCCGATGGCGAAGGGCGGCCGCACTGGCCCCAGTACGACGCGCAGGAGGACCAGTTGATGAACTTTACCAAGGATGGACCGGTCGCGGAGCACGATGCCTGGAAAGCGCGGCTGGACCTGACCGAAGCGTCCGCGCAGGGCAAATGACACGCGAAAGCAATTGGCAGTGAGAAGTTTCGGCCGCCGGGCCACTAACCTGACGGCCCATGCAAAAACAACTCCCCGCGCCCGCGGCTGCCATTGCCGGAAACAGGCGCATAACCGCTCCCGCCGGAAGTCCGCCAGTGTCTACGGTGATCGGGCGAAGAATCTACGTCATCCGTGGCCAGAAGGTCATGCTCGATTCCGATCTGGCTGAACTGTACCGGGTACCCACCTTCCGCCTGAACGAAGCGGTCAAACGCAATCGCAAGCGTTTCCCGGAAGACTTCATGTTTCAACTCGTCAAAGAAGAAGCCGGGGCTTTGATATCGCAAATTGCGATGTCAAAAGGTCGCGGCGGCCGCCGCAATCTGCCCTATGCCTTCACCGAGCATGGCGTGGCCATGCTCTCATCCGTCCTCAATAGCGAACGCGCCGTGCAGATGAACATCCTGATTATTCGCGCCTTCGTGAACATGCGCGAACTGGTGGCTAGCCATAAGGATTTGGCTCGCAAGATGGAGCGGCTGGAAAATACCCAGAAAGACCATGCGGCGGTCCTTACGATTGTCGTCGAGGACATTCAGCATCTCCAAAAGAAAGTGATGACGAGAATCGGGCGTCTGGAGGCGCCCCGCCGCAGTAAGCCGCGCATCGGCTTCATCACCGGGAAACGGTAGCCGGTCCCATGCAAGATCCGCTGCTCCCGCCCTTGGCCGCCATCGCCTCCGGCATGCTGGCTTCGCGATTCGTCTCGTTCGAAACTCGCGAGTTGTTCATCGTCATTGCGGCAACCGCGATCCTGTCCGCCATCGCGCTATGGCGGCGGGCGCGCGTGCTGGCGGGGGCGTGCTGCCTGCTGGGATTCGTGTTCGCGGGTGCGCTCGTGGATCTGGCGCATCGCCCGGGTCCGCCCCCGGAGTTGGATGCCGAGGGACGCGAGCCCGTGATCCTGAGCGGCTGTGTGGTCCAGCCTCCCGCGCTGTCGGGCGACCGCGAGCGCTTCGTCGTGGAACTGGAGCCGGGCGCACGCGTGCAGGTCACCGCGTATGCGCGCGAAGGCCAGGCGCCGCCCGCGTTACGATACGGCCAGCGCGTGGAGTTCGAGGCCCGCGTGCGCCGTCCGCGCAATTTCGGCAATCCCGGCGCGTTCGACTACGCCCGCTATCTGGCGCGCCGTGACGTCTACTGGACTGCCTCCATGAGCACCGGCGCCGAGGTCGCTATTTTGCCAGGCCAGTGCGGATCACGCTTCCAGGCCGCCATCGTAGGCCTCCGCGTGATGGCCCTCGAGCGCCTCGCGCATCTCTACCGAGGCAAGCCGTATGAGACCGGCATGATGCAGGCTATCATGATCGGCGAAACCTACCAGGTGCAACGCGTTTGGACGGAGCAGTTCCGCAACACCGGCACCTATCACGCAATCGTGATTTCGGGGACGCACACGGTGGTGCTGGCCGCGTTCCTGATGCTGGTGCTGCGGCTGTGCTTCGTGCGGCGCGAGGCTGCCCTATTCGTCACCTCGGCGTTGTTGTGGCTTTATGCGCTGGTGACCGGATGGGGATCGCCCTGCGTGCGCTGCGCGGCGGGATTCACGCTGTTTGCCCTTGCCACCTACTTCTCGCGCCAGCGGCGCACCTTGAACATACTGGCGGCGGTGGCCATCGGCTTCCTGGTGCTCGATCCCGAGCAGATGTTCGAGGCCAGCTTTCAGCTCACATTCTTGGCGGTGGGATTCATCGGCGCGTTCGCCACGCCGCTGCTGCAGCGCACCGCGTACCCGCGCGCCCGCGCGTTGGCGGACTTGCCGGATACCGGGCGCGATCTGCACCTGGCTCCCGTGGCGGCGCAATTCCGCGTGGAGATGCGGCTGCTGGCCGAAACCGTGCGGCAGTGGACCAGGCTGCCGGAGCGCGCCAGTTGCCTGGCCATCGGCATCCCGGCACGCGTGTTGTTGTATGCGTTTCAGCTTGCGGTGGTCTCGGCCATTGTGCAACTGGGGCTGGCGCTGCCCATGGTGGTGTACTTTCATCGCATCGGATTCTCGGGCGTATCCGCCAACGCCATCGTGGTGCCGCTGATGTGCGCCGTGATTCCGGTGGGCTTCATCGCGATTTTCACCGGCTGGGCGTGGGTGGCGCAGGCGGCGGGATGGCTGCTGGCGGCGTCCCACGCGGCGGTCAACTGGCACATGCGCCTGGAACCGAACTGGCGCATTCCGGATCCGCCGTTGTGGCTGGGAGTCGCCATCGGCGCCGGGCTGATCCTGGTGGCGCTGGCGGGCCGTGCGGGCCGGATCTGTTTCAGGGCCGCCGCTAGCGGGCTGGCGGTGTTGCTGGCTCTGCTGCTTTGGCATCCGTTCCCGCCCCAGATTGCGCGCCACGAACTGGAGATGACGGTGGTAGACGTGGGACAAGGCGATAGCATCCTGCTCACGTTCCCGGATGGCAAGCTGATGCTGGTGGATGGCGGCGGCATCCCCACCTTCGGGCATCGTGCGCCCTCCCAGATGGACATCGGCGAAGACGTGGTGTCGCCCTACCTGTGGCAGCGTTTCATCGGCCGTATCGACGTGATGGTATGCACGCATGCGCATGCCGATCACATCGGCGGGCTGCCGTCGCTGCTTGAGAACTTTCACGCGAAAGAGCTATGGACCGGCGCAAATTCGGACAACCCGGCGTGGGACAATCTGCGGGATCGCGCGCGCAGGGATGGCGTACGCATTGTGCCTCTGCATCGCGGCCAGCGCTTCCACTTCGGCGGCGCGGAGTTGGAGGTGCTGGCGCCCGCGGTGGATTACGAGCCGAAGGAGGCGCCGCACAATAACGATTCGCTGGCCTTTCGCGTCAGCTTCGGGCGCCATTCGTTCCTGTTGAGCGGCGATATCGAGCGGCAAGTCGAAGCGGAACTGGTTTCCGAGGGCTTGGTGCGCAAGACGGATGTGCTGAAGGTGCCGCATCACGGCAGCAAGACGTCCAGTACGGCCGCATTTCTGGATCTGCTGCAGCCGGCGTTCGCGGTGATGTCCGCGGGCTTCGAGAACTCCTATGGTCACCCGCACGCCGAAGTGCTGGAACGCTACGCGGAGCGGCAGGCGTGCGTGCTGCGCACCGACTTGGACGGGCTGGTCACGGTGCGCAGCGACGGACGGCGGTTGCGGATGGATATGGCGCGGTGGTCGGGGGACTTGGGCAGTTCTCCGGGGGCGCTGTTGCCGCGGGTGTTCTGAAACTGCCTATTCCGATTCCGGCTCGGTTTCTTCCACGAGCTGCGACACGTGAACCTTATAGATGGCGGGCTTGCCATCCCGGTCGCTCTCAAAGAAAATCTGCTGGCTGTCGGCGGAAAAGATGGGTGCGGCCATGGCCGGATTGCTGGCGCGGTGCTCGCATAGCGACAGCTCGCGGCGCGTCAGACGCAGCAGGATCAGAATGTAGGGCGCGGCGCGGTTCTGGCTGGCGCCCACGAAGACGGATGTATTCGTGTTGCATCCGAAGTGCGCGAACTGGCTGGTGCGCGCCACCAATTTGTCGCTATTTTGGTCCGGCGAGCATTCACGGATCGCGTGCAACTGCGTGGGATCGTCCGGAAAATTCAGGTACAGAACGGTGCGGCCGTCCGGCGACCAGCGTGCGGGACCGACGCGTCCGCCGGCCAGCGGCAATTTGCGGTTCTGAGCGCCATCCGAGTTGACCAGCCAGAGCGCCTCGTCCGCCTGCCGGTAGAGGATTTGCGCGCGCTTGGGCCGCGCTTGCGGGTGCGACAGGATGAACGGGGCTTCTGTGATGGTGCCGACGCCGCCCTTCTGCAGCCCGACGACCTGCAGGCGGGAAGCATTATTTCGGCTTTCGCCGAACAGCGCGGTGCCATCGTCGGCAACGCTCGATCCAGGGCAGCGTTCCCAGCCCGCGGGCACTTCGTAGATCTGGCGCGTGCGCATATTGCCCAGCGTCATTTGATTGAGCGCACGGGCGTCGAAGTAGCATAGGCTGCGCTCGTCGGCCAGCATGGCGATGGAAGAAGCATCCAGATGCGAGGCTTCGGTCAGACGGCGCGATTCGCCGCTATGCAGGTCCATGCGGCAGGCCTGTGGCGCGCCTGAATCGTCGCTTGAGTAGAGCAGGAATCCGCCGCGCCGCGCCAGCGCCCGGTTGTAGTAAGCGGGTAGCCAACAGGAGTGCGCCGGGTCGGTGAGCCGCAGCACCTCGAATTCGGTAGCCGGGTCGGAGTAGCGATGCCACGCGGACGGCAGCAGAGCGCCTTTCTGCTCGGCGAATGTCCAGGACGCCAGGCCGGAGGCTAGGAATGCACGGCGCGTCCAGCGGCCAAAAGCGGCGGGCACAGCCCCCATAAGAAAATGGTATCAAAGGAGCGGGGCTCGCCAATCTGTTTCTGCATGATGCGTTTGATTCGGTATGCGGGATTCCCATTTTTTGTGCCGCGCACCCGGCGTGCTTGTGCCGAATCGCACACCGCAATTTACGCAAATACGGCCGGCGGTGGAGAATGGAAGTAGTCTAGTGAGATTGGGATGCCGATACCGTTACGGGTGCTCATAGTCTCGGATCGGGAAGGCGACGCGCTGCAGCTTCTGGAGGCACTGCGCCAAAGCGACTACGTGCCTTCCTCCGGGCGAGTGGACTCGGCCGCTGCCTTGCGTGAAGCGTTGATGCAAAGATGGGACCTGATCCTGGCGACGGACGAGAGCGCACGGCTGGGCACGCTGGCGGCCTTGGAGATCCTGCATGAAACCGGCGCGGACGTTCCCCTGGTGGCGATCTCCGAAAGGACGCCGGAGGAGTCCGTGCTGGAAGTGCTGAAGGCCGGCGCGGCGGACTATATCACGCGCAATCATTTGTCGCGGCTGGGCGTGACGGTGGGCCGCGAGATGAGCCAGGCGGAGGGCCGGCGCGAGCGCAGCCGACTGGAGCAGCAATTCCGGCAGGCGCAGAAAATGGAGGCGGTGGGCCGCCTGGCGGGCGGCGTAGCGCACGACTTCAACAACCTGTTGACGGTGATCACGGGCTATGCGGAGCTGCTGCTGGCGCGCGGTGAAACGGAGCCGGCACGGCGCACCGCGCTCGAGGAAATCCAGCGGGCGGCGGAGCGGGGCGGCGCGCTGACGCATCAATTGCTGGCATTCAGCCGGGGGCAGCCCTTCACGCCGCGCATGGTGCAGTTGAACACGCTGCTGGTGCGCATGGAAAAGATGCTCTCGCGGCTGATCGGCGAAGACGTCGAGCTGATTACGGTGGCGGGCGCCGAGCCGGCCACCATTCGCACGGACCCGGGGCAACTGGAGCAGGTGGTGATGAACGTGGTGGTGAACGCGCGCGACGCCATGCCGGGCGGCGGCAAGCTGATCATCGAGACGGCCAATGCGCAGGTGGATCAGACGTACGCCGGACCGAATGTGGACCTGAAGCCCGGCTCCTATGTGGTGCTGTCGATCAGCGACACGGGCATGGGCATGGACGCGGACACGCAGGTGCATCTGTTCGAGCCGTTCTTCACTACCAAGGGACCGGGCAAGGGCACGGGGCTGGGGTTGGCCACGGCGTACGGCATCGTGAAGCAAAGCGGCGGCGCCATTTCGGTGTACAGCGAGCCGGGGCGGGGCACTACGGTGAAGATCTACCTGCCATCCGCGGAGGCCAAAGCGGCGGCGGAAGGGACGGCCCAAACGCCGGCGGCGGCGCTGCGCGGCAGCGAGACGATCCTGGTGCTGGAAGACGAGGCGCGCGTGCGCAAGCTGGTCTGCGAAGTGCTGGCCGGCCGCGGATACCAGGTTCTGGAAGCGGTGCGCGGCGAAGAGGCCATCCGCATGGCCGCGGAGCACCATGGCAGTGTCCACTTGTTGCTGACGGACGTGGTGATGCCGGAAATGAGCGGGCCGCAAGTGCTGGAGCAGATCCGGGCGCGGCATCCGAACATGAAGGTGCTGTTTATGTCCGGCTATACGGACGAGGCCATGGTGCATCACGGAATTCTGGATTCCGGCGCGCCGTTTTTGCAGAAGCCGTTCTTGCCGGACGCGTTGGCGCGGAAAGTGCGGGAAGTGCTGACGTCGTCGGCATCGGCGGGGTGAGGGCATTCGCAACCGGCCGGTTCGACCTCAAAACGCTATACTGGTGATGTCCGTATAGTAACAAGTACCACTCGTCATGAGAACTACCGACACTATGACCATCTCCCTGCCGCCCGGCATGGCGAAGCAGATGGCCAAAATCCAGAAACAGGAACATCGTACCCGTTCCGAACTCTTGCGCGAGGCTTGGCGGCTCTACCTCGCGAGCCGCTATCCGGTTTACACGCCCACCAAAGCGGAACGGGCGGCGATTAGCAAAGGCCGCGCGGATTTCGGACGCGGAGAGTACGTCACTCTTACCGAACTCCACGATGAACTGGCGGCTGCTCGTCTCCAAAAGCGCACAAAAAGACCTAAGACGCGTTCCCGGCAAGGATCAGCTTCGCGTTGAAGCGGCCCTCGACGCCCTTCAAATAGATCCTTTCAGCGGGGATGTCAAACGCCTGCGGCCAGCCGAATGGCGGAGGGGCGCCGGCCGGTTGGGTGGCCCGCCGTTTGGGAATATACTCAGATAAATCGGGAGGACGAAATGGAAAGCTTAGTCTCGGCGCCGGGACAACTTGGCTTCATGGAGGCGGCAGCGCACGGCCTCGACCGGATCTCCGCCAATCGGTGGCGGTGGACCGGCGACGTTCTGGCGGTTGTGTTACTGACTGCGGTCACGTGCGCCACAACAGCGAACGCACAGACTTATTCCGAGTCGCTGGTGTGCAGTTGCGGACCTTGGCCCAACGCGGCCATCACCCTGGACCCGGAAGGCAACCTATATGCAACAACGGTTGCCGGCGGCGATTATGGCATCGGGGCCGTCATCAAAGTGGACACCGCCAGGCAGCAGACCACGTTGTACAGCTTCTCGGAAACAGGCTTTCGGCAAGCGGCCTTCGGCGCGGATCCGCGCGCGGAACTACTCCGCGACGCCGCGGGCAACCTGTACAGTACAACCTTCGGCGGCGGCGCATCGAACCAGGGAGCGATATTCAAGCTCCAGCCCGGGCCTTGATCCAAAGCCTTGCCTCACGCGTCGCGCAACAGCCACAGCAGCATACCCATCAGCACGGCCAGCACCGCGTCGGTGATTTCCGGCGTACGCCCCGGCAGATAGACTTGCGCAAGTTCCAGCAGAAACAGGGCGGCGGCGGCGATCGCGGTGGTCCACGCCAGGCTTCGTCCGGATGCGCGCCACAGCCACAGCACGGAGCCGTACCAGAAGCTTTTGCGGAACAGCACCACCAGACCATCCTGCCAAGCGGAGCGAAACGTGCCACGGAAGGGCACCCAGTTGAAGGCTTGCGGATTTTGGACGTGGAAGGGCGCCAGTTCGGCCAGAATCAGAATGCCGGTGAGCAGGAGTGGCATGGATCTGCGCAGCCAGCGCCGCGGCAGGCACAGCCAGGCGGCGTACGCGGCGGCCGCTCCCAGGATGTCGGACCACGCCAGCGTGCGGCTGGCAATGATCAAGCGGAGCGGCACCAGCAGCAGGAGCAGGCCCAGGAATCCGGTTGTCTTGGTATTGCGGATGCTCTCGAGCAAGCAGGCCACCGTCAGCCATTCGGCGCAGACCACCAGCGTGTCCGTGGGCGAAACCGAGGACAGCGGTCCCATGGCGGCGATCTTCGCCATCAGGTGGGTGCGGCCCCACGAAGGGAACAGCGGAAAGAGTGTGTATCCGAGCCAGCAGGCGAGCAGCAACAGCGCTCCGGAGGGGCGCAGCAGCGAAGCCGCACCCTGACGCGCCAGAAACTGCTGCAACTTCACGCGATAGAGCGCACCCACGGCGACGCCCACCGCGGCGCCGGCGACGTTGGAGGCCACGTCGGAGAGGCTGCACATCCGCCCATCGTCGAAAAGCTGGATCATCTCAATCGAGGCCGAAAGCGCCAGCCCCAGCGCCAGCGGCGCCAGAACCCGCGCCGCTCGGGACGCGCGCGCGCTCACCGCCAGATAGGCGAAAATGCCCAGCGGCGCATATAGTGTGATGTTGACGCCGACGTCCCAAAGAAAATAGCGGTCGAGAACGCCGACGGGCCATGCGTGCAACAGTATCCAGAGCGGGTTGTGGCCATAATGCCGCGCGTGGAACTGCCACGGATACAGCGACCCGTACAGGATCAGCGCGATGACGATAGCCAGGATGCGGCGGTGCGGAACCGTTCCGGCATCCGCCGCCGCGGAGCTCAAGCCAGCCCCGATTCGCGCAAGAACTTGGCGGACTCCTCAGGCGGCGTGGGATTGATGTAGAAGCCGGTGCCCCATTCGAATCCGGCCACTTTGGTCAGCTTGGGAATCACTTCGATGTGCCAGTGATAATGCGCCAGGTGGTTCTCCTGCAGCGGCGCGGTATGCACGATGAAGTTGAAAGGCGGATGCTCCAGCACCTTGTCGATCTTGCGCAGCGTGGAGCGCAGCGCCCAAGCCAAATTCTGCAAAGTCGCGTCATCGGCCTGCTCGAAATGCGAAGCGTGCCGCTTGGGCAGGATCCAGGTTTCAAACGGGTAGCGCGGCGCCCACGGCTGGAGCACCAGCAGGCGATCCGTCTCGCTAACCACGCGCACGCCCGCGGAGGTTTCCTGCCGCAGGATATCGCAGTACACGCAGCGCTCCTTGAAATCGAAATACACCTTCGACCCGTCCAACTCTTCCTTCACGCGCTTGGGAACCACCGGCAGCGCCAGCAGTTGGGAGTGTGGATGCTCCAGCGTGGCGCCGGCGGCTTCGCCGTGATTCTTGAACAACACGATGTAGCGGAAGCGGATATCTTTCTTGAGGTCGTTGACGCGGTCGCGAAACGCCCACAGCACTTCTTCCACTTGGTGGTCGGTCATCTCGGCCATGGTCAAGCTGTGGTCGGGGCTTTCGATGACCACCTCGTGCGCGCCGATGCCGTTCATCTTGTCGTACATGCCTTCGCCCTGGCGGTTGAGCTCGCCTTCGATGCCGAGGGCCGGAAATTTGTTGGGCACCACGCGCACGCTCCATCCGGGCTGGTTGGCGCCGCCTCCTGGACGGTAGGCCAGCACTTCGGGGGGCGTCTTCTGTTCGTTGCCGTAGCAGAAGGGGCACGGACGCGCGGGGGCGGGCGGCACCGGCTGGCGGATAAAATCGGAGGGGCGGCGCGCGCGGTCGGTCGCGATGACCACCCAACGGCCCGTGATGGGATCCTTACGTAGTTCCGGCAAAGTGAAAGTGCCTCCGCAAAAAAGAGATTAATGCAGACTGCGGCGCGGAGAAAGTATTATAGCGTCCGGCTGATGGGAAAGGCATCCTTGATCCATACAATCTCCGGCGGGTGGGTGAGGACGACATTTACCAGATCGAAGCGCGCCGGATCGCTCGCGGCGCCGCGGCGGCGGACATATTCGGCGGCGGCCCGCCGGAGATCTCTCTCCTTATCGGCGTCCACCGCGCGGTCCGGACTGCCGAATTCCGCGCTGGCGCGGGTCTTCACTTCCACGAACACAAGGGTCTGGCGTTCCCAGGCGACGATATCCAGCTCGCCGCGGCCGGCGCGCTGATGAAAATTGCGTGCCACAATGGTCAGGCCCTGGCGGCGCAGAAAGCGATGTGCCAGATCCTCGCCGCGGCGGCCATGCGTCTGTTCGGTCGTGGAATGGCGCGTCCTGTAGAGATTGCGGGCAGCGTCCGCCACTCCATAAAGAGATAGGGCCGCCGATGCACGCCGATAAACGCCGATAAAACACCGAACGATCCGGCCGCGCTTTTTATCCGTGTTCATCTGTGTTCATCCGTGGTTTCGCGGCCTTCCACGAACACGAGAGTCTGGCGATCCCAGGCGAAGATGTCCAGCTCGCGGGCAGCGTCCGCCAGGCGGTAAAGAGATATGGCCGCCGATGAACGCCGATAAACGCCGATAAAACACCGAACGATCCAGCCGTGGTTATTATCCGTGTCCATCTGTGTTTATCCGTGGTTTCAAGACTTCGAATTCGAAGTTCATCGCCTTGCCGCGCACTACGAAGCACAGGTAGTGCTCCCAGAAACGGCGGTAGCGCGGAAAGCGGTTCACCAGGAATTCGAATCCCAGCCATTTCCAGAATGAGAGTAGCTTCACCTGGACGGAAATCTCGCGATACTTCGCCTTGGTGTAATAGCCGAAGCCGCCGTGGTCCTCTCCGAAATAGCGGAAGGAGTAGCTGTTCAGGTGGCTGCGGTGGGTGGGATCGCAGAAGGAGCTGAAATCCGTGTAATGCGGGGTCTCGATGCGCACCGTGCCGCCCGGCCGCACCAGGCGGTGGAACTCTTCCATGGTGGCGATCACATCCGCCACGTGCTCGATCACGTGGATGGCCAGCAGGCGGTCGAAGGAATGATCTCGAAACGGGTATGGAAAGCGGTCGAGATCGCACAGGACGTCGGCGCGGCTGGCGGGATTCCGGTCGATGCCGATGGCGCCGGGCTGCTTGTGGATGCCGCAGCCCACGTCAAGTAGTCTCGGTTTGGGCGGATTGCCGGGGTCGGGCACTCTTCCAGAGTATCCAACACCAGAGGCATCTGGCCGCGCGCAGTTGTCCCGGCGACGCCGGAAGCATTATAGTTGGGAAGGAACGATGAATATCCCGAACCTGCTAACGATCCTGCGGATCTTCTTCGTCCCGCTGCTGGTGGCCGCGCTGGTGCAGGAGAATGTGGCGCTGCATTTCCGCGGCGCCACCATCACCAACGTGTGGCTGGCACTGGCTATTTTCCTATGCGCCGCCAGCACCGATCTCTTGGACGGATACCTGGCGCGCCGCTGGCGTCAGATCACCACCATTGGCACGCTGCTCGATCCCATTGCGGATAAACTGCTGATATCTTCGGCGCTGATCGCGCTGGTGCAGGTGCGGGCGGTCCCGGCGTGGATGGTGATATTGATTGTTGGCCGCGAATTCGCCGTCTCGGGACTGCGCGCCATCGCCGCCGCGGAAGGCTACTTCATCAAAGCCAGCGACTTGGGCAAGACCAAGATGGTGTCGCAGGTGGCCGCCATTTCCTGCCTGCTGCTGAGCATCCGGTATCCGGTGCTGGTGATGCCCGCCATGGTGCTGATGTGGGGCGTGGTGGTGTTCGCCATGCTTTCGGCGTTTAGTTACTTCCGCAAGTTCTGGCGCAAGATCGACAGCCGGATCAAGAGGCGCCGCCGCCGCGAACTGCTGCAAACCGAGAAGCGCAAGAGGCAGATGGCCCTGCGTCAGAGCGGTTCCAGCGCCGGAGCGGGCGCGGGCTTGGGCGGCGCCGGCAGGATGTGAACGCCGTCGCGGGTGACTTCCACATTGCGCACTTGTCCCTTCGGGCCGAGTGGTCCGGCCGGCTTCCCGTTGACGGTCATCTGCAGGCTGCCCGCGTCGCCGACGCGGACGCGCACGGCCTCCTCGGCGGCGAAGGTCTTCGTTTCACCTGGGTGCAGCACGTCGCTCATGGCGACCTTGCCATCGGTTGACACTCTCACCCAGTCGTCGGCATCCGCCGTCAGCGATACCTGCAGAGTCGCCGCCGGATTGACGCTCTCGGGCGGCAGCGTAGCCGCGGACTGCGCCGGAGGCGTTTCAGGCGGCGCCGCGGCAGTGGACACGTCCGTCTTGGGGGCCGATTCCGGATTGCTGGCTACCGCCGGCGTCACTGGGGCGGGCGCGGCCGGCTTGGGTGCCGCCGCGGGCGCTTTTTGCGCAGCGGTGACTGGCGGCGCCGGCGCGGCTGGGCGGCGGCTGCGCTGCCACCACGCATAGACCACCGAACAAACCAGCATCACCGCTACCACCAACGCCAATGCGGGCAAAACCGAAGAGTTGGAGCGGCCGCCGCCCTCCCACTCCACCATGCGCGGCACCTTGAAGGCCGGCTCGGGCGCCGCGCTGGTGAAGCTGGGCATGTCCCCCACGGGGTTCACTGCCTTCTCCACTTCGGCGGCCATTTCCTCTTCGTCCAAGCCCAGGAAGCGGGCGTATTGCCGCACGAAGCTCTTCGCGAATACGCCGCCCGGCAGCATGTCGAACCGGTTATTCTCGATGGCTTCCAACAGGCGGGCGGAGATCTTGGTCTCGCGGGAGATCTGCTCCAGGCCTAACTCCTTTCGCAGACGTTCCCGGCGCAACGTTTCGCCGACGGAACTCATAACCTCGATGCAGCCCCTGAAGCTATAATACAACAGTAAACCCGTGCATCCGCTATTTCGAATCCGTCGGCGAGAGCGTTCGCGCCTGCAGCGCTCGCGCACGGCATGATGGCCTGCCTGCGGTGCGGACACGCCGCGTTCCGCGCGTTATTTGCCGCCACGGATCGTCTGTACGGAACCACACAGCGGGAGTTTCAGATCGTCCAGTGCGAGGCCTGCGGGCTGATGCGCCTGGCGCCGGTACCCGCGCCCGAAGACCTGCGGCGCTATTATCCGGCGCATTATTGGTACGCGCCGGATGGCAGCCTGGCCGCCGGCATGGAGGAGCGCTATCGGCGGCTGGTGCTGCGCGACCACGTGCGGTTCGTTAGCCGCGCACTGGCCGAATGTGGAGAGTCCGGTGCCGTGCTGGACGTGGGCTGCGGCGGCGGCCTTTTTCCGCATATGCTGCGCGCCCGCGGCTGCGCGGCCATGGGACTGGATTCGTCCCCGGAAGCCGCCGCCATCGCGTGGCGCCGCAATGGCGTGCCGGTCTTCTGCGGCGATCTGGCGCAAGCGCCATTGCGCGCAGGGACGTGCGCCGGCGTCACTATGTTCCACGTGCTCGAACACGTTTACGATCCGCGCGCCTACCTGGCTGCCGCGCGCCTCCTGTTGAAGCCGCAAGGCCGGCTGATCGTGCAAGTGCCCAACGCCGCCTGCTGGCAGTTCCGTCTGCTGGGCGCCCGCTGGAACGGAGTGGATGCGCCCCGGCATCTGACGGATTTCCGCGCCAGCGATCTGGAAGCGCTGCTGGTGGCCGCCGGCTTCGAAGTGCTGCGGCGCAAACATTTCTCGCTACGCGACAACCCGGCGGGCTTGGCCATCAGCCTGGCGCCCACGCTCGACCCCATGGCGCGCCGGGTGCGCGGGCTGCGCGAAACGCCCGGCGTGAAGCTGGTCAAAGACCTGGCGCACTTCGGTTTGCTGGCCGCCGCGCTGCCCTTCACGCTATTGGAAGCGGCTTGCCACGCGGGATCGACTATCATGATGGAGGCGCGTAAGGCCAACGCATGAGCTACTCCGCCATTGTCGACCGCCTGCCGCGCTGGCTGAGCCACCATGTTCTGCACTTCGAAGCCGCCATTGAGGAGGCCGTGGCCGCATTCGCAGCGGGCCTTCCGGCGGGCGTGCGCGTGCTGGACGCGGGTGCGGGCGAGGTCCGGCACGCGCGCTATTTCGCGCGCCAGCGCTATTTCGGCGTGGATTTGGCCGTGGGCGATCGCACCTGGAATTACAGCCGGCTGGATGCCGTGGCCGACCTGGCGCGCCTGCCGTTCGCGGACGGTTGCTTCGACGCCGCCATCAACATCGTCACGCTGGAGCACGTGCGCGAGCCGGATTCAGTTTTGCGCGAGATCGCGCGTACGCTGGCGCCCGCGGCGCCGTTGTTGGCTATTGTGCCGCACGAGTGGGAACTGCACCAGGCGCCGCACGATTACTTCCGCTTCACGCGCCATGGCATGGCGCATCTGCTGGAGCGCGCCGGCATGGGGGAAATCGAGATCCGTCCCGTGGGCGGATATTTCCGGCTGCTGGCCCGCCGCCTGCTGAACGGGCTACAATTCTTTACAGGCGGCGTCCGCTGGCTCGGCTTCATACCCGCCGCCCTGTTGCTGGTTCCGCCGGCGCTGCTGGTTCCTTATCTGGATTTCCTGGACCGGGAGCGCAACTTCACACTGGGATATATATGCACCGCAAGAAAATTGTCCTGATCGCGCCGATTGTGCCGATGGTGGCGGCTGGCTGGCTGGCGCTGGCCGCGCAGGCCCACGAATTCAGCGGCGCGCGCGCCATGGAAGACACACGCAAAATCGTCGCGTTCGGACCGCGCCCGCCGGGATCGGCCGCGCTGCGCAATTTGCGGGCTTACGTGGTGGAGCAGTTGAAGCCCGACGGATGCGAGGTCGCTCAAGATAGCTTTACGGGCCGCACGCCGGGCGGCGCGGTTGCCATGGTGAATATCATCGCGCGCTTTCCGGGCAAATCCGGGCGCGCCGTGGTTCTGAGCGGACACTACGACACTAAGAAGATGGCCGGGGTGCGCTTCGTGGGCGCCGACGACGGCGGCTCGTCCACTGCATTCCTGCTGGAGATGGCCGCAACGCTGCAAGGCATGCCGCACAGCGACGACATCTATCTGGTGTGGTTCGATGGCGAGGAGGCTTTCGGCCAATGGTCCGATACCGACAGCCTGTACGGCAGCCGCCACCTGGCCGAGCGCTGGGCGGCCGATGGCACGCTGGGCCGGATCAAGGCGCTGATCAACGTGGATATGATCGGCGGCAAGGATTTGCATGTCATGAACGAGGAGAACTCGTCGCCGGCGCTGCGCAGACTCATCTGGGGCACGGCTGAGCGCTTAGGTTACGGCAAATATTTCAACCAGGACGAGGGCGCCACCGACGACGATCACATGCCGTTTGTGAAGATGGGAGTCAACGCGGTGGACCTGATCGACTTCGACACTTCCAAAAAGACTTACTGGCACACGCCGCAAGATACGCTCGACAAACTGGCTACGCACAGCTTCGAAGTGCTGGGAGCGGTGCTGACCGAAGTGCTAAAGCAGTTGTAGGCTGTGGGGCAGGCTCGCAGCCTGCGCGGGCCTCGCAGGCCCGCTCCTGCGGCGAGCGAAGCTCGTCCCTAGCGGGTCCTGGAGGACCCGCGCAGACCTGGAGGTCTGCCCCACAAATCTCATAAGTGACCGATCCCGGTCGTTGGGACATTCATAATGCCGTGCATCTCATTGGACTGCTCGGCATGGCAATTGCGGCAAAATTGCGCCGCCGCATTCCCGTTGTTCGAAGTGTCGGGAGTATAAGGTCCCCGCACAAAAAAAGAAGTTCTCCAGTTCGCCTGCACACCGCCAATCTTGCCGGACCATGCATTCTGGCTGTGCTGATCGTGACAGGTAGTGCAGGTGACCGCAGGCACGCCGCCGCCGGACACGGCGAGCGCTACAGTAAAGCCGTAGTTCCGCGCGAACTGGCTGCTGTATTGCCCGGTCATGGAGACGGTGCCCGTACTGGAGACGGCGCAGTCCCAGTTGCGGCCGCCGCAGGCAAATGCCGTCGTGGGCCCCACCGGGTGATCGTTGTTGTAATTGCCGGGGCCGGCGCCATCGTTGCCTAGCAAGGTGGGAGCGCGCCCGCCCACCACCGGCAGCGTCTCCACGGTCATACCCTTCATCAAGCCGGTCTTCGCGACGTTCCCGTCATGGCAGCTCAGGCAGGCGATAATCACAAAGGTGGGGTCCGCGGAACTGCTGAACGCGCTCACGCTCGCGGGAAGCGAAACCACCGCGCGTTTGTTGAAGTCCCCGAAAGCCACCGTTTGGCCGTAGAGGGGAGTGAGATTCTGTCCCCAAAGCGCCTGGCTGCTGGTACCGGTGCCGCTCCCGTTTCCGGCAGCGCCGCTATGCGGAGTGTGGCAGGCGACGCATCCGCGCCCATAGCAGTTGTGTACGCCGAGCACGTCGGTTTGCGCCCACGCCGTAATTGTCGCCAGAGTAGCGATAGCCCACCACCGCGCCGGTTTCTTCACGCGATAAGCCTCCGAACGGCGTAGCCCGTTCAAAAGTACTTATCGGCCAATGTCCGGCTGTCTTGCCAGTAGGGCGGGCAATCCTGCCTGCAGCCGGCTTTCAGCCGGCGCAAGGCGAGCTACGCTCGCCGCTGGCGATTGGCCATTTCAATTGGGAGCCCTCGTGGCGCACGCCCCCGGCGTGCCGTGTTGGCACTCGTGCCAACACAGGCGAGCTACGCTCGCCGAAGAGCGGGCCTGCGAGGCCCGCTGCAGGCTGCGAACCTGCCCCACCAACTGACCAATCTGCTTACACAGGTGAAGCCTGTGCTACCAGCGGGGCTGAAGCCCCACGCCGGCTAAAGCCCGCGCTCCAATTCCAGCTCCAGCAAATGTAGAAACTCCACCGGCCGGTCACTCAATTACGATCTTCGGCCTCTCCCCACGCGTATCGGCGTCTTCCAACTCCGTACGGATCGCGCGCCCCTCGCCCGGCATCAGTGCGATGTAGTTGTCGCCATAAATCGCGGGCAGAATCCGGTCGCCGCTCTTTTCGCGCACCGCCTTCAACTTCACCATCAGGGCCGGTGTTTTCGCGGGATTGCGCACCGTGGTGGTCAGCAGCCAGCGGCCGCCCTGCCGCTCAACCTTCGTGGAGGCTTCCACCCGCACTCTGGGCAATTCGCGCAGCGCCTTGTAATTGTATTCTTCCAGGCCGCGCCAGTAGAAGTTGTCGGAAATCGTCTCACCGCCCCGCGTCAGCTTCAGCCGGATGAAATGCACTGGACTTAGCTCGCCCGGATATTCGATGTGGATGGGCGAAAGCACGCTGTCCTCGCTCGCATCCAGCGGCGCCGACCGCTCCCATTTCACCGCGCCATCCAGGTTCAGCAATTGGACCCCGGCCGTGAGTCCGCGCGCATCGCCGCCGCTGTAGTTCACTACCTCGACGTTATCCGTCACCGGATTCCACTGGATATGCAGAGGCTCGCACGCTTTCTTCGCGCCAAAGTAAGCGGCGGTGGGTTCCAGGTAATAGTCATAAGTCTGCCAGACGAACGACGGCCAGGTGGGATGACTCATCCAGATCAACAGACCCATGCGATTCTTGCTCTGCGCCTCGAACATGGCGCGATACCCCTCGTAGTTCACGAATTGCGCGAGACGCACCCAATCCGCCACATTGTCCGCGCCGCCGTAGCTGGTCTCGATCTGGCCGCGGAACGATTCGCCGCCTTGCGCGCCGTGCAGCGAGAAATCGTGCAGACCCCACATGCGCCCTTGCGGCCACATCGCCGATTCCGGCATCATGGCGCGCAGGCTGTCCATGCTCACGATGTTCGGCATGCCCAGCTCGCTATGCAGCTTGGGGGTGGCACGTTGGGAGAAGTAGAATTTCAGCGGCATGGCGCGGTAGGGGCCGTGTCCGCTCACGGTCTGGTCCGCCGAGCTGGGAATATAATGCGACCCCGGGTGCAGTTCCGCCAGCGCCTGCCGCATGCCTGTTTCGAGCGCCGGCGGCGGCTGCCCTTCGTTACGCCCGCAGTAGAGACCGATGGAAGGATGGCTGCGAATGCGCAACACCGTGTCCCGCACGTTGCGCATGAAGAGATCGTTATCGTCGGGGTCGGGACCGTCGGCCGGATTGGCCAGCCAAAAGTCTTGCCATACCACGATGCCGTGCCGGTCGCAGGCGTCGTAGAATGCGTCTTCGCCGATCTGCCCCACCCAGTTGCGGATCATGGTGAAGTGCATATCGCGGTGATAGCGCACGGCTGCGTCGTATTCGCGCGCGCGGTAGCGCAGCATGGCCTCGCTGAATCCCCAATTGCCGCCGAGGGGCACAAAACGCCGCCCGTTGACCCAAATCTTCAGCGCGCCGCCGTCTTCGCTGTAAGTGAATTGGCGCACGCCGGCGTGAAAAGACTTCGCGTCGGAGATGCCGCGGTTCGCGCTCTCGAACTTCAGGTCCACGGTGTAAAGATGCGGGTCGCCGTAGCCGTTGGGCCACCAAAGCTTGGGATTGGTCAGATGCAAGGTGTGCTTCACGGTCTGGCTGCTGGAAGCTTCCACGTTCACGGCCTCGTCGAACGCCATTTCGCCGAAGTGTCCGTGCAGAGTTCCGGCGACAGAGTGTGACTCATGATTCCGAAGAGTCGCTTCGATGGTGACGTCCGCGCCCCGACCCACCACGCTGCCGACGAACGGATCTTCTATCGTGACCGGCCCCGTGGTCGTGAGATAGACATTGTTCCAGATACCTGTGTTCCGTCCGCGAATAGTAGGAATCCAATCCCAGCCGATGGACGCATGATAGGTCGGGTTATCCGCGCCCAGGGCCCCGCCGTTCTTATCCGGGTTATCGAATGTCTTCTCCTTGACGCTGCCAGGCGTGGCGTTCTTTTCCACCAACACGGCCAGCGCGTTCTTTCCGGGATGCACGCGGCTGGTGATATCGAACCGGCCGCGCATGAACCCGCCCTCGATGCGTCCGAGTTTCCCGCCGTTGAAGAAGACGTCCGCCTTCCAGTTGATGCCGTCGAAATTCAGCCACACATGCTTGCCCGGAGCAGCCGGAGGAATCGCGAACTCGTTGCGGTACCAGAAATCGGCATAGAAAAAAGAATCCGAAATCGCGAGTTGGTTATCTCCGTAGTTCGGATCGGGTAGCGCGCCGGCGTTGTAGTAACTGGTAAGCACGGTGCCGGGCACCGTCGCCACCACCCAGCCTGCATCGTCGAATTCCGGTCTCGAGAGAGCCGCGCCGTCCGCGGTGACCTGAGAGCCGCGCTGGATGCGCCACGCGCCGCCTGCCAATTGGCCTGCCGGGCCGCGGCTGTGCGGGATCGGTACCGGTCCCCCGCGCCCATATACTTCCATTTCGCTGAGCACATAGCCATCGGCCGTTGCCGGCTTGGTCAACAGCAGCCGCACATAGCGGCCGCGGGCCGGACTCGCCAGTTTCATGTCGCCGGCGAGCGACTGCAGCGTCTTCCAATTCGCCGCATCGTCGGAGACCTGAAGCACGCCCTCCGCCGCGGCTCGAATCCAAGCCAGCGTCACGCGATCGAAAGTACACACCGCGCCGAGATCGACATATACCCATTCTTCTCCGCTCCCCTCACTCTTCCAGGCGCTGGTGAAATTATACGGGCCGCCCGCTTCCACGCGGGCGTTGCGATCGTAGAAAGCCACTTCGCCGACCATCCAGGCTGTCGCGCTGGAAGCCTCCAGCGCCACGCGATAAAAGCGGTTGTGTGACGGCGCAGCCAGCGCGATGGATGGCTTGAATTCGCGCGCCGGACGATCCGCTCCGGACGTACGTCCGAGTTCCTTCCATGCCTGCCCGTCGTCCGAGCCGGAAACCACCGCGCTCCAGCCTCGAGACAGGCCGGCCGCCACCCGCACCCGCGCGTCGATGTCCACGCGATCCACCTCCAGCGGACCCGCGCCGCCCGCCAGTTGCACCTGCACCCATCCCCCAGTGCCCTTCAGGCTCACTCCCGTCAGCCAGTTATGATCCAGCAGCCATTCGCGCTCATTCTTCTTGAGTTCGCCCTGCTCGCTCGAAGAGACTGCTACCCAGCGCGGCAGTTGGGTGTCCTTGATACCGTCGGTGATCGATTGCGCCGTCAGGTTGTAGTCGTAACTGCTCGATTGGTATGCCGGCCGATGCAATGCCAGATTGCGATAGGTCCGATCCAAGTGACTGGCCGGCGCGAAGTTTTCGGTGGGATCGCCCGGGTACACGCCGACGCCCAGTGTGTACTGCTGTGCGTTGAGTACCGGGATCGCCATAAGGATAAATAGAATAATATTCCGCATCGTCAAGTTCTCTCGTCAAGACTCTTCAGCGCGAACGCGTACGCGCCGACGGCCGCCGCGGCGCTGGTGCCGAGGCGCGAGATACCCACGCCGGTGCGTTGCAACCCATCGAACCGCACTTTGCGCGAACTGCCGGGTACGGTCAGTTCCTTGGTTTCGCCCTGGAGGAACGCTTCCATTTGGCGCGGATCTTCCAGGTTGAAAGCGCGCTGCGCCAGCCGTCGAAAGCGCTCACCGCCTGGCGCCTGGTACGTGCCGTTCATTTCATCGACGATCGCCGGCAGAAACTGGCGATGCGCGCCCGCGATGCCGCCTCCGATCGCCACCAGGCCGTCGAGCAGCGTGGTGGCCTGCGCAATGGCGTCGCCGGCCACTTCTCCCATGCGGCGAAAGGCTTCCCGCGCCGCGGCACGGTTGCCCGCCGCCGTGCCTTCCGCGATTTCGTAAATCACCTTCGGCTCAGGCGCGTCTTCGAGGCGTAGTCCCGCTTCGGTCGCGTACGCCCGCCGTACAGCGCGTATCGATGCGCCCTCTTCGGCATTGGTGTCCCGCTCCAGTTTATGGCGCGCCAGCCAGATCTCGCCGGCCATCGAGTTGTCGCCGATAAACAGTGCGCCGTCGCGCACGATGCCGCCGCCGAATCCGGTACCCAGTGTGACGCCGAACAGGTTGCGATAACGCTTCGGGCTGCCCGCATTTTCGAGCAGGCCGTTGACGTAGGGCAGAAATCCGGCCATCGCCTCGCCGTAAGCGAATAGGTCGCCGTCGTTGTTGATAAAGGTGGGCAGGCCGAACCGGTCTTCGAGCATGGGTCCGAGGGCTACGTCGCGATAGGCCGGCAGGTTTCCCGGACTCACGATGATGCCGTTGAAATAATCCGCCGGGGCGGGGAACGCGAAGCTGATAGCCACCGGCGGCGCGGGCAATTGTTCCCGCACCTTGCCGAATCCGGCGACGATATTGGACAGCGAGCGCTCCAGGTTGTCCGCGTTCGCCGGCAGCGCGAAGCTTTGGACCACCGGACGGTTCGCCTGCATCGCCGAGAAGACGAAGTTAGTGCCGCCCGCATCCAGAGTCATGACGATGCGATTATCTTTAATATATTGCTGCATGATTGTTTATATGTGCGCCGCCGCGCGGTTGGCCAGCGCCGTCCAAGTGATGTATAAGATCGCCGCGAGCGGCACCAGGAAGCTCAGTTGTACGGAACTGCGATCCGCCACCAGTCCCATCAGCGGCGGCAGACAGGCCCCGCCCAGAATCGCCGTAACCATCAGTCCCGATAGCTCGTTGGTGTGCTCCGGCATGGCTTCTACCGCAATCGCGAACACCAGCGGAAAGATGTTTGCAAAGCCCAGCCCGGCGACGAAGAAGCTGGCCACCGCCAGCGTGCGATCCGGGACAAACAAACCCAACAGCGCAACCACCGAGACGCCGCATGTGACCAGGAAGAATTTGCGTGGCGCGATCCAATTCAATATGACTCCGCCGGAGAAGCGGCCGATGGTGAGCGCGGTGAAGAACAGCCCCGTCCCCAATAACCCGACCTTATTGATGTCGATATCGAAGCGCTCTTTCAGGTACAGCGGAATGCCCGCGCTTACGCTCACTTCCGCGCCCACGTAAAAGAAAATCGCGCCCACCATCGTCAGCACGTAGCCGTTCGAGAGCAGCGCCAGGCAGGAGCGGAACGTGGCGGCGTGATGTTCGCTCTTCTTCTCTTCCACGCGCAAACCCGCGACCGCCAATACCGCCACTACCAGCGCGACCGCATAGATGGGGAAGATCACGCCCCAACTGGCGCCGAAGTACTTCGCCGCAATCAACGGGATCATGGGGCCCGACAGCGATCCGATGGCCTTCACGAACTGCGCCAGCGATAGGTTGCGCGCGTATTTCCCTTCATCGGATACGTCCCGCATAATGGGGTTGCCGGAGACCTGCAGAATGGCCGCGCCCGCTCCCACCAGCATCACGGTCAGCAGAAAGCGCGCGAAGGTAGTGAGCCCGAAGGCGGCATTCAGCAGCCCGACCAAGGCCACCAACAGTCCCAACATCAGCACGAACTTCTTGCCGCGCCGGTCCTGAAAGACGCCCACGGGAATCGA